>Ga0255052_10000507_pt1 | contig 31225 bp, 29 predicted proteins | sample JV7_2_21_MG_FD_188632 | JGI IMG/M metagenome (GOLD analysis project Ga0255052, IMG submission 188632) | Seawater microbial communities from Jervis Inlet, British Columbia, Canada - JV7_2_21 | ecosystem: Environmental > Aquatic > Marine > Inlet | place: Canada: British Columbia | collected...
GGCCTTGAAGATGCCGGGCTGCAAGAAGAATTGCTGGATATTCCGGCCTTCCTGCGCCGCCAGGCCGACTGACGACAGGGAAATCGTCAGAGTTAGACCTCCGCTTGCCGGCCCGGGATCGCCCGGGCCGGCTATTCCCTTCCCGCCGATACCAACACCTCCGATATCACCTGACCCAGTCTCTCTAAGAGATTGAATTCTTGACGTTTTTCGACAATGTGATAACCTTGCGCCGGACTCTGCGGAAGTGAAATCCCGTTCATGCTCAGACAACGAACCCTGAAGACAGCCATCCGGGCAACCGGCGTCGGACTGCACACCGGTGAAAAGGTCTACATGACCCTCCGGCCGGCAGCAGAAAACTCAGGAATTACCTTCAGACGCGTTGATCTCGACCAGCCGGTCGATATCAAAGCGGATCCACGCCTGGTCGGCGAGACGATGCTGGGCACAACGCTTGTGCAGGATGGCGTCAAGGTTGCGACAGTGGAACACCTGATGTCCGCGCTGGCCGGACTCGGCATCGATAACGTCCATGTGGACCTGTCGGCGCCGGAAGTGCCGATCATGGACGGTAGCGCGGGCCCGTTTGTTTTCCTGTTGCAATCGGCGGGTATCGAAGAGCAGCAGGCAGAGAAAAAGTTCATCCGTATCAAGCGTCCGATTCGCGTTGAGGATGACGACAAGTGGGCCGAGTTCGTGCCCTTCAACGGTTTCAAAGTGAACTTCGAGGTGCATTTCAATCACCCCGTGTTCAACAAGCTCAAGCAGGATGCGAGCATCGATTTTTCATCGACGTCGTTTCTTAAAGAAGTTAGCCGCGCACGCACGTTCTGTTTCCTGCGTGATGTTGAAGCACTGCGAGAGCGCAACCTGACGCTCGGCGGCAGTATGGATAATGCGATCGTTCTCGATGACTACCGCATTCTCAACGAAGACGGATTGCGCTACGCGAACGAGTTCGTCATTCACAAAATTCTGGACGCGATCGGCGATATCTACCTTCTGGGTAATCAGGTAATTGGCGAATTTCGTGCGTACAAATCGGGCCACGACCTCAACAACAAGCTACTGCGCGCGCTGCTCGAGGAAGAGTCGGCCTGGGATGAGGTGTCCTTCAAGGATTCACGTAAAGCGCCGGTGTCCTACGCAACACCCTCGTACGCGTGACCGAAGAACTCTTTCGCGAAGACTCCTACCTCAGGAATTGTGATGCGACGGTCGTCGCTGCAAACGACAACTGCCTGACATTCGATCGTACCGTGTTCTATCCATTGGGTGGCGGTCAACCCGGCGACACCGGAACGCTGTCATGGGACAGCGGTTCTGCGGCAATTGTCGATACTCGCTACGGCAATGGTGGATCCATCGTGCATCATCTGAAAGAGGGTGCTGCAATGCCGAACGTCGGTGATGCGGTACATGCCGAGCTCGACTGGGAGCGGCGTTATCGTCACATGCGCATGCACACGGCCATGCACTTGCTTGGGTCAATACTGCAATACGGCGTGACGGGCGGCAATATCTCGGCGGACAAGAGCCGCCTCGACTTTGATATGGAAGACACGGTCGACAAGGAAGCCGTTGGCGAGGCGCTGACAAAACTTGTCGACCAAGATCACGCCGTCAGCTGCCGTTGGATCAGCGAAGAAGAACTCGATGCACAACCGGAACTGGTAAGAACGATGTCGGTGCAGCCGCCACGCGGCAAGGGCAGCATCAGGCTGCTGGAGATAGATGGTGTCGACCTGCAGCCATGCGGCGGAACTCACATCAAAGCGACCGCCGAAGTTGGCGCCGTGCGTATCGGCAAAGTAGAGAAGAAGGGCAAGCGCAACCGGCGCGTCAATATTCACCTCGACGACTAGCGGCAATACGATCTCTGTAGGAGCCTACGCCAGCGGGCGACTTTCTGTTTACACGCGAAACCCAACGTAAGTTCGAGCAAGTTTGCGCGGAAACGCTGAGTGGCTGTTTTCACCTGAAGCGGACACTCCAGGAACGGCATTAGCGGCCTGAATCAAACTCACGCCGCATATTTGCGGAATGTCTCCTCAGGTACATCGCGAGCCAGATTGTAGTTGATGATACAGCGGAAGTTCGCATCCACTGGTGGGCTCGAGGCGTGCCAGCAGGCCCCGTCAAACACAACAGCGCGGCCCCGCTTCGGTGCGATGCGATGAGTAATTTCATCGCCCTCGTAGAGCAGCGTGTCCCCGTCCGCGTCATTCACATAATAGATGAACACCCAATGGGGCTGGTCATCATCAATGTGCTTGGGGTGCGCGAACCAGGATTTCTCACGGGCGACAATATTACTCTTGGCCCGAATGATTTTGTCATTGGAAATGCCGAGCCGGGTGGTTATGGCCTGGGGCACGGTTGCCCAGGGCGAAAATGTTTTATAGTTCTGGATAAAACCATGCACGAATTGTGCTGAATCCGCCGGCTGGGTCGCCTCATCGGTCGTGTTGGTATTTTGGTAAAGTTTCCAGGGGAATTTGTGCCCCATCAGCGCCCGCACCAATTCATCCTGCATGGGCTCTGGCAGAAAATTTTCCATGATGATGGGTGTCATCTAAAAACCGCTCCCTTCCGAATGGGCAGAATAGAGGCGCCCGCGCTACGACACAAATAATCGGGACCCTGGCCGGCTGCTTTGGGTCATTACCGGACGCTCAGTATACAATCTGGTGAACGGCTGCTTTTGGGCATAAAGCAGACATTCCAGTGATTACCCCGGCATTCCACGTGTCCACGCCTGGTCTGCCAGGTACTTGTCATCCACCAAGGCTTCTACGTATAGACGAGCAATCACAGGCTGATGTTGAATTGGATGGCCTGACTTGGCAGCGAGCATTTCGGGCGAAGTTATTAGACTTGGAGGGCCAGGCATGGTGACGTGGCAGGACGAATTTGTACGGCTATCGGAATTGCACCGGCATGAGGTGGAAAGATGGCTGGAAGGCGCGCGTAACGCTGACCTGATAATTAATGCAGGAGAAGCAGAAAAGGCATTCTTACTCCAATGGATGTCCGCTGGTGAACCACGCTTGAATGAGCGAATGCCAGACTGACTCAGGGTTTGCGAAACAGCAGCGTAAACCGGTCTGTGTTGCCGGTCACCGAACGTCGCCCGACCTCGTACACCAGTTCATCATCGGCGCGATAGTGCAGGTCGGTGTAGCCCACGAACTCAAAACCCAAATCCTGTAATTCCTTGATGACCATGACGGGATCAACGCGACGACGGTTCTCGTGGTTGGCCGGTTCCATATGACGTGCGGTGTGGTCGATGACGCCATACCGCCCGCCCGATCTCAGTGAGGCAAAAACCTGGCGGTTCATTTGTTCCCGGGCGTCTGCGTCAAAATTGTGGAGGTTACGAAACGTCACCACCATGTCGAGGTCGGAAACGCCAAACTCGAAGTCATCCATTACGTAATGGCGACTGCCTTCGGGCCGGCGAAGATTGTCCACTGTAGCCAGCACCTCTGCCTGCTCGAATCCCGGCAAGGTCAGGACGTTCTTGCTGACTGTGTTGGTGCCGAGCGCGACGTAGAGTTTGCCGTTGTCGGCTAGCACAGGCGCCAGCACGCGTGTGTACCATCCGCCCCCGGGAAGCAGCTCAAGGACGCGCATGTTGTCCTTCAGCCCGAAGAACTTCAGGGTATCGAGCGGGCGACGATTTCGATCTCGCTCGCGGTCTTCTGCCGGGCGTGATTCGTCGGTCAGAGCAGCCTCCACTTTTGCATCAATTTCATTTTCGGCGTGCGCGACACCAACCAGGCTCAACAAAATGATGGCCAGCAATACTTTCATGGAAAATCCCCTTTACTAGTTTCGATTTACTCTGACGACGCAGGACGTTACATCCGCGCCAGTTTTTCTTGCGGTGGCCATCAGGCGATTTGCCTCAAAACGTAACTTGGCGGCCCAGGCGGGCGTACTGACCAGGACAACGAGCTCGCCGTTGTCGCGAATGTTGGCCGAAAGGATGCTCGTCGTCATATCGTCTGGTAATGCCTGTTGCAGCTTGTGCACCAGTTCCCCCATATCCCTGGCGTGTCGGATGATGTCACCTAAACCCCCGTCATCGTTGGGATTTAGAAGATTTTCGAGGCGTTTGATGGGCATAAAAATGTGACGTAGTTGGCGATTTTGGCCGATTTCCGAGGACCTGGGTCACCGTTCGGGGGGCCTTATCTTGTATTAAAAACTGACATTATGCATATTGTCCTTACCGACAACGGCAAACCCGCTGAAAGGCGGGGTCGCAAAACCACCGGTCTAAGGGCAAAACGCCTACGACAGCGGGGCTACCGAAGTGAATATTGAACACAGGCATACAATAAACAACATCGGCCGTAATAGGTCGGAATCCTGTCGTTTGGTATTGAGGGGCTCGAACAACAACGGATCAATCCAGGCGCATTTGAGGCGTACTTGATGAATGTAGTTATCTTCGGCAAGGGCTTTGGCAAGCCCCGGCAACTGAACCTGTCCGGCGTTTCTGTCTGGGCGGTCGCAGTAATTTGTGCCGGTATTGTCTCAGCGTTCGGTTTTGCCGGCGGTTTCTGGCTTTCAACGATGACGGGTTCGGGTGTGAGCATGACCGAAGTTGCGAAGCTCAGCGACGAGCTCCAGATACAGCGCGAAGGTATCCAGTCCATTCGCCAGGGCAATGAAGACACGCTCGACGCCCTTGCCATTCGGATGGCACAGATGAATGCCCGGATTATTCGCCTCGACGCCCTGGGACGCCGCCTGACCGACATGGCCGATCTCGAGGACGGCGAATTCAATTTCAACACGGCCCCGGCGCTGGGTGGTCCTGAAGAGCCTGTCGCAACCGGATCCAGCGTCGTAATTCCTGAGCTTGTCGAGTCGATGGCTGCATTCGATGACCAGCTCGATAATCGTGAGGCGCAGCTCGGTGTACTCGAGAGCGTACTCATGGGCCAGAACCTCAAAGACCGTGTGTATCCGCAAGGCCGCCCGGTTGGATCTGGCTGGATTTCATCCTACTTTGGCAAGCGAACCGATCCGTTCACCGGCAAACCGGCGAATCACACAGGTATTGATTTCGCGGGCAAACTGGGTGATCCGGTCGCTGCAGTCGCTGACGGTGTCGTAACGTGGTCGGCTGATCGCTACGGCTACGGTGTCATGGTCGAGATAAATCACGGTAACGGGTATTCGACCCGTTACGCGCATAACGCGGAAAACCTGGTCGTTGTAGGCGACGAGGTCAAGAAAGGTCAGGCCGTTGCCCACATGGGTGAAACCGGCCGCGCAACAGGGCCCAACCTGCACTTCGAAGTGCTCAAAGACGGCCGCCGCGTCAATCCGGTTAATTTCATCCGCGAAGCCTCCAAGTAGGACCTCCTCGGAACACCTCTGCCCGGGTAACTTGTTATCCGGAAAATAGCCCTTATTTCGCGAGTTTAGTTAGAATACCCGGCTTTGCGCGCCCGTTATTTTCGGGCCAGAACAGATTCTCTTGCAGGAGCCCCCGTGGCCAAGTTTTTCACCAGGATTTTCGGCAGCCGCAACCAGCGGCTGCTGCGCCAATACGGCCGAACCGTCAACAAAATTAACGTGCTCGAGGAAGGCCTGCAGGCTCTCGACGATAGGGCGCTGCGCGCCAAGACCGACGAACTCAGAAAACGCTCTGCGGACGGTGAAGCCCTGGATGACCTCTTGCCCGAGGCATTCGCCGTTGCTCGGGAGGCAGCGTGGCGCGCGCTGGGCTTGCGCCCGTTCGACGTGCAGTTGATCGGCGGCATGGTGCTGCATGACGGTAACATCGCCGAGATGCGTACCGGTGAGGGCAAGACGCTCGTCGCAACCCTGCCGGCCTATCTCAACGCGATCAGCGGCAACAGCGTGCATATCGTGACGGTCAACGAGTACCTGGCGCAGCGCGATGCTGACTGGATGCGCCCGGTTTACGAATTTCTTGGCCTGACGGTCGGCGTTACCAGGAGCGGCCAGACGCAGGACGAAAAACGCGAGGCTTACAACAGCGATATCACCTACGCGACAAACAACGAGCTCGGCTTTGACTACCTGCGCGACAACCTGGCATTTGCGCTGGAAGACAAAGCACAGCGTGACTTGAGTTTCGCGATCGTCGATGAGGTCGACTCGATCCTGATCGATGAGGCGCGCACGCCGTTGATCATCTCGGGTCCGGCTGAGGCAAGCACAGATCTGTATGCGCAGATCAACAAGCTGGTGCCCAAGTTGCGCCAACACGTTGAAACTGAAGAACCTACCAACTACGACATCTTCGCAAAGAAGATCACTCTGGCAGGCCTGAACGACAAACCCATTACGGTCACAGGCGAGAATGGCGAAGAGTCAGACGTCATGACCGTTGACGAAGCGGTCGATATCGGCAACGCCGATCAAGCCGACGTGGTACTCGTCGATGACAGCAACAAGGTCGTCGCTTGCAAGCTGGTGAAACGCGGCGACTTCACGATCGACGAAAAAGCCAAACAGGCTTATGTGACTGAGGACGGCCACCAGAAGGTCGAGTCATTGATGACGCGCGCCGGCTTGTTGCAAGAAGGTGAGAGCCTGTACGACGCAGGCAACATTCGCTTACTGCATCATCTTAATGCGGCGTTGCGGGCGCACGTGGTTTTCCAGAAGGACGTCGAATACATCGTCAAGGACGGCGAGGTCATCATCGTCGATGAATTCACGGGTCGCACCATGCCGGGTCGACGCTGGTCAGACGGCCTGCATCAGGCCATCGAGGCAAAAGAAGGCGTGTCGATCAAGCAGGAAAACCAGACGGTTGCTTCGATTACATTCCAGAACTTCTTCCGCCTGTACAGCAACCTGTCGGGCATGACGGGCACGGCTGATACCGAAGCATTCGAGTTCCAGCAAATTTATGGCCTCGAAGTCGTTGTCATACCAACGCACCGGGATATGGTGCGCAAGGACCATGCCGACCTCGTGTATCTGACGGAGAAGGACAAATTCGATGCAATCGTCGAGGACATTACCGATTGCCGTGAGCGCGGCCAGCCGGTGCTGGTCGGCACGACCTCGATTGAAACCTCGGAAATGCTGTCGTCCTTCCTGCAGAAGCAAAAAATCGACCACGAAGTGCTCAATGCCAAGCAGCATGAGCGTGAAGCCATCGTCGTGCAGCAGGCGGGTCGCCCTGGTGCGATCACAATTGCGACGAACATGGCGGGTCGCGGTACTGATATTGTGCTCGGCGGAAATCTCGATGCCGAGCTGATTGCAGCAGGCGAAGACGCCGACACGGATGCAGTTCGTGAAGACTGGCAGGGGCGCCACACGGCGGTCATCGAGGCAGGTGGCCTGCATATCGTCGGTACCGAGAGGCATGAGTCGCGGCGTATCGATAACCAGCTCAGGGGCCGCTCAGGGCGCCAGGGTGACGCGGGTTCCTCTCGATTCTACCTGTCCATGGAAGACACGCTGATGCGCATATTCGGCGACCCGGACCGCACCAAATCGCTGTTGTCGCGTGCCGGCATGCGTGAAGGTGAGGCGATCGAGAGCCGCTTGTTGTCACGCCAGATCGAGCGTGCGCAGCGCAAGGTCGAGGCGCATAACTTTGACATTCGCAAGAACCTGCTCGAATACGACGACGTCGCCAACGACCAGCGCAAAGTCGTCTATCACCAGCGCTCCGAGTTGATGGAGGCCGACGAGATCGAAGATTCGGTCGCGGCCATTCGCGAAGAGGTTGTCGCGAATATGGTACAGGCACACATTCCGCCGGGTAGTCTCGAGGAACAGTGGGACACCGAGGGGCTGAGCAATGCTCTCGAGTCAGACTTCGGCCTGCAACTCGATATTGACCAGTGGATTCGCCAGGACAAAACCCTGAATGAGGACGGAATTCTCGAACGCTGTCTCAAGGAGAGTGACAGCGTGTATCGGGCCAGGGCGGCATCGATTGGCACCGATCTCATGCGCAATGTCGAGAAACAGGTCATGCTGCGACAACTCGACATGCACTGGAAGGAACACCTGGCGGCGATGGATCACTTGCGCCAGGGCATCGGGCTACGCTCTTACGCGCAGAAGAACCCTAAGCAGGAATATAAGCGCGAGGCCTTCGAGATGTTTGGCACGATGCTGGAGCGAGTGAAGCACGACGCAATCAGCGTCCTGACGCGGATCCGTATTCAGGGCGAGCAAGACCTCGACGACACCGAGGAACGGCGTCGTGCGGCAGAGAAGATGCGTTTCCAGCATGCCCAGGCATCTGCGTTAGGCGATGCTCCGCAGGGTGGTCAGCCAGCGGCTGGCGCCGCGCCGGCGGCCCCGCCACTGGAGCCGTTCAAGCGCGAAACACGGAAAGTCGGTCGCAACGAGCCGTGCCCGTGCGGGTCTGGTAAGAAATTCAAGCAGTGCCACGGCAAGCTGGGCTAGAAAAGCTAACCTCGTGAACCACTTTCATGTCTCGGCCGGCATTCTGCGCAATACGGCGGGGCGTGTCCTGATTGCCGAACGTCTGTGCGACGGACCCTTCAATGGCCTGTGGGAATTTCCGGGCGGCAAGATCGGTGTCGGGGAATCGGCGGCTGATGCGCTGCAGCGGGAACTCGCCGAGGAGATCGGCATCACCGTTACGGCCGCGCAGCCGTTCATGGAGCTGCACCACGAATACCCGGACCGCACAGTGGACCTCGAGTTCTTCCTGGTGACCGGCTGGCAGGGCGAACCCGCGGGTCTCGAAGGGCAGAGTGTCCGCTGGCTAAGCGTGTCTGAACTGAATGCCGATGTGTTGTTGCCGGCGGACGCGCCGGTCGTTGACGCGCTTCAACAGATGCTTAGCTGAAACGGTACGTCGTGCCCGGTCTGAACGGCCCGGCTTTCCACCGTTGACCATTCCAGGAATCGCACCGTGAAGCGGTGCTGACTGCCACTGATTTCAGGATACAGCGTGCTGTCGTCGAGCAGGTTGATTCGCAACAGGCGGCAATGCGCGTCTTTTTGCATGCTGTGCTGGTACATGCCGTTGATGGCAAGCTTGTCGACCGGCTGTGCGCTCTCGCGGATCAGCCAGAGTGCCTCGAGAACGGCGTCGCACAGTGGGCGAATGGCGCCAACCCAGATCGAAAGGTCTTCCTGCCGCCGGGCATGCGGCTGACGCAACCAGTGACTGTACTCGGGCAGGTCAAACTCACAGGTGCCGCCCGGAATTGCACTGCGATTCTTGATCGCATTGAGGAAATCGGAATCTTTGAGAGGTTGCAGGAACGACGTGCCGATCGCATCGACCTCGGCACGACTTTCAATCAGGTTGCGAACAAGCGCTTCGAGCCGGCCCGAATCGACGCCCGGTTGGCTCTGGTAGCGCTGTAAGACGTCCAGCTGGTGATCGAGCTCCTTGTGAACCTCACTGCGCACATCGCCGCGTGACAGGATGGCCAGGACTTCGAGCAGGCCATTGATTGTCGCGCGCGTCGCCCAGTTGCTCTCCAGCTCGCTGTTGTAGAGCATCTGCCGATAGAGGAACTCGAGCCGCATGAAGGTGCGCATACGCTCGGAAACAGGCTGTTCGTAGTGCGCCTGGGCCGCCTGGGGGGCGACATTGCTTGCGGGCTTCGCCATCGAGGTAGTTTACGTCAGGGATCGGTAGATTTCATGAAGGGCGGTCACCTGATCGAGCGTGCTGGCCAGGTCGTCGTCGTTCCGAATGACGTCGTCAGCCATCGCAAGTCGTTCCTCACGGCTCGATTGCGCGGCAAGCATGCGACGTGCCTGGTCCTCAGATTCGGCGTCACGGGCCGTGAGACGGCGAATCTGCGTGTCTTCGTCGCAATCGACGACCAAGACACGGTCTACGACGTCTTTCAGGGGGGATTCGACTAAGAGCGGTACGACGATGATCTGATAGTCACCACCGGCCTGACTGGACTGACGGCGCGTTTCGTCCTGAATGCGCGGGTGCACTATGGCCTCGAGCTGTTTCCGCGCCTCATCATCTGAAAATACAAGTTTGCGCAGGGCACTGCGGTCCAGGTATCCATCGCCGTCAATAAGCGATTCGCCGAATGCCACGGCAATTTCGTCGAGTGCGGGCTGGCCGGGTGCTACGACTTCACGCGCAATAACGTCGGTGTCGATTATGGTCGCGCCAAGCTCGGCAAACATGTCCGCAACGGTGGATTTACCACTCGCGATACCGCCTGTCAGGCCGATGCGCAGGGACGCGGACACCTATAGAAACTTATCCGCGTAGGCATTCCAGATGACCTCACCGTAGAGCATGGTGATCCAGCCGGCGGCGGCGAGATACGGGCCGAAGGGAATCGGCAGCTGGCGGTCACGACCACGCAGCACGATCATCGCGATGCCGATCACGGCGCCGACAACCGCCGACATCAGGATGATGATGTGCAGCATCTGCCACCCCAGCCAGGCGCCAAGCGCCGCAAGCAGCTTGAAATCGCCGTACCCCATGCCTTCCTTACCCGTGACCAGTTTGAACAAATGGTAGACGCTCCAGAGGCTCAGATAGCCGGCGAGCGCCCCTATGATAGCGTCTCTGGGGGAGACGAACAGCGTCTCAGCGCCCGCCAGGGGATGAAACAGGCTCATCATGAGCCCGACCCACATCAGGGGCAGGACAATCGAGTCCGGAATAATCTGGTGGTCCACGTCGATCAGGCTGATAGAGACAAGTGCGCACGTCAGGCCGATCGCCATGAGTGCTTCCCAGCCAAAACCGAAATGCCAGGCACACATCGCGGCCAGCACAGCGGTCAACATCTCGACCAGCGGATAACGTACGGATATCGACTTGCGACAGTTGCCGCATTGCGCTCCGAGTAACAGGTAGCTCAATACGGGGATATTTTGCCAGGCCTTGATGGTCTTGCCACATGCCGGGCAGCGCGAGCGTGGTACGACAAGGTTGAACTGGCCTTCTGGCAGGTCCGCCGGCAATGCGTCTTTCAATTCTTCGCACTGATCGCGCCACTCACGCTGCATCATGATCGGCAGGCGGTAAATGACGACATTCAGGAAGCTGCCGATCATCAAGGCAAATGCAAACGCGACTGCGACGAAAATCACAGGCGCCTCGGTGAACATCTCAACCACTTAAATTCTCCGTCCGGACACAGACAAATGAAAACGGCGTCAGGAGTTTCCTCCGAACGCCGTTTCAATGCAAACGTGTTGCCGGCCCTTTAGATAACAGAACCCATCTTGAAGATCGGCAGGTACATGGCGACAACGAGGCCACCAACAAGCACGCCGAGAATGGACATGATCAACGGCTCGAGCAGGCTTGAGAGGTTATCCACGGCATTGTCGACGTCTTCTTCGTAGAAGTCGGCGACCTTGGACGACATGTCATCAAGAGAACCGGATTCTTCACCAACCGCGATCATCTGGATCACCATGTTCGGGAACAGGTCCGTGTTTTCCATGGCCTGCTGCAGACGCTGACCGGTTGCAACCTCGTCACGCATTTCCAGTACACCAATCTCGTACACGATGTTGCCTGTGGCGCCAGCAACCGACTCGAGTGCTTCGACAAGTGGCACACCCGCTGCGAACATCGTCGATAGCGTACGTGCATAGCGAGCGATGGCTGCTTTCTGCAGGATCCCGCCAATGATGGGCATCTTGAGCGACAGGCGGTCGAGCCAATGCCGCATCGCCCGCGAGCGCTTCTTGAAGTAGAAGAACGAACCGACGCCGGCGCCCATCATGATCGCGATGTACCAGCCTTTCTCACGAACAAAGACTGACAGGTCGATAACCATCCGCGTGAAGGTCGGCAAGTCGGCACCAAAGCCCTTAAAGAGGTCTTCGAATGCCGGAATAACAAAAATCAGAAGAATTGCTGTAACGACGAATGCGACGACAAGAACGGCAGCCGGATAGGTCAGCGCCTTCTTGATTTTCTTCTTCAGTGCCTCGGTTTTTTCCTTGTACGTGGCAATCTTGTCCAGCAGGGTTTCCAGAGCACCAGCCTGTTCACCAGCGTCAACGAGGTTGATGAACAGGTCGTCAAAATACAAGGGGTGTTTGGCAAGAGATTCGGTAAGCGAGCTACCACCCTCAACGTCGCCCTTGATCGCCATGATGAGCTTCTGCATTGCCGCATTCTCGTGACCTGAACCGACGATCTCGAAGGACTGCACAAGCGGAATACCCGCGGAGAGCATCGTGGCGAGCTGGCGACTGAAAATCGCGATATCGAGTGGTGTGATTGTTCCGCCACCACCGAACATGCTCTTGCCTTGCTTCTTGATGCGGGACGGGACGACACCCTGGCGGCGCAAGTCTGCGCGCACGGCCGCCTCATTGGTCGCCATGCTCTTGCCCTTGACCTTTTTGCCCTTTCTGTCAGTACCTTCCCAGACGAACGGAACGGTGCTTGTAATCGCTGTCTCAGCCATGTTCTTTGCCCATAGTGCGAGGTGTAAACCTACTCAATTGTAACCCGGTTGATCTCCACAAGGCTGGTAACCCCTTCCTTGACTTTGTTCAACCCGGCCCTGCGTAAATCGTGGACCCCCTCAATAGCCGCCTGATCGGCGATCTGCATGGCGTTACCGCCTTCCATTATGATTCTGCCCATGGTCTCGGACACTTCCATGACCTGGAAAATGCCAACGCGTCCCTTGTAGCCGTCGTTGCAGTTCTTGCAGCCCTTCGGGCCGAAAATCGTCAGACCTGCCTCGAGGTCCTCTGCATCGAATCCCTCTTTCTCGAGCGCTTCTCGAGGTATGTCCTGGGGTTCCTTGCAATTATCGCAAAGGCGTCTCGCCAAGCGTTGCGCGATGATCAGGCTGACCGACGTCGCGATGGCATAAGGCTTTACGCCCATGTCGACGAGTCGCGTCAATGTTTTCGGCGCATCATTGGTATGCAGCGTCGAGAGCACGAGGTGACCTGTCTGGGCTGCCTTGATCGCGATCTCGGCTGTCTCGAGGTCACGAATCTCACCAACCATGATGACGTCAGGATCCTGTCGCAGGAATGCCTTGAGTGCTGAAGCAAACGTCAGCCCGACCTTCGGATTGACGTTGACCTGGTTGATGCCCGGCAGGTTGATTTCAGCAGGGTCCTCAGCCGTTGAAATGTTGCGGTCCTCGGTGTTGAGGATATTGAGGCCCGTGTAGAGCGAAACCGTTTTACCGGAACCCGTCGGACCGGTGACCAGGATCATGCCGTAGGGTTTCGCCAGGTGCTTCTCGTACAGCGCGCGTTGCAGCTCGTCGTAACCGAGCATTTCGATGCCGAGCTTGGCGCTGGACGGATCGAGAATACGCAGCACGATTTTCTCGCCGAACAACGTTGGGCAGGTATTGACACGGAAGTCGATCGCCCTGTTCTTCGACAGGCGCATCTTGATACGGCCATCCTGTGGCACACGGCGCTCGGCGATGTCCATGCGCGACATGACTTTTAGCCGGGCGCAGACCTTTGTGGCGAGCACGACAGGCGGTTGAGCGACTTCGGACAGAACGCCGTCGAGGCGCGTCCGTACGCGGAAGTACTTTTCGTAGGGTTCGAAGTGGACATCTGATGCGCCGCGCTTGATGGCATCGAGCAGGACCTTGTTGACGAAGCGCACGACGGGCGCGTCTTCGATATCGTCACGGCGAACCTCATCTTCTTGTTCATCTTCGCCGGTAACGTCGAGATTCTCAAGATCGAAATCATCGTCGTCCATTCCGGACATTGATGTATCGACAGCCTCAATGGCCTTGACGATGCGTTCTTCGAGCTTGTCCTGCTCAACGACAACCGGGTCGATACGCAAGCTTGTCTGGAACTTGATGTCGTCGATCGCCGCGAGATTGGTCGGATCGGAGATGCCAAGAAACAGCCGTTGGCCGCGTTGCACCAGTGGCAATACGCGGTGCTTGTTGATCAGTTTCTGGTCGACGGCGCGTACGGCGTCGATATCGACATCCATAGCGTCGAGGTCAAGTAGTGGCACACCAAATTCGTGGGATGCGGCGACAGCGATCGAGCGTGCGTCTGCGAGTTCTTCATTGACAAGAAACGGCACGAGCGGCAGCTTCTGTTTCCTGGCGGCATCCGTCGCCTCGAGAAGCTTCTCCTCGGAGATCAATCCATCCTGCACGAGCCGTCTGGGCAAGCCTGCAAGATTCGTTTGTGATGCCGTTACTGCCATAGCGTCAGCGCTGCTCTAGCGTTTCATAGAGCATCACAGTCTTACCGATCTAAGTCCCCGGATCAACTGGATTTTGTGCGGTTGTTCACAGTTAGCGGATTTGATTAAGTCAAACGCTCAAATCGGCGCGGAGGCGGCGTTATTTTGCCGGTCTGAGGCTAGTTCCGGCAGCTGGAGGGGAGGTAGCGCGAGTCGATAGTCGGTGCCTGATATTGGGATGTAATGCCGCCTCCGGTCAGTGGGACGGCGCCAATAGGGGCCGGTGCGGCGCCACAGCGCCAAATGATGGTGCCGCCCGCCGATATGTAAGGCGTGGATGAAATTGTATCGCCCAAAATATCCTGATGAGCATTATTGCCGAATGTGATGTCCACACGTCCGTTGACCACGTCGACCTGGCCGACGTAACTACCTTGCGTGTCCGTCGCCAGTGGCGTCATACCAGCCGCAGAGCGATCGGCCGCGGGCAGGCCGGTCATGTTGTAGGCATCCACGATAGGGACCTTTGCACCTGCAGCCATGTTGAGTGCCTCAGCGACCTGGGCGCGTACCGTGTAGGTCTGGTAAGCCGTGATAGCAATCGAGGCGAGGATGCCGATGATCGCGACGACAATCATCAACTCGATAAGCGTAAATCCCTTACTCTTGTTAATCATTTTGGCTTGCCCCATGTTCGTCATTTGGGAATGGTACTTGAGCGTTAGTAAAAAAGCCCCGGACTGGCCGGGGCTTTTCGACTTCATGTCTGAGCCAAAAAGCTCATACGAAATCCTAGGTGCGGCATGCTGCTGGCAGATGCTTGTTCTCAATTACAGGTGCACCAGTGGTACAAGTCCACTGAACACTACCTGCTGCGGCAGTATTTGGCGTCAACAGGAGCTGAGCGGCGGCGATTGTCGCATGCGCGGAATTGCCGTATATAACCTGAATTACGCCACCAGCGACGGTCACCGTGGCAACATACTTGCCCTGGATCTGACCCGGTTGTGCGATTCCGGCAATAGTATTGTTGGCCGGCATGGCGCCACGATCCTGGAAGTATTCCGTAACGGCAGCTTTAGCACCACCCGACAGGTTCAGGCCTTCAGAAACCTGAGCGCGGATCGTGTAGTCCTGGTAAGCAGGAATAGCGATGGCAGCCAAAATACCGATAATCGCAACTACGATCATCAGTTCGATCAATGTAAAACCTTGTTGCTTCTTCATTTCTCTAATCTCCATGAAAATGAGTATTTGTTCAAAACGGCATCAATGCCCGTACGAGATATAAAGCAAGTGGCGTGCCAAGATGAGCAGTTCGACTTTAACTCACTGTTTATATTGATCTTTAATTAGAATAGGGGTTCGCCGGGCTGGAGGGACAGACGTGTACGGAGGTCGGACACCGCCACGAATTGTCACCTAGTGACAAAAACCGTCACCTTCGTCGCCCGGGAAAGACGCTTTTATGTCACTCGATACCCAGCTTCTTGATGCGGTAGCGAAGCTGGCGAAAAGACAGACCCAGCAACTTGGCAGCAGCCGTTTTGTTGAAGCGTGTCTTCTCGAGCGCCTCCATGATGGCCTGGCGCTGCACATCCTCGACCTGGTTGCTGAGGTCGGTGGCAGTGAAGTCTCCCGGATCGTCACCGTCGACTGGTGAATCTGCAGGCGACATCGATTGCGAGCGCAGGTTCAGGTCAGCCTCACGAATCGTGCCCGTTGTGCACAGCGTGACGGCGCGCTCGAGCATGTTCTCCAGTTCGCGAACATTGCCGGGGAAGGCGTAGCCCAACAGGCCTTGCCGCGCGCTCGCATCGAGCGAGATATTCGAGCTCAGCTTTGCGAGTATGTGATCTGCCAGTTCGTTGATGTCGTCACCGCGGTCACGCAGGGCGGGGACCTGCAGTTCAATGACGTTGATTCGATAGTAAAGGTCTTCGCGGAACTCGCCCGCGGCTACCATTTGGCCAAGGTTCTTGTGCGTTGCGGACAAAACGCGTGCGTTGGCGGCTTCTTCGGACGACGATCCCACAGGGCGCACGGTCTTTTCCTGAATGACGCGCAGCAGTTTGACCTGCATCGAGAGCGGCAGGTCAGCAATCTCGTCAAGGAACAGCGTGCCGCCGTCCGCACTTTGGATGAGCCCTGTTTTGTCGCTGATCGCGCCTGTAAAGCTACCCTTGCGATGACCGAAGAACTCGCTTTCCATGAGTTCGGCCGGAATGGCGCCGCAGTTGACCGGCACGAAGGGCCCGTCACCACGCGGGCCACTCTCATGGATCAGCCTGGCCACAAGTTCCTTGCCCGTTCCGGATTCTCCGGAGATATGAACGGGGGCCTGTGAGCGCGCCACCTTCTCGACCATGTCACGCAAAGCTCGCATTGGTTCTGAGTCGCCCTGCAAGCGCGACTTTTGCTCGCCGCCCTTGTCCAGCTTGAGCGCGTTCTCGACGATATTGCGTAGATTACCGAGATCCAGCGGCTTCGAGATGAAATCAAACGCGCCGAGTTTCAGCGCCTGTACGGCCGTCTCGACGTTGCCATGTGCAGTAATGACGGCAACGGGGACGCCCGCAGCATGTGTTTGCATCCATTCGACGAGATCAAGCCCGTCGCCGTCAGGAAGGCGCATATCGGTCAGACAGAGGTCGAATGACCGGGATTCCAGTAAAGACTTGGCGCTCGCCACGTCCTCTGCGGTCTCGGTCTGGATGTCCATACGTGCGAGCGTCAGCGTCAGGAGCTCACAAATATCCGGTTCGTCATCAATGACAAGCGCCAGCGGCTGATTCATTTCTCTTCGTTTTCCCATCTGTCCGGGTCGGCAAACACGATACGGAAGATACTGCCTCCACCGGCTCGGTCAAGGTGCAGCAACGTCGCACGGTTCAGTTCGCACAGCTCGCGCGAGATATAGAGGCCGAGGCCCGTGCCGCCCGAACGTTCGGTGTAAAAGGGCTCGAACATTTTCTCGGCGGTTGCCGCATCGACACCGAGCCCGTGATCCCGGACTTCGACGTACGGTCGACCCTGGCCCTGCAGGCGATCGGCGCGTAGCTCAACCAGAATGCCGCCTGTCTCACTCGCATATTTGACGGCATTGTCGCAGAGATTCCACAGCACCTGGCGCAGGTGCGACTTGTCCATCCTGACCTCGAAATTCTCGGGCATATCACCGATCTCGAGTTCGCCTTCCTGCAATTCGAGTGTCGTAATAAATTCCTGGGCGAAATCCTCGAGCCAGGGGCCGAGCCGCAATCGCTCGGGACGGCTCGACTCTCGTCGTGATAGCTGCAGCACATTGTCGATGATGTGGCTCACGCGGCTCGAATGCGTCTCTATGATCTCGGTCAGTCGTTTGTCGTCCTCGGTAAGACCGGCCGATTCGCCGAGCAGTTGCGCCGCATGACTCATCGCGCCAACCGGATTGCGGATTTCATGCGCAATACTCGCGCTGAGCCTGCCTAATGATGCCAGCTTGGATTGTTGTACGCGCGCGTTCATCAGGCTCGCGTCCTCGAGAAACACCAGCACGGGCCCGCCGCGTTCGCCGTCTTTTCCAAGCGGCGCGAGGTGGGCCGTGACACGCAGGCTGTCGCCCGAAGTGATGACCGTAAACTCGGGGTGGGCTGACAGTTCGTTGTTCGTGCGCCAGTCCCGAATATAGTCGGCCAATGGCTCGAAGACGTTGTGAAGCGGGAGGCTGCGGACTGGTTCCGTTACCCCAAGCAGTCGTGTTGCGGAGGCATTGCTCAGACGGATTCTTTCGTCAGCGTCAATGACGATGATGCTTTCGCGCAGATGCTGCACGATGTACTCGTTGAGTTCCGACAGGTTTTGCAGGTCGACGCCACGCTGCCGGGCGAGTGCCTCACTGGCCTGGATTCTCCGGCCCAGGGGTCGTGTGGCCAATGCCATGGCGAAGATGACGGCACTTAGTATGCCGGCAGCCGGGTAATTCGCGTCCGTGGGTACATTGCTGAGCTGTGCCAGCACCTGCTGCCCAAGTATTGCAAACGTTGCGATTGCGGCGATAACCAGTGGGAATCGCCTCGGTAGCACGAGGCTGGCAGCGCCGACAAATACGATCAGCAGACCACCGAGACCACTGGCGATGCCTCCGCTGGCGTGCATCAATACGACCACTGCGCCGATATCGAGTAATGATTGTGATGCCGCCTGCAGGTCCGCCCCGACCCAGCGCTGCCGCAGGGCAACGGCTGAGATGATAGACGACACGAGGTAGATGGCGGCAGCTACCCAGAACAGGGTTGGCTGCTGTTCGCCAAAGACGCGTGGTTCGCCTCCGGCCACAAAAATGGTGAGGAGGGCGACGGCAATAAGGGCGCGAAACGCATTAAGCGTGCCCAGTACACGCCAGGTCAGATCGGGCTCTTCGGCGGCTCGTTGCAGCAAAGCATCACGGCTCGTGCGCAGCGTCTGCCGGCCAGTGATGTCGTTCGGTCCCCGTTTTACCAATGTTGTCTGCCCAATTCCGGCCACGTGTACAGTGGGTTGGGCCGATTGTAGACGAAGGTCGAATCGATTGTGGTGCAAATCGGCTTTGCGTCGCCAACAGCTTTCGATCAAAATACGCCGGATTTTGTGCGAACGTCCGCACGCCACGAAAGAACCCTTCATGAATCTTCACGAATATCAGTCGAAACGGTTGTTCGCCGACTACGGCATCCCGGTGCCGAGAGGAATTCCGGCGAAAAGTCCTAATGCGGCCGTCGATGCTGCCAAAGAACTCGGCGGCGATCTCTGGGTCGTCAAGGCGCAGGTGCATGCCGGCGGGCGCGGTAAGGCCGGCGGTGTGAAACTCGCACGCACGCGCGACGAAGTGCATCAATATGCCGAGCAGATGCTGGGCACGCAGCTCGTCACTCATCAGTCGGGGCCCGAGGGCTTGCCGGTTAGTGTGGTGTACGTCGAGGAAGGCTCCGACATCGAACGCGAACTGTATTTGTCAATGCTGGTGGATCGAGAGGCAAGCCGGGTTGCGTTCATCGCGTCGGCGGCAGGCGGCATGGATATTGAGAAGGTAGCCGCCGAAACGCCGGAACAGATCTTCACGATCTCGATCGCACCGGATGCGGGCCTGCAGGACTATCAGGCGCGGCAACTGGCTTTCGGCCTGGATCTCGACAAGCGGCAAATGCGCCAGTTCGGGGACCTGATCAAGCGCCTGTACCGGCTGTACGTCGAATCGGATGCCAGCCTGGTTGAGGTCAACCCGCTGATCGTTACCAAGGCAGGCGACGTGATTGCGCTGGATGCCAAGATAAATATCGACAGCAATGCCCTCTACCGTCAGCCGAAGCTCGTCGAGCTTCGTGACGTCACGCAGGAAGATGAGAAGGAGCGCGAAGCTGCTGCGCATGATCTCAACTATGTCTCGCTGGATGGCGACATCGCCTGCATGGTCAACGGCGCCGGGCTTGCGATGGCGACGATGGACCTGATCAAGCTGCACGGTGGAGATCCCGCGAATTTCCTTGATGTTGGCGGCGGCGCCACCAAGGAGCGTGTTGCAGAGGCATTCAAACTGATCCTCTCGAACCGAAACGTGGCCGCGATTCTCGTCAACATATTCGGTGGCATTGTGCGCTGTGACCTGATTGCCGAAGGCATCATCAGTGCGGTCAAAGAGGTTGGTGTCAGTGTGCCCGTTGTCGTGCGCCTGGAAGGCACCAATGTAGACAAAGGGCGTGAACTGTTGGCAAACAGTGGCCTCGACATCATCGCGGCGGAAGATCTGACCGATGCTGCAAAAAAGGTGGTCGCGGCAGCGGCCTGAAGAGTGAGCGCATGAGCATACTGGTCAATAAAGACAGCAAAATCGTTTGCCAGGGCATTACAGGAAGCCAGGGCACCTTTCATACCGAGCAGTGCATCGAGTACGGCACACAGGTCGTTGGTGGCGTGACGCCAGGGCGTGGTGGCCAGGAACACCTGGGCGTGCCCGTGTTCAACACGATGCGCGACGCCGTCGATGAGACGGGTGCCGATGTCAGCATGGTTCTTGTGCCGCCGCCGTTTGCGGCAGATGCGATTCTCGAGGCTGCCGATGCGGGCGCGAAACTCGTCGTCTGCATCACCGAAGGCATTCCGGTACTCGACATGGTGAAGGTCAAATCAGCGCTGCGTGATTACGAATGCCGCCTGATCGGGCCAAACTGCCCCGGCATCATCACGCCGGAGCAGTGCAAGATCGGCATCATGCCCGGCTTCATACACAAGCCCGGCCGCATCGGCGTCGTGTCTCGCTCAGGTACACTGACCTATGAGGCCGTCTACCAGACGACGGTCAATGACCTGGGCCAGACCACGTGCATTGGTATCGGAGGGGATCCGGTGCGCGGTATGGATTTCATCGATTGCCTCGAGCTGTTCGAGGCAGATCCGGACACGGACGGCGTTATCATGGTCGGCGAGATCGGTGGAACCGATGAAGAAGCTGCAGCCGAATTCATTCAATCAAACGTCACAAAACCTGTGGTGGCCTACATCGCTGGTGTTACGGCGCCCCCTGGCAAGCGTATGGGACATGCCGGCGCGATCGTTGCCGGCGGCAAAGGAACGGCGGCGGATAAGTTCAAGGCGCTCGATGCCGCAGGTGTGGCCACCGTGCGCTCGCCCGCTGAGCTCGGCAGTAAGATGCAGGAGATCCTCGGCAGCTGACCTGGTGGTGCATCGATGAACAGCACTGTCAAAGTCGCGCTCGCTCAAATTGACCTCGCCGTCGGTGATATTGCGGGCAACACCGCGAAGATCATTCAATATGCGGCTCGCGCCCGTGATGAGATGCGGGCTGATCTCGTTGTGTTTCCAGAGCTCAGTGTCTGTGGCTATCCTCCGGAGGACCTGCTGTTCCACGCGGGCCTGCGCAAGCGAACCGAGCAGGCTGTCGCCGAGATTCGTGAGGCGGTGCGTGGAATTGCGGTACTCATCGGCTTTCCCGAATACGTAGACGATCATATCTACAACAGCTGCGTCGTATTTTCCGACGGCGATATTTTGTCTGGCTATCGCAAGCACTTGTTGCCGAACTACCGTGTGTTCGACGAGAAACGCTACTTCACGGCAGGTAAGGATGCCGGGGTATTTCGGCTAAACGGCATTGGCTTCGGCATGACGATCTGCGAGGACGTGTGGCGGCCGGGCCCCATCGCGGCGGCACGCACAGCAGGCGCCGAATGCATCATCGTGATCAATGGTTCGCCCTATGAAGTCGGTACGCAATTGCACCGCGAGGAAACCTTGCAGGCTCGCGTCGCCGAAGCGGGCATCCCGGTGCTGTATCTCAACATGGTGGGCGGTCAGGACGAACTCGTTTTCGACGGCGGTACGATCGCCGTGGACGCGGAAGGCGAGGTACGTTTTCGCGCGCCGTCATTCGAAGAAAACCTCTATGAAATGACATTGACGGCAACTGCGTCTGGCGTCGACCCGGGCCGCGCGCCCGTTGCGGAGCACCTGGGCGTGGAGGAGAGCGTCTACCGCGCCCTCGTTACAGGGACTCGCGACTACGTCGAGAAACACGGATTTCCGGGTGTGGTCATCGGCCTGTCGGGCGGTATTGATTCAGCGCTGGTCTTGTCCATTGCCTGTGATGCGATCGGTGCGGACAGGGTTCGTGCGGTCATGATGCCGTTTCGTTATACATCGACGATGAGCCAGGAAGATGCTGCGATGCAGGCGGCCACAATGGGTATCCGCTACGACGTCATTCCTATTGCCCCTATCTATGAAGCGACTGTCGGACAGCTCGAGACTATTTTCGAAGGGCGCGAAGAAGACGTGACCGAGGAAAACATCCAGGCGCGTAGCCGCGGACTCCTGCTGATGGCCATTTCGAACAAGACCGGCAGGATGTTGCTGACGACCGGCAATAAGAGCGAGATGGCTGTCGGTTATGCGACGCTCTATGGCGACATGGCAGGCGGTTTCGCACCGATCAAAGACTGCAGCAAGTCGCTCGTTTATCGCCTGGCGCGCTACCGCAATACCATCAGCGAGGTTATTCCAGATCGTGTCATAACACGTCCGCCGTCGGCAGAATTGCGCGCCGACCAGAAAGACTCTGATTCACTGCCTGACTATGACGTGCTGGACCCGATTCTCGAGGCGTTCATTGAAGACGATCTGTCCGTCGAACAGATCACGGCACGTGGTTTTGACAAGGACACCGTCGTGCGAATTCTCGAAATGGTGAAACGCAACGAGTACAAGCGTCGCCAGGCCCCGCCGGGAATTCGAATAAGTAGCCGCGCGTTCGGCCGCGACTGGCGCTACCCGATCACGTCGGGCTACCGCTTCCCGGGCTAGCTCTCTTCGGGGAAGTTCAGTTCCAGCACGCGTCGTGCGTCGGCTGCGAGGTCGTGCATACCGAGCTTTTCGTAGGCCTGCTCCATGATCTTCAGGGAGTCTGCGTTACCTTCCGCGCCGTTGTAGTCTTCGAGCGCACTCTTGGCGCGATTCAGCGAGGCGATATACGCGCCGCGGCGCAGGTAGTAGTCCGCCACGTGATTCTCATATTCCGACAGTCGGTTCCTCAGAAATACCATGCGTTGTTCTGCATCAGGCGAGTAAATGCTGGCAGGATAACGTTCTACGAGGCGCCGTAACGAAGAGTATGCTTCGGCAACCTCCTTCGGTGGCCGCTGGGTGACGTCTCGCTTGAAGCGTTTCTCGAGGAAACCGGCCTCGTCCTCAAAGTAGGCCAGACCTTTGATGTAGAGCGCGTAGTCAACGCGTTCATGGATCGGGTTTTCGCGCATAAACGTATCAGCGGCCTCGACGGCCTGCTCCTTCATGCCCGCTTTGTAATACGCAAACATCAGGTCGAGCTGGAGCTGCCGACTCAGGTCGCTGAACGGGTAGCGTGCCTGGATGGCTTCGTAAATCTGGATGCCGCGCCGGTAGTTGCCACGTGAGACTGATTTCTTCGCAGACTCGTAGGCTTCGGTCACATCGTTGATGACTGTTTCCTGCTCTTCGTTATTCGCGCAGGCGGCAAAAAGTCCGAACGTGGCGAGAATAATCGCAGTGCGCAGTAGCGCGCGCGAAGGCAGTCTGAGGGTAAAATTGGTCATGATCATGTCGCGATATTTACTTGTGGCTGTGTGCCGGGGTCGGCCAAGTCGGCGAGTATACCGTAGACTTGGGCCCGCGATGAACGTGGAACCCACAATCAGGACGATCCCCGAGGAACTGGCTGGTCAGAGATTAGACCGGGCACTGGCGAAGTTGTTTCCGGAATATTCACGGAGTCGCCTCAAAGCATGGTTGCTCGACGGGGCCATCGTCGTCGATGGCTCGAGTCCGAGGCCGCGTGACCCGGTGCACGGTGGCGAAATCGTGACATTACGCGCCCAACCTGAGGTGGTTGTCGCAGCTGCAGCGGAGCCAATGAAGCTGGATGTCGTGCATGAGGATGACTCACTGATGGTCATCAACAAGCCCGCCGGCCTCGTCGTGCACCCGGGTGCTGGCAACAGCAGTGGCACATTGATGAATGGCTTGTTGAGTCACGCGCCGCAACTCGAGGCCATTCCACGCGCGGGCATCGTGCATCGGCTCGACAAGGATACGACCGGCCTGCTACTCATCGCGAAAACACTACCCGCGCATACCGCCCTGGTCCGATTGCTGGCCGATCGAGACATATCGCGCCACTACCTGGCCGTCTGCAACGGCGTTCTGACCGGTGGCGGCACTATCGACGAAGCCATAGGGCGGCACCGCACTGATCGCAAGCGCATGTGTGTTCGCGGCGATGGCAAACCGGCGGTTACGCATTACACCGTTCGCGAGCGTTTCGCGGCGCACACCTATATAAGTGTAAAACTCGATACGGGTCGCACCCACCAGATTCGCGTGCACTTCGCACACCGCCGGCATTCGTTGCTCGGTGATCCCGTGTACGGCGGGCGTCTTGCATTGCCGAAAGGGGCAGGCGAGCAACTGGTTTCGACATTGCGTCGATTCAAGCGCCAGGCGTTGCACGCGGCGAAACTCGAGTTCGCCCATCCGGACAGTGGCGAGGCGCTGAGCTTTGTCGCGGCGCTGCCGGACGATTTCGACGGCCTGCTGACGGTGCTGCGTGAGGACTGCGAGTGAGCAAGGACTGGATACCTGCGGACTGGCCGGCTCCGGTCGGGGTCATAGCCGGCACGACGCTGCGCGACAGCCGGTTCGAGTTGCCCGCCGAACCGCAGTGGTTGAACCAGGTACACGGAACGCAGGTTGTTCGTTGGGGGTCATCCGATTTCGACAGTGGTCCGCCGGATGCAGACGCCATTATTTCCGATCAACCCGGCAGCCTGTGCGTCGTGCGCACGGCCGATTGTCTGCCGATCCTTCTGTGTGCATCGGACGGCAGCGAGATTGCGGCGGTTCATGCAGGTTGGCGCGGGCTCGCGGCCGGGATTATTGACGCAACACTCGAGGCGATGAAAACGCCGGCTCAGGACCTGGTGGTGTGGTTTGGTCCTGCTATCTCGCAACCGGCATTCGAAGTCGGGCCGGAAGTCCGCGAGAGCTTCAGCGCCTGGGGCGCAACAGATGAGTGGTTCCAGCCCAATGAGCGTGGTCGCCTGCAGGCCGACTTGTACGGCCTGGCGAAGGCGCGGCTGCGCGAAATCGGTGTCTCCGCGGCCCACGGCGGTGACCTGTGTACGCATGCGGACCCTGAGCGTTTCTACTCCTATCGCCGTGACGGTGAGACCGGTCGGCTGCTGAGCTTCGTCTACAGGCCTTGAAAAACCTCAGCTGATCGCTATTTCAGGGTGAGATTCACCGGATACCGGTATGAGGTTTTTGCAATGCGAATGGACAAACTGACCAGTAAATTCCAGATGGCGCTTGCCGATGCGCAGTCCCTGGCCGTAGGCCAGGATCACCAGTTCATCGAGCCAGCCCATGTTCTGGTCGCGCTGCTGGACCAACAGGGCGGCACAATCCGTGGTTTGCTGACGAAATCGGGTGTCAACGTCAACCTGTTGCGTTCCCAGCTTGGCGATGCCGTAGACCGGCTGCCGAAGGTGGAGGGCGCCGGTGGCGAGGTGCACGTCGGCAATGCGCTGACCCGGATATTCAACCTGACCGACAAGATTGCGCAGAAGCGCGATGATCAGTACATCTCGAGCGAGTTGTTTGCGCTTGCAGCGATGGATACCTCGTCGCCGCTCAAGCCGATCATGGAGCAGGCAGGAGCAGTCAAGGGTGCGATCGAGAAGGCGATTGATGACTTGCGTGGCGGGCAACAGATCAATGACCCGAACGCAGAAGATACGCGCCAGGCGCTCGAAAAGTACACCATTGATCTCACGGAGAGAGCCGAGCAAGGCAAGCTGGACCCGATCGTTGGCCGTGACGACGAAATCCGGCGCACGATCCAGATCCTGCAGCGGCGCACGAAGAACAACCCGGTCCTGATCGGTGCACCGGGTGTCGGCAAGACCGCGATCATCGAAGGGCTTGCGCAGCGCATCGTCAACAACGAAGTGCCCGAAGGCCTGCGCGGCAAACGTATCCTGTCGCTGGACATGGGGTCACTGATTGCCGGTGCGAAATTCCGCGGTGAATTTGAAGAGCGCCTCAAGGCAGTCCTGAGCGATCTTTCCAAGCAGGAAGGCCAGATCATCCTGTTTATCGATGAGCTGCACACGATGGTTGGTGCCGGCAAGGCCGAGGGCTCGATGGATGCAGGGAACATGCTCAAACCCGCGCTCGCACGTGGTGAGCTGCATTGCGTCGGCGCGACAACGCTGGATGAGTACCGCAAGTATCTCGAAAAGGACGCAGCTCTCGAGCGGCGTTTCCAGAAGGTGTTGATCGAGGAGCCAACGGTCGAGGACACGATCGCAATTCTGCGTGGTCTCAAGGAGCGCTACGAGGTTCACCACGGTGTCGAGATAACCGACCCGGCTATCGTTGCTGCGGCCACGCTGTCACATCGTTACATCAGCGATCGACAGCTTCCCGACAAGGCGATCGACCTGATTGATGAGGCCGCATCGCGTATTCGCATCGAGATCGATTCGAAGCCCGAAGAAATGGACCGGCTCGAGCGCCGTATTATTCAGCTCAAGATCGAGCGGGAGGCGCTCAAGAAAGAATCCGACGATGCCTCGCGCAAGCGGCTTGACGACCTCGAGGCACAGCTCAGTGATCTCGAAAGATCCTTTGCGGACCTTGAGGAAATCTGGAAAGCCGAGAAAGCTATGATGCAGGGTGCTGCGCATATCAAGGAAGAGCTTGAGCGTGCGCGCCTGGAATTCGAGACGGCACATCGCGCCAATGATCTCGCGCGCATGTCCGAGCTGCAGTACGGCCGCATCCCCGAGCTTGAGAAACAACTTGAGGACGCGATGCAGGCTGAAGGCCAGGAAATGACGCTGCTGCGCAATAACGTAACCGACGAAGAGGTTGCGGAAATCGTCTCGAAGTGGACCGGTATCCCGGTGTCCAAGATGCTCGAGGGCGAGAAAGAAAAGTTGCTCGAGATGGAGTCCGTGGTGCAGGAACGCGTTGTCGGCCAGAACGAAGCGGTTGTTGCGGTCGCGAATGCGATTCGGCGTTCACGCGCCGGCTTGTCGGATCCGCGCCGCCCGATTGGCTCGTTCCTGTTCCTCGGCCCGACCGGTGTCGGCAAGACCGAACTCACCAAAGCCCTCGCGCATTTCATGTTCGATACGGACGATGCAATGGTGCGCCTGGACATGTCGGAGTTCATGGAGAAGCATTCGGTTGCACGTCTTATCGGTGCGCCGCCGGGCTATGTCGGTTATGAGGAAGGCGGCTACCTGACAGAGGCGGTTCGGCGGCGTCCCTATTCGGTCATACTGCTCGACGAGGTCGAGAAAGCGCATCCGGATGTTTTCAATGTGTTGCTGCAAGTACTCGATGACGGGCGCCTGACGGATGGTCAGGGTCGCACCGTGGACTTTCGCAATACAGTTATTGTCATGACCTCGAACCTCGGGTCGCAGATGATCCAGGAGATGGCCGGCGAAGAGCAATACGAACAGATGAAGTCGGCGGTGATGGATGTTGTCGGAACGCATTTCCGTCCCGAGTTCATCAATCGTGTCGATGACGTTGTGGTATTCCATCCGCTGACGCGCGAGCACATTCGCCTGATCGTCGACATCCAGCTTGGCTACCTGTACGAGCGGCTGGCCGATCGCGATATGCGCATTCACCTGTCCGAGGCGGCCCGCGACAAGCTGGCCGAAGCGGGTTTCGATCCTGTTTACGGCGCGCGCCCATTGAAGCGTGCGATACAGCAACAGGTAGAGAATCCGCTGGCGCAGGAGATCCTCACCGGCAAGTTCCAGCCTGGTGATGTCATTGAGGTCGGTGTATCGGATGATCGCCTCGATTTCCAAAACGCGGCATAATGCGCCGACCTTGAGGAGTACGACGCATGCCGATCTACGCATACGCCTGTAAAGACTGTGATCACACGCTGGATGCGCTGCAGAAAATTGCAGACGCGCCGCTTTTGGATTGCCCGGATTGTGGCGAGCCGGCGCTGAAGCGCCTGCTGTCTGCACCGCGCTTCCGTCTCAAGGGGCAGGGCTGGTACGAGACTGACTTCAAGAAAGACAATCAGCGCAACCTGCACGGCGACAAAGAACCGTCCAAAAAGGTCAAAGAAAAACCTGACGACAAGGGCGGCAAACCCGCGGACAAACCGAAGAGCAAGGCCTGAATTCGTCATGATGAAGCGACTGCGTCGATACCTTGTTGCCGGACTACTGGTTTGGCTGCCGCTTGGCGTCACAATATTCTTGTTTCGTGTCCTGATCGGATTGATGGACAGATCGCTGGTGTTGATACCGCGGCAATACCATCCTGAAGAATTGCTCGGTGTGGGCATCCCCGGGCTAGGCGTGATCCTGACGATCATTGTGCTGCTGGTAACCGGGCTGCTCGCCGCGAATATTGTTGGCCGCAAATTCATTGGCGGCTGGGAATCACTGATGGATCGGATTCCGGTCGCACGCTCAATCTACTCCGCGGCAAAGAACTTTGCCGAGATCGTGTTCTCTGACTCTGGTGGCGCGTTCGACAAGGTTTTGCTCGTGGAGTACCCGCGCAAGGGTCTGTACACACTGACTTTCCAGACAGCAACCGATGTCGGCGAAATCCAGGGCCGTACGGGCGAGAAGGTCGTCTGCTGCTTTGTGCCGACGACGCCGAATCCGACGTCGGGCTTCATTATCATCGTGCCGAAGAAGGACACGATTGAGCTGGACATGGAAGTGGACGAAGCCGTCAAGCTGATCATGTCGCTGGGCGTGGTCGTCCCGACGTGGAGCAAGGCGCAGACGGCCGAGCTCCCGCTCAAGATGCCAGACGAAGATACGTAGCAATCCTGCTTGCCTGTGTGGGCGGCAGGCCGTACCATTCCGCGACTTTTTCGAGACAAAAGACCATGCGCAGCCATTATTGCGGACAAGTTGACGAGACACTGATCGGCCAGGAGGTCGAGGTTTGCGGCTGGGTGCATCGCCGCCGCGACCATGGTGGCGTCATATTCATCGACATGCGCGATCGCGAGGGTTTGCTGCAGGTGGTTTTCGACCCCGATCGGGCGGATATCTTTGCTGCGGCCGAACGTATTCGCGGCGAGTACGTACTCGCGGTCAAGGGTCTGGTTCGCGAGCGTCCGGAAGGCACGATCAACCCGAACATGAAGACAGGCCAGGTCGAAGTGCTGGCGCACGAGCTCGAGGTTTTGAATCGTGCCGAGACGCCGCCGTTTCATCACGACGAACAGGCCAATGAAGAGCTGCGCCTGAAGTACCGCTATCTCGACCTGCGTCGCGAAGGCATGCTCAATAACCTGCGTCTGCGCCACAAAGTGACCATGGCGATGCGCGAGTTTCTCGATGCTGACGGATTCATCGATGTGGAAACGCCGATGCTGACGCGCGCAACCCCCGAAGGCGCGCGTGATTACGTCGTGCCGAGCCGTACGCATCCGGGTAAGTTCTTCGCGTTGCCGCAATCGCCGCAGATATTCAAACAGCTGCTGATGATGTCCGGCCTCGATCGTTATTACCAGATCGTGCGCTGTTTCCGCGATGAGGACCTGCGCGCGGACCGGCAACCCGAATTCACGCAGCTCGATGTCGAGATGAGCTTCGTCGATGAAGCGTCTGTAACCGGCGAAATGGAAGGCATGGTGCGGCACCTGTTCAAGAAGGTGCTCGACGTTGATCTGCCGTCGCCGTTCCCACGAATGAGCTATGCCGAGGCGATGCAGCGCTATGGATCGGATAAACCGGACCTGCGTATCGATCTCGAACTCATTGAGGTGTCAGACCTCATGCAGTCGGTCGACTTCAGAGTGTTTGCCGGTCCGGCGGCTGATCCCGAAGGCCGTGTGGCGGCGCTGTGTCTGCCACAGGGCTGCGAGTTGTCTCGCAAGCAAATTGATGACTACACGGATTTCGTCGGTCGTTACGGTGCAAGGGGTCTTGCCTACATCAAGGTCAATGACATCGACGCCGGGCGAGATGGTCTGCAATCGCCGATCATGAAGTTCCTGCCCGATGACGCGGTTAGCGGCATCCTGGAACGCACCGGTGCGAAGACGGGCGACCTGATTTTCTTCGGCGCCGACAAAGCACGTGTCGTGAATGATGCGCTTGGCGCGTTACGCGTGAAGCTCGGCGAAGACCGCGGATTGATCGCCGAGGGCTGGTCGCCGCTTTGGATCGTCGATTTCCCGATGTTCGAAAAGGACGCGACGGGCAAACGCTGGACTGCGTTGCATCACCCGTTTACGGCGCCTTCGATCAATGATGCAGAGGCCTTGAAGGCCGATGCTGGCAACGCGCTCTCGCGCGCCTATGACATGGTGCTCAACGGTTCTGAAATTGGTGGCGGCTCGATTCGTATCCACGACCAGGAAATCCAGGCTGCTGTATTTGAGCTGCTTGGTATCGGCAAGGAAGAAGCCGAAGAGAAATTCGGCTTCCTGCTGCGCGCACTCGAGTTCGGTTGTCCGCCACACGGTGGCATCGCGTTCGGTCTCGATCGCATCGTCATGCTTATGGCCGGTGCCGAGAGTATTCGCGACGTGATCGCATTCCCGAAGACGCAATCGGCGCACTGTCCGCTGACCAATGCGCCGGGAGCGGTTTCGGCCGAGCAGCTTAAGGAGGCCGGTATCCGGCTTCGCGCACCACGCAGCGAATGACGTCCAGCAACACGGTCATCTGCATCCACGGCATATGGTCGCATGGCGTCAGCATGTACCTGATCAAGCGTCGCCTCGAGAAAGAGTACGGCTACAACGTTCAGCTGTTCAATTACCCATCAGTGCGCGGCTCGCTCGACGACAATGCGGACCTGTTGTCGCGCTTCATCGCAGATCAGGGCCTGGATGCCGCGAACATCATTGGGCATAGCCTTGGCGGCGTTATTGCGCTGCGCATGCTCTCAAACCACAGCGATACAGTACCGGGCCGCCTTGTGTGTATTGGTTCCCCTTTAGTTGGATCGCGGGCGGCGAGTTTTCTACACGCTCAAGATTGGGCCGCGCCGTTTGTCGGGCAATCGCTTTCTGCCGGCGTGGTCGACAAGGCGGCAAACGAATGGGCGACACATGTTTGCGAACAGCGCGATGTGGGCATCATTGCCGGCACGTCGCCTTACGGATTCGGCCGCCTCATAACAACGTTTGACGGCGAAAACGACGGATCAGTTGCGGTCGCCGAGACCCGGCTCGAGGGTGCGAAAGATCACATCTGCATGGATGTCAGCCACAAGAGCATGCTGGTGTCGCCTGGCGTGGTCGACCAGGCGGCGGCCTTCCTCAAGCGCGGCGAGTTCCTGCGCGAGGATCTATAGGTCTTTCAGCTTGTACAGCGCCTCGAGCGCTTCGCGCGGTGACATCGCATCCGGATCGAGCGCTTCGACAGCGCCGCGCAATGGGTCTTCCACGTCAGACTCCTCGACGGTCAATGGCAATTGCCCCTGCGGGCTGTCGCCAATGGTCGACTGCATCGATTCCAGTGTTTTCAGGTACGCCTTCGCGCGGCGAATGAC
>Ga0255052_10000509_pt1 | contig 31112 bp, 30 predicted proteins | sample JV7_2_21_MG_FD_188632 | JGI IMG/M metagenome (GOLD analysis project Ga0255052, IMG submission 188632) | Seawater microbial communities from Jervis Inlet, British Columbia, Canada - JV7_2_21 | ecosystem: Environmental > Aquatic > Marine > Inlet | place: Canada: British Columbia | collected...
GACCAAAGCATCTCTTCGTCGAGTTGTGAGTAAGTAAACTGATGGATATCGCAAACGCACTGCAGTGCCTCCCAGGTACTTGCGAACGCCGGCGTTACAAATTCGAGCAGCGCCTCCGAAAAGTCTGTCGTGATATAGCGATTGGTCAGCGCGGAACCTAGCGCGATGGGGTGGGGTTGCGACGATAAAGGGCCGTCCTTGTTGACGCGCAGCGATTCCTTCTCGACGCCTTTCAGTCCGCCGTGCAGCGCTTCGCCTTCGTAGGCCGCGACTGCCGCCAGGCGCTTTTCGAAAAGCTGCTTCAAATCTCGTCCTTTGGAGCTTGCTCACAGTACGGAGCCCGCGTGCTGTTTTACCATAACCGTGGTACCAGCGTCTGGCCGGGTTGTTTTTCAATATTGCCGATTCTTGCACGGCGGAACTTTCGCGCCGGCCAAGCATCCCTGAGCTTGCGTATTTGCTATTCTGGCAGGACGCCCGGCGCAGTTAATTTCGGGCTGGGGGGCACGATCATGGCAGGAACCATCAAAAAGTATCGGCTGAAAGCGACGAGCACGATTCTGCTGTTGGCCATCATTGCCGCCACGCCTGCTCATGCGTTCCGCTGCGGAAGCAAAATAGTCATTGAAAACATGCATGAGCAACAGGTACGCAGAGCCTGTGGCGAACCGACGTCTGTTCGCCATCTAGGCTACACATTGCGTGGCGTTGACTTGCATGCCCGGCGCGGCTTGTCGAATCCTCGCTCGACAAGAGCCTATTCCCATTACGGCTACTACACTGAAGAAGTCGTTGTAACCGAGTACGTCTACAACTTCGGCCCGCGCAAATTCATGCGACTGTTGCGCTTTGAGGGCAGTATCCTCGTGTCCATAGAGACCATTGGCTACGGCTATCGCGACCGCATCAAATAGCCTTAAAACCCATTTTATTGAGGGTTTTCTCGTTAACAAATCGCGGACAATCTCGGTACTATTTGCATTGTTTTACGGAACACGATGTTCGGAGCTCAGATGGCATGAATGAACCCAGACGAAGGCGACTTCGCGACCGCTCCACCGGCGCGGCAACTCTCATCAATGAAGGCTGCAAAATTTCGGGCTTTCTTGGCGGTACCGGCGATTTCCTGGTCAATGGTGAGATTGAGGGAGACGGTGATATCAGTGGCACCGTCACGCTGGCGAATAACGGGATTTGGCGAGGCACCATCAAGGCCGACAGCATTATCGTCTGCGGCCGCGTCGATGGCGACATTGTCGCCGCAGGCAAGGTTGAAATCAGGGCCTCGGCCAAGATCGTCGGCACGGTCACGGGTGAAGCTATCGCCGTCGCGGAAGGCGCTGTTGTCGAAGGGGTTATGACTACAACCGGCCAGATAGCGCCGGTCGAATTTGTCGAAAAACGGCGACCAGAGGACTAGTCAATGGCGGCCGACAGGTTGAAGCGCGCCTTGGCCAAAACAAAAAAATGATCCAAAATGGAAATTATCTCCTGATTCGCACCCGGATGGTACACTGATGCCTTAATTAGTAGGCCGAATAATAAAGACAAAAAAATGATCGGCAATCGATTTCCGCGACTCTGGTTGTTAGCGGCGACCCTCGGCGTCGGCGCGGCATTGATCATGCTATCGATGTTCTTCGGCCAGTACCGGTGGCTCGCCGGCCAGATCGTGACGACCAGTGCCGTGGAACACTATGCGTTCATGCAAGGCAGTTTCGAGCGTCGCGCAAGATCCAAGATGCATGCCATTGCCGATGACCTGCCGGTCGATTCCGAGAAAGAAGACGTTGCCACTGTGTTGCGGACGCTGAACGCTGCGCTAGGCGACGACAGCAACCTGGCCGGTATTCGATTCACCAATACGGCCGGTGAGACCTTGGCGAGCGGTAGTTTGCCGGATTTTGACAATTCTCTCGAAACCAGCTGGCTCGCGGAACGACTCGTCATTTCTTATCCGGTCGTCAAAGACGACGTTCCACTCGGTTACCTGACCGGGTCGTTTCATCTCGAAGAGTTAAATCGCGAATACGTCGCTTTCACTGAGCAGCTGAAGACCAGCGAAGTGCAGAGTCGCGAGACCAGCTACATTTGGATCGGCGGTGTAACATTGGCCGTATTGGCGATGTGCGGTGGCATTATCTGGCTGATGCTACGCAATCAATCGCGGCGCATCCTGGAATTGAAGCTGCAGGCAGAGAAATTACGAGACGCCGATTTCGGTGAGCCGCTACCAGCGACGCAAGGCGACGATCTCGGAGAACTGGCAGCCGTATTCAACGATATGCGGGACCGTCTGCAAGAGACGACCGTTTCTCGCGACTACCTTGACAATATATTGTCCGGAATGAACGAGGCAATAATCGTTACCGGGGACGATGGCAAGATTCGGCGGGTTAATACTGCGACTACGCATCTTCTGGGATACGATGAGGACGAGTTGCTGAACACGCCGATCGATTTTGTCGTCGACGTGAGTAAGAGCCGCTCGATCGTCGACGAGTCGCCGTCCGGATTGCCTAAAGACGCGGTCTTCGAGTCCAAGTACGGTGAATCGATTCCGGTTTCGTACACTTGCTCGGTAGTGGGGGACAGCGACGACGAAACCAGAATTCGCATTTATGCGGCGCAGAATATTACTGAACGCAGGCGTGCAGAGAAGAGGATTCGCTATCTCGCGCGTATTGACGCGCTGACAAAAATTCCGAACCGAATGCAGTTTCAGCACCTTTTGCAGCGCGGCATCGCGCGTGCACGTAGGGCCGGACGACCTTTGTGTCTGTTCTATATTGACGTTGATAAATTCAAAGAGATCAACGACACCTTTGGGCATCTTGCCGGCGATACAACCTTGGAAACGGTCGCGGAACGACTAGCCGCCGCGTTACCGAAGAATTCGATTATCGGTCGACTGGCGGGCGATGAATTCGCCGTAATGGTGGACGGACTCGGCCCTGACCGCCCTGGCAGGAAAGCGACACGCGAGCTGGCGAAGAACTTGCTTAATCGACTCGCAGATCCGTTCTTCGTTCAGGGCCATGAGGTATTTATGACCGCAAGCATGGGCGTTGCTTACTACCCGAAAGATGCGCCCAATGTTATCGACCTGATTCGCAACGCTGATGCCTCGCTTTACAGCGCCAAGAAAGATGGCGGCAATGTATTTTCCTTTTACAAGCCGCAGATGAACGAAGCGTCGGTAGACCGGCTGATGACGAAGAGCAGACTCAAGCGGTCTTTCGAACGCGACGAATTACTCGTTCATTATCAGCCAAAGTACAACCTGGAGACCGGCGAAGTCTTCGGAGCGGAGGCGCTGGTACGCTGGGAACTACCGGACCGTGGCTTGATTCTGCCGTCGGACTTCATACCGATTGCAGAAGAAACGAGCTTGATTATCGAGATCGGTGAGTGGGTTCTTGACAAAGTTTGCGAAGACTTCCGTTTGTGGCAACAGACCGTATCGTCGCCGGGACGAGTTTCGGTAAACCTGTCGCTTAAGCAGCTGCGACAACTCAATTTTGTCAATCGTATCAGCGCGATCCTGCGTAGCCACGAGGTCTCTCCGACATCTCTGGAACTCGAGATCACAGAAACAACGTTGATGGAAAATGCGGAGAGAACCATCAAGCTACTTGACCAGCTTTACGGACTCGGCCTGCACCTTGCTATTGATGATTTCGGCACAGGTTATTCATCGTTAAGCGCGCTGCAACAATTTCCAATAAGCACTTTGAAAATAGACCAGTCATTCGTGCGCAACATCGTCACGAACCCGGATGATGCGACGATTGTCGACACGATTATTCAGATGGGCCGCAATCTAAAATTGGACGTTGTCGCGGAGGGTGTCGAAGAGGAGGCGCAGCTCAGTTTCCTGCAAAACCTCAGTTGCACCTACGTACAGGGCCTGCTATTTGGCGAACCAATGAGCTCCGACAACTACCTGGAACTATTGCTCGCACAAGCCGATGGTACCGACTCTCACCGGGCGTTGTTCGCCTGATTGAGCCGTTCATATTGGGTTCAGTTTGGGCCTGTCACAATGTGCAGCAATTGCTGCAACCCGTTGTTTCCTTTACCTCTTTTGAACGACTTCACTCGGCACCAGCAAAATGATTAAATGTCGCATCAAATCCAACCTGCCCGATTCCGGCAATAGTGTGTCGGGCCTTACAAAGTAGACTCAATGAAGACAATCACTAAATTCGCTATATCTGCTGCGACGATACTCGCGGCCCCGTTTGCATTGGCGTGCGATTATCCGCACCGCGCAGACATCCCCGACGGCGCTACGGCAAGCAAGGAAGAGATGATCGACGGCCAGCGCGGCATTAAGGTGTACATGGGGGATATGGACGCGTACCTTTCTTGCATAGAGGCCGCCGAACAGGAAACAGTCGCCGGGACCGATGATGCGAATGAAGGTGCAAAGCAGCAACGCATCGAAATGTTTAACAAGAAGTACAACGCTGCGGTCGAGGAAATGAATCTCGTGGCGGAAGAGTTCAACACTCAGGTTCGAACTTACAAAGAACGCAGTCAGTAATCACGACAAACCGAAGATGCGGTGAGAAAAACGCCCGTCTCTCGACGGGCGTTTTTGTTGCAGTGTGCATACCTGGTCCAACGCTACTTCAGATCGCTGATTTCCCTGCTCAGGTCATACTTGTTTTCGGTCACAATACGCTCCAAGACTTTTATCCGTTCCTCCAGCTGTTCGATTTGCGCCAACGTCTCTTCGAGCTCGGGGTCCTGCTCTTTTTTCTCTGCGTTCTTAATCTTCAGATACTTTTGAATGGTATCCGCAGTAAAGACGATCGCGACAATGCAGACGACGTAAAACAATGTGTTCATTGACGAGCCCCTATGCTGTGTCCGTTATTCAAAGCTTGCGAAACTCCTGATCCAGTTGAAAGCGCGGAGAGGTTACCTGCTTTTCCAACTCGGCGAGACGTTTGTCAAGCGTCCGGTATTTCTCGCGTACGTCGTTGACCGTTGGCCGAGGCGGCCTCGCGGTAGACTCTCTCTCCGCTTGCCGCTCTCGCTTTTTTCTCATCCGCCGTGAACGCCGGGACCGCCGTACACCCCAACAGCAGCTCCTTTCCACAATGATATTGTCACGGCGCGATTCCGCAGGAATTAAACAAACCGCGGCCAGGTAGGCCAGCACGGCCATCGGCATAGCCATCAGAAACGCGATGAACGCCAGGAACCGCGTGACTTTCAAATTCAGCCCGAAGTGTCCCGCAAGCCCGGCGCACACGCCGCCGAGCATCGCTCGATCGGCATCGCGGTAGAGGCGTCCTGCGGACGTCTCGCTGTACGTATTCATGAGCGTCTCCAGTGGTCCCTGCGGTAGGTTCGCCAGAAATCATTCTCAGTTCTACGACCCGAATACACCAGGGGTTTCTCCTTTATCAGAAGCACGGCGGCTACGTATATTGCGGTCGATAGCCAGAAAAAAATGAGCAGGCTGATTACTGCGATAACCCTTACCGTTCCCAATCGAAAGTTGAGGCGATCGGCAATACCTGCGCAGACACCGAACAGCCAGGCGTTCTCGCGATCCCGGTAAAAACCGCGCAGTGGTCCGAAATCCATGTCCCAGCTATCTCGACTCATTCTCCGCTCCTCTGGTTCACTCGCTTACTCAGCCTCTGCGCTTCTGTTCTTTTCCGCTGCAATGCGTTTTTTCAGCGCATCGAGCTCCTTGGTCACCGACTCTTCGGCCTCCAGGCCCGCGAACTCATGGCCGAGGTCTTTCGGTAAGCCCAGGTCATAGGCCTCGACACGCCCTTCAACATCGTCAATGCGCCGCGTGTATGCCTCGAATCGGACCATCGCATCGTCGATCTTGTAGTCGTGTATTTTCTTGCGGGCGGCGAGGCGACTGCTTGCAGTCTTGTGGCGTGCCAACAGCGACTTCTGCCGGGTCTTGGCGTCCTCGAGCTTACTTTCGAGTCGCGCGATGTCCTCATTGAGTTTGGCGAGGCCCTCATCAACGGCCAGGTAGTCTTCTTTCAGCACATCGACCGCACCCGATACTCGAGACTTCTCGACAAGCGCCGCTTTGGCAAGATCCTCGCGATCCTTCCTTATTGCGAGCTCGGCCTTGTCGTTCCAGTCGCGCCGCTCACGATCGAGTGCTTCGATTTTCCTGTTCAGGTCTTTCTTGTCAGCTATCGAGCGCGCCGCAGCCGACCTGACTTCAACCAGAGTGTCCTCCATCTCCTGGATCATGAGCCGAACGATTTTTTCCGGATCCTCGGCTTTATCGAGAATGGCGTTGATATTGGAGTTCACGATGTCACTGAATCTCGTGAATATGCCCATGAGTGTATCCTCTTTTTCGGTGAATCCTGCTTAAGGTAAATGCAGCATTCATGCCAACTTAGGTGAAGATTCATAACTAGCTGATTTATAAGTAGAATTAGAGAATACTCGGATAATTCTCCAATCATCAGAGTGGCGAATTTCGCTAACTATTCGTTTTTTTAGTCATCTTCTGGTCTAATCAGCCAATGTCAGTCAGCCCGGAATCCCAGCAGATCATCGGCGAGGCGCCCGCGTTTCTGGAGATGCTCGAACACGTCTCCAGGGCCGCAACGCTGTCGAAGCCCGTGCTGGTCGTCGGCGAGCGCGGCACGGGTAAGGAGCTCATCGCGTCCCGCCTGCATTTCTTGTCCGACCGGTGGGAACAACGGGTCGTTAAGGTCAATTGTGCGGCACTCACAGAGACGATCCTGGAGTCCGAATTATTCGGCCACGAGGCAGGCGCCTTTACTGGCGCCGCGAGGACTCACATAGGGCACTTCGAACGTGCAGACGGAGGCACGCTGATCCTCGACGAGCTCGCGACCATCTCGCTGCGTATGCAGGAAAAAATTCTGCGTACCATTGAGTATGGCGAGGTTCAGCGAGTCGGCGGCAGTAACACTTTAAGTGTGGACGTGAGAATCGTTGGGTCGACGAACGCAGACCTGCAATTGTTGGCTGCGGAAGGGCGATTCCGCAAAGACCTGCTCGATCGCCTGGCGTTTGACGTCATCACAGTTCCACCGTTAAGGGAAAGAGTCGAAGACATCCTGCCATTGGCAAACGCATTCGCGATCAATATGGCAAGCGAGCTCAAGTGGCGATACTTCCCGGGCTTCAGCCCGCGAGCATCGTCGGCGTTGCTGCGTAATCGCTGGCCCGGCAACGTACGTGAGCTGAAAAACACGATAGAGAGGACGGTATATCGCTCGATGAAGCCCGAGCAGCCGATAAACAAAATTGCACTGGATCCTTTCGATTCGCCGTTCAAGATGGCGGCAAGTCAAAAGGTCGCGCATAAAGCTGTGGAGCCGCGCCGGAGCCCGTTACTGCCAACCGATTTACACCAACGACTAGCAGACATTGAAACCGATTTGTTGCAGGCCGCTCTCGAGAAGGCGCGTTACAACCAGCGCCTGGCAGCCGACTTGCTTGGTCTTAGTTATCATCAATTCCGCGGTAAGCTGCGCAAGTTCAGTATTAGTAGCAAGCCCTGACGTGGGCGTATATTTGAAGGACTTCGTCGCTAACTTTCGTCGCGGTAGCGCCGCACGTAGATCGCCGCCGTCACGAACAATGTACAGACGATCAAACCGCCCCACATTGACGGACTGGTCAGAAACCGAACAACATCGAGGTGTGCAAGCAAACTCACAGCCTCTTCGCTGATATGCAGACTGTCTTCATCGAAGAAGCCTTCCATGTCCATACCGCGGAAAAGTGGAATCATGCCTTTGCGGCTGAAGACCGCGTCGGCAAAAAAGGAAGACCTGAGAAAAATAAATTCGATTATAGGAATTAGAACCAATGGCATAAATGCCATGAGCAACGGCGAGCGTTTCGTAAAGGCGGACACGAACAAAAACCAACCGATGAATGGGGACATCCAGATTGCGCTGGCCAATGTAACGATCAGAGCCGCGAACCAGTTGTCCAGCAAAGGCACTGAACCCCAGATAAGGTGGCCAGCATCCGCACCTTTGGCGCTAACCCAAATACTTGTAACAACAAGGTTTACGATGTGTGTGGCGATGACCGTGGCAACGGTCACCAATGGTATTACGACGACGGCCGTTATGAGTTTTGAGACCACCGCTTCGGCGTCGGTGACCGGCATCGACCTCCAGAACAGGATGCTCTTGTCTTTGCGCTCGGCGTATAAGGAATCCAACGTGTAGAAAATCGTGAGTACCATTGCCGCCAGCAGAAATACTCCTGAAGTACCGACAAAAAACCCCGTCAGAGCGGCCTGGCGTTCGGCGTCCCCCGCTATATTCTGTGCCCCAAATATCGCGATATCCAGTTCTTTAGCAAAACCGCCCGCAAACATGAGCATTGCCAGCGTGCCGAGTGTAACGATGCTTGCGATTGCGAGGGGCGTCACGTAGATCGAGCGGTGCTCCCAAGCCTCACGTTTGAGTAATGCAAACTGATTGCCGATCATTTGCGTGCTCCCTTGATCTTGGCGACAAACAAATCCGCAACTGAAGGCGTGCGAAGTTCGCCGAGGCCCTCCAAATTGTCGCGACTCACACTCTCGAAAAGGAAAACGGATTTGCCGAACATTTCGTGTTCGGCGATAGGCGCGAGTCCACGCGCTTTGATCGCGTCTTCGCCGGACGTCAACAGCTCGACGTACGTATCTGCGAGCGACTCCATCGGCGCGTCGAGCAATATCTTCCCGTCGTTAATGAACATGATGTCGGTCAGGAGGTTTTCGACTTCCTCAACCTGGTGCGTCGTAATCAGAATTGTGCGCCCTTCGTCGAAATAGTCGTTCAAGAGATTGCTATAGAATTCTTTGCGAAACAGGATATCGAGACCCAGCGTAGGTTCATCCAGGACAAGCAACTTGGCGTCAATCGCCATAATGATGGACAGGTGTAATTGCGTCACCATGCCCTTGGATAATTCTCGGACCTTGGCGTCGGATCGAACCTTGGTTTGGCCCAGGAAGCTCTCGGCACGTTTACGCGAAAAATTCGGATGCACCGACTCGACGAAATCGAGCAGCTGAGTCACTCGTATCCAGCGTGGCAATACGGCGACATCGGCTATGAAACAGATGTTCTCCAAGAGCTCCTTGCGCTGTTTGAAGGGGTCCAGCCCGAGCACCGAAAGATCGCCCTCGCAATCCGTTAAACCAAGCACCGCTTTCAATAGCGTGGTCTTGCCCGCGCCGTTCGGACCGATCAACCCGAGTATCTTTCCCTTCTCTATCTCGAAGCTGACGTCATCAACAGCTCGAACCGCGCCGAAATGCTTTGACACTCCGCGAGCATTAACCAGGCTAGTCATTCTCTCCTCCTGCGCCCTTTTTCGACTTTTTAGATTGCAGCAGCTCAGTTTCGTCCAGCCCAAGCCTTTCGATCGTCGCCAGCACCTTGGGCCACTCCTTATCGAGGAAACGCTGCCGTTCGGCTTTCAGCAGTTTCGTACGTGCTCCCGGATTCACAAACATGCCGCGACCACGCTTCTTTTCAACCAGGTCTTCGTCGACCAGCTCCTGGTAGCCTTTCAGAACAGTCAAAGGGTTGAGCCGATATTCAGCAGCCACATTTCGGACCGATGGCAGTGCATCGCCATCGGTCAGAACACCCTCGAGGATCATCGCAACTACGCGATCGCGTAGCTGACGATAAATCGGTTGGTCTTCATCCCATTTTGGATCCATTGATTGCCTGTTCCTGGTTACTGCTGGCCGTGTTCGCGCCCAAAAAGACGCCGGTCCGTTTGACGAGACCGGCGCCAACTTTCCGTCGCTACTTTAGTCGTCCTCGAAACGGAAATAACTCAATTCGGCTGCCGCATCGATCGAGATCGTTAACGGGTGGCCGTCAATACGCGCCTTAATCGTAGTCCTGAAAGGGGCGCTGACTTTCTGTACGGCGTCTACCGCCGCGAAATCGGCTCTCGCCTGCTCCTCATCATGATTTTTCGCGTCCGCCTGGCCTGCAACCAGTGCGAGCACCATAAGCAACAGGATCGTAATACTGACGATTTCGTTGATGTACGGTACGGATTTGGGCATTTCGCGTCTCCCGGGACTCTCCCGGCCCTTGAATTGATATTAGTGAACTGGTGTTATAGTGGACTATAACACTAAGAAAACGGATTGCAAGGCTTTTTTGCACCCTTCCCGGTAACCCGAAGCCAGCCATCGGCACGTTTATAAGACCAGGACACCGAGATTTTTATGGCAGCAAGTGCAGAATCGATGGCGACAGCGCCTGCCGCCCTTTGCAGTGGCAGAGAGCTGACCTATGCTCCAGCCATGGGGCATAAACCTGATGACAGTGCGCTCATGCTGCGCTACCAGGACGGCGACGTATCCGCGTTCGAGACCTTGTATCGGCGCCACAACGACCCCCTGTATCGATACTTGTTGCGCTTATGTCGTCATAAAGACACCGCCGAGGACATCTTCCAGGACGTATGGGGCAAGATCGTCAAAGCGCGAGACTCCTATCGACCAACCGCCAAATTCACCACGTTCTTGTATCGCGTCGCACACAACTGCTTTATCGATCACGTACGCCGCAACAAGCGCCACGCGAATAGCGCCGAGCTGGACGCTGAATTGCATTCTCACCCCGGCGAACAACCGGAGACATTGACAGAGCGGAGTCTCGCCAAAGAACGGCTGTCCAGGGCACTTTTGGAGCTACCCGACGAACAGCGAGATGCCTTTCTGCTGCATGAGGAAGCCGGACTGAACCTCGACCAGATTGCGTCGGTGACCGGCAGCAATCGCGAAACGGCAAAGAGCCGATTGCGCTACGCTGTCAACAAACTGCGCGCGGCAATCGATGAAAACCCGGAGCGACCATGAGTAACGAGCGGAAAAATCCGGGACAAGACCAGCTCGTCGCGGAGACCTACAAAGCCGTCGCCCACGAGCGTGTTCCCGATCGCCTGAATGAGCGCGTCCTGCGACTTGCCGCCGATGCCGGGCGCACGCGTCATGCGCTGGCCCGCGCCTGGATGCGGCCTGCGGCCTGGGTTGCCACAATCAGCTTGAGCTTCGCAATCGTCCTGCAACTGACACAACTGCCACAGAGTGAGCCCGAACTGGTAGGCATCCCGTCTTCTGAACAAAGCACCGCGTCTGGTCACGCAGCGCTCGACGATGAGATAGCGACTGAAATGCGACGCGAGACCCCTTTGCCGGACCCGCTTGCCGAGGGCAGCGATGCGAAACGTAACGGCCCGTCTGCGCCGGCCGTCGAGCGACAAGATAGCGAAGCGATGCACGAGTTTGCACCAAAGGACATGTCAGTTCTGCGCGACGCTGAGAACAGGGCGCGACTACAAGCGGGACCCGATCAACCGCCCGCTGTGCCAGCGGTCGACGTCGGGGGGAACCTGGCACAGACTGACGACGCCGTCGTCGAAGAGGTGGCTCTCGAAGAAGACATTGCCATGGACAGCGTCGCGGAATTTGCAGCGGCCAGATCGCTTGCGGCCGTCGTTGAGAATAAAGAAATGGCTGCGGATTCGTCGTGCCAGGCAAGCAGACGTGACAATGCCGAGACCTGGTACCGGTGCATCGAGGACTTGCGGGAGCAAGGGATGGTTGATCTTGCCGACAGCGAATACGAGAAATTTCAAAAAATATTCCCCGAATTCGTCGATCCGGGCTCGGATAAGTAGTTAACACCTGTGTGTGGTGGCCCCGCCGGTGATAAAATCGCCGCCGCAAATCGCCGCCTATCAACGCAGGAATTCGACAATGAAAGCACCCGTTCGCGTCACTATCACTGGCGCTGCTGGCCAGATTGGCTATCAGCTCGCCTTCCGTATTGCTTCTGGCCAGATGCTGGGCAACGACCAGCGGGTCATTCTGCAGCTACTGGAGATTCCGCCGGCACTGCCCGCTTTGCATGGCGTCGTGATGGAGCTCGATGACTGTGCGTTCGCAACGCTCGCCGGCATCGTCGCGACCGACGACCCGAACGTAGCGTTCAATGATGCCGACTACGCGTTGCTCGTAGGCGCCCGGCCGCGCGGGCCGGGCATGGAACGCAAGGATCTCTTGCAAGCCAACGCAGCCATTTTTTCCGTGCAGGGCAAAGCGATGAATGATCACGCGAATCGCGATATCCGGGTACTGGTCGTCGGCAACCCGGCCAACACAAATGCATTGATCGCGAGCAGTAACGCGCCGGATATCGATCCACGCAACTTCACGGCGATGACACGTCTCGATCACAATCGGGCAATGGCGCAACTGGCCGCCAAGACAAGCAGCCACGTCAGTGACATTCGCTGCATGACGATCTGGGGCAATCACTCGGCAACGCAATACCCCGATGTGAATCACGCCAGTGTGGGCAGCAAGAAAGCAACCGACCTCGTCGACGAGAACTGGCTCGCTGATGTGTTCATACCCGTCGTTCAGCAACGCGGCGCGGCGATTATCAAGGCGCGCGGCGCCTCGTCGGCGGCGTCGGCAGCTTCGGCGGCAATCGATCACATGCATGATTGGGTGCTCGGCACGCCGGACGGCGACTGGGTGAGCATGGCCATCCCGGCCGATGGCAGCTACGGAATTGAGACAGGCATCGTCTATTCCTACCCGGTTCGTTGTAATAATGGCCAGTACGAAATCGTGCAGGGACTGTCAAATGACGATTTTAGCCGCGCACGAATGGACGCTACGGAGACGGAACTCCGCGAAGAACGTGCCGCGATCGAGGAACTGCTATAAAGTATTGAGTCGGCGCCGTAACTCGCCTTTGAAATCAGTAATTTACGTCTGGGGGATACGAATTGTCCGGTCTCATCGTTAGTTTGCTCTGGCTGCTGCTGTTCGTAGGCGGTGGAATATTTCTCGCCTATCAGCGCATCGATTTGCGCTCGTCGACTATCGCTACGGGTATCGCCTTGCTCGCGTACTGGATCTTCGGCGACGGTTGGGTGCTGTGGAAGCTCTTCCTGACGGTCCTGTTCGGACTGATGATCATCCCGAATCTCATCGAGGTCCGGCGCGAAAAGATCACCAAGCCACTGCTTCGCATCTATAAAAAGATGCTGCCCTTGATGTCGACTACCGAGCGCGAAGCGCTCGAGGCCGGCAACGTCTGGTGGGACGGCGAGCTGTTTTCCGGCATGCCCGAGTGGGACAAGCTCATGTCCTATCCGGCGCCCAAGCTCTCCGACGAAGAACAGGCTTTTTTTGACGGTCCCTGCGAAGAGCTTTGCAGGATGCTCGACGATTGGGCGATCTGTCATGAACTCGCCGATATGCCCAAAGAGGTCTGGGATTACATCATCGAGAACAAGTTCTTCGCGATGATCATTCCCAAGCAGTATGGCGGCCTCGAATTTTCCGCTTATGCGAACGCGGCAGTCATTTCGAAACTCGCCAGCCGCAGCGCCACCGCCTCGTCGACGGTCGGCGTACCGAATTCCCTGGGACCCGCGGAGTTATTGCTGCATTACGGTACGGACGAGCAGAAAGAACGCTACCTGCCGGGGCTTGCGGCAGGCAGCGAGATACCCTGTTTCGCCCTTACCTCTCCGCAGGCTGGTTCCGATGCCGCGGCGCTTATCGATAACGGCGTTGTTTGCAAAGACAAATGGAACGGCAAGACCATCGTCGGCATACGGCTGAACTGGAACAAGCGTTACATCACGCTGGCGCCAGTAGCGACCGTGCTGGGCCTGGCGTTCAAGCTGAATGACCCCGATCACCTTATCGGTGAGAAGGATGAATACGGAATAACGGCGGCGCTGATTCCGACGGATACCCCTGGAGTCGTGGTAGGACGACGTCATTATCCGCTGTCGGTCGCGTTTCAGGTCGGACCGACGTCCGGCAAGGACGTTTTCGTGCCGCTGGACTACATCATTGGCGGTCCGGAGATGGCGGGCAAGGGCTGGAAGATGCTCGTCGAGCTGCTTTCGGTTGGCCGCGCAATTACGTTGCCGTCGACAGCATCAGGCGGCGGCCAGGCGGCCAGTTACGCCACTGGCGCTTACGCATCCATACGCAAACAGTTCAACACTCCGATCGCAAATTTCGAAGGTGTCGGCGAAGCCCTCACTCGTATCGCGGGCCATACTTATATAATGAACGCGGCAGTCGCGGTTACGGCCGGCGCGATCGACCAGGGCGAAAAACCTGCCGTACCTTCGGCAATTCTCAAGTACCACTGTACTGAGCTGGGTCGAAAGACGGCCAACGACGCCATGGATGTGCACGGCGGCAAGGGCGTCATGATGGGGCCCAACAACTATCTCGGCCGCGCTTACATGGCGACTCCGATCGCGATCACGGTAGAAGGTGCGAACATTCTCACTCGCAGCCTGATCATTTACGGTCAGGGCGCGATCCGCTGTCATCCTTTCGTGCTTAAGGAACTGCATGCAGCTGGCGATGAAGATCAGGATCGCGGCATGCTCGAATTTGACGATGCCTTGTTCGGACACATCGGCTATGCGATCAGCAATATGGCGCGCTCGTTTTTCCTCGCTTTGACTCACGCCAAGTTCAGCCGCGTACCACTGAACACACCGACGCGGCGTTACTATCAAAATATAAACCGTTACAGCGCGGCGTTTGCACTAGCTTCGGATTTCGCAATGCTGACGCTGGGCGGGGCACTCAAGAAACGTGAGTTGTTGTCCGCACGTTTGGGCGACGTATTGAGTTCAATGTACCTCGCCTCAACCGTGCTAAAGCATTTCGAAAACCAGGGCCGCCGCGCGACCGACCTGCCGCTCGTTGAATGGTCAGTACGCACCCTGATGTACCAGGCCCAGGAAGCATTGCACGCGTTTCTGCGCAACTTCCCGAATCGACTCGTCGCTACGCTGCTGCGTGTATTTATTTTCCCGCGTGGCCGCACCTATTCAGCACCTTCAGATGAAATTGCCGCGCGAGTCGTCGAGATTGTAACAACACCCGGCGAATCACGTGAACGCCTGAGCAGTCTCGCGTACACAACGCTGGAGCCCAGCAACCCCCTGGGTCTGCTGCAAGAAGCACTGGAGCTGTCCAGGGAACATATACCGCTTGAACGCCGCCTGCGTCAGGCACGCAAAGAAGGCCTCATACACGCCGATTACCTTGGCCTGCAAATAGACGAAGCTCTTAAAGCTCAGGTCGTTAGTCAGGCAGAGGCACGCAGCTTGCGTGAATACCATGAGAAGGTCCTGGCTTTGCTCTATGTCGATGACTTTACGACCGAGGAACTGGCCCGAGTACCCGCCGACCACGCATCGCCCGCGCCGCCGGAGAAGACCGTTAAGAAGAAATCGGGCAGCAAGAAAAAGGCGCCGGCGAAGCGCGCTGCCAGCAAAAAGGCCGCGGGCAAAAAGAAAATAGAAAAATCGTAACCAAGCCCTATGGAGCGACAATCCGGGCCACTGCATGAATTGACGTTCTCGGTTGAACGAGAACGCATTAGCGACTTTGAGCGCTGGCTCGGACCGTTCTGCAAAGCGTCCAAAAACGAGCCCGGCGTCATTGACTGCCGTGCGCTTGAGACAAGCGATGATGCTGCCGGCAAGGCAACCCGGACCTGCCAGCTCCACATCGCCGATGACCGCGCTCTCGACGAACTGCTGGACGGTTTTATTGCCGAGACGGAGGCAATGCTCGCGCAGGAATTTGGTGCTGCCGTCATCGTCTCAAACCGCACACTTCGCGAAGACGTAGTAAAGGACCTGCCGCAAGTCGAAAGCCCTGACTGCCTGAACTGCGGCAATCGCCTCAGAGGCCAGTACTGTGGCATTTGCGGTCAGCGAGCTCGGAACCGGCTCATCAGCCTTTGGGGGCTGATCAGCGAAGCGTTCGGCGACATCTTGGAACTCGACTCTCGGCTGTGGCGCACATTGATTCCGCTGCTGCTCCGACCGGGCCGCCTGACACGGGATTACCTCGAAGGTCGGCGTGCTCGTTACATGCCGCCGTTTCGCACCTACCTCGTCCTGAGCCTGATCTTCTTCGTTGTCGCGTTCTTCGATCCCCGCGACGACCTCGGTCTGCTATTCGAACCAGAACCCGAGCCGACGCCCGAAGAAATAGCGGAAGAAGACGCAGAAGCGGCAGAAGCGAGACAGGAAATTCTCGACGAACTCGCCGAAGAGGGCATTATTGTCGGCGCCAACATTCCTGACGGCGACGCAAAACCAGTCGCCGAACAAATCGCGGACGCGGCCGACGAACGAAGCAGCGGGTTTAATATTCAGATTGACGACGATACCGGTGCCTGCAATGTTGACGGCGGCGACCTCTCCGATTTGCCGGAGTGGTTTAAGATACGATTCACACCGGAGCGTCTCGAACGAGTCTGTGAACGAGTTACGGCCGATAAGGGCAAGACTTTTCTTGGACTGTTACTGGACAACATACCGGTCGCATTGATCGTGCTGTTGCCGCTCATGGCGCTGGTCCTGAAAGTCCTGTATCCATTGTCACGCCGCTACTTCGTTGAGCACCTGTTGTTCTTCGTTCATTACCATGCATTCTTCTTCCTGATACTGACGTTGGAAATAGCCTTTGCCCGGATCACGACACTGTTACCTTTCCCCGAAGGCCTGGTAACACTGGCGATTGTTGCCGCTTCGTTCTACATTCCTGTATACCTGTTCATGGCAATGCGTCACGTCTATGGCCAGGGACGCATTCTGACTTTTATCAAATACATTGGTCTGCTTGTTGCGTATTCGCTGGGTGCGATGCTGACGATGCTCGGTGCCGTGTTCTTCGCGCTGGCCGCCGTCTGAAATAATAGAAAAAGAGGGAGGCAAGTCCATGAACTCAAGGTACCTGATCACAGCAGCGCTGTTCTTGGCGGTCGGCGTCTCCGCCTGCGGCAAGTCATCGACCCGAGAACGAGCCGAGCAACAACCCGAACCAGCCCTCGAGGACCTGGCCGGGCCGTCAGCGGCCGGGCCACCCGCATTGACTCGCACGACCTCACCGGACGGCGCCCGCGTATTTTTCATAACCCCGGCTGACGGCGACACGATTTCCAACCCCGTACGCATTGAATTTGGTATTTCAGGCATGTCCGTCGTCAAGGCGGGTGATAATCGGCCGAATTCGGGTCATCACCATTTACTAATCGACACAGACCTTCCCAAGTTGGGAGCCCCAGTGCCCGCCGATGCCAATCACATCCACTTCGGCGATGGCAGCACATCGACCGAAATTTCACTCGAACCTGGCCACCACAGGCTGCGTATGTTGCTTGGCGACTATCTGCATATTCCGCACGATCCGGCATTGGTCTCGAAATCAATCACCATCACTGTAGAATAAATGGTTGAGTGACAGGGCGCGGACCACTAAAATCGCCGGGCTACGCAAAAACAACCATGAAACAGCCCTCAACCAATAAACCCATCGGAATCAGCGGCCTTGCCGCCTACGTCCCGCCGTACAGAGTATGGCTGGAAGACTGGTGTGGCTGGACGGATAACCAGTGGCCCAAGATTCGCGAGGTGGTCGGGCGCAGTTTTCGCGTTCGCGGACCCAACCACAGCGTTTACACGATGGCCGCCAATGCCGTTATACGACTGATCGATCAATATGACGTCGACCCGACGCGTGTGAAGTTCTTGGGTCTGGGCACAGAATCGAGCACCGACAATTCCGCTGGTGCAATTGTCGTCAAGGGCATGGTCGACGCTGCCCTGATGCAACGAGGCAAGCCTCCAATATCTCGCAGTTGCGAAGTTCCCGAGTTTAAACACGCCTGTCTCGGTGGCGTCTACGGAATGAAAGGCGCAATTCGCCATCTCGCTCTGGATGGCGCGGGAGGCCAGGCCATTGTCGTCTGTGCGGACATCGCGGAGTACGCGCGCGGCAGCTCCGGCGAACCGACGCAGGGTGCGGGCGCGGTCGCGATGCTGCTCGAAGAAGATCCACAGTTGGCGATTGTCGACCTCATCGGCTCGGGCTCCGCGTCCGACTATCGAATCATGGACTTTCGTAAACCGATGATGCGCTTCTGCGGCCAGGACCGCTCCGACACGCACCAGGTTCAGGATTTCCCGGTATTCAACGGCAAGTACTCGACAACGTGTTATATCGACGAGACGCTGCACGCGCTCAATGATATGTACGTAAAACGGCAGCTAAATGCGAGCGACTATCTGCGCTCGTTGCGGACCGTGTTTTTGCACAGGCCCTATCGGCGCATGCCAGAAACCGGCTGGGCCGTGTCCTACCTGTTCGCGCTAAGCCAGGGCAATGCGGAAGATCGTGCTGAACTCGCTTCCTATTGCTACGAGGCCGGCGTCGACATGGAATCTGTGCGAAGCGAGATGCTTAGCAATCCCGAGGTTGCCGCGCTCGCGAACCCTGAACAACTGCAATACGAAATCTACCCGCTAACCATGGCGGCGCTGCGAGCCTTCCGGGCATCAAGGCGCTACCGTAAGGAAATCCTCGACAAGATGGCCCTCGGCAGCGACACAATGCTGGACCTGGGTAATCTGTATACCGCCGCGTTGCCGGCATGGATGGCGGCTGGCTTCGAGCAGGCACGGGATGAAAACTCGCTCCGCGCTGGCGAAGAAGTCCTGACGCTGGGCTATGGCAGTGGCGACGCTGCGGAAGTCATTCCGTTTGTCATGGCTGACAACTGGCGCGAAGCAACAGCCAGGATTCATTTTGCGGATGCCATGCAGTTCGCTGTGGATCTCAATCGTGAGCAGTACGAAGCCCTGCACGATGGGAGGCGCGTTACAAATCTCGATTACGTGCCCAACAACGAGTTCGTTATCGACCACGTCGGCCGCACCGAGGAACGCCACTTTACCGACCTCGGTATCGAGTTCTACAAATTTATTGCCTGAACGTCGGCCTCGCGGCCGTTAGATCCCCTTGTAGAAAACTAGCAACTGCTCGCTATGTTTCGTCACGAGTTCTCGCCACTCCTGTTTGAACCAGGGCGTGAATTGCTTCGGAAATTGGGACAATTCTTTACCAAGGCTGCCTGGCGCCACAAAGCGGATACTCGAAATCTCGCTTTCGTTAGGTCGCGCTTCGTCCAGTAAGCGGCCAAGATAGACGTGGCATAGCTCATTTTCCGAGCCAGCCTCGCCAAATTTTGCGGTATAGCAAAACCGGTAAACGAATTCGAGCGACGTCTCAACATTCAGTTCGTCGCTCAACCGTCGCCTTGTTGCAATCTCCATGGATTCGCCGCGACGCGGGTGACTGCAACAGCTGTTTGACCAGAATCCCGGCCACAATCGCTTACCGTCGCTACGTTTTTGCAGCAGTAGTTCACCCCGATCGTTAAACAGGAACAGTGAGAACGCTCGATGCAATGCTCCGTCACCGTCATGACAGCGCGCTTTGGACAGGAAGCCCAGTTCGTTATCGTCCTTATCGACGAGGATCAACTCCTCGCTCTCGGACGATACAATCCTGTTTTCTTCGTTCGTCACGACAACACCAGTGTTCGATATCCAGCCCGGCGCATTGTGCCTTGCACTCCGTCGATCGTTCCGGGGCAGAGCGCAACGATCGAGCCACCACCGCCAGCGCCCGTCAGCTTTGCTCCGGCCGCGCCCGCGCGCCGCGCCAGGGTAACCATGCGCTCGAGCTCTGGCGTCGATACCTCTATCGCATTTAATAGTCCATGACAGACGTTCATGGCAACTCCCAGCTCGCTGTAGTCCTGAGCCTGCAACAACTTCGCTCCAGTCACACTGATTTGATCAATTTCGTTGAACAACGACTCATAGCTGCCTGTCGCACGCTCGTAGCGTGCCCGCACGCCTGCAACCTGTTCGCTCGTTAGGCCTGCTTCGTTGCTACAGGCGATAACGATGGGTGGGACCTCCTGCAATGCCAGTGGTTCGATTTGCAGGCTGCCATCGTTACTGAACAACATCGGCTTTGCGTACGTCGAGATGGAGTTGTCTACGCCCGACGGCGTGCCGTGAGCCAGCTTTTCACACTCGAATGCGATTTCATTGATGCGCTTATTATCGACATCGAGATTCATGACGTCGCTCAGTGCCCGCGTCAACGCAACAGCTATCGCTGCGGATGAGCCAAGTCCCATCGCTTTCGGCAGGCGCGTATTAACGCTGATGGAGAAAGTCGCATTATTGATGTCGAGCTGCTGCAGAATGAGTGCGACGGCGGCGTCCAGCCCCCCTGGATTATCGAGGTCCACGGTCCCGGACACTCCCCAGCTCGGAATCGTCAGCGACATCACCGAATTGCTTGGCGCCGTGGTAACGCGCACGGCGTCCGGTATGGGCAGCGCCAGGGCACGTCGACCGTAGACAACAGCATGCTCGCCAAACAGTATTACTTTGCCGGCGGCGGTTCCGTTGGGCTGTTGTGATTCGATATCTGGGGCACTCAACCGATCGAGAATCTCTTGTGCCTTCCAGCGCTTTATTTCGCCGCTTTCGACAAGCCCGGTCACAACGTCATCAAAATACTCGTCGGGCGTTCCAACGGCCGCAACGACGCTGCGCGCATGCAGCTTCATGTGCCCCTCTTGAATGCCGCTGCTTGCCAGCGCTCGCAGAGCCGCGAAATTTTGCGCCAGGCCAACAGCCGCCATGAGTAACGCGAGCTCGTGTGCTGACCGCGCACCCGTTAGCGCGACACCCAATGCCGCCGCTGAGTTTGCCTCCAGCGTGCCTCCGACGGTACCGACCTTTAACGGAACAGAGATCTCACCGATCAAGTCGCCGTCCGTAGTGGCGGTCCATTGAGTCAACGGCAGGTATTGGCCGCTCGTGGCCGCATAGGCATGGGCTCCTGCTTCGATAGCGCGCCAGTCATTGCCGGTCGCGATGGCAAGAGCGTCCACGCCGTTCATTACGCCCTTGTTATGTGTCGCCGCGCGGTACGGATCGCTTCGAGCAATGTTGCTTGCCATCACGATCGCGTCACGTACGACGCTACCGTCGAACCCACCACCTGCAAGGTCGTCAGGCGTGTAACGCACGTGAGCCGTGACAACTGACCGGTCTGTCAGGTTGGAGAGAATCCGTAATGAGACTTTGCCATTGCACAGCGCGGCAATCGTCGGTGCGACAGACTCACAAATCGTGTTGACCAGGTTTGCACCCATCGCATCGACCGTATCCACCAATAAATGCACGACAATCAACGGCGCACCGTCGGGCAAATTGAGCAGTCGAACGTCAATGTCACGAACGCCGCCACCGCGTTGGCTCAGTCGCGGGTGAACCTGGTTGGCGCGTTCCAGCAGGGCCTCCTTTTCTGTTGCCAAGGCCTGCAAGGCAGCATCGGTATTCGCGACACCCGTAATGTGCACCTGGCCAGCTAACAATGATTCGTCGCACTGCGCGCGAAACCCGCCGTTGCCGCGAGCCAGGCGCGCCGCCCCGCTAAGGGCTGCGACAATCGAGGGCTCTTCAACCACCAGCGGCACTATAAAATCGCGGTTATTGACGAGAAAGTTGGGCGCTATTGCGAACGGCAATCCAAACACGCCGAGCACGTTTTCAATGATCTTGTCTGCGGCATTGCTGGACAACACGTATCGACCATCATGCAGCATCTCCGCATCGTCCGGCGACAACCACCCCTGGTTGGCTAACGCTTCGATACGCTCGGCGACGCTGAGTTTGTAAAGACCCGAGAGGCGCGAATCGTTCACGACAGCTCCAGCTCAACGCCGTTCGACTCCAACTGACAGTCGAGAACCCGACAATCGGAATCCACCTGGCCTGACATAAAATCATCCAATTGTTCGCCGCTCCCGCCGAGCAGGATGCCAACATCGCCGCCGCCGGCACCACAAGGCTTGTAAACAAGTCCGACCGCGGCGGCCGCGGTTGCGAGTTGCTCGTGACCGGCATCAAATATGCCAAGATCGTGGTCAACGCTGAATTTCCGCAGCGCCTCAATGTACGCCGGGTATTCGCTCAGCACCGCAGACGTGGACCGCCATGCACGCGCCATGATCTCGGCGGCTGTAATCAGCTGTTGTCTCGATGTCCTCTGACCCGTTGACCGGAGTCTATCGAGCCTGTTCCTCGTGCTCGCGGGCACCCCTGTCCAGACCAGGCGGTACGCCAGGCCGTCGGGCCAGCGTAATGACGTGATTGGCGCTTCAATCATGCGATATTCGAGCAACCCACCACGGACGCTCGTCGCGATGTCCGCGCCGCTGCCGACGCCGTGTTGAAACAGACGATGCGCACTGCTCGCGTGCGTCAGAACGCCGCACGAACGACCCAGCGCCGCAACAAGCGCAACGATCAACGCCGCACTCGAACCAATCCCGATCTTTTTACCTGATTCCTGGTCAACGAACGTCCGTGCGTCCAGCTCTATGCATAAGCTGCCTTTTGCTGCTGGCCCCAGCGTACGCCATACCGCGTCAACAATCGTGTAGTCATCCGCTGCTTGCAACCAATCGATAACACGACCGTTCGCGGTGAACCATCCTTCGCGTTCCGAGTACCCTGGCGCCGACACTCGGTGCCGGTCGCCATCAATATTCGTCACACGCGCCTTCGCGCGACGATTGACCGCCATGCAGATGGCGGGCGCGCCGTCGAGTACGGCATACTCGCCACATAACACGACTTTGCCCGGAGCACTTGCGCTCACCGCGGTCACGAACTGTCCACGAGCCGGGCCGCATCACCCAGGCCAGACAGCATGACATTTGCAACGCCTTCGGTTGCTGCCAGTGCCGCCTGTGCGTCTGCCGCATATTCCGGCAGGCACACGGCTTTAACCTGCGGACCGGCGTCGATCGTAAAGAACGTGCCGACACCTTTACTTTGCAGCTGGCGCACAGTTTGCAGGCAACGCATAGTCGCAGAGTTCCAGTACACGATCGGTGGTCGTGACGCCCACATCACCGAGTGCATCTTCAAGCAGTTGTGTTCGGCGATCGCCGCTAGTTGCTCGAAGTCACGTCCTATGATTGCTTCACGGGCGGTATTGAGATCGTCATTCTGGCGCTCGATCCAGTTTGAATAGAACGGCGAGGTCTTGCGGCTAATCTCCATCGCCTCCGTCGAAGCGACGGCTTTCGGCCCGGTATCGGTGATCGCTACCACGACGACCAGGGGCCACGTATCGCATTCTCGAAGCGCACTGAGCACGATCGTATCGTCACGATTCGCAAGTTCGACGAAACCGCCGAAAAGAGAACGCGCGGCCGAGCCGGACGAACGTCCCGCAAGTCTTGCCAGTTCTGCGACGCTCGATGATTTGCCGGCGGCCTTTGCGGCCGCCACGGTCGCCGCCGCAAATGCAGACGCCGAAGAGGCGAGGCCTGCCGCAACCGGAAAATTACACCGACTGACGATGTTGCCACGCGGACGATCCGCACCGACAACGCTATCGAGGCAGCCTGAAAGTCGCGGTAACATGTTCTCGTCAATCAAGCCATTGACGGTCAGCATGTCCGACGTCAGGCTCTCGTCAAGTTCGACCTCCATTTCCGTGAACAAGTCACGCAAGGTAATCGAAATGGAGCCAACCGCAGGCAGGTTTCGCTCAAGGTCTCGCTTTCCCCAGTATTTGATAAGCGCGATGTTCGGGTGGGCGATTGCCGTTGCCCGCATGTTTTCGACTCGTAAGGTTATCTTGAGATAAGGGACGCGAATTATAGCCCAGCCGGGCGCGCGCGCGCCGCAGCATAATTCGGTGTACGCTACATGGCCCTAAACAGCTTGGTCGAACCTATTGCCTGGTACGTTCAAAGATCAGATCGCCGCCTATACAGAGCGTGTCGAGAAATGTCTCGATGCCGCACTGCCGCTGCCGTCAGTAAGCCCGACGCGCCTGCATGAAGCGATGCGTTACGCAGTTTTGAGCGGCGGAAAACGAATTCGGCCATTGCTGATCTACGCGTCAGGCGAGTGCCTTGGCGTGGCAGCTGCGCCACTGGACACTCCGGCCGTTGCCATCGAACTCATTCACGCATTTTCACTTGTTCATGACGACCTGCCCGCCATGGACAATGACGACCTGCGGCGCGGCAAGCCCACTTTGCACGTCGCGTACGACGAAGCCACAGCAATACTCGCCGCAGACGCATTGCAACCACTGGCGTTCTCGGTTTTGTCAGGTATCGAAGGTGTGCCGGCGAAGGCAAAGATCGGGCTTGTGCGCCTCGTCGCAAATGCCTGCGGTTCGACCGGCATGACCGGTGGCCAGTCTATTGACCTCGCAGCAGAAGGCGGCTCTTTAAGCGCCGAAGCACTCGAACACATGTACGCACTCAAGACCGGCGCGCTAATCCACGCATCGGTGGTATCTCCAGGTTTGCTACGTGAAGAACTTTCGGCCGGCGATTCGCAAGCGCTTGATGCGTTCGGTCGTGCTATCGGCATTGCATTTCAGATCAAGGACGATGTACTGGATGTCGAAGGGGAGACTCATGTGATCGGCAAGCCGACGGGCTCCGATGAGCGGCTCGGCAAAGCGACCTACCCGGGACTGTTCGGACTGGACCGGTCACGGCAGCGCTGCAACGAACTTCTGGACGGCGCATTGCAGCACCTCGATACGTTTGGCGACGACGCATTGCCACTGCGATGGCTCGCTCGCTTCATCGTTGAGCGTGGCCAATAAGACGATGCCAAAGCCGGCGCGCAACATACTGCATGTCGATATGGATGCATTCTATGCGGCCGTCGAGCAGCGCGATGATCCACAACTGCGTGGCAGACCTGTCGTTGTCGGGGGCGGTTCCAACCGCGGCGTCGTCGCGGCTGCCAGTTACGAGGCCCGCATTTTCGGTATCCGCTCCGCGATGCCGATGGCCGAGGCAATACGACGCTGCCCGGATTTGTGTCGTGTCAAACTACGCATGTCGCATTACAAGTCGGTGTCGGAACAGATTTTTTCGATCTTTCGTGAGTTCACGCCGACGGTCGAAGGGCTGTCGCTCGACGAAGCGTTCCTCGACATCACGGCGAGCCTTAACCTGTTTGGATCACCGCTCGAGATCGCGAGGGCCGTAAAACAGCGAATAATGGATGAAACCGCGCTGACGGCGTCGGTCGGTATCGCCGAAAATAAACTCGTCGCGAAAATCGCATCCGAGCTCGACAAGCCGGATGGGCTAACAGTAATGAGTCCCGCCGACTACGAATCCACGCTCGATCCGTTGCCTGTGTCGGTAATACCCGGCATCGGTCGTGAAACGCTGAAGCGCTTGTCCGGCACCTCCATCCACACCGTCCGCGACCTGCGACTGGCCAGCGATCGGGACCTCGAACCTATCTTCGGACGATACACCGCTAAAACGCGCGACCGGGCGTCCGGCCGCGACGACCGCCCGGTCGTATCGTCGCGCGTGGAGAAATCCATCAGTGCGGAAGAAACCTACGACGCCGACCTTACATGCCGAAAACAAATGGATCGTGAATTGTTGCGGCTGGCTGAGCGAACCGCCCGCCGCTTGCGAAAGGCCGGCCTCGCCGCCAACACACTACACATAAAAATTCGCCAGTCTGATTTCAGCACCTATACGCGCCAGCGCAGCCTCAGTCCAGCTACGGACGGCACGGACCAAATCTACTTTGTCGCCCGCAATCTGCTGCACGTGTGGCTGGAGCGAAATCCGGGCGCGAAAATTCGCCTGCTGGGCGTCGGTGGCAGCAATCTCGCGACGATAGAGCAGCCCGATTTGTTTGCGGCCGCCCCGGACCAGCATGGCGCACCGATTGACCAGGCCGTTGACGAGATTCGCGACCGATTCGGTAATGCCGCCGTCGGCCGCGCCAGGACCTTGGATCGATAGTGATTAGGGTAGTATTGGAGGTCGCTACAGACCCAAGCAGGGACCCATGTACACCAGTTTTTTCGGACTGAACGAAAAACCATTTTCGATCACGCCTGATCCGCGTTACCTCTTCATGAGCGAGCGGCATGGCGAGGCACTGGCTCACCTGGTGTATGGAGTCACCGAGAGCGGCGGTTTTATTCAACTGACGGGCGAGGTCGGCACTGGCAAAACGACACTGGTACGTACACTTCTCCTTAGTCGCATGCCTGACAATGCCGACGTTGCGGTGGTACTGAACCCACAATTGTCGGTACTTGAGTTCCTCGCGACAATTTGCGAGGAGCTACATGTCGATGTGACGCATAACAAAGGCAGCATCAAAGCTCAGACCGACGCACTTAATCGGCACCTTCTCGCTGCTCATGCCGAAGGTCGGCGCACTATCCTGGTTGTCGACGAGGCACAGAATCTTTCCCCGGCCGTCCTCGAGCAGGTGCGGTTGCTGACAAACCTTGAAACCGCAAAACAGAAACTTCTGCAGATTATCCTGATCGGTCAGCCCGAGCTCCGCGAGCTGCTCGCACGCAACGACCTTCGTCAGCTCGCGCAGCGTATCACCGGGCGCTACCACCTCGAGCCGTTGACTGGAGAGGAAACTGCGCTCTATATCGAACATCGCCTGAAAGTCGCGGGTGCGCTCGGCGAAGTGTTCGACGGTAGCGCGAAGAAAGAAGCATTCCGGTTGTCGCAGGGTGTGCCGCGACTGATTAATGTCATCTGTGACCGTGCACTACTTGGTGCGTATAGCCTGGAATCCCGCCGGGTCAATCGCCGCCTTATTCGTCGCGCCGCCGCTGAAGTTCGAGGGCAACTCGAACGTTCACCGTGGTTGCGCCCTGTAGCGATCGCGGCCGGCGTTATCGGCGTAGCAATTATTGCCACCAGTGTCTGGTCACTGATGCAACGACAACAGGGACAACCGGTTGAAATGGCGAAGGCCAGTACCGAAGCCGTGAGCGCCGAACCGCTGACGGACCAATCCGAGGCTGCACCGCCGCAAACTATCGCCGCGGTCGAAGTGCCGGAAGTGCAAGCAACGCTCAATGAACAGCTGCAGCTCGCGACCGATCTGACGACCACAGCGTCTGCCCTGACCACGCTATTCAGCACCTGGGGGCTGGAGTATCAGGGTGCTGCAAAAAGTGGCTGTTCACAGGCAAGCGACGCCGGTCTCGCGTGTTACTACCATCGCGGTTCGTGGGCAGGGTTGCGACAGATGGACCGACCGGCAATCCTTACGCTTATCGACGATAGCGGCGAGCCCCACGAGATCGTGCTCATGGCGATACGCGGCGGCAGCGCAGAACTATCGCTCGGTGGTGTGCTCGTCACGCACCCCGTTGAATCAATCACAGACGTCTGGTTCGGACAGTACCTGCTGCTATGGCGACCGCGGGGCGGCAAAGCAGTCTCGCTGGGACCAGATTCCCGCGGCGCCGAAGTCTTGTGGCTTCGGGAGAGCCTCGCATCGATCGATGCCGCGTTTGTCACGGCTAACCCGTCGTCGGATCTGTACGACGCCGACCTGCAACAAGCCGTGCGGGCTTTTCAACGCGCCCATCGCCTCGACGTCGACGGCGTCGCCGGACAACAAACACAGATCATCATCAACTCGCTGCTCGCTGTCGACGGCACGCCACGTCTCCGAACGCCGCTCCTGGCCCAGGACTAGTCAATGTCATTCATACTCGACGCCTTGAAGAAATCGGAGACTGATCGTCAACAGCAAAGCTCCGCAGAATTTGCCGGCGTTCCAACCAGCAGCGGCAACCCCAGTATCCCACGCTGGCTGTGGGCGCTCGGAGTATTGCTGGCCATTAACCTGGCTGTGTTACTCGGCCTGTTATTGCGCCCAGAGGTAGAGCCGCCAGTCGCGGTGCCGACACCGCTTAACGAAGCACGCACTGCGATTGTTGACGAACCGCGTTTTGCTGAACAGGTCGCGGACGCGCGCCAGGCCACGTCGGTAGAACAAAAACCTGCCAACGTCATCGCGCCCAGTGCACCACCTGCTGAACCATCGACGCCACCTGAAGTTGCTGCGACTACAACGACACAGCAGTCAATGGTATTGCCAACCATTTTTGAGGTGCGAGCTAATGGCACCGTCGAGCTGCCTGATCTACACCTGGACATTCACGTCTATAGCGATGTTCCGGAAGACAGATTCGTGTTTATCAATATGTCCAAACAACGTGAAGACTCGCGGCTCGCCGAAGGACCCGTCGTCGAAGAAATCACACCGGAAGGCGTAGTCCTGGCGTATCGCGGTACGTCGTTCCTGTTGCCTCGTGACTAGAGCGCCCGGCTTGACGGACCGGGTGACGAAAAACTTGGACGGCGATACACTGGCCGTCGCCCTGACGTCCGGTATCCACCGCATAATGCGTGAACAGGACCTTCTGAACCGCATCAACGTGTTCCCCGTCGCGGACAGTGACACGGGCACCAACCTGAGTCTCTCCTTGAGAACGACGCTTGCCGTACTGGGTAAAGAAAGCGACAAACACCTCGGCACCATGCTCGCCGCGGTCGCCGACGCATTACTTGACGGCGCGCGAGGCAACTCCGGCGCGATTGTCGCGCAATTCTTCCAGGGAATGAGCGATTCTGCCGGAGAGATCACACGTTTTACGACGTATACCTTCGGCAAAGCAGTTGCCATGGGCAGCGAATACGCGCACGACGCATTGTCCAAGCCTCGCGAGGGCACGATTCTCTCGGTCATTGCCGCGTTCGCCGACAGTATCGCCCACCAGGTCTCGGCAGACCGTGAAGACGAGTTCCCCGTGGTTTTGCGAAACGCGTTGGAACGCGTCGAAGAAGCGCTCGAGAATACGCCCAATCAACTCGATGTGTTGCGCAAGGCTGGTGTGGTGGACGCGGGCGCCAAGGGGTTTACGGAACTCGTCAAGGGCATGTCCGATTTTCTACACGATGGTAAGTTCGTGCCGATGCCAAGCTTGTCAGCGGACTACAATATCGAGCCCGCCGTCAGCTTTTCTGAAGCCGATAACGTTTCACAATTTCGATTCTGCACAGAATGCATCGTAACGGCACCTGAAATCGACCGGCGCAAACTACGCGAAGGCCTCACCGAGATCGGAGACTCGCTCGTACTGGCTGGCACAAAACGCAAAGCGAAAATTCACATTCACGTCGACGACCCGGACGCGGTATTCGAAATCGCACGACAATATGGTCACTTGAGTGCGGAGAAGGCGGATGACATGCGTCGCCAGCAACACAGCACGCACGGGGCAAAACGCCGTTTCGCCGTTATTACCGATTCCGCGGCGGATATCTCCGACGACGATATGGAACGCCTCGACATTCACATGGTGCCGTGCCGGATTCAGTTTGGCGGTCGTGGCTATCTAGACAAGGTCAGCATCACAATTGACGAATTTTACGAGGAGTTGAAGACCAACCCGCATCACCCGACGACGTCGCAACCAGCCCCTGGCGATTTTCGTCGCCAGTTCCAGTTTCTTGCCAGCCATTTCGAAGACGTGCTCTCGATCAACCTGACCAGCGCTGCGAGCGGCACGTTTGAGGCGGCCCGTCTCGCTGCGTCCAGAACCAATGCGGCAGGACGCATCCACGTAGTCGATTCCCAGAATGCGTCCATGGGCCAGGGACAAATCGTGGTATTGGCCGCCGAGTGTGCCGAAAAAGGCGCTGATATCGACACGACAATAGAACGGGTCAAACAACTGATTCCGGTGACGCGGACGTATGTGATGCTCGATGATCTACGCCATGCCGTTCGCGGTGGTCGCCTCCCGGCATGGGTAAAGACCATAGCCGAACTGCTGCGGCTCGTGCCCATTATTGCCACCAAACCTGATGGACGTATTTCACTGGCAGGCTTTCTTTTCGGCAAACGCGACCGACTCGAGCGTTTCGCAAAATTCATCGCTCGGCGCGCGCCGAATAATCGCACGGTAGAAGTTGGCATCGGACATGCAGTTTGCGAGAGCGATGCCCAAGAACTGGAACAGCACATTCGATTGCGACTGCCGGCCATCAGCAAGCTGTCGCTGAATGGACTGGGCACCGCCCTGGGCGTACATGGAGGCCCCGGCACCCTGCTGGTTTCGATCCGTCCCGTCGGCTCAGCTCAGAATATCGCCAACCGCGTCGATTAGGTCCTCGCCTTCGTTGCGCGCATTATTGATGCGCCGATCGACCGGCCAGGCCTGTAATTTCGGAGTTCGCTGCGCCGCCTGATCTACCGGTTCGACGGACCCGGCCAGCCACTCGCCAGCCGCGTCTGACTGCATGACGACCGGCATTCGGTGATGCAGCGATTGCATGAAGTCGTTCGCTTCGGTTGTGATCAACGTCGTCGTCTGCAATGACTCGCCGCTTTCTTTATCCGTCCAGTTCTCCCAAAGGCCCGCCAGCGCAAAAGGCTCCCCACTCGTCAATGATATAAAGTAAGGCGTCTTCGCGTCATTCTCGCGGCGCCATTCGTAAAATCCATCGGCCAGGACCACGCAGCGTCGATGCCGGAATGCGGCACGATACGACGGCTTTTCAGCGATCGTTTCGGCCCGCGCATTGATCATGCGATTACCGATCGATGGGTCCTTGGCCCAGAACGGCACCAGACCCCAACGCAGCATCACGAGTTCGCGTTGCTTGTCTTGATCTTCGCGAACGGCAGCAATGTATTGAGTCGGCGCTATGTTGTACCGCGGTTGTATTTCTATGGCGGTAGATACGCCAAAAAGAGCGGCTGCGGCTTCGCTTGGCGAATAGAAAGCGAAACGGCCGCACATGTTTATTCGCGAATACCAATGCCACGGCGCATCAGGAACATGCAGGCCGTAAACAACACAACGACAAAAACGATCAGTATTGTGTATGCATGGCCTATGCCGATGTCTGACGTGCCAAGAATACCGTAACGGAACGCGTTAACCATGTAGAGAATTGGATTTGCTTTGGATACGTTTTGCCAGAACTCGGGAAGCATCGAAATCGAGTAGAAGACGCCGCCCAGGTACGTTAACGGTGTCAAAACGAAAGTCGGCACAATCGAAATATCATCGAACTTCCTGGCAAACACGGCGTTAATGAAGCCGGCCAGGGAAAACACAATCGATGACATCAACACGATCGAGATCATTATGAAGGGATGTGCTACCTCCAGCCGCGTGAAAAACAGCGCAATTACCGTCACGAGCAGGCCCACTAACATGCCACGCAACACGCCGCCTGCAACATGGCCGACAATGATAGTTGCGTACGACATGGGTGCAACGAGCATTTCCTCAAGGTGACGTGCGAACT
>Ga0255052_10000510_pt1 | contig 31081 bp, 25 predicted proteins | sample JV7_2_21_MG_FD_188632 | JGI IMG/M metagenome (GOLD analysis project Ga0255052, IMG submission 188632) | Seawater microbial communities from Jervis Inlet, British Columbia, Canada - JV7_2_21 | ecosystem: Environmental > Aquatic > Marine > Inlet | place: Canada: British Columbia | collected...
GCATTCCATGTGCTGGGCACAACGGCCTGGTAATTCGCGATTTTGCCGTTCTCAATGACGATCCAGTGAGCCAGGCCACCCCTGGGGGCTTCTGTGAACCCGGCGCCCTGCGCCGTGTCGGGCCAGGATGACGGTTCCCACAACACTTCGTTGAAAGTACTCGTGTCGCCGGCCTTGATATTGGCGATAAGATTGTCTTGCCACGTCTGCATGGTGTCCGCGATGACCTTCGTTTCCAGGGTTCGCGCGGCTGTCCGACCCAGTGTGGAGAATAGCGCCTCAACCGGAATTTCGAGCGTCTGCAGCGTGCTGTTGACCAGCGATTGCGTTAGTTCATGGCCGGACGCATAGAGCATCAGGACGCGAGCCAGCGGCCCGACTTCCATCGCGTGCCCTTTCCAGCGCGGCGATTTAAGCCATGAATAGCTTTTCTCGACATCGAGTTGCTCATACGGTGGCTGTGGCCCGTCATAGTTAAGTTCGGTCTCACCTATATAAGGGTGCAGGCCGACGTTCTTGCCCTCGGCATAGTCGTACCAGGAATGCGCGATGTATTCCTTTACTTCCTCGTCCGCATGTAAATCGACCTCATGAATCGTTGACAGGTCACGATTGAGAATGGCGCCCCTCGGGAAGAGAAGTGTCGATGGATCGTTGATGCCGGTTTCCGGGAAATCACCGTAGGTTAGGAAGTTGCCGGTTCCCTCGCCCAGGGCGCCCCAGTCCTTGTAGAAACTCGCAATCGCCAGTGTGTCAGGTACGTAGACCTGGTCGACGAATTCCCGCATTTGCGTGATGATGCTTTGCACCTTGGAAAGGCGTTCCGCATTGATTGCTGAATCGGAGTCGAGATCGATCGGGCAGGGCACGCCGCCGACAAGGAAATTCGGATGCGGGTTCTTGCCGCCGAAGATCGTCAGTAATTTCGCAACATCACGCTGCCAGGTCAGCGCCTCCAGGTAATGTGCAACCGCCATCAGGTTAGCTTCTGCAGGAAGCTTGTATGCCGGGTGCCCCCAATAGGCTTTGGCGAAGATACCGAGTTGTCCTCCTTCAACGAAGGTTTGAAGCCTGGCCTGCGTGTCGCGAAAATACCCGGGCGAGCTTTTCGGATAATTGCTGATGCTTTGTGCGAGTTCAGAAGTCGCTTTCGGATCCGCTTGCAGGGCAGATACGACGTCGACCCAGTCCAGCGCATGCAGGTGATAAAAATGCATGACGTGGTCATGGATGTACTGCGCACCGATCATTAGATTCCTGATCAATTGCGCGTTCTTTGGAATCTCGTACTTCAGCGCGTCTTCGACTGCCCGGACCGAAGCAATGCCATGCACCAGCGTACAGACGCCACAGATCCTCTGAGTGAATGCCCAGGCATCCCTAGGGTCACGGTCGCGCAAGATAATTTCGATGCCGCGGACCATCGTGCCGGAAGAGTACGCCTCGGCGATCTGGTTTCCATCCATCTGAGCTTCGATGCGCAAATGCCCCTCGATTCTCGTAATTGGATCTACAACGATTCGATCATTCATTTTCTGTCTGCCTCAAAGAATCATTATTCAAGCAATGTCTTAATCGGCTGAATTGGCCGCCACGCGTTTGTGTGGTCTTCAATTCGCCAGATTATTCGCAACCATCTCCACCAGACTTTCAACGGGCATGTTCCAGTCGGCTTTCGCGCCGTCTGTTATGAAGTTGTAGCGACAGTTGTCGCAGGAAGTCACGAGCGAGTCCGCGCCTGTATCGTGCACTTCCTTCATCTTTATCCTGAAAGCTTGCCGCCGCAGCGCCTGGGCATTGCTGATGAAGTTGACACCCTCGCCGCCGCCGCAACAGATTGCCGTGCGGCCGCGGGACTCCATCTCCCTCAGATCCAGGCCCAGAGCCTCGAGGGCAGTACGCGGCTCTGTAAGCAGGCCACCGTGCCGGACCAGCCGGCACGAGTCGTGAAAGGTGACCGACTTACCGTTGCCATTCGCATTGACTTTGAGGCGTCCGGCTTCTATTTCCCGACCGATGAACTCGGAGATCGCCAGCGTCCTGAATGGCGGTCGCTCGCCCAATATGTTCGCGCCATCCCAACGCAGGGCCATGTACGCATGACCGCACTCTGGAACGATCACTTTGCTGGCACCGCATGACCTGGCCTCATCGATTATGCGCAGGGTTTGTGTTTTTTCTGCCGGGTAGTCGCCGGACAGGTAGCCGAAATTGCTGGCCTCAAAGCAGCGACTGCTCATCGTCCAGTTGACGCCCAGTTTGTTCATGATCTTTGCGGTGCCGGCGACGGATTGCCTGAATAGCCTGATATTGAGAGCGGTGCTCAGAACCAGGATGTCCGCCTGCCCCTTGTCCACCGGTATGTCTATGCCTTCATCGGCGAGTTCCTGCACAAGCTCACTGAATTGATCCGGACCGACACCCAGAACGGTGCCCTTTTCCCGCTGTTCCTGGTCTACGGCTCTCAATTCCTCCGGTATCAGGCCGGCGGCCGCCAGGCCCTCACGCATCAGGCGCACCGTTTCGGAGATACCGATCCCCATTGGGCAGATCATGTCGCAGCGACCACAGGCTGTGCAGGCGTCATAGACCAGTTCCTGCCACTCCTTGAGGTCCTCGACGTTAATGTCTCTCAGGAACAGCCTGTTTATCCACCGCAGGGGCGTCAGTTCACGACGGTAGAAACGTCGCAGCGGCCGGAACTTTAATACCGGGGCAAAACGCGGTTCCAGCGTTCCCCGGTAGAAGTGGCAAGCTTCGGCGCACATGCCGCAGTCGATACAGCTTTCAAGGTTCATCGCGAGCCCCATGCTCATGCGCTTCATGAACACGTGTTTGGCCCGCGCGACACGTTCCGCATCCGGCATTTCGGTCGGCCGGGCTCTGGCAGCCAACTGCCCAAGGTCTGCCTTGAACTGATCGAACGCTCCCGAGGTAACTGTCATGCTTTTACCCCCTTGCGCTCAAAGAAGGCGCCGATCCGGTACCTCGACAGCAACCAGAAAAACATGTGTACCAACTTGCTGAAAGGTATCCAGACGAACAGGAGTTCCACGCTGATAAAATGCAGGGCGAGCATCGTTTCGTAACGTGGTCCTATATGGGCAGACGCCATGAGTCCCGTAACCATGGCCGAGATGATGATAATCAGGCTGAGGTAATCATCCGTTGTCGTAATCATCCGCATGACCGGGTGGATCATGCGGCGGATCGCCAGCATCGTAAGGACTGCGACAGTAACCGCCGCGGCGAACACGATCAGGTGGCTCGGTAGTCCAGGCCAGCCAAATCCCAGGATCGACTTGAAAAAGGCGATATGCGGTTGATAAAGCAGCACAGTCGCAAAGAGCCCGACGTGCCAGATGTAGCCCGTAAAATGCTGGAAGCGGATGTTCTTCTCCAGCTCGTGAGCGGGTGCTGAACGCGTGATAATCGTTCGCAACCCTCCCTGGACCACGGCATCACTGCGGGGCCGCGAGAGATCCTTGCGCCAGCGGCCGAGAAAAACGCCAATGACCCGCCAACACAGACCGACGATCATGATCGTCAATGACCATTGAAGGCCTGGCCCGCGCGCAAAATCCAGCAGCGTCATATTTCTGTCTCCTGTGCCTTCTTTTGCCGCCGTCGCGCAGCGAGCGCCGAGCCAATGCCAAGTGCAGTACCGACAGCTGCCGCACCAATGAGAGTTTCACGTGAACCCCACAACCCGGCGGAAATCGGATTGTAGAATCCGCCATGGTCCCAAAAGCCGGGTTCCGAGCAACCGATGCAACCATGTCCCGAACCGATCGGGAAGCTGGTTCCTTCGTTCCATTTCAATGTCGCGCAGGCGTTGTAGGTCGTTGGTCCTTTGCAACCGAGTTCATAGAGACACCAGCCTTTGCGTGCGCCCTCGTCATCGAAAGTGTGTGCAAATTGTCCGCGCTCATAGAACGGCCTGCGATAGCAACGGTCATGAATGGTCTGGCCATAGAAAGCGTTCGGCCTGCCGAGCGGATCGAGATCGGGAATCGTGCCAAAAGTCAGGTAATGAGCTAACACGCCGGTGATAACGACAGGGATTGGCGGACAACCCGATGCGTTGATTATTGGTTTATCAGTGATGAGATCGGATACCGAGACAGCCCCGGTCGGATTCGGGTGGGCCTGTGGGATGCCCCCGAATGCGGCGCATGTGCCAACCGCGACCACTGCTGCGGCACCAGCCGCCGTTTCCTTTAACATGTCCAGGTTGCTAATGCCGGCGATCGTCGAATAAGCGGGATTACCCGTTGGTATCGAGCCGTCTACGACCAGCACGTAATTACCGTAGTTTTCTTCCATTGCCGCAAGGCGCGCAGCCTCAGCGCCTTCTCCCGAGGCGGCTTGCAGCGTGTGGTGATAGTCGAGCGAAATTGCATCGAAAATCAATGATTCCACTGTTGGAGCATGGGATCGCGTCAGCGATTCTGTGCAACCGGTGCACTCCTGGAACGATAACCAGATGACAGAGGGGCGCCGGGCGCTTGCCAGTGCTTCGGCAACCTGTGCGACCGCAGATGGCGGCAATGCCATCAACGACGCAGTAGCGGAGCAGAACTTCAGAAAGCCACGTCGTGACACACCTTGTGTTCGCAGGTATTCACCTAAATTCTGATCTTTCCGCATCGTAATGTCTCCTTACGATTATGCGCAGCCATTTGGAGGAGTAGAAATATCTTTGCAAGCTTCGATTCAGTTCTTGTCTGTTTCCGGGTTTCCTTCAAGGTCGCGCTCAAGTCGCGCCAGGCCGGCGTCTATGTCCTCAGGTTGGGACAGCAAAATCGAAGGAATCCGCGTGACCTCGATAAGTCTTGCAACAACTTCGTTTTCAACGTTCCTATGTGTGACGAGCCATACACCGGCGTAAGCTGTTTCAAGAATTGTGGTTGGTCCGAGCGCATTCAGCTCAGCACTTACTTCACCCTCGCCGAGCGCCTCCTCAATTCGTTTTTCCTCGCCCGGCGCCAATGGCAGGCTCTGGATATCGATGACCGCCCCTTCCTCACCACGCGCAAGGCGTTCAAGCGCATGCCGGATTTCGTGCAGTAGCGGTTTGACGTTGCCGGTTTCAAACTCGGCGCGAACCGCGATCGTTTCGAGTGCGCTCATTGGTTCATTACTTCCGGAGTTGACTCCTCTGACCATCGATCCAGAAGTCGCCTGGCAAGATCTGCCGCTCTTGGAATAGCGGCACCAACGGTCTCACCCGGCCGGTCACCCCAGCCAAAATCTCCGGGTTGAATGCCGATCAACGCCCGATTGACGGGGAGGCAGTCCTGCAGCCTGGCGATATCCATAAGATCGGCGAAGCCGACTTCGTGAACGCTGCGCTTGCCACCGATCAGGAAGTCATCAAGTTCGTCGCCCTCGAAAACCTGTAACGAACCGGGTTCTTGGTCGAGTTGCGCCGCATCAAAAATAATCAGGTTGGTGGCCTCGGCGATGGCATCCGCGAGCATGAAACTCAACGTACCGGCGTCGAGAAATTCGATATCCGGCGACAGGTCTCCTTGTCGCTTGAGGTGATACATCGCATGTACACCGGCACCCTCGTCAGTGAGGAGCGTGTTGCCAACTCCGAGCACGAGCGTGTGGCTCATAGCGGATCCCGAGTACCTGTATTTGCAGTGAAAATTGGGTTTTCTTCTCTGATTCCAAAGATAGGCGTGAGTTGAGTAGAGCTGAATAAGCGTTATTACGTACAGTCTGACAGGTTGCGCGACTACTATGATCTAGTAGAAATAAGAGGCTGGAATTTATCCGTTTTACCGCGCTCGGATTGTCGTGACGAAGGAATAGAAATGTGCCTTGCCGTTCCAATGCAGATCAAATCCATTGACAAATATCAATGTGTTTGTGAGGCGCGTGGAATTGAACGGGAAGTGAGTCTGTTCATGATGCAAGGCGAGGAAATGTCGCCCGGCGACTATGTTCTTGTACACGTCGGCTACGCTATTCAAAAGATATCGGCAACAGATGCTGCGGAATCGTGGCAGCTGTTTGACGAGATATTGGCAGCCAATGCATGAGCTCGCGATTTGTCAGGCACTGATCGCCCAGGTTGAGGCGCTGGCCGAAGCAAGAGAAGCATCCGTCGTGACTGACATTCACGTTGGCATCGGCCCGTTGTCAGGTGTAGAGGCGGAACTGTTGCAGGACGCGTTTCCAATTGTTGCGGCAGGCACAGTCGCAAGTACAGCGTCTTTGCATTTACGCCGAACTTCCGTTCGCGTGCATTGTGAAGAATGCGGTGCAGAAACCGATGCGAAAGCCAATCGACTGCTGTGCGGGCAATGCGAGCACTGGAGAACTACATTGATTCATGGAGACGAGTTGCTCCTGGAGAGAGTCGAATTGAACGCATCGCGCAAATCAATGAGCAGGGGAGAGACTGCCAATGTGTGATACCTGTGGCTGCAACGTAACGCACGGAAACCAGCACCTCCTTGCCGAAGGCGGGAAACTCGAGCACACCCGGGATGGCAGAGAGTCTGTCGAGGTGTTGCAGAATCTCTTGCAGGCGAATGACCATGAGGCGGGACACAATCGCGAGCATTTTAATCGGCATGGTGTCCTCGCAGTGAATCTCATGTCTTCTCCAGGTGCCGGCAAGACGTTGTTGCTGGAGAACACGATTGAGCAACTGGCCGGAGATCTGAAGGTCGCCGTAATTGAAGGTGACCTGAATACCGAGAATGACGCGAAGCGCATTCGGGACAAGGGGGTGCCAGCAATACAGATCAATACCGGAACTGCCTGCCATCTCGATGCCCACATGGTCCACGGTGCGTTACATGAACTGGATCTCGATGGGCTGGACATCGTGTTCATTGAAAACGTCGGTAACCTCGTCTGCCCCGCGAGTTTTGATCTTGGTCAGCATTTGAATGTTACGTTGCTGTCGTCACCGGAAGGCGATGATAAACCAGCGAAGTACCCGGTCATGTTTCGTGCGGCGGACCTGATGCTCATTACGAAATCAGACCTGATTGATGTGCTCCGTGATTTCGAGCCGGCGAAAGCTCGTGCGCATCTCCGAAACCTGGCAAATCCTGCACAGGTTATTGAGTTGTCGGCCCTTAGCGGTAACGGAATGAAGATCTGGATTGATTGGCTGACCGGACAGCTTGCCTCTGTCCGGCAAGGCGTCGCTGATGGCGAACTCATCCGACCGAATATTCAGGCAGAGGGGCCGGTGTTTCACGCCACGTCACCGCCGGTCGGCTGATCACACGGAGCGAATCATGAGTCTGAGCGCGAAAGACTGGCTGCAGAAATTGCATAAGTTAGATCTGCCACGTCGCGTTCGGATCATGAATGTGTGCGGCGGTCATGAACGCTCGATTTCGCTGGCCGGGCTGCGAACAGCGCTGCCTGACAACATCGAACTTATTCCCGGGCCCGGATGCCCGGTGTGTATTTGTCCTGAGGAAGATGTATTCGAGGCGATACAGCTCGCATTAAAGGAGCAAGTTATTCTGGTCGCATTTGGCGACATGCTGCGGGTGCCGGTCAACGTTCCAAGGCGTGATCCACGATCACTGGATCAGGCGCGAGCCGCCGGCGCAGATATCAGGCCGATTGCGACGCCGATGGAGGCGGTACGTATCGCCAGTGAAAATCCGGAACAACGCGTCGTATTTTTCGCCGCGGGCTTCGAAACAACGATGGCACCGGTTGCCGCGATGCTCGTTCAGGGTGTTCCCGATAACCTGCTCGTACTGTTGTCAGGCAGGCTGACCTGGCCCGCGGTAGCAATGCTGCTCGAATCGGGACAGCCCGGATTCGATGCATTGATTGCGCCCGGGCATGTGTCCACGGTGATGGGGCCGGAAGAATGGCAGTTCGTTGTCGACGAGCACAACATGCCCGCAGCAGTTGCCGGATTCAGGGCCGACACATTGCTTGCCGCCATGTACTCGGTGTTACGACAGTTGCTCGATGCCAGACCGGCTCTCGACAACTGTTACGCGGAAGTCGTCAGGCCCGGAGGCAATCCGGTAGCTCGGCAGCAACTCTCGCGTGCATTTGAGATCACTGATGCGAACTGGCGAGGTATTGGCACCATCCCGAAATCCGGATTTTCTTTGAAAGAGGAATTCACGGTGCACGATGCGCGCAAGCAACTCAGGTCATACGCAGATGATTCGCGCAAACGTGTCGGTGAAATGCCGGCCGGGTGTGACTGCGCGAAAGTTGTGCTGGGCAAAATTTATCCGAACAAGTGCCGACTTTATAGCGTCGCCTGCACGCCGCGCAAACCTATTGGACCCTGTATGGTCTCGGACGAGGGTGCCTGCCGTATCTGGTGGTCTGCCGGCTACCGTGACAATGAGTGGCACGATGAGGGCGGGAGGAAATCCGTTGGTTAGCGAGTCGGTCACCGTTATTGAATTGCAGGACCAGCCTGTTGCGTCGGTGCGCATTACATTGTCCGGGCATGTACAGGGCGTTGGTTTTCGTCCTTTTGTGTATCGAATGGCAAGTCTGCATGGACTGACAGGGTGTGTGCAAAACCAGGTGGGCGAGGTAGAAGTCATCGCTACAGGTAGTGCGGGAGCACTTATCCGTTTTCAGTATGACCTCGTGAACAAGGCGCCACCGTTGTCGCGCCCGGTAATCGATGCTGTCATGCCAGCCGACCCGGTTCAGTTCGATGATTTTTCGATTGTCGACAGTTCGCTGGCATCGACTGCGAAAATTTTTGTTCCTCCGGATTATTTCATGTGCGACGACTGTCGTCATGAACTTGAAGATCCCGCCGATCGTCGTTACCGATACCCGTTTATCAACTGCACGCAATGTGGTCCGCGCTACACGTTGATCAACCGGCTTCCTTACGACCGTCGTAACACGAGTATGGAAGAGTTTTCGTTGTGCAGGGAATGTCTTGACGAATATCAGGATGCTGGTGATCGTCGTTTCCATGCCGAGCCTGTGGCCTGTCCGACCTGTGGCCCACAGGTGAGCTTCAGGCTTTCGGCAAATGATAAGCCGCTCACACGGGATTCGGCACTGAGTGCTGCTGTTGACCACTTGCGTGCGGGAAAGATCGTTGCCATAAAAGGCATCGGCGGCTATCACCTCCTGTGTGATGCACGATCGCCGGCCGCCGTCGCCACGTTGAGGGGGCGTAAGGAAAGACCGGATAAACCACTGGCCGTGATGTTTCCCATTAATGGCGAAGACGACCTTGCAGTAGTCAGGGAATCTGTCGACCTGACGGATGATGAAACGCGAACACTCAAAGACCCAATGCGCCCAATTGTGCTGGCGACAAAGAGCCGCGATTGCACGCTGGCTGAAAACCTGGCACCCGGGTTGAGCGAGCTCGGTGTATTTCTGCCTTACAGTCCGCTGCATCAGTTGTTGCTGGCGGACTTCGGTGCACCATTGGTAGCGACTTCCGGCAACATTAGTGGCGAGCCAGTGCTGACACATGAAGCCGAGGCAGATGCACGGTTGTCGAACGTTGCGGATGCATTTCTGCATCACGACAGGCCAATTGTTCGTCCTGCCGATGATTCTGTCTTTCGTCGCATTGCGGGCGCAATACGGCCACTGCGAGTCGGTCGGGGCGCGACTCCGCGCGAGCTTGAATTGCCCTGGTACCAGCCTGAACCTGTCATTGCGGTCGGTGGGCACATGAAAGGAACCATCACGCTCTCCTGGGACAATCGGGCAGTCGTATCTCCGCACATCGGCGAGATGGACAGTCCGCGCAGCATGGCAGTGTTCGAACGAATGGTCGCCGACCTGCAACTACTTTATGGAGTGCGTGCACGAAAAATAGTGTGTGATGCGCACCCGGGATACGCGACCAGTCGATGGGCTCGTGCGCAGTCATCACTTCCGGTTGCCGAAGTCTGGCACCACCGCGCCCATGCCGCCGCTGTCAGCGCAGAATCTAATCGCCCGGGCCAGTGGCTTGTATTCACCTGGGACGGTGTCGGCCTCGGCGAGGATGAGACATTATGGGGTGGTGAGGCCATGCTCGGGCAGCCGGGTGACTGGAACCGCGTCTGCAGTATGCGGCCTTTTCATCTGCCCGGCGGCGAGCGGGCTGGACGGGAACCATGGCGCAGTGCCGCGGCGCTCAACTGGGCGACTGAGCGGACCTGGACGAAATGTCCGGACGTCGACGGCCTGGCATACGCTTCCTGGTGTGCAAAACTCAATTGCCCCGAAACGACGGCCGTTGGTCGACTTTTCGATGCTGCAAGCGCACTCATCTGCGGCATACACAACGCCAGTTTCGAGGCACAGGGCCCGATGCATCTCGAGTCGTTGTGTGGAAAAGAGGGCGAAGTTACGCCGCAGCCGCTGCAGAAATTCGCCGACGGCACCGTCAGAACGGACTGGGAACCGTTGCTCGCGATGATGACGGATGACCGACAGTCACCGACGTTGAGAGCCGAAGCATTTCATTCCAGTATGGCGGAGGCGCTTCGAGCACAGGCACGGTTCGTCAGGGAGTCGCATCATGTCGATCAGATCGGACTCGCCGGTGGCGTCTTCCAGAATCGTGTGCTGACCGACCAGGTTGTCCGTTTGCTGGAGGCGGACGGGTTCAGTGTTTATCTCAACCAGCTGTTGCCGTGTAATGACGCGGCATTGTCGTTTGGTCAGGCAGCTGAATGGGCTGCCCGCGACAGTATCGGGAAAGTGTGATGGAAGACGAGCGCATCTCATTGGCACATGGCAACGGTGGGCGCTTCATGCGTGAGCTGATTGAGGACTTATTCGCCCGCCACCTGGTGCACTCTGAGCTCGATACCGAGGCGGACGCTGCTCCAATCGAGTTGAACGGCGGCGAAGCGATGATCACAACCGATGGTTTTACCGTGCAACCACTGGAGTTTCCCGGAGGCGATATCGGCTCGCTGGCGGTTCACGGCACAGTAAACGATCTCGCCGTTGCCGGCGCTCGCCCTTTGTACCTGACATTGAATGCTTTCATCGAAGAGGGGTTGGAGGTTGCCGTTCTTGATCGAATTGTCGCCAGCCTCGCCAGGGCGGCCAAAGACGCCGGCGTAAAAGTCAGTGCCGGCGATACAAAAGTGTTGCCGCGAGGCGAGGGTGGCGGTCTGTACCTCGCGACGACGGGCGTTGGTGTGCGCATGCCAGGCGTGCAGCCATCCATGAGCCGGATAAAAGATGGCGACGTGATTCTGATCAGCGGCAGCGTTGGAGATCATGGAACGGCTGTCATGCTTGCTCGCGAAGAATTCGGCTTACGCGGCGACGTAAGATCGGATTCGGCCTGCGTGTTTCCGTTGGCAGAAATGATGATGAAATTCAATGGACTTCGTTTCATGCGCGATCCGACTCGCGGCGGTGTCGCCTCCGTCGCAAATGAAATCGTGAGCGCTACCGGCTTCGGTGTGAGGCTGGAATCAACGGTTCCGGTTACAGGGCCGGTGCAATCTGTGTGCGACATGCTTGGTTACGATCCTTATTACCTCGCCTGCGAGGGCAGAGTGATAGCGGTGATCGATCCGCTTCAGGCCGAAGAGGCGCTTGCCACATGGCGTTGCACCGAGGGCGGGAGCGGTGCTGCACGAATCGGGCGTATTGCAGCGAAGACGAAACGGGTAATCCTGGAGACGCCCCTGGGCGGGGAGCGGTTTCTTGAAGAATTAGAGGATGACCCCCTGCCGCGAATCTGCTGATCGTCGTGAATGATCCACTGACAGCCACTGCAAACTTCGGCCATGGCGACCCGATTGCGCCGGTCATACTCGAAAGCGGCAGGCCCACGCCTGACAACTGCTGATGCACAGGGCCAGGAATCCTGTTTCGTCTCTCGATACCAGGCTTATCGACGCACTAATGCACGCGGATGCATTTGATTACCCGGTCACTCGCATCGACCTCGAGGAAACACATATCTCGTGGCTCATACTCACAGACGATTTCGTATACAAGATCAAGAAACCGGTCGTACTCGATTTCCTGGATTTCGGCAGCCTCGAAAAGCGAAAGTTCTATTGTGAGGAGGAGATCAGGCTGAATCAGCCGTGGGCGCCAGGCATATACCTCGATGTCGTGCCCATTACGCTCGAGGGTGGACAACCGCGTTTCGCGGGAGGCGGCGAAACGATCGAGTATGCTGTCCGTATGCGTCGCTTCGATCAGGATATGCGGCTCGACAGGCAGCTCGAGCTGGAAAAACTGACCGTTCAGGATATGCGGGAACTCGCATCGAAAATCGCTGTGCGTCACAAAGACGCACCCGCCGTCGCGCCTGATCGGCGCGAAAAGGTTCACGCGTTGACGAAGGCGTTCATGTGGGACAATTTCGATGCCCTCGACGGTTTTGTTGACAGTATGACGTTTGATTCACTCAAAGACTGGACTGGCAACGAGCTTGGCAACACTGAATCGCTGCTGTTGCAGCGCTTCGACGATGGTTACGTGCGCGACTGTCACGGTGATTTGCATCTTGCCAACCTCGTCAGGTTGCCGGACGGCGTTACGACATTTGACTGCATCGAATTCAACGAAGATTTTCGTCACATTGACGTAATGTGCGACATCGCATTCCTGCTCATGGATCTCGTCGAAAGGAGACGACATGACCTCGCAGCGCACTTTCTGAATCGCTACCTGGAAGCTACCGGCGACTATGGCGGGGTAGCTGTTTTGAGCCTGTTTATTGTCTATCGTTGCCTGGTGCGCGCGAAAGTCGCTGTAATCAGGAGTCAGGAGCGTGAAGATGTCAGCGCTCGTAATGATGACATTGATGAGGCCTGCACTTACTGTGATATGGCGCTCCGCCAGGTTGCGGATCGTGTTCCGGTGCTTGTCATCATGAACGGGCTTTCCGGCTCCGGCAAGACCTTCGTAGCCAGCCAGCTCATGGCTGCGTTGCCCGCCATTCGGGTGCGTTCGGATATTGAGCGAAAACGAATGTCTTCACTTCAGGAGTCGGAAGCGAGTGGCTCAGGCGTGGGTGAGGGGATCTATGCCGGACAGGTCAGTGCTGACGTCTATGCGCGGCTCTTCAACTCAGCAAAAATTATTCTCGGCGCTGGTCACAATGTCATTCTTGACGCGGCCTTCCTGTGTGAGTCAGATCGGACCGCGGCGTTCGGTGTTGCCGAACAATGCAACTGCCCATCCGTGATTATCGAAGTGACGGCGGCGAAGAAGGCCATGCGTGAGCGCATTCGCCAACGGTTGGATAATGAGGTCGATGCATCCGAGGCAAACCTCGATATTCTCGAGCATCAGCTGGCGATCGCCGAAGCGTTATCCCCGGCGGAGCGTGCCAGGACGAGCACCTGCGACAATACCGAATCGGCCGATATCGAACCGGTCGTAAAGTGGATCAGAGAAAAACGAAGCTGAACAGGCTGGTTTCGCAGCACATTGGCATATGGCTAACAGGCACAAGCCCGAAGCGATGTGAGAAATAGTCGAAGAATATATCTCAATGATCGCAACGGGCAGGCCCGTAACAGAATGGCCGTATGATACTGGCCTTCTACATCCAGATATCGCGTTGCATCGTCACGTTGCTGATCCGCCTAATGGCAGTGACCAGGGCGGCGTCACGCAGCGTTGGTGCGGCGTGTTTATGGCCGTTGGGCTTATGATTACTCGCGTTGATGTCGTTAAAGGTTTCAACCATAGCGTCGACGGAATCAATCATGCGCTTGTTCAGTCGCCCGTTGACCTTCCCGACGTCCCAGCGCTGGTTTTCGAGATTTTGAACCCACTCGAAATAGCTCACTACAACACCGCCACCGTTGGCGACAATATCGGGCAGCACAACGACACCATTTGACTGCAGAATCTCATCTGCAGCCGGCGTTGTTGGGCCGTTCGCCGCTTCAACGATCAGCTTCGTCTTAATATTCGCCGCATTGTCTGCTCGCAACTGACCCTCCATTGCTGCCGGGATGAGGATATCGCAATCGATTGCCAGCAACTCTTCATTGGTGACCTTTGTGGTACCCGGCAGGCCGGTGATGCTGCCATGTTCCTTCTTGTAATCGAGCACGGCGTCGGGATCCAGGCCGGATTCATCGTAAACACCACCGGACGAGTCGCTGACAGCAATTACCCGGGCGCCGGCCTCGTGGTAGAGGCTCATGGCGATGCCACCGGCGTTGCCCAGCCCCTGTACGACGACACGAGCGCCTTTCAGGCTCCTCAATCCCGGTACGATATCGTGCGTCAGCAGTTGTTGTGTCCCATACAGGCAGCCGCGCGCTGTGGCTTCATTGCGGCCCAGGGAACCACCTAATTCGATCGGTTTTCCAGTGACCACGGCGCCGTTATTTTGTCCGGGGTGCATGACATCGAAGGTGTCATATATCCATGCCATCGTTTGCGCATTGGTATACATGTCCGGCGCGGGGATGTCCGTGTGCGGACCGATGGTGTCGCCGAGTTCAATCACAAACGATCGCGTGATGCGACGGATTTCTGCCCGACTGAGTTCCTTTGTGTTGCAAACCACGCCGCCCTTCGCGCCACCAAAGGGTAGATCAGCTATGGCGGTTTTCCAGGTCATGAATGTGGCGAGGGCAGTGACTTCATCCGTGGACACGTCCGGGTGGTAGCGGATTCCGCCCTTGCCCGGTCCGCGCACGCGATTGTGCAATACGCGATAACCATGGAAAGTCCGTATTGAACCGTCATCCATGTTCACAGAGAAGCGGACGTGGGTCGTCCGTTTGGGGTTGATAAGGTGCTCGATCATCCCCTCTTTGATGTCGTCCATCCAGGTAATCGCGCGTTTGAATTGTTCCTGTGCGACAACCGCCAGGTTCGTATTTTCAGTTGTTTCCATGTCCATTGTCTATTGCCTCCGGCCAATGCTCATGATGGCAGGCGCAATGATGGCACTCACGTCGGAGTAGTGCGCTAGGTAGATTCGCGTATCAATATACGTCTTGCACCGACTACTCGGTCGATTCTCCAGCTGTCCGGAAAGTGACGATCAATAACGGCAGGAGCGTCATATTGGCAAGCAAAGCCACGAGCATGGCCAGACCCGTTAGCAGGCCGAAATAGATCGTCGGGATAAAGCGCGAAAATGCGAGGATCGAAAATCCGAGCATGATTGTGACACTGGTGTAGTAGATCGCCCGGCCAATACTCCGGTGGCAGCGAAAAATGGCCGCCCAATAGTCTCGATCCCGTTGGAATTCACCTTGAAACCGGTGTACATAGTGAATCGTGTCATCGACGCCAATACCGACCGTAATCGCCGCAATTGTGATCGTCATAATGTCGAGCGGAATGCCAAACCAGCCCATCAGGCCCAGCACGAGGCAGGCTGAGGTCAGATTCGGCACAATCGCGACGACAGCCGTCTTCATTGACCTGAACAGGATCAGGAACATGATCATAATCGAGACGAATACGGCGCCGAGCGTCAGCATTTGCGAGCGAAAGAGGCTTTGCAGCATGTTGTTGTAAAGTACCAGCATGCCGCTCAAGTGAACCCTCGATTCATCGAGACCGATCTGGTCGCCAAGGTTCTGCTGAATTGTCTCCAGCAGTTCGGTCCGTCGCAGCGATCGGTCCGATTCAAAAACGCGCACGCCGATGCGGAGTTGATTGCCGTCCTCGGAGAGATAGGGCGACAATAATGAATCCCTGACACTCTCCGGCAACTTTTCATAAACGATCGATAGCGTGAAGTTGTCGGCAATGACCTCGGCGTCGAGCTGCTCGAGGACTTCCACGAATGTCGCAAGAGAGATGACTTTGCCGGTGTCCGGCAGGCTGTCGACGTATTCGTGCAGCTTCTTGACCGCGGGCAGTTGACGGCTATTGAACCAGTAACTTCGTGACGTGATTCCGGCTTCTGCATCGGATTCATCTGCGTAAATGTCGACGAATTCCTCTTCATAATCGTCCTCCGACTCCGGCGCCAAACCTGCGCCGGCATCGTGTGGCGCATCGATGATGATATCAAGCGGTGTTGTGCCCCCGAGTTGACTGTCGATCAGCTCCATCCCACGGTATATCTCGGTTGACTCCTTATAATAATCAATGAACCTGTTTTCGACGGTGAGCCTGGATATGCCGATGACACCCAACAGTGCCAGCGCGCCAAACAGTATTAGTGTCGGCCTGCCGTGCTTGTTAATCAGGCCGGCAAAAAAACCGGTAATTGCAGCCGTAATGTCGTTGCGGGAGACGGGTTCTCCGGGCCGCAACAGCATCAACGCGGCAGGGAACAGTGTGAAAGACAGGACGAAAGCGACAACGATGCCAATCGACATCATCCAGCCGAAGTCGATGACCGGCCGGATCCCACTGACCAGCAATGAACCGAATGCGACGATCGTCGTCAAGGCGGTATAAAAGCAAGGCTTGACGATGAGGCGAACCGTCTCGCTGACCAGCGTGAATTGTTCCGCGTCCGGAATTTTCTCATGGAGTTCCCGGTAGCGAACAATGATATGCAACGTCAGCGCCAGGCAGAGTATGAGCATAAGTGCGACGAAGTTCGACGATACGACCGTTATTCGCCAGTCAAGGAAACCCAGCAAGCCGATCATGGTCACGCAGGTTATCGTGCAGGTGATCAATGGCAGCACCACCCACCTGCGCTTTCGAAATGACATGGTCAGGATAATCACCAGGAAGACGAAAACGCCGGCACCGAAGGTCACGAGGTCACCACGAATATAGTCCATCGAGTCTGCAATGATCATCGGTACGCCACCGAGATGCAGATCGGCCGATTCGCGATGCTGGTCGAGAACCTCACGTACGTCCTGAATGACGTTCGCTTGCTCCGCGAGGAGGTCGCGCGTACGGCTGTCGTAACGGATCGAAACGTCTGAAAGCGCTGTACTTTCCTCAGCAGTCAGCCCTTCGAGGTATTCCTTTTCACGGAGCGCATCGCGCTCCTCGCGCATCAGCCGGTAATCCAGATCGCGTTGCACATCAATACGCAGCGCAGTCGTGCGTCCGTCATTGCTGATCAGCAGATTCCTGTACAGCGGGCTTTCCTGCAATTCGCGTTGCGCGAGTTGCCGGTCGGTGTTCGGGTCTTCGAGATAGCGAATGCCGGACCCGATGTCCCGCAGGTTCACAGCGGGACTGTTCACGAGGGGCACATCCAGTATTGTCGTCACTGACTCGATGTTCGGGAGGGCGGCCAGCTCGTCGCGCAATGCTTCAATATCAGACAAAACGCCGTCGCTGAACAACGGATCTTCCGGTGTATACGTGACCAGCAGGAAATCGTCAGATCCGTAGCGCGCGCGAACATAACGGTAGTAGTCGAGGCCTGCATCCCGCTCGAGTGTCAGCGAGTCCGCAGATGCATCGAGCGAGAAGAATTGCGTGTACCAGCCAAGCAACAATGTAAATGCTGCGACGGTTACAAGGGTTGCGATCGGCTGCCTGAGGACGATATCGTCGTAAATGTCATGCAGGCGGACCATTCACCAATCTCCCGTCAGGGCCAGGATGAGCAAGATCATCAGGTCTTCAGGAAATGATCTTCCAGTACTTGCGCCACGCAACAGGTCAGTTTCTTGCCGGTCTCGATGTGCAGGAATTCGTTTGGCCCATGTGCGTTTGAGTTGGGGCCAAGCAGGCCCGTAATCAAAAACTGGGCCTCAGGAAATTTCTTGCCCAGCATGCCCATGAACGGAATGGTGCCGCCGGTGCCCATGTAGACAGACGGCTTGTCGAAATATTCCTGCGACGCCCTGTTCATCGATGTCTCGAGCCAGTCGGCTACCGGCGGAGCGTTCCAGCCGGCCATGGAAGACTCGGCCTCGAATGACACCTTCGCAAACGGCGGGCTGTCTGCTTCGAGCACTTTTTTAACCGCGGCGGCTGCCCGTGCTGAGTCCGTCGTGGGCGGCAGGCGGAATGAGAGTTTTAGCGTTGTTGTTGGCAGCATTGTATTGCCGGCATTGACCAATGCCGGCATACCATCCGCACCGGTTACCGTCAGGGACGGACGCCAGTTGTTGTTCAGCAAGAGCTCATAGATGGATTCGGAAGCCAGCGCTTCGGTATCAGCCCAGGGAAATTTCCTGTAGACCGAATCGCCGAGAACGGTGGCGGCGAGTTCTGCCTGTTCCTGGCGCTGGTCCGGTATATCGACGAAGAGACCATCTACCAGGATTCTGCCGCTGCTCTCATCTTCAACGCGGCTCAACAGTTGCCGCAATATGCGGAAGCAGGATGGGACAATGCCGCCGGCAGACCCCGAGTGGACGCCTTCGGTCAGCACCTCGACGTGTAATGTGCCGGTCAGGTTGCCACGCAACGAGGTCGTGCACCAAAGCTGGTCGTAGTTACCGCATTCGGCATCGAGACAAACGACAAGGCTGGGAGAGCCCAGGCGATCGCCCAGGTGATCAATGTAATAGGGCAGATCAAAACTGCCGGATTCCTCGCAACCTTCGATGAGGACGATGCAACGGGCGTGCGGAATGCCTTGTTTCTGCAACGCACGAATCGCGGTCAGGGAACCGAACACGGCATAGCCGTCATCGGCGCCACCCCGACCGTACAATTTGCCGTCCCGAATCACGGGCGTCCAGGGGTCCAGATCGTCATCCCAGCCACTGAATTCGGGCTGTTTATCGTAGTGACCGTACAGAAGCACAACGTCGTCAGAATCACCGGGAATGTCCATGAACAGGATTGGTGTCCGGCCCTCGAGCCGAATGACCTCGATGCTCATTCCCCTGACGGGCTGGTTCTTACACCACTCCTCGAACATGGTCACCGCCTTTTCCATGTGGCCGTTCGCTTCCCAATTGGGATCAAACATCGGTGACTTGTTTGGAACTTTGATGTATTCGCAGAGTTCCGGGATGATGGAGTCATCCCACATCTGATATACGAATTGTTCAGCCTGGTTCTTATTCATTGTTTCACTTTCTTTTTCGGTCAGGCCGAAATGATACTAGACTATGCGGAGAGTACTAAAAGAATTATGTTCGGGGGACGATCACAATGACCACTTTACGAATCGTAGCGCTTTGCCTGTTTTTATCACCGGTGATAGCCAGCGCCGATATTGTCGTCGGTAGCGATGCTGCGCGCTGCGCCGAAGACCCGGCTTGTATCAACCGAATTCATTCGGACATCCCGATGGCCGCCAGGGCGAAGCCTGGTGAGCGCATTACGATGATTGGCAGAGATGCAAGCGACTTGCACCTGGATCCTGATGAGTATTCGGTAACAGTTTCCAGTCCAAGAGAGGGATTCGGTGTCGTGCACCCGCTGGTCGGCCCGGTCTACATAGAAGGTGCTGAGCCCGGCGACGTCCTCGCCGTCACAATCGAAGAAATCAAGCCGGGGCCCGTAGGCTGGACGAGTGCTTCCGCAGGCGGCTTCGCCGGCGATGCGGTTGGAAGTGAAAGTCGCTTTATTGTCTGGCGATTAAATGAGGAGTATGCGGAAAGCGACGCTCTGCCCGGTATTCGCATCCCGAACGCGAGTTTTCCGGGCGTAATGACGACGCTACCCAACGCCGCTCAGCTTGCAGAAATCCTCGACAGGGAACAGCGGCTGGCAGACGTGGGCGGCGCGATCTACAGCCCCGATCCGGAGTTTGCCGAGCCGTCTTCGCTGTGCGGTGCTGAAGGAACGAAGGCAGGCGAGTGTCTGCGCACGATTCCGCCTCGGGAGCATGGTGGCAACATGGACATTCGTTACCTGCAAACCGGAGTGACGGTGTATCTGCCGTGCAATATCGAAGGATGTGGCCTCGCTATTGGCGATTTTCACTTCGCGCAGGGTGATGGTGAAGTGTCGGGCACAGCGATTGAAATGGACGCTGATATCACAGTGACGACGCGTATCGTCGAAGACGGACCGGGTCTCGCTCAGGGACCGCATTACGAGGGGCCGGTCTCCTTGCTGGCAATTCCCTCATCACGTTTTTATGCGACGACAGGATTTCCCTTGAAGGGCGAAGGTGACGTGCCGCGCGACATTGCCTATCTCGCATCGAGCAAAATTGCCGATCTGCCAAACTTGTCGAAAGATCTGAATCTGGCCGCTGCCAATGCGCTGGTCGCGATGGTTGATTACATCGTCAGCGAATACGGCTATGACCGAACGCAGGCGTACATGATCGCGAGCGTTGCAGTGGATCTCCGAATTGCACAACTCGTGGATGTGCCGAATGTTGGCGCCACGGCAATCTTGCCGCTGGATATCTTCATCAATGACGACTAGGGGTCAGAGCGGGCTCTGACCCCATTAATTTGATGACTATTGGCAAAGCAGCGCGTCTCGCAGGGGTGGTGGTCGTAATCCTATTGGTCTTGTTTGACGTGACCTTTCCGTTCGATGTCGCACCAGCACGAGATACCGAATCGCCTGACCCGATCGTTGAAGCGGAGTATTTGAGTTGCTATCAGGAAAAAGACAAGGAAATGCACGGCGTTGCATTTGGCACGATCGATAACCCGGACGTGCAGAAAGAGTTCATCTCTACCAATCGCGAGCATATCGCCCGCGAGTGCAGGCTTGAGGTTCCGGAAGAGCTGATTACCGTTCAGGAACCGTCACGATTCAACCTGATTGATCTAAAGCCCCGCTTCTGGTGAGCAGATCAAACGAATTTTGAAAAGATTCGTTGATGCTCGGCGACAATTCGAGCGGTCTCCTCGGGCTCGGGATGTGTTGTCCAGTCCCCGATCTTGAAAGTCCCGCCGAGCAGGAGCACGTCTGATCGCGAGAACATATACAGATTGCTGCTGCCGCCACCTATCGTAAGATAATCGACATCAGGGTCGGGTGGCATGTACACGAGCTGTCCTTTCGCCGGAGTAATTTCTGTGTCGCCAAACAATTTGCCGGCGCCCAGCCCCGTGCAGTTGAAAATCACAGGCTCATCGAGTGCAACAAGCTCGGCCTTGTCTTCGAAATTCCTGATGACGAATGCTCCACCGGCCTGGAGGAAATCTTCCGTCAACCGCCGCAGAAAGATCGCAGGTTCAATCATCATCGTCAATGCACAACGCACATAGGGTGATGCAAACGGATGTTCGTCGGGGCGGAGCTCGGTCTCGTAGGGGTATAAGCTGGCGAATTCGCCTTCATCCGTATCGAATGGTTCGTCGCTCAGCATATAAAGCTCCGTCCAGTGAATGCCATAGTTCGGTCCACCCAGGTTGGTATGCGCATGGTGCGCAATACGGGCCGCAAATTCGAGCTGTGATCTGAATGCAGCCGTAGATACCTCGGGGTCATGAGCGCTGTTGGGACCCCATTCGCCGCCAGCGACGTTGGATGTGGTGTGCCGGGCCATGTCACGCGTGTAGATTGTGACATTCCAGCCAGCGTCCTGAAGCAGACGGGCGCTGGTCAAACCCATGACGCCGCTACCAATCACCGCCGCGGTGCGATGTTCCATGCCGAGCGTTTCGCGAACCGCCAGTGCAGATGAGCCCCAGGAAAGCGTAATCCCGGCCCCACCGTGGCCATAGTTGTGGATGACCGTCTTGTCATCGAGTTTTTCACTTCTTACAACGAAACCTGATGGACGATACGGTCTATGGCCCACGACTTCGCGAATGATGTTTTCCATTGATATTCGGGGCGCGACCCAGGGCTTTCTGGAGTACTGGCGTTGATATTTGCCGGCATTGGTCGCCATTGGTGCGCACCCGCCGATTGCAGTCGCAACGGCCCCTACGCCCAGTGTTTTCAGAATGTTGCGGCGTTGCTGCTGTATTGGTTTTTTCACCGATTATTCCCCCGGATGTCGATATGCCGCAGAGTAGATGGCCGGGCCCGTAAACACAATTTCCACGGCAACCGCTTCGGGCGCTTTTCATAGCGACGCACTTCTCGTACAGTCAACGAGGCAGCTTGATTCGCTGATCTGGGGGAAACCAATGAAAGACAAAGTCACTCGCCGCGATTTTCTGAATGGCACGCAAGTTGCCATTGGTGCATCACTCTTAAGCCCGTGGGCTGAGGTTTTCGGCGCTGATCCGTCGAAATTCTCTTTGGGGCCAGATTACTATCCGCCGGCGAAAACAGGCTTGCGCGGCAGCCACACAGGGTCCTGGGAAACGATGCATGCGCGCGTTGCCGGTGCAACCTGGCCGACGGCCTCTCCCGAGGAAGATTTCGATCTCGTGATTGTTGGCGGCGGTATCAGTGGATTGTCGTCAGCGCATTTTTATCGCAGAGAGAACCCCGGCGCGCGGATTCTGATTCTCGACAACCACGACGACTTTGGCGGCCATGCGAAACGCAATGAATTCGAAGTCGATGGCCGTACGCGCATTGGTTATGGCGGCACAGAGTCGATCGATACACCCTCGGGGTACGCCGATATATCGAAGGAACTATTCAGCGACATCGGCATCGACGTACAGCGCTTCTACGAGTACTACGATCAGGATCTTTATTCGTCAATGAATCTCTCCTACGCGATTGCTTACGATCAGGAAACTTACGGCGAACGCAAACTGGTTACGGGTTACGGCAGCAAGCCGTGGGCTGAATTTGCGGCACAGACGCCAATGAACGACCAGGCGAAGGCGGACCTGGTTCGTGCGTTCACCGATGAAGTAGATTACCTGCCCGGCATGTCGCGCGAGGAGAAAATCGCGTTCTTAAGAAAGATCAGTTATCGCGATTACCTTAAGGAATACGTCAATGTCGATGACCAGGTTCTCGAGATGTACCAGCGCTGGGGTATGAGCTACTGGTGCGTTGGAATGGACGAAGTCCCGGCAATCAACATCCTGGGCTACACCGACGGCGGCGGCATGCCAGGTCTCACGCACACATTGCCCAGAAGAGGTGGGCGGGGTGATGAGCCCTACATTTTTCACTTCCCGGATGGCAATGCATCTGTCGCACGACTCCTTGTCCGCAAGCTGAATCCGGATGCGGTTCCAGGAAATACGATGGAAGATGTCGTGACGACTCGCATCGACTATTCGAAACTGGATAACGATGAATCGCCAGTGCGAATTCGCCTAAACAGTACCGTTGTTAATGCGGCTCATACCGCTGACTCAAAAGCAGTCGATGTGACCTATGTGCATGGCGGTGAGGCACACACGGCTCGCGCGAGGAAATGCATCATGGCTTGCTACAACAGCGCCATTCCCTACATATGCTCAGAGTTACCGGATGAGCAAAAGCAGGGACTTGCCTACAACGTCAAGGTTCCGCTGACCTATACGAAGGTGATGATCCCGAACTGGCGCGCATTTGCCGATCTCGGGACCAAGTTCGTTTTCTACACGAATGACTTCTACAAACAGGTCGAACTCGACTACCCGGTGTCAATCGGTGACTACAGCTTCGGTGCCGACCCCGACCAACCGATGGTGCTGCACATGTGTTACGTGCCTTACTTCGGCGACATTCAGGGGCCGGACCAATGGCGCGCAGGCCGACGCAAGATGCTGGAATCGCCTTTCTCGACTTATGAACATCATGTTCGCGATCAGCTCGACCAGGCATTGGGCGGCGCCGGATTCGATGCGGAACGTGATATCACCGCGATCACCGTCAACCGCTGGGCACATGGATACTCGTATGGTCCGGGCCGCACCTGGGAGCCAGCTTACGCATCCGAGGAAGACAAGCCCTGGGTAAAAGGGCGTAAGCCCTTCGGCCGGATCGCGATCGCGAATTCAGATGCCGGTGCTGCCTCGAACACGAATTCAGCGATTACGCACGGCTATCGCGCTGTGCAGGAATTACTGAAAATCTAACGGCTTCTTTTCCAGGTAGCCTTCATAGGTCACAACATGACCGATGAGCGGCAGAGTGATCTCGACGTGAAAGGCGAATTTCCCGTCGACCGATGATTCGTATGTTTTTCCGTTCGGCATGAGCCACTTGGGCATCGGCATGCCGAGAAAGGTCCAGCGCCGGAAAACGTAGCGTAAAATGTAACCTTCGGTAACAAGCGCCATACCGAATTTGCATGGCCCGAATCGTTCGCACATCAATGCTGCTAGTCGCCCTCCACCGGCACTCATTTCGCTGCTAAAGGTATGGCCATCAAAGTCACGAGTCCATATTTCATGTGCACCTTCCGGTGAAATTCTGACTGTCACCGGAACATCAGTGCCCTCGTCCGGAAATCCGGCGATCAAACCGATGATTTTCGCTATTAGGCCATCGCCCCGAATGACGGATGCGCGGCCGGCAAAACACGATGCGGCGGTGGCGCCGTGCAACGCCCGGATCGGCGCAGGCAATTTGTCCCATTTCTCGCCCAGTACTTGTTCAAAAATCGGCGGGTCGTCGCAAGCGGACTCGCTTCTCTCTCCGGTTCGAATGCACAGTTCTTCAAACATCGGCAAATAGTCATTGAGGTCCGACACGTCCATTGCCGGGCGCGCGCCGGACGTCGGGAAGCGACCATTGATGCACCGACGAATCACTGCTGCAGCGGCCAGCGCAGGTACCATCGGCCCGCTGTCGCCGGTAGCAATCAGGTGCCAGGATCGACAGACTTTCCGGCCCAGCGCGTCGGTGCCTCGTACCTCCATGAACATCCCGCCGCGATGTTCGCCCCAGCCCAAGTGGTTCATGACGAAATGCATGATGCCCGCCAGCGGCCTCAGCGTTGGCAAAATGCCGGCTTTGACGCCTCGTGCCAGTGTTCGAAGGAGTCGGTGATAAACAGATGGTGTTGTCGACACGCCGAACCAGGTGTTGCCAACCGGCTTGTCGAGATTGCCGAGTAGCCTTAGATCTGGCACATCAATCAATGAAAATGTCATCGGCGGCAGCGGTACCTCGCCGGGCGGTGCAATTGTGAACCTACGCGTGCTGATAAAGGTGTGTTCCTGCTGAAGTCGTCCGTCACGAATGACCTGTACCGACTTTCCGGCGTATCCGGCAATAGCCTGGACTACACTCCTGCCCATCCCGGCGAAAGGGGATGGTGCAATGCCGCCGGTAATCGAATCAACGCAAATGAGATCACTACTCAACATGCGTGTGACCGCCATGGTTAAAGCCGGGCAGGTACTGGTGCCTGCGAGTACAAAAACGTCTTTGTTTCTTGCTTCAGTATCGAGCGTTGCGATGTTGCAGACAAAGTCCGTACCGTCCGCGAGATCGAGATAGTGGGCTCCGATTGCGATAGCGGCCTCAGCAACACGGTATGGCCTCTCGCCATAAGCCTGGTAGGGGCCGGACGCGTCGATGACGACATCCGGGGTCAGCGTCGCGACCTGTGCCGCAACGTCCCCGTTTCGATCGAAGCGCACTGGAATCATCGTCGCCTGTGCGGAATTGCGGTCTATGAATTGTTCTGCCTTATGTAAAGACCGGCCAGCAATCAACAATGTCAGCTCGGGATTTTCGGCAAGCAATCCGGCCAGGCGCCCACCAAACGTGCCATAACCACCAATAATCAACAACTTAGAAAAAGTACTCGTTTTCATCGATAAGGGCCCAAATCCGTCAGTGCAGCAGTCATGTTAGTGATACAGACCCGACGGATGGCCGAAACGTCACGAGAGACCATAGCTATCGGAGGATTCTCGGGTCCGCGGCTTGGAACGGCTGAAGCCGGAAGTCAGGAAGCGATTTTCGGCGAGGCCGCGTCGAGGCAAGGCGATTCGCTATGAGGGTGTCATGAAGACCGTCGAGCTGTCATTGATGGGATGGCTCCTTGCCCAGGTCTGTCGGTCGATTGGAATGCCGCTTGCACCGTACCGTGGTCTGCACGTACCAGTGGAAATTGAACTGATCCCTGATCCAAATTTGCAGGGGATTGCACGGAATCGGCGTTACAATGGTCACGCACGAACCGCTGACAGGCGATCGTTTTCGATTCAGCCTGTCAGTTGATCACGCATTGTTGGGGCGAACGAATTACCAGGACGGCGAGCTCTACTCGGCAGTCAGCGATCGGTAAATTGTATTGGTCATCACCTCAGTCGTAATGAAATTCCAGCTCCAGTCGTCGTAAGCCGACAGCGGGTTTTCTGCCAGCACTTCTTCATTCGATTTTCCGGCGTCAACCAGTGCTTTTACACGGGATTTTGCATCAATCAGCATGTCGACTGCCGTCTGCAAATCTGCTTTGCTCGCGAGCGGCCCATGCCCGGGAATAATCCTCGTGTCGTCATCGGCCATAGACAGTATTTCCTGCTGTCCTGCGATGAATCCGTCAACACTGCCACCGCCATCCAGATCAATGAACGGGAAGACCTTGTTGAAAAAAACATCCCCGGCGTGAATCACGTTTACGTCCGGAAACTTGATCGCAGCATCACCGTCTGTATGCGCACTTGGAATGTGGAATACGTACGCTGAGTGGCCGTTCAGATGAAACGTTACCGAATCGTTGAAAGTGAGTTCCGGGATGCCACTCTGGTCAAATTCGCCATCGGCCAGTAATGCACGTCTAAGATTGTCATGGGCGACAACGGTTGCACCGAGCTGGACAAACGCCGAATTGGCGCCCGTGTGATCGCCGTGTGCGTGCGTGTTAATCACGAAATTCACCGGACCGGCGGTCAATTGCTCGACTGTAGCAATGGTCATCGCCGAAACGCCTTGCAATCCATTATCGATCAGCACAACGCCATCGTCGCCTGACAGCAAACCAAGGTTTCCGCCCGGGAAGCCGCCGTCGCCTTCTTCCAGCATGTAGAGCCCAGACTCAAGCTCGGTTGATTTCCACGATGGGCCATCCTGCTGGGCAAGCGATGCAGAGCTCAGCACGACGGCAAATATGGCCAGTAGTGAAATTCTTTTCATTATTTGCTCCCCCGGTTGTGAGTCCGACGACGATACCGCACCGGACCAATACAGTCACCAATTTCGGACGTAGTTCTCAGAATCAGGGCGAGGCAACAGGTCACCCGGGATTCATGAGAGTCCGGTCACAGATCGAAGCGCGGACGTTGATTAGTTTTGGCCGTGAAATGTCAGCAAACATCGACAACGTGATTCGCTTTCCGTTGCACCGCAGACGTGCAATGCGCGGCTGCCCTACCTGTGGCAGACGCGATGATGTCTGGCAGATCGGCAAGCTACTTTGGGCCTATTGCGAAACTCATGAATTACGCTGGGTGGTCGCGGATTACGAAGGCGTTACGCGCGCGACGATCAATCGCCGGGAGATGTGCGAAGGCCTTCAATTTCTTGCGACGTTCGTCGAAGTTTCCCGCTAAACAATCTTCGGAAGTTGTGGGGCCGTTGTGGCACCCAAAATCCGCGATCGACACTGAGCTTATCCGGAGCTGTTATATTCAGGTGCAGTCGATCGGAGGGCGGGAAGTGAAAAGACTCACAATAGTCATGGCATTGGCATCTCTTACGGTTTGTCTCGTGTTTCAGACCGTAAAAGCCGAAGACACCATTGCAATCATCGGGACCGGTGACCTGGGCGATTCGCTCGGGGTGCGCCTGGCTGAGCTTGGTTACACCGTTGTCTACGGCTCGAGAACTCCCGATAGCGACAGGGCGAAAGCTGTTGTCGCTATGACCGGGCACGACGCTTATGTTACGACCCAACGGGAGGCGGCACGCCTTGGCGACATCGTTTTCCTGCCTATCGGCTGGCCAGCAATGGAGACCGCCGCGCAAAGTCTTGGCGACCTTGACGGCAAGATCGTTGTCGATCCATCGGTTCCGTGGGGTCAGGGCGAAGATGGTTACCCTGAGGTCAGCGTGAGCCCTTCCAGTGCAGAGCTGATCCAGCAGTGGAATCCCGGCGCGAAGGTGGTGAAAGCTTTCGGCACGATGGGGTCTATGATCATTGACCATCCGGATTTGCTCGGCGGACCTGTGACGATTCCAGTGGCATCAGATGACCGTGCGGCCAAGGAGCGGGTGGCACAACTCGTTCATGAAATGGGGCTCGATCCGGTCGATTTCGGACCGTTGAGGATGGCCAGGTCGATCGAAGCCCTTGCAATAATTTACATGATTCCGTTGTTGCGACATAAGGACGAAGAATGGGAGTTCTACTTCCGGAGGAATGCCGACTGGGCTTGCAAGTGGGAAGATGATTGGAGTGATCCCTTATTTGATGCAGACCAACTGGCGGTGATGCCGGAGACTCAGGATCCGCCCAAACCGTGTCCGTGACGTCTGGATCGTATGATCCAACGCCTCATCAGGTCTGGCTCATCAAAATCAAAAAGCCTCGCCGAAGATTATCCGTACTGTGGTTCAATGAGCCAATAGCAGCATTCGTTCGGAGACAAAAATGAAAATAATCGAGCGGGCTCGTGCTTTCGGGCAAAAAGCCAGGACCACTCTTACTCCATCCGAAACCGCCTGGCACGGCGCGGCGACAGGTGTCTATCTTCTCGGCACGATTATCGTGACGCTGATGTTCACCGCCTATTTCGTTCAGGATTTCACGCTGCAGAAACTGCCGGCGTATGTCGTTACGCTTAGCGTGGTTATGCTGATCGGGGCGGGCGGTTTGCTTGCTGCTGTCATCGTCATGGCGATTCCTGTCGTGTATCGAACCGCGCTGGCTTTGTTCACGCCCTTTATCATGATGTTTGTTTTTCCCGGTGGTGAGGCTGTCAGTATTGGCGGTGCCCTGATTTTGATCCTTATCGCGTCTGTCATTGGCGCGGGTATCGCGGTAATTCGCCGGGACGGGCTTCAACCCGCAGCGCAGAAAGTCACGCTTGCCGTTTTTGCCGCAGGCATCGTCGGGTTTTGCGTAGGCCTCTACGCCATTTTCAGTGAAAAAGACGCTGCGAACCCGCTGCTTGACGAGTACGTGCTTGAAGATCGAACGCTCGACCTGCCAAACCCCGGTCTGCCGGGTGACTACGAGGTACTAAGCCTCAGTTATGGTAGCGGCAAGGATCAGCCACGCGACATGTTTAGCGAAGGCGCTGATCTGATCGCACGATCAGTCGATGGGTCAAAACTGATCGACAACTGGGACGGACTGTCTGGCTGGCTGAGAACGAGTTACTGGGGATTCGATGTGACCGAGCTGCCGTTGCAGGCTCGCGTCTGGTATCCGGACGGTGACGGACCATTTCCATTGGTGCTGGTGGTGCACGGCAATCATTCGATGGAGGACTATTCAGATCCCGGCTATGGCTACCTCGGTGAGTTGTTCGCCAGTCGCGGCATAATCTTTGCCTCCGTCGACGAGAACTTCATCAATTCATCAATATCTGCGCGAGTCGATGTTTTCGCGGACAGGCCGGGCCTCAAGGAAGAAAACGATGCGCGTGGCTGGCTTCTGCTGGAGCACCTCGCGCAATGGCGAGACTGGAACGCAGAGCCCGGTCATAAATTCCAGGGCAAAGTCGACATTGATCGGGTTGCGCTGATCGGCCACTCGCGTGGTGGTGAGGCGGTTGGCGTTGCTGCTGCGTTCAATTCCCTCGACAGATATCCGGATGATGCAACGCTCGACTTCGATTTTGGCTTCAACCTCCGCGGCGTCATCGCGATCGCGCCGGTCTACGGTCAGTACCAGCCACGTGAACGATACACGCCGGTTCGCGACGTCAACTACTTCACGATTCACGGCAACATGGACGGCGACGTGCAGTCTTTCGAAGGAATGGCGCAGTACTCGAGGGTGTCCTTCCCGGGCGACGACTTCAGGTTCAGATCGGGGCTATACGTTGTTGGTGCGAACCACGGCCAGTTCAACACCACCTGGGAAAACATGGATACCGGAATATTTAGTGCCTGGGCCCTCAACCTCGGCGGCATTATGGATGGCGAGGCGCAGCGCGACATTGCTCGTGTGTATTTTGGTGCGTTTCTAGAGATCGTGCTGAACGATCGCGACGAATATTTGCCCATATTCAGAGATGCGCGTCACGCAGCAGCATGGTTGCCGCAGACGTTTTACATCAATCAGTTTTCCAGTTCGGCAGAACAGCCGATCACGAATTTTGAGGAAGACATCGATCCAACGACATTGACACTTCCGGGTGGCCGGATTACGGCACAACATGTAAGCAAGTGGTACGAGACCGGGAATGAGCTCAAGTACGACGAACTGGACACACATTCAGCAGTTTTTGCATGGGACGAGAAATTCAGTGACGAAGTGGCCCAGGTAGATTTCGTCATGCCGGCTGAAGGACTGGCTGTCAGCGATGGCAGCGTCATAGTTGCCTCAATCTCTGCATCGGGCGATGGCACGATGCCGAAAGATTGGGAACCGGACGACGAGGATAACGAGGAAGCCAGCGATTCTGAGGATGAGGACGAGGAAGAGGAAGAGAACGAGGATAAGGACAACGACAAACCACTCGACTGGTCAATTGTGCTCACCGACTCGGCCGCGGCTACCGCATCGCTGCCGTTGAGTCATGACTCGGTGCTTTATCCTCTTGTGAACGCAATTCCACGTCGCGCAGGGTTCCTGGATTCGTCTGATCCGACAGAAGTTCTGTTTCGTCGATTCGAATTTCCGATAGCTGACTTTACTGCCGTTAATGCACAATTCGATGCAATGTCGATTGCACAAATTAGTTTCGTTTTTGACCGCTCGAAGAAAGGTGCGATCATAATTGACGATCTGTCGATAACGAATACTGAATGACGAGTGGGGAGTAGTATGTCCATCGAAAATCTGCAATCGATCAACTGGGAAGAAGTCGATCTCGAGACTGTCAACGCCAGCATGAAGCGGCGCATCGTGACGGGCGAGCGTATGACAGTGGCACGGATCTATCTCAAGGATGGCTTCCTCGTGCCTCTACATAGTCATGAGCACGAGCAAATCACTCAGGTTATTTCCGGCACTTTGCGTTTCTCCTTCGGCGAAGACCGGTCCGAAGTTTTCGATGTTGGTCCCGGGGATGTTGTCGTCATTCCGTCAAACTTGCCGCATGAGGCGCTCGTTGTTGGTGACGTCGAGGAAATGGATATGTGGTCGCCGCGCCGCGATGACTGGCTGGATGGCACCGACGCCTACCTGAGAGATTAGGCAATCATTCAGCGAACGTTCACATAAATTTCAGTTTGCGTTAAGCCTCCCCGGCGTACTCTGCAGTTGAATCTGCAAGGAAGGTCAGAAAGGAGTTCGTCATGGATATCGTATATGCGGCAGAGAAACCGAGCATCGCCAGGCTGTTCAGCGAGCGTATCAAGCGCCATGTCT
>Ga0255052_10000511_pt1 | contig 31042 bp, 34 predicted proteins | sample JV7_2_21_MG_FD_188632 | JGI IMG/M metagenome (GOLD analysis project Ga0255052, IMG submission 188632) | Seawater microbial communities from Jervis Inlet, British Columbia, Canada - JV7_2_21 | ecosystem: Environmental > Aquatic > Marine > Inlet | place: Canada: British Columbia | collected...
TAATACAATTGGAAACAATCAGGACGAGTTTCAAATGTTAATCCCACATTGCGAATTCTGGTTGATTCATTGAGCTTTTTCGCTCCTTCGAGATTATCACCGATAGTCCCGTTCATGGCATCAAGACAACCTTTGACGAAGAACTCTTGATACTCGTGCGGTTTTGAGCACCAGTCACCACCCATCACAATGAGTTCCACTTTGTTAATACTGTGCCCGATTGTTTCCAATTGTATTAAGCGGCTTTCCACTTGGCGATATGGGTCGAAATCATTCTGAATACCTCTCATAGTTGCAGGCTCATGGCCTGTGTAGCTCTGTGGAACCCCAAGATCAGGACCTCCTGGACAATATGCACATTTTCCATGAGGACATTCATGCGGGGTTGTCATTGTAGCTACAACAGCAACTCCAGAAATCGTCCGCACAGGTCGTTTCTGAAGGAATGGTCTGAGAATATCAGCTTCTTCTGGAATAGCTGCCTGAAGAATATCAGCATTTGTAGGAGTCTTTGCAAGTTTGTATTTAGCGCAGACCCTATTCTTGAAACGATTGATCACCTTCCGACTAAGAGGTTCACTTGAACTTAGTAATGCTTCGATTATCTCCCTATTAACTTGATAATCGTCGTCTGGTGTGATCATGACTGTGCCTAACAAAACTTCCAGATTAATAGAATGCGGTGTGGTCTACTTATCTGGAATAGTAGTTATTTCGTCTAGATCTTGGGTTTCAGGAGTTGCAGCACCCATTTCTTCTTTCAGGCCAACATATACTCCGTGAACTTCAATTCCAAATCGTTTACAAACATCATGTAATGTAGATGTGGCTGTCCTAGTCCAACCAGAAACATCGAGTTCTCCAGGAACGGCCACTTCTCGTACCATTATGCTAAAGGGCTTGACGTGTTCTGCCGTGAGTACTTTCGCAACCATGGAGAGTACGAGTTTCCTATCATCATTGAGTGACTGTACATAAACCAGAATCAGTCGGTCCACAGCCTCGGTTGTGCCCAGAGCAACTAAAGTGCTAATAGCTGTGAGCCAGTTCTCGTGATCATCTGACCCTAGTAAATTCTCACAGTAGTCCATGAGGTGAGGGTCCCTTCTACGAGCAAGTTCTTGTAACGCAGGTTTCCTAAGAATTAGATGGACTGTTGCATCGGTGACCAGATTCCACAGACGCGCACTATCGACATCGACATAAAGAGGGGTATGGTTTTCGATATGGGAAGGTGTAGATAGAAGGCGCAGCTGTGGCTGGGTCATGTAATCCGGTGTCGTTTGGGGCTATTAAGGTCATACAGGCAGGAGTGTCAATTGGATAGCTTTTTATGAGAACATTTCCGACTCACTGATAGAGCCTTAATAGGAGAAAATAAGATGCCTGGTTCACACGGTTCACTCACAAAAGCGGGTAAAGTTCGCGAGTCCACACCCAAAGTGCATAGTCGAGAACGTCACTCACCAATTCCTCGTGTACGCAACAAGAGGAATTACATGAAGAGAGTTATCCAAGGACAAACAATCGGTGTTAAGAAGTAGATATTCTATCAAATTCTACTATTTTCATTTCTAACTCAATTACAGCCGAGTATATTGTTCCTCAACGTTCCAAGGTCTCCACGGTTTCCGCGCTTTCTTTTCCGAGTACTGTGACTGATAACGTTGATATGTTTCAGGCGTAAGATTTGAAGCCACAGCAGGAGAGAATTTCAACAGGATTGAAACATCACCAACCACTCGTTCTGCTAGCGATTCAAGATGCTCTTTCTTTAATATGCCTGGATTTGGTTTCATGACTGTGTAATCTTGAAGAATATCATCTATCACCTGTTGTTGCTCGGCAAGTTTTCTCATGTATCTCCAGATTCGATATTCAGACCCGATTTGTCCAAACTGGTTCCGGATATTTCTACTCACAAGACCCGATTTGAAATGAGGGGACAGAACAGTTCGAAACACTCCCTTTGGATTGGAGATGACGTCAACACCTAGTTTGGTTATGGATTGGTCTGCTAACGTACCTACAGTTATGAGCTGTCCATGATCTTCAATCCCAAGAGCCTGAAGGGTTGAGTCGGAAATTGGAACACTTGACCAATCCATGTACTGTTGCTTTGCATTAAGCACCATTGCTTGTATAAGAGTCTTGAAACCACTAAAAGGACGAAGGAATGATCCTTTGGTACTCTTCTTGATGATGGTTTTGTCTATCTTGGATACAGTTTCTCGGTAAGGTTCTATCTCAATCCATTCACTACCCACAGCCCCTTCTTCCACAAGCCAATACACATGAATTCCCTGCAATCCACAAAACTTGATTGCAGGCGAGGGCCATTGAAGCTGGGTGCCTAGTTGTAGAACTGCATCAACAAGTGCACATTCTAGAGACCATGTAGTTTCAGGACCCAGTAGCGATTGTAGCATCCAGCGAGCATTAAGGTCGATACATACTTTTCCTACTTCACCTTTCTTGGTTTCACAGGAGCTATAGAAAGCATAGAATTCCTTCTCCTCAACAAGATTGATGAGATCGGAGGGGTTGTCAACCGACAGGTGCTTCTTCGAACCTTTGTCGTAAAGATATCGCTGGACAGTTTTTTCTCCCCGTTGAGCCTTGTCCGCTTTCATGTAGAATCCCTTGCATTCTTCAACTAGAAGTTCAGCAACGCCAGGGGTGTGGAAGTAATCAATAGCTTCAGCTCGATTTTCTTTTCGCAACCAATGTTTCCATGGGACTTTCTCACCCAGTTCTTGATGGACTATTACATCTTTGGGGTTTGGGGGAACGGTAGCCCATGTGGTCAGACTAGCACTTTTGGCATACTGAAACCAATCAGGTGTGATCATCTTGAGAAGAACTTGTAGTACTATTATCGTGGATTTGAAAGACTCCCGACATGGAATAGATACCTCAATTGACCGAAGAAACTGATTTTTCCCCGTTCGTACAGCTGTTGTGATTCTATGAGGTAATGTACTATAAGCAAAATCTAGTATATTGAACATGTTAGACCTGAGATTTGTGATAGTCCATTCAGCATCGTTGAACCGTTTGTGTATCTTCTCTGTCAATTTCTCCATATGATGATTCCATCTATAGTTGGTATCCTCTAGCAGGTTCAAATCAGGATAGACGAGATCCAAAGTGCAGCTTACAAACCCATCAATATGGTTCTTAGATGCAAAGTCAGTAAGCACGGTTAGGGCATTATCTACTAGAGAATCAAAGTCAATTAGATAATCGAGACGGTTGATGTCATAGTTTCGTGTCGTTCTGTAGGTCATCAGAATCGTGTCCAGTCCATGTGTTCAGAAGGCTAGAAATTCTAAGCATTACTGGTTACTGCGAGTGTCAATATACCCCCCTATATTTGCAAAAACAATACTTTCGGATATGTCCTTGTATTGTGTCTGTCTGGGGTGCTTAATAGGCTTCAATGATTACAGTATTGGAACTTGTAGGAATTTAGAATCCGTGAAATCTTACAAACTCGTAAATAATCATTATTGAAAATTGTAAGAAATTTAGTCAGATTTAAACTAAGACTGAAAAGAACTCAATAGAAGTAGAAATTGTATGAGCTCATATACTCGTTTCAGCATAAAATAGTATGAAGGGACTAGGTATGTGGACTAGGGCATTGGATAAGGCTCGACGTGTTCGACTGAAAGCCCGAAAGAATAATTCGAAGAAGTCTTCAAGAGGGAAGTCCTTACTCTCCAAGAAGGAACCCACATCAGGTTCCGGAGAGTCCGCGGCTGTTCACTTTGTCCAGTCGGACCTTGCCTGTTTCGGTGATGAAACTGGTAAGAGTGATAATGACCCTGCCGTGGTAAGAACTGTGGAAACTCTCTCTGTCGTTGGAAGTGATGTCCCAACATCAGTACAGGAGAAGGAAGCCAGGTCTTCAGGAGGGATTCCATCCCGATGAATGTCGACAAAGCTCTTGCTAATTTTGTATTCCAGGGGAATGCGGATAGTGGCGACACTGGCAAGGGAAGGGTGGAACATAGAAATTTCTTACAGTTGAGGTTCACTCACCAGAAAATGTAAGATTTAGGTTATGATAATAAGTCATCACAATTACAAATGTATCATGACCAGAAGGAATCACCTCTATGGGATTGCTGGAGTAGATGAGGCAGGTAGAGGTCCGATGATTGGTCCAATGGTCATTTGTGGAGTGTTACTAGATCCAGATGCGATTCCTAGGTTGGAGGAATTTGGTGCAAAGGACTCGAAGACATTATCACCTTCACGACGTCTATCTTTGAGTAAGAAAATTGAGGGATTAGCGGTTAAGATTGAAATTAGGTCTGTTTCTGCTGAGAATATTGATCGACTCAGAAAGCGTACAACGCTGAATGAAATCGAGGTGGCAGAATTCGTTTCGGTGGTCAAGTCGTTGAATCCGCAGGAGGTTTACCTTGACGCTGCTGACGTCAATGCGGAACGTTTTGGAAACAAAATCGGTGAACTAAGCGGTCTTACTGCCAAAGGTTCCATAATAGTATCAGAACATAAAGCGGACTCAAAGTACCCCATTGTATCTGCCGCATCAATTCTCGCAAAGGTTGAGCGAGACCGGATTATTGTTGAAATGCATCAGGAGTATGGTGATTTTGGATCTGGTTATCCCTCGGATCCAAAAACCCGTCAATTTGTGAGAGATCTTATCAAGAATAGACGAAAATTACCTCTTATCATTCGAAAAAGCTGGGATTCTGTTAGAAAGATTCGTGAATCTGTAGAACAATCCACACTTGACTCGTTTTGAATTATTGATTAGATCGCTCCTCAATTATTTTCTTGAGCTCGTGAGGTTTTTCTATCTGAGCCAGTTCAACCTGTCTGATTACAGGAAGTTCTGATACACTTTCCTCAGCTTGGCCTTCTTCAACAATAATCACTGCGCTTGATTCAGTAACTTCTGATACGCTCTTCAAGATATCCACACGTTTCTTCAAAGACCGACTCGTAATCGATCCAACTCCAGACATCAGAGGAGGTCCTTCTTTCTTTGCTGCAACATGAAATGGGGCTCTATCGGTCCATAGGACACGCATACCCAACCTCTCAAAAAAGTGGTTCACACGGACTTCTAAATCTGGAATATCCTGTGACTGACCTGATTTCTGCAGAGTTTTCTCAGCAATACGTTCATGTAGCAAATCAATGGGGATTATCAAGTCTGTTTCAAGTACCTTCTCCAGTCTTTCAGCAGTATAAGTACTAACGCCCATGTGTTCGTAATCTTTCTCATATGCCAAAACAGCTCTAGTGGAAACTTGCACACATTCAGCCAGCTCGCCCGTAGTCAATTTTTGTTCGAGTCTTGCTTGTCGGAGCTTGTCTCCATCAATGGCAACAAAACGACCTCCTTTCTGACTGAACTCTCTAGGCATTCTTTCTTCTGCAATCATACTCTGAAAACTAGGAGGGGCGATGGTGGATACTCCATACCTCTTATACACAACACCGGAATCTAATTTTCCCTTCCTTGTTTTTTTTCCAATGACAAGAGGTGTTGCATTAAAGAAATGAGCAACGAGCTGTAAAGCCATCGCGTCTTGGCTTGTGAGTACATCGATGTTTGCCAAGACCTTGATAAGAATCAGTTTTTCGCCTTTCCTGGCAACCAGATCAAAGCAGCTAGGTCTCACATCACATTTAGATGAGAGCCTAAACCCAGCGTCCTCTAACTGAGAAACCACTTCTTGAGTTAGCTGGGAACGTGCTTTTGTCAACTTAGACGCCAAATACTTTTCAGTCTTGAACCTTTTTCAGCCTATCTAATAACCAAAATCGCTCAAATTTTGGTATTTGGTATTTCATTTCCATTTGTAGACATCGCAATACCAATACTGGTTGTAGAGGGTAGTTTCCGTCTCAACACTTGGACTTGTGGTCTCGCAAGCGTCTCAACAGGTTTCCAGTCTCCAATATTCTCCCATTCTAGGTCAACATATCCTATAATTCGAAAAATCATGAATAATTCTATTTTGCTCCCAGCTATAGTATAGATTCCTGCTCCATAGTCCAACCTTCGCAGTAAGACAATAGGAAGACGAACTTCATCATGGAACCTTGAGGGAACCTCTGCTGCTAGTTCTTCAAGCTCATCCTTTCTGAATACTGATACATTGCTATCTCGCGTTCTAAATTGGGGGGAGTCAGTTTCAAGCAACTCTGACAAAGGATGTCTTGATTCGGGAAGATGGTCATTGAGAGTATCGATATCGCGTTCAATCATCTTTTCGATGAAGGGACTCACTTCAGGTCCTCCGAAACTCGGCACACAATGAATCGATGGTCTTTCTCCAGGGGATCAAGGTCTATGTTGTCCACAATCTGCAGACCAAAGTTATCCAATGTTGCGATTTCTTTGCTGTAAATCTCATCAAGACTTGATGTGGAATCAATACTTCGAGCTTTGATTGCCAACATACCCCAAGCTCCGAAGGAACAAAAGGTTTTGAGGTTCTCGTACAAAATATCTGCCTGGTTGGGTTGTGCAACATCCTGATAGACCACCTCAATTGGTCCAGCAACCACAGAAGCATATCTTGTAGGGTGTCTAGCATCTTCAACAATGGGCATGATGTTGCTGCGAGCTGCAGCTAAATGAATAAGGTCACGTGCAGTTCGTTCTGAGAACTCAACAGCGTAGATTGCACCCTTATCACCTACAATATCAGAACAATGACTGACAGTTGTACCTGATGCAGCTCCAAGGTAGAGAATCCTTGAGCCAGGTTGGATAGGCATCTCTGTGAGCCCACTTCTTATTGCTGCAGAAAGTTTAGACCTTCTAGTGGACCATATTCGATATTCATTGTCATCCAGATTGATCAATTTCTCACCATAGACACGTATCCCTGGTGTTAGTGATTGTGTGCAAAGCGAAGTTCGATCCTTGTCCTTGAGTGTATAGACTCCTTGGAATTTGTGTTGAGACACATTCATCGTTGAAGACCTCCTCCACGTCTTCTGTCCGGACGTCCGCCTCCTCTTCCATACTGCTTCTTTGGCGCAGGTTTAGGTCTTGGTTTTGGTGGTGGAGCCTCAGGATTCTGTCGCTTAATTTCCTCAACTCTCGTAAGGAATTCCTCACGTAATTTCTCACCCATATTCTTGTCAGAGTAAGCGTCAACGCGTGCGGCTATAGATAACTTACCAGCTAATGATCTTGCGATTTTCCCTCTCTGCCAATAAGGAGCAGTATTGACTTCGGCGACTCTATAGATGATTCCATGTTTTGGTGGATCTGAACCTGTTTTTATACTCCTGAAGAGTGCCTTTTCTGCTCCAAATACTTGGACAGTGCTAGATGGTTTTTGTGCGAGTTCTTTCAGAGACCCAGCTAGACTGATCAATCGTGCCCCAATCAATGGACCAGCCAAGGCACTAAGATTAGGGGCTAGGGTGGACATCATTGATGTGATATATTCCTCAAGGTCAGTTCTCATTCGATATAAATCATCAACAGTCTTTGCAAGACCGCTAATCACTGAAAGGTCAGTTTCAGCGAATTCAGCTCCGATGTCACCAGTGAGCGCGCTCATTATTTTCTCTGCAACGGCTGGAGAAACACCTGCGGACTCAAGGCAGTCTTTGGTAGTTTTTGTCTTCCCGGTGCATTTGTTCAGAATACTTGCATACTGCTCTTGGTCCTCAATTAGCCTGGTCAAAGATGGATGATGTAAGGAGTACCACTCACGAAGGCGCATGATGAGGACGTTTATCGACTTGTCAATCTCATCTACAGCATCAATAGCATTCTTCACAAGGAGATCCTTTTCCTCGCTCGCTGCGCTTATCTTGCTCTTTGCCAATTTGATTGACACATCGCGTCTGAATGAAGCGATATCATCCTGTGAGGGAATTATTCCTTCCTTGATCAGATAATCATCTTGGCCATCTCTGAACCATCGAGGTGCAGCACCTGGTTCTACTCGTATTTTTAGATCTTCGACTTTTGACAATGCTCTTGCGAACAGGGGGTCTTCGACAACCACATCTGCTCCCAGTACACTTTTCGCAACTGATTCTAACAAATCAGTGGTCACCTCATCATTTACAGCCATCAAACTAGCGGCTGCAACATCTGCATCTGGATAGAACAGGTGTTTCGTTGTCACTTTGCCCTCATCATCAAGAACAAAGATTCCGAACACTGTAAGAGTGAGATATGTTGGCACCGTGAATCCTTCCTGGTGAAGTCTGAGTGCTGAAAATGTTGAATATCGGATAAGTGTGTCCATTGAGCTTATTACTGATTGTGATTTAGTTCGGTCAAGGTGAACAATTGAAGATACAGGGTTACTGGCTTGCATCAGGTGTCCTGGGCGTCACAGCATCAACAATGATTCGGATAGTTAAGTCGGGTGCCGATGCAGTGGTTACGAAATCAATAGGGCCAAATCCCAGAAAAGGTCATCCCGGACCTGTTCTCACATCATCTCATGGAGGGCTCCTAAATGCCGTGGGTCTAACCAATCCAGGAATTGATGCCTTCAGTGATGAGATGGATCTGTTGAGAAAGAAGAAAATACCAGTGGTTCTCAGTATCTTTGGAAACACAATCCAGGAGATAACTGAAGTAGCGAGAAAAGGAGAGGTAATGAAACCACAGGCTATCGAGCTGAACCTCTCATGTCCCCATGCAGAGATCAGTCAGATTGCACACAATCCAGAGCTGACGCGTAAATATGTGAATGCAATCAAAGAAACAGTGGATTGCCCTGTCTATGCCAAACTCACTCCAAATGCTGCAGATATTGTGGCAGTTGGTAAGGCTGCAGAGGAAGCTGGCGCGGATGCAGTGGTTGCAATAAACACAGTCCGGGGAATGAAAATAGATATCAACCAGATGCGCCCAATCCTAGGCAACAAGGTCGGGGGGTTATCTGGAGCTCCAATCTTTCCAGTTGCAGTCAGATGTGTATACGATCTGAGTCAAACACTAAACATTCCCATTATCGGCGTGGGAGGTGTTTCAACTTGGCAGGATGCAGTAGAGATGCACCTTGCAGGAGCTAGTGCAGTACAGATTGGTACTGCATTGATCGAGGGACTTGATGTGTTCTTAAAAATCAAGGATGGTGTCAATAACTATCTGAAAGAGATGAATTATTCCAAAACATCTGAGATTGTGGGTAAGGCCTGGAGGTCTAACAAATGACCGTTGACCGCCTGATGGGTAACCAGGTTTCTGTTCAGGTTTCTGAGATAATCAAAGAAACTGATACAGCACGTACAATTCTATTCAAAATACTTGATCCAGAGTTCAACGTTGCACCAGGACAATTCTTGATGGTCTGGGTTCCCGGAGTTGATGAGATACCGATGAGTATTTCATTGTGGAACCCGTCTAATGTTGGGATTACAGTTCTCCCAATTGGTAAGGCAACAACATCATTGACTTCTCTACAACCGAATGATTGGATTGGTATCAGAGGCCCTTTTGGATCAGCATTCACTTTAGAATCAGAGAGAGCCCTGGTTGTGGGTGGAGGTATTGGAATGGCGCCATTGAGACCACTAGTCCATAAATTGCTGGAGAAAGGTGTCGATGTTACCCTGTTGATTGCAGCTAAAAGTAAGCAGGAACTCGTATTTCTTGAAGAGTTTTCTAAATTGTCAGAGAAAAGATTCACACTCAAAACATCAACAGATGATGGTTCCTCAGGATTCAAGGGATTTGCTACAGACGCTTTAACTGAGGATTTGGACATTCGGGATTATGACACTGTGTATACGTGTGGTCCTGAGCAAATGATGTCTGGTTTCTATGAGATTCTCAAAGGTCTTAAAGTGAAGTTTCAAGCATCTCTTGAACGGTTCATGAAGTGTGGCAATGGTATCTGTGGAACGTGCGCGATGGATCCAACAGGAACATTAGTCTGTGTCGATGGACCTGTATACACTGGAAACCAGTTATCAGAAATCAACGAATTTGGAAAGTATCATCGTGATTCAATGGGTTTGAAGAGGATATTTTGAAAAACTGTGGTAGAGCGAATTGGCGATAGCTGATCCAAATGACCTGCTGGTCTTAAACACATGAACATGAGAAATGGTGGGGACGGGGAGAGTTTCCAGTTATGTGCGAATGCACATCACTTTTTGAACTCCCGATCGACGAGTGTCTTCGTGCAACGGGTAGATATTGACCCCGTGTCTTCAGGACTCGAATTGAGTCCAGATCTGGAGCCCGTTACCATACCTGACTAGGCCACGTCCCCGGTGTTGATCTTTGACGACCAGCGAGTGCGCAAATAACGGAATCGATATGAACCTTTCGTCAAACAAAGTGTACCCAGTACTTGAATTTGGATGTAAATTACCTAAGATATCGGAGTTCGCTAAATAAAGGGCACCACATTAAATTCAGGTCGATTGTGTGTTTTGTGAGTAATATTCATTTCTTGATATCTAACCTATCAATCAATGTTCTGGTAGTAAGATTAGATGTTTGCTTGTCACAATATAACAGTGATAAAACAATGACACCCAGTGATAAAGTAGGCGAACCAGAACCTTGGTTCCGTTAATAAAACATCATTTAGATTATCAGTAGTAGACTGTAATCTGTAGACTATATCGTCCCACATTTGGGACGACCTTGTTTTTTTTTCTGCAATCTTAGTTAAAGCATACTCATCTAATAGTTTGTCAAAGAGTAATGCTTAAAACCAAACATGGAAACCCATCGTCTTGATGGCGGCCATAGGGAGTCGGGTAACACCTGATCTCAGCCGAACTCAGAAGTTAAGGCGACTTCCGTCGTGGGAAATGTGCACTGCGCGAGCGTGTGACAAGCCCGCGAGCTGCCACATTCTTCTTCTTCGATATCTCGAACAAAAATGTAGAGATAGAAGTCATTAAAAGACCAACGAACGACACCGAGTCTGATATAGATGCAGCTCGGTGAAACAAACGAATTAGGTATACTCCTCAACATCGGATTCTTCGCATTCATAATAATTTTCAGTCTCTATGGAGCAAAGTTCCAGATCTGGCAGTACCTGAAGCAGATTGAGGCAGGATTGCATGAGTTCAAACGCATGTTCATTGAATCAAGGCAGATTTCCATTGACACATTCAAGAAATTCGGTAGATCTGAAGAGAATGTTGCAAAGGACCTTGACAGGTGGATGGATTATTTCACAATCATGCCTGTGAATCTAGATCCTGCAGGTATCCTCAAGAGACTCGACCACCTTCTCGACGAACGTAGGGATAGATTCCAAGAGTTTGTTGAAGAGGTAGCACCAGAAGCCGCTGAAGGAATGAATCAGAACCTAGAGAACACCTTGGAGGTCACTCAGGTTCTTGGGCTTATCTATAGGGTCGTCAGACACTTCTATCTGCTTGGAAAGAAGACTGGTAGTCAGCTCATGATCATGCAGGTTCATATGCAACTACCTGAACTGCTATTGCTAGCAAAAGCATACTTTGATGCTCTCAACGCTTTCTCGGAGGGAAAACCTATTGGAGATGGTATTGGTCCACTTGTTGTTACAAAGTTTGCAAGAGAGTACGGTGCCACTCCTGAGAGTTACAACCACGAGATCTCGCGCGAAGTTGGGTACTACAAGGTTAAGGCTGAAGGAAGGACTGTTTACGCCATGAGAGCAACAGGTCCAGGAGGCACCGTGGGAAAACCTGGATTAGGTGTAAAGAAGCTTGTAGACAAATATGGCGATAAAGTGACCCGAATAATCACAATTGATGCTGCGTTGAAACTCGAAGGTGAAGAGATGGGACGTGTTTCAGAGGGGACTGGAGCCGCCATTGGTGATCTAGGACCTGAAAAACACGCTATGGAACAGTCAGCTACAGAACGCGGAATCGGCATTGAGGCCATCGTCATTAAGGAGGATGAGGCTGCAGCCGTAGGCGTGATGGACAAACGTGTCCTAGACTCAGTCCCTGAAGTGATTGAAAGGATAAAGGCATCAATACTCAAACGTACAAAACCCGGCGATAGTGTGATTCTTGCGGGGATTGGAAACACAATAGGTATCGGTCTATGAGGTGTTGTAGATGGGATTAGCTAGTAGAATTATTGGACTTGCAATTGCCGCAGCGGGATTCTTCATTCTCTGGATCGGTATTGGAACAAATGATTCGTTATCTATTGTCTGGTCATTTGTAGGAATGTTCGTGATGGCAATGGGTTTTGCAATGCTGACATCAAGAAGTAAGCAGAAGGAGGCGAAACCTCCTCCACCAACGGTCACAGAAATCAGATGCAACAGCTGTGATTTCAAGGAGATTCGTGACTTCCAAAAAGGAGAATACGTATTGAAACCAATGGAAACCACTTGTCCGAAATGCCAGAGTGCCATGACTATTGAAGGCATATACGTTGTACGAGAAGAGCCGGATGAAAAGGACAGAATCTAGTCTTGTTTTGTCAGGACAATGGGACCGTTCTCTGAAATGAAGACTGTATGTTCAGACTGACTTACAGGACGGTTCTTCTTCTCGATTTGTATTGGAAAACCACGAATTGCTCTCTCCTTGAGCAGAATTTTGATTTCTTTGATGATGTCTATTCTCTTGTCACCAGTACCAATCCACCGTAAAGCAAAAGGAAAGGGGCCATATTGGTCACGTAGATACTTTCTGAGCTTTTCTGTCGTTCCTTCAAGTGGTTCATCAAGTCCAGTGTTTGCAAAGATGTAGACATACTCGCTATTGATTACTATCCCTGCTCCACTAGTGGCAAAGGGTTCGATAGCATAGTATTCTCCGACCTCCACGATATCAGTAGTTCTTGTTTTTACATTGGGGACATTCTTCCCAGCGTGCAATCTATTTCTTTGGAGATTGTGACCAGACAGATTCTTGATGGGTCTAAGACCATATGCTTTGATTACTCGCTCTATCTGTATTCCAACTTCTTCCAAATTGGTTCCAGGTTGCATCAATTCCGTAGCTTCTGCTAACGCATCGACAGTAGAAGCAACAAATCCTTCCAGGGTTCCATCAATGTCCACGGTCGATGCTGTATCTGCAATATAGCCATCAACAACCACACCCACATCCAGTTTCACAAGTCCAAACTCTGGAATTTCACTCTTATCACCGCGTGGAGAGGTACTATGGGCAGCAATGTGATTTATCGAAACATTGAGCGGGAATGCAGGTCGTCCGCCGTACTCTTTGATCTTGCTCTCTGCAAGAGCACAGATCTTGATAATTCTCTTTCCGGGTTCAATTTCTGTATGTATCTCACTCAACACACGTGCTGCAATTTTTCCCGACTTAATAGCTGAAGGATTTGGACCTTTGGGCACTGAATCACCTAGTACAAAAAACCAGGCGGCGCTCTTAAGCGGTTCCATGAGCGCTAAGAAGTTTCATCATCACGTCTTGTGGAAACAATCGCCCCATTCTCACCGACAAATAAACTGTGCTCGAATTGAGATACAATTCCATTTTTCCCCTCATATAGGACAGCATAACCATTAATTGCTCCTGATCTCTCAAGCTTTTTGATTGCTGCATCTACATCAATATCTCCACTCTTTGAATGAACCCATCTTGAAGCCCAAGGGAGGTTTCCGAATCTCTTACGAGCAATATTACGGACTCGAAGAGTGTGACTATCAAGCTTCTTCTTATTCCTTAAGTCATTTGAGAAGATGTACATTTTAGGACCACTCTTGATTGTACCATTCCCATTAGTGGCAAAAGGTTCAATTGCAAAAGTTTCTCCGAAACGCATCTTTCCAGTCAGTTTCATTCCTATGTTTGGAACGTTCTTTCCTGCATGAAGGTTCCACGGTTTTAGCTGATGCCCTGAGAGCTGATGTATAGGTTTCAGACCAAATCCTTTGATAGTACGTTCAATTTCTTTACCGACAGCACCAAGTGAAACATCTGGAACCACTGCTTCGATAGCTGCATCCAGGGCACTTCTCGCAGCCTCTACATAGTTCTCATAGGACCCATCTAGGTCCACAGTAATTGCGGTGTCAGAGATGTGACCATTCACATGGGCACCAATGTCAATCTTTACGAGGCCTTTGTCAGGAAACTGCTTGGTATCTCCATGGGGACTAGTATAGTGTGCAGCCTCATTATCGATCGATATGTTACAAGGAAAAGCAATCCCACTTGCACCAAATTCAAGTATTTTTTTCTCAGCAAGCTGACACATTTTTAGAACTTTTACTCCTGGTCGAACCTCACTACCAACTAGACTCAGTACCCGAGCTGTGATTTTTCCGGATTTCATGAAATCTGGGTGAGGTTTTACCATGGATTGTCACTCTGAATCGTTTCTTCCGTGATGTATTAACTTTCAGATTGGGCAGGTTTGGTCCTGTGAAGCACAAAACATAGAAGTCAGGAAGAGTGATAATTTGGTTGGAGACACTGAATTATGAAAGTCACGTTTCTAGGTCATGCTTCGTTCAAAATAGAAGAGGATGGAAAGATTGTATATGTTGATCCTTGGCTCACTGGTCCAACATCACCAATCACAATAGATGATGTTGACAAAGCTGATATTGTACTAGTCACCCATGACCATACAGATCATGGGTTTGTTGAGGGCAGAGAGATATGTAAAAAGACTGGAGCTTATTTTGTGGCACTCAATGAACTTGCACACAAAGCGGGAGAACAGGGTGTTGACAATATTCACACACTCAATATTGGAGGTAGTGTGAATATCGAAGGCGTTACGGTGACCCTTGTTCAAGCATTTCATTCTGCTGGAACAGGAGAGCCCACGGGATTCATAGTACGATTCCCAAGTAATTCGTTTTATCATCCAGGAGACACAGGTGTGTTTGCGTCTATGAGTTTGTTCTCAGAATTATATTCTCCGATCGACCTATTTCTATGTCCCATTGGAGGGTATTTCACTCAAGATATTCATCAAGCGGAAATGGCGGTCAAACTAATAAAACCGAAAAATGTGATTCCAATGCATTACAATACTTTTCCCGTAATAGAAGCGAATCCTGAGAAGTTTAAAGGAATGATAGAGAATTCAAGCCCTGATACAAAAGTGACCATCATTAGACCTGGAGAATCAACAGAGATTTAATTCAATAAGGTGGTCGATGCCTGTTACCCTGCACACTAACTCCCAGCATCACAGCATCAGAGATTGCCTCTGGCTCCACTGAGCTGTCTCGTGTCGGGCATTCTGGCATCAACCGGCCCGCCAATGTACGAAACCAGGGTGACCCGCTGTTCATCTAAAGGACAATCATCCCTATCAAGCGAGTCCGTTTTGGCTCATCCTATTGGTGTTTGGCAGGCAAACATTCAGGATGTGACCCGCCCTATGCGCAACACCTCATGGGCATAACCTCAGTGCGCCCTCGAGAACGGGACAGAATGCTCCTGAACAAGAGAAACTGAATCTATTTCGTTATTAGGATTGTCAATTGGCTGAATCTGTCATTTTCTAAAATTGTTTAGTACATTAGGACACAGATTATATGGTGATAACGACATCTTCAAATACACTGGGGAAACAGCCCCCGTGTACAGCATGGTGGACATAATCCAATCATGCTCTGCAAATCATATTACAGCGCCATGTGACCCCCGGCTATAGACCAAATTTGAGTCGGTGATCACGCTGCGCAAAGTCTTCGGACGATTACCATTCACAGGATTATCATCACGATTATCATAGTATGTGTTCGGGCATGGGTTAGAGTAGCATCAAGAGAGGTCTTATTCCAATCACAGTCAAGAGGCATAGGTCAGTCCGTGACAAAACGCAGGTGAGTTTCACCTTGGTCTATACACGAGGAACGTGGTAGCATTACATAGGAGACGTGTATAGAAATAGGAACAGACTTCGACCAGAGTGCAGCCAAGTATGTCATCCGCGCTAGAATCGAAATTGACGGCGTGATTGACAAACATGATGTTGTTGGTGCCGTATTTGGTCAGACTGAAGGGTTACTTGGTGAGGATCTCGATCTGCGTGAACTTCAGCGTACCGGTCGCATAGGAAGAATTCAGATTGCTATCAGATCATCAGGTGGAAAGAGTACTGGAGAGATTGTAATTCCAGTCTCACTCAACAAAACTGCCACTGCAATACTTGCTGCATCTCTAGAAACAGTTGACAGGGTAGGTCCTTGTACAGCAAAGGTCATTATTGAGAAACTGGAAGACATTCGTGGTGCAAAGAGGCGGAAAGTCGTCAGTAGAGCAATTAGTATCTTGAAAGGATGGGAGGAGGATATCTCACCAGGCACTGATGAGATAAGGACTGCCGTCACAAAAGGAAGTAAGGTCCCTGTGTCCAAGTTTGGACCGGACAAACTGCCAGCTGGCTCTGATATAGCTAAAAGCAAAGAAATCATCATTGTAGAAGGTAGAGCTGATGTCATTAACCTGATTAAGTGTGGAATTACCAACACAGTTGCTGTGGAGGGAACTCACGTACCGAAAAGCATCGCTGACCTCACAAAGAAGAGGGGCAAGAAGGTGATTGCTTTTCTCGATGGCGACAGAGGTGGAGATTTGATACTTAGGGAACTTATGCAAGTGGCAAAAGTAGATTACATTGCTCGAGCCCCCGAAGGCAAAGAGGTTGAAGATCTCACCAGACGTGAAGTGACGAAAGCACTTCAAACTCAAATTCCAGCTGCTCAGGCACTTGCCTTAGTCAAAGGAAGAAGGACAAGTCCAGGGAAACCAAAACGTGTAGTAAAGAAACCCATTCGTACCCAAAGAGAACCAAAAAGAACAACAAGAGCACCAAAACGAGTTGAACGTCGAGCTCCACCTGCTCGGAAACCTTCACGAAGGGAGCCCATAACAGTTGATGAAGCCTACATTGCAAAAATTGGTGAAATCAAAGAAGCGTTCAAAGCTATCTTGTTTGACAAAAACAAGAAGGTTCTTGTGGAGTGCGGAGTGGCCGAACTAGCAAAGACCTTGGAAGAACAAGAAACAGTTCCTGCAATAGTTTTTGACGGAGTGATAACACAACGTCTTGTGGACATTGCCAGCAAGAAGAAGACAGAGGTCTTGATTGGAGCTGCTGTTGCAGACATCGAGAGTAAATCTAGTAGCATGAAGATTTTAACATTTGACGATTTAGGTCAATAGTGAGGTTCCGAAGAGCCTCACAATTCTCTTTTTTCTAGCAAATGAGTAATACTCACAATTATCTCATCGCCTAATGAATTCAACATACGGAGCAGATGTGAGGCTTTTCAATGTGACATCAATCTTGGATGGATTAGAAACTACTGCACAGGTGGAAACCCCATCAGATCCATTCCAGAGAATAATAGGACAGGAGCATGTCGTTTCTCTAGTTCGTTCAGCTGTAAAACAACATAGACATGTCTTACTCTGTGGTGTGCCAGGAATAGGGAAGTCTATGATTGCAAAGGCTGCATATTCACTCCTTGAAGCACCTAGTGAAGAGATACGACTTCGATACAATCCTTCTCGACCAGACCGACCAGATGTCGTGATCAAACGTTCTTCACAGAAAGATGTAGAGTCGGAATCCAAAATCATCGACATCCTCGATACTCTCTATGTTACTCCAGACAGACTTCCATTTGACATATCTATCAAAATGGGATTCAGATGCCCAGCGTGCAGTAGTATTTCCATACCAGATGAGAACTCATGTATCAACTGTGGGGCTGAGAAACGATTTGATTGGGCACAAGGAGAATCATATCATGGTCTATTTAGAATGTTAGACGTAGTGAGAGAACCAGCGCTTAAAACAATGACAAACTTGGAAGATATTGCCGGTAAGTCCTATCAAGTAACATATGAGCGTACGGAACAGGGTGAAATTATGGTCACCAGAAGGGGGGTGAGTACCCAACAGGAACATCCGTCGGATGACACAAATCAACAGGAACGTGTTCTTGTTCCACTAGGTTCTAATCGTTTCATCAGGGTTAGTGGAGCCAGTCCAGTTGAGCTGCTAGGAGACGTGAAACACGACCCATACGGTAGTGCAGAATCACTTGGGTTAGCAGCACATCATCGAGTCGTTCCAGGGGCAATGCATGAAGCGCATGAGGGGATTCTCTATATTGATGAGATTGCTGCTCTGGGAAGTTATCAGAACCATTTGCTCACGGCGATGCAGGACCGCGTATACTCTATTTCAGGACATAATCCACTTAGCTCTGGAGCTGCAGTTCGGGTAGATGATATTCCTTGTGATTTTATCCTGTTTGCTTCTTGTAATGTCGAGAATCTCGTGAATATCCTTTCACCCATACGATCGCGGATTCGTGGATATGGTTACGAGGTGATGTTGGCTTCTTGGACTGAAAAAAGTTCAAAGACCACTAATGGGATAGTGAGATTTGTATCACAGACTGTGGAAGAAGATGGCCGGATTCCTCACTTGACTGTAGAATCGGTTAGAATTGTCCTAGACGTAGCGGAAGAGATGGCATTTCAACTCGATAATAAGAAGGACTCATTCACCTTGCGGTTGCGTGAATTAGGCGGTCTCATAAGGATTGCAGGAGACCTAGCAGTACAGGAGAACCATGACATAGTTATGCCAGACCATGTTCAACGAGCAAATGTTCTGAGCAAAGGTATCAATGATGAAAATCCATACTATCCGGGACAAAAACCATCAGAGTCATCTATTAGCAGAGACTATTTCTTCTGACACACACAGCAGACCGAAGGTGGCGTCTTGAAAATCGTAAAGCGGGTCCTAAAAGAAGGCAAGATTGTGTTAAAGATTGAAACTCTAGATGATCTTTGGCATCTTTACAATGTAGTTGGACCCAGCGATATCATCATCTCACGAACCTCCCGTCGTGTAAGGATGGGTGATGAAGACAGTAGAAAACAAGATAGTGTAAGGAAAATTATGATTCTGAAGCTTGAGGTTGAGGAGGTCTCTTTTCACACATTCTCTAACAGAGTGCGGATAAAGGGAAAGATTCTCGAGGGACCTAGCGATTTGGTCAACATCGGTTCTTATCACACAATAAATGTCGAAACAGGTGACACTCTGACTATAGTCAAAGAGCACTGGCCTGGTTTTATGCTTGATAGACTCAAGGAGGCATCCAAGACACAACTACGGCCTATGTGCCTAATAGTGACAATAGAGGATGGGACAGCAGAAATGTTTCTTGCTGCGGATTTTGGGATTCGGGAAGCTGTACGCATTCGCACAAGCATATCCAGAAAAAGGGGAGATCAGAAGTCATACGATGCCACTATGAAGGAGTTCTTCTCAGACACAGTCCTTGCTCTTCGTTCGCAGATTGAACAGCATGAATTTGGATTGATTGTCATTGCAGGACCAGGGTTTGTTAAGGATCACTTCCGAGAATTTTTAGTTGCAGCTAAACTCAAAGATTTGCCTCCAGTTGTAGTAGAGGGTGCTAATTCAATAGGAATTCCTGGAGCAAAGGAGATACTCTTTCGTGGCGTCATCTCAAAGGCAGTTATTAAGCTGAAAGTAGAAACTGAAACCCAACTAATCGAAAATCTGATTGAGCATATTTCAAAGGATGATGGTCTTGGTGCGTATGGGAATGATGAGGTTTCAAATGCTGTCGACTTTGGAGCAGTAGAAGAGCTCATGATTACCGATAAGAAACTCAGAGAGGGTACGGATGGAGCACGGCGTTGGATGGACGCATTGATTAGAAAGACTGAGAAGACCAGAGGAAAGTTTCACGTGGTTTCTACGGACCATCCTGCTGGGGATCAGTTGCAGCGACTCGGAGGAATTGGGGCGATATTACGTTTCAGGATTACTCAATAATCAGAGCGGGTTGAACATAGTCTGCAGACGATCCCAGGTTGGATACTCGAAAGCTATACCAATCTCAAGATCTACGTTGGTTGTAATAGTGTTTCTGAGAGTTTCTATAATTTCTTCTAACACCCATGGTGCTATTTCGATTCGCTTTCGTTCTTCATCTAGATTGAGAAGGTTACTGGGAACATCAAATTGAGTTTTCAAGATTTGATAAATAGATTCCAGTTCAGATGATGTTAGCTGACTTCCATGCGGTGCTCTTAGAACGCCAAGTATCAACAGGGGATCCGTATCATCACGCTCTTCAAACTCACGTATTGTCTGTTCAAGTCTGCGTTCAAGCCTGTTTCTCATTTGAATTGAGTCTTTGAAACGAGCTGAACAGAAGTGTACAGAGATGTTCCGAAGATTATCTTTGGACCATTCTAGGACCTTCCATGCAGTAGATGCACTTCCCTTAATGCTTGCACCATCCATGCTGGTCAGTCTCATTCCTAGTGATACTAATTTATCAAAATTGGTTTCACTGGCTTCTAGTTCGTTGATGTTAAGAAAAGAAACTCCCATCTCTTCGGCTCTTCTAGTTAACTCCATAAGCTCATCATGTTTTTCCGGTAAACTAGGGACTTCAATTCCTACTACAAATCCTACCTGAATCGCTCTTTGAATTCCAGACCAATCACTTGTCTGCGGATGGAACCGTATTTCATCAAGACCTACATCTTTCAATCGCTGAAGATTAACTTCACTGATATCTGTCTGGCTTGTATAGAGATGTGTGTGATAACCGGTGCCATGCTCTTTCTTCAGCAACTGGATATATCCCAGAGTGCGTTCTAATTGACAAAGTGGATCTCCTCCGCTTATACCAGCACCCTCACTTCTAATCGCCTTCGTTTCATAGAGAATATCATTCTCATCGGACACAGGCATCTCGTCTGCAAACACGACATCCTGACCTGCCTTGTTATGTGATATGGGGCAATAATAGCACGAACTGTCACAGAGACCGGTCACGAACAGCACCATCTTGGACCCCTTTGCACAGATTTTACAACCAACTGGGAGATTTCCAACAATGAGTGAGTCGCCCTCAAGCTTAGTGATATTTCTTTTCAACGCGTCACCTCTTTCCCTCTCGACGTTCGATCGTACGCCTAAGTGCTGGATCGCTATCTTGAAGTTTCTTTGCTACTTCTTCAAAACTCTCATCCTCGTCGAGTGTCTTTGTAAGGTATACACCTGTTCTTCCTACACTATCACGACGCGATAAAACTCTCACACGTTCCTTAGCAATTCCAATACTGACATCGAGCCTCTTGACTATTTCCGATTCATGTCCTATTACTCCGTGCTCACTATGTCCATCATCTGTTGGCTCTATGAGAATTAGACGTTTGTCAACTCCTAGTACTCGTACATTGTTCTCCAAACCAATGGTATCGATTATTCCACCCCACCGATAGAACTCTTCCTCCCTTGACATCATTTTGAACAGTGGAAATGTCACAACTATGTTCTCAGGTAGATGAATATGACCCTTGAGTACCATTGACGGAGTGGCTTGGACAAGCTCTCTTTTCAGCGGTTGTCCTAGTACGAGCTCTAACTTGTAACTTGACACTTGGTGAGGTACAATGATATCAATATCAGAGGACTTGTTGATGTCACCTCGAGCCACAGATCCATATACATACGGGTTTACAGACATCGATTTGATTGAACGGACTATTTCAAGCGCGCTGGTTCTCAAAGCACCGAGATGGTCCCAATGAGCCTGATCGTATTTGACTTGTCTGAGATCATGCAGCACTTCGGGTTTCTTGGCCACTCTAGAATCATCCCCCTAACTCTTCTAGCATCTCACATGCTTTGCATAACTTGGTCGAAGATGGCATGTTGCATCTCTCACACATCATCGGTTTCCAAGTAGAAGGACTGTCAAGAAATGCAGCAGTCATGTTTTCAGCTGAACGCAGAACTGCCAGAAGTGTACCTGGGCGTTTGTGTTCCATTTCATTCAGAAATAACCTCAAATCGTTACGATAAGCCTCTCCAGCATATGGGCATGGAGCATCGTGATAAACTAGTTCAAGATGATGTGCGTAAGCTACGATATCTCTCTCCGATATCTCGGCTACTGGTTTGATTCGTGGGACTAGGCCTTCGATTGACCTGCGACGTGGAACGTTTGTTCTAGCAATCCTCCGGCTATCTCCTCGCATGATATTCATTAAGACTGTCTGAGCCTCATCATCGAGATTATGACCAGTTGCTATCACATCAGCCTCGAGTTGCTGGGCAGCCGCATTCAGTGCACGTCTTCGAAAGACTCCACAGTATGAGCAAGCACCCAGAGACTTCTCATTTCGCATTTCTACAATTTCATCTAGGGAGTGACCAATTAGATCTCTGAAAGAGAGTACCTCAAGATGGAGGTCGAGAGACTTGGTCAGATCTCGAGCTGCTTCTAGAGCCTCATTCCTATATCCATGAATACCCTCATCAATGGTCACAGGAATGATTTCAGATTTGGGGAATTTACTCTCTATTCTAAAGAGGATATCAAGAAGGACTGCACTGTCTTTCCCGCCCGATATAGCAACGGCAATCCTATCCTCATCCTCAAGCATCTTTTGGCGATTGATTGTTCTTCGGACTCTATCAAATGTAGTCTGGACTAAGCATGCACCGCACAGTCTTTCTGAAGTATATCTTCGGAGGTATACTGCAGGTTTACCACATTTTGAACATCCGGATTGCATCTTAGCAACTCCAAGACACCAATCTACAGAATTTCAGTTAAAGATATCCACATGCACACTCAGTGTGTTGATTCAGGTCTTGGTTTTGACATCCTTCTTCTCTTTCACTTCGATTTCATCAATAACTTGGGCTCGTTTGATATGAAGAGAGGCCTTACTGGCCCTGAAATTGGCAGCATGAATGATATCATCAACTGTCTTATGCCACTCTGCAGGAGATAAAATACTATGAATCTCCTTGAATGACTCGCTGAGGCGTTCTACTCTAGCTAGACATTCGACTCTGTCTTCTGACAGACGCTGTTCGTCGAAAATCATCAGGGCATAACCCTTGAGTGCTTCCCAGTCCACATCACCATTTGCTTGAAGTAGTAGCTTCAGCTTGGAGAGAGGTTCTTTCCATGAACCAGGAATAAACATCGTTAGGTAATCAGCTAGTGCCTTTCTGGCTCTTTCTCTTACCTCTTGTTTTGTTCCAATCTGATGGGTCATCATCTTTCATCAGATTATCATGCAAGTTCATACCTTTTTAGGTCCCACAAGAACCAAAAATGGTCATCCGAAGAGTCCCTTACCCATCCATAGGCTCAAAACTATACTAAGTACCACAATTACAAGTGCAGCGATTCGCAAAGGCCACATGATGTACTTGATCTTCTTCTCATCCTTTATGATAAGACTGAGACCATTGGATAGTAGCTTGTCTCCATCAAGTGGAGGTATTGGAAGTAGGTTGAACAGGGCGACTGATAGTAGGATCAGGTAACACCAGAAGATTACTTGATTTAGATGGAATACGAACATAGGTGTGAGGAATAGATCCCAGCCGGGTTTGGGTTCCCAGTAATCAGCTCCGAACACGCCCATATATCCCTTTGACGCATTGAGTTCGCTGGCTGCTAATATTATAGTTACATCCCCTTCGAGGGTATGTATTGCCAATTGAGAACCTGCTGATGCATCGGCCATGAATACACTGACAGCAGTCCAGTTTGAAATTGTTGTATCATTGAGTCCAATGATAACAGCACCCACATCAAGAGCTTGAGCAGCGGGGCTCCCAGCTTGAAGATCATAGATGAATGCACCACTGGGGGGATTATAGGCAATTGATACCATTGGATTGAAGTTAAGCAGGATAATGAAAAATACAAAGCCCCACGCAAAGTTCGCAAAGGATCCGGCAGCGAGCAGCCGCATTCTAGCTTGAGGAGTTGCCTTCTCGAATTCCTCTTCTTCAGGTTCAACGAAGGCTCCAAACAAGACCAAGAAGGCTAGCAGTCCTGAGCTTTTTATCGTGATGTTATCTTTAGAAGAGGCTAGACCATGAGCGAATTCGTGGGTGAGGAGGGTGACTGCCAAGGCAATTAACAGGTAGACTAGGGGAAGTCCTGTGATTGTTATACCGGGGATTATTGGTACAACTCCTCCAGCAGCTGCAGGTTCCACAAAGAATTTGATGAGGTTATCACCGAACATCCAGAAGGCAAAAATCATTCCTCCAAAGCCTACGACAATACCGATATTGAAGAAAACGCGAGGAAACTTCTTTCCCATCCTTGTTAGAAGTGCATTCAGACGTTGAGTCCGCCACATGAAGAAGAATGGCATACCAGCGTCTATACCCCTCTTCTGGAGCTTTTCCACACCGATATACTGTGCAATGAAATATATCACAAGCCAGATTATACCGATGAGTGCAAATGCAGTCAATGGATCCATAAAATGTCAATCCGAGGGGTCTGTAGCGCGCAGATGAGGTATACGTGTTATAATGCTTATGTACGAAGTAAAAGCATAACGAGCGTCCATTGTCATGAAGTGCCGAGGTCCGACCGCAATCCTCATAAAGTGAGTCAATTTCGCTACTGCTGGAGTCCTATTGGACCCATACCACCATTCCAGGCAGGCGAAGCAATAATTGCCATACAAACTTGTGATATCAGATCCAGAAACTGGAAAAGCCATCCAGTATGAGTTAGATGATGCCAAGACAAATGCGCTTGCGGGCAAAACTGTTGGCGAAATTGTTGAGGGAGATATTCTAGGCCTTCCTGGATACAAGTTGAAGATCACTGGAGGAAGCGATACTTCTGGATTCCCAATTCGACCTGATGTTCATGGAAGTGGTAAGAAACGTGTTTTGATACATGGTACTCCTGGCTTTAGACCCGAGAGAAAAGGGACTGCAAAAAGAAAGACGGTCCGCGGTAGAGAACTCAGCCCTGATATATCACAGGTCAATATGAGAATAGAGGAAAAAGGTACTACACCCCTCGAAGAACTCATTATGAAGGCCGCATAAGGGTCATCTTCTCCCAGATCGTAGTTAATGGGTCGAACAAACCATAGCCTTCATATGTGCAACGTGAAGAGTGTGACTAACACCCTAGAAGCTGGAAGTGAAGATTAGGTGACCAGAAAGTACGAGGGACAGTCAGAAATCAGCATAGGAACACTGGGTCATGTCGACCATGGCAAGACTACACTTGTTTCCTATCTCACCGGGGAATGGACCGATCGCCACTCTGATGAGATAAGAAGAGGTATTTCGATTAGACTTGGATATGCTGCAACCACTCTGATGAAATGTAAGAAATGTCCAGGACCCGATGCATATACTACATCACACCTAGCAAAAGAGGGCAAGTGTAGTAAGTGTAAAGGAGAATTAGAGATTCTTAGGGAAATCTCATTTATCGACAGTCCTGGTCACGAATCATTGATGGCAACTTGTCTAAGTGGAGCTAGTCTGATGGATGGAGCAATTCTGGTGATTGCTGCTAATGAACCTTGTCCGATGCCTCAGACCTCTGAGCATCTACGAGCACTTGAGATTATAGGTGTGAAGAACATCATCATTGTTCAGAACAAGATTGAGCTTGTGACAAAAGAACAAGCAATAGAGCACTATCAACAGATCAAGGACTTTGTCAAGGAAACAACTGCAGAGGATGCACCGATTGTTCCAGTTTCTGCAATATTTGGGGCCAATGCGGATCAACTCATTCAGACAATCGAGGAAATGATCCCGACTCCAGACAGAGATGATGAAGCAGTACCCAAAATGTTCGTCGCCCGTTCTTTTGACATAAACAGACCTGGTACATTACCAGATGATATGCATGGTGGTGTTGTAGGGGGTTCTATTGTTCAAGGAAAACTAAGCATAGGAGATGAGATTGAGATATCTCCCGGTGCGAAAGGTGAGAAAGGATTCAAACCTATCAAGGCGAAGATTGTAAGCCTTTTGTCTGGTAGCGGCAACTCACTTCAAGAAGCTTATCCCGGAGGGCTTATCGGTGTGGGAACTGCGCTTGATCCTGCTTCAACACGTGCAGATCGGCTTGTTGGTAATGTAGTTGGCAAAGTTGGAAAAGTGCCCAAGATTTTTGATAAACTCATGATCAAACCCACTCTAATGCAACGTGTTGTTGGAATTGAATCAAAGAAGCAAGTAGAGAACCTCAGGCTTAACGAACCTATGATGCTTGTGTTGGGAACTGCTCCAACAGTAGGTGTAATCACAAGACTTCATGGGGACGAGATTGAATTGACTCTCAAACGACCCGTGGTTGCTGAAAAAGGTCAGCGAATTGCTATAGGGCGCAGGGTAGAAAACAAGTGGCGATTAATCGGCTATGCTGAGATTTAGACAACCACTCTCGGTGAAAACTATGCCACTTCCTGTGATACTCGATACAAATTTCCTCACTGTCCCAGCACAATTCGGCGTGGATGTTTTTTCTGAGGCAGAGCGAGTTCTGGAAAGAGGAGTGGAGTTCATTCTGCTAGATTCGGTTATAGAAGAGATCAAATCAAAGCTTGAAAGGGCAAGTAGAACAGAGGCTCGAATATTCAGAGTTGCACTAGATTTGGCAGAAAGATGTACAATTGTAAGTGCTGACTCATCACTGAATGGCACTCCTGTGGATGATCAGCTCTTGGAATATAGTAAGTCTGTGGATGGTGTTCTTGCAACAAATGACCGAAAACTCAGAGAGAGAGCAACTTCGCAAGGATTGCCAGTTCTACTACTCAGAGGTAAAAAGTACCTCGAACTCGAAGGTTCTGTAATTTGAACCGTGTCACAACGTTTTTATGTTTTACAAAGCGAATCTGCGCTGAGCCGTCAGGTTTTGACATCAGAATAATTCCTGAGTCAGATTGTTCTGATACGACTCGTCCTACTAGACAAGGAGTGTCAATAGTTGTACAGCATAGTGACAGTAAAAGATGTAGTGCGAATTCCACCATCTCAGTTTGGTTCCCCCATAGAAGATGCGGCTTTGTTACACCTCCGAAAGCAGCATGAGAATGTTCTAGACAGGGATGTAGGTCTGATGATTGCAGTCATCGGGATTGATGAGATTGGTCAAGGACGTCTGATGCCAGGCGATGGCGCAACCTATCATGCAGTTTCCTATCGTGTGCTTGTGTTCAAACCACTGCGACACGAACTCGTTGAAGGCAATGTTGTCGAACTCATGGACTTTGGAGCTTTCATTCGAATGGGACCCCTTGATGGACTCTGTCACGTCAGTCAGATCTGTGACGACTTTATTACCCAGGACTCGAAAGGAAATGCACTATTGGGAAAGGAAACTGGAAGAACTCTAGCAGAAGGAGATATGGTTCGAGCTAGAGTCACATCGATAAGCTTTGAATCTGGTAACAAGTCTGGAAAACTCGGCCTCACAATGAGACAGCCATTTCTAGGCAAAATCGGACCTAGTCGTTCATGGATTGAAGACGACGTGAAAGCTGCCCGTGGGGAAACTAAGAAGGACAAAAAGAAGAAGAAATCGTAAAGGAGTGGATTCTGATAGCCAAACCTAAAGCATGTCGAGCCTGTCACTTCCTCACTTTAGAGAATATGTGTCCTAATTGCAAGAGTACAAATCTCTCAACTTCGTACACCGGAATAGTTGTGATTTTGCCAGGTCGGAACAAACGTGAAGACCCTAGGAATTCATCCTATGTTGCTTCACGACTAAATATTGACAAACCTGGTAAGTATGCACTGAAGGTACGCTAGATATTTTCGTGTCAATGGTGAAAGCTTTATTAGACAAACCCAAGTCGAACCGTTGACCCACGCCGGTCGCGGTCTGACTTTCGGTAAGTGATACCAATGAAAATCGAAATTCTAAGAGAACAGGAGAATAAACCTCTTGCTAGAAAGGAAGTCGACTTTAGGGTTGACCATACTGGAGCAGGCACTCCAAGTCGGGCTGATATCCGTGCGAAGATTATTGCACAGTTTGATGCAGACAAAGACAATGTTGTAATCAAGAGTCTTGACACCAAGTTCGGTGCTGGGATAACCGAGGGATCAGCTAGAATCTACTCTGATTCTGACCAAATGAACCGAATCGAGCTTGACCATATTGTCAAGAGACATAAGTCAGAGGTTAAGAAAGAGGACAAGTCAGAGGTTAAGAAAGAGGATAAGCCAGAGGTTAAGAAAGAGGACAAGTCAGAGGTTAAAAGAGAGGGGGATTCTTAGATGACAAAGACGCAAGATATATACAAGGTTGACAAGTCTGGGAATATCACTCGGACCAAGAAGACCTGTCCCCGTTGCGAGAAGGGCACCTTCATGGCTGAACACTCCAACCGTTTTGCATGTGGTCGTTGTGGATACACTGAATTCAAGCGCAAGAGTAAGTAGTTGGTCATTCACCAACAATAGCCATTACCCACCTCACAAATAGCAGAACACCAATTATCATTGTGAGCACTATATCTGCAAGGAATACTCCTGGGACGTAGACCTCTACCCATGCAGCAAGGATTATCGCAATCGGGAATGTCACGATGAATGGTAACGTAGCCATTGTCAACGAGATCTCCTCACTTGAAACCATTGCATTCACGAGAAGGACTATCCAGATGGCATAGATACCCACGAGAAGTGCTACTTGTAACATCATTGCGTTCTTTCTCCATTTTGAATTATACAACTATGTGTATATCACATGGTTGTAGCTTATTTTCTCCTTTTCAGCTCATATTCAACTCAAGAAACTAGAGTCAATAAGCATCTCAAACTATGAGTTCGAGGCCTCCGAAAAATAAATATTACATTATATTTTCTCAACATATAGGAGCATTGAAGTCATCCTATATGGTTCACTCATCCAATCGGGTGGGATTGTTCAAATTATGAGGGATTAATCGGTGAAGCGTCCATATTACGTAATCGTGCTAGCGGTACTGCTTGGTGTGGTAAGTTGGGTTATTGATGTTTTCTTTCGTTCAGTAGTTTTTCCAGATCATACTTTTTTTGAATTGTTACTATCACCTGAAATAGACCTTTTATGGAAGGTCTGACCCTCATTTCCCAGTGGGCACTATTTGGAATTGTGGTAACCATTTTAATGGGTCGGCAAATGAAGATTGAGAACGCTCTCAGGACCTCGAACACTGAGCTAGAAATATACGCACGCATTATGCGACACGACTTGAAAAACGACATCCAGAATATCGTATACAATGCAGAACTTGTATCTATGATTGTTCAAGATGACGACGAATGTGCTGAATCAATTAGTACCGTAGTTGCCAGTGCTGAACGAATGGACTAAGTCCTCTCGCTTTCAATAGGGTCCCGAGGAAAGAAAGATTCGATTGTTCGCTCTTAGACGGAGTTTCCGAACTAGCTATGAAAGCTCATGCGGAACTAAAAGTAACGGTTCACTCATTTGATGACTTAGAGAACATCGAGATAACAGACATACCTCTTCTGCCACTGGTATTTCACAATCTGATGAGGAACAGTGTGCGACATGCAGGAGCGGCAACAGAAGTCACGATTACTCTATCTAAGAAAGGAGAGTTCGGTCAAATTGATGTTGCAGACAATGGTCCTGGGATAGCGTCTGAGATATTACCGATTTTATTCCAAGAAAGTGCATCAACCACTGGAGGAGGTCTTGGACTCCATTTGAGCAGAAAGATCATTCAGAGCTACGGTGGGTCAATGACACTGGTACAGAGTGACACAAGTGACATTGGTGCAGTGTTTCGTATAGAGATTCCTCTTCCTGTTGATTGATTTTGATGGACCACAATTGACCGGGTTTTCATATGACGTGTTCGAGGACTAGTCGATAGAGAATTAGGACCCGTTAAGTGGTAGCGGGTGGATGATTTGAACATCCGATCTCGGGGTTTCCCGAAGACGGAACTCAAGCGTTTCCGCTTTTATGAGCCCCGCGGGATAGGCCTGGCTTCCCCAACCCGCTTTACTTAAACGTTTGTTTGAACAATAGCAAGAACCAAGCCGAAGGCCCAACCCGCTATTGCAGAACTGGATTTGCTGGACAGAGTTTTAAAGTTATTCGTAGGACTTGCCTACTTCACCTTTCTTGCGAACTCCTTTCCAAAGTTGAAGGCTTGACCAAGTTCATCAGTGTCCGGCACCCACTTCACCGTGAAGGGTTCCATGACTATGTCCATCTTCCCCTTTTCCATGGACTCCTGAATCTTCTTCACAGCGCCTCCACCCCAGCCGTACGAACCAAAAGCTGCGCATTTCTTCCCGACAGGCTTGAGCATCTCAAGGTCAGAGAGAACAGACGCCACATTGGGTAGAATGTCATTGTGCATAGTAGCACTTCCAACGAGAATGCCTCTTGCCTCCAATAGGTCAGCCATGATATCGTAGCGATCACTATGAGGAATGAGTTTCAGGATGGGTTCTAGACCTTCACTGTGAACACCTTCGGCAATAGCACGTGCGATTTTTGTCGTGCTTTCCCACATAGTGTCCCAAGTAATTACAACTTTATCTTGGAATCTCTCACCCTTGGCCCATTCGAGATATCGAGTAACGATCTGAAGTGGGTCTTTTCGCCAAATCAGACCATGAGAAGGGGCTATCATCTTGATTGGAAGTCCTAGCTCAACAACCTCTTCGATTTTCTTGCGGACCATCCTACTCAATGGCCAGAGAATGTTTGCGTAATACTTCTCAGCTTCCCGCCAGAGAACATATTGATCAACCTCGTCTGCAAAGCGTTGCTCTGTGGCGTAATGTTGACCAAAAGCATCGTTTGGTAGCAAAAGTTCCTCTTCGACATAGTACGTGAACATAGACTCAGGCCAGTGAAGCATCGGAGCCTCATAGAATCTGAGCGTCTTACCTCCCAAGTCCACCTCATCACCGGTCTTGACTGTCTGAATGTCCCAGCCATCTTCATAGTGTTTTTTGAGTTGGTCAACCGCTCTTGATGTGCAGATTAGTTTCGCATCGGGAACCATCTTGAGAATTTCAGGCGGTGCACCAGAGGGGTCCATCTCTGTATGGTTTGATATCATAAAATCGATTTTCAGAGGGTCAATCACTTTGGAGATTCTGGCAAGCATCTCACCAGTAAATGATCCCATCACAGAATCAACCAATGCCACTTTCTTTCCAACTACAAGATATGCATTGTAGGTTGTGCCATGGTGTGTTGTATAACTGAAACCGTGGAAGTTTCGAATGTTATAG
>Ga0255052_10000512_pt1 | contig 31021 bp, 26 predicted proteins | sample JV7_2_21_MG_FD_188632 | JGI IMG/M metagenome (GOLD analysis project Ga0255052, IMG submission 188632) | Seawater microbial communities from Jervis Inlet, British Columbia, Canada - JV7_2_21 | ecosystem: Environmental > Aquatic > Marine > Inlet | place: Canada: British Columbia | collected...
GATTGATGAACGAATACTGTTACGCGATCGACCGCGGCGATCTGGACGGCTTTGCCAATTTGTTTGCGAATGGCAGTTTCGAGATCATCGGTGATCCTGGCGGCCCGATGCGCGGCTCGGAAGCTGTCCGCCGCATGCTCGACAACGTCACCCTGTACGACGGAAAACCAAACACCAAACATGTGATGAGCAACATGCAGATCGATGTCAACGAAGATGGCCGCAGCGCGGTCGCCGAATGCTACATCACCGTCTTCCAGGGCCTGCCTCCCGATTTTCCGCTGCAGCCTATTTTCCTGGGGCACTATCACGACAGTTTCGAAGAAATCGATGGGGCCTGGCGGTTTTCGAGTCGCCAGATCTCGCCCGACCTGATCGGCGATCTCAGCCGCCACCGCGCCGACATGGCATAGACACAGCAGTCATCGACAATTGCCGCCTGATACCCTTAAACATCGCCTTATAGGATTTGCTGAGAAACTGGCCTAGCGCATCAGCTTCGGTCCCGTTTTCCGGCAATTCGAACTGGCCTTCCCACCGCAAGCTACATTTATTGGGCCCGCGTTCATCGAGTTGCGCAATTGCCGTGTACGACAGCATCGAATACTGCGGAATGGCCGACGGACCGCCGGTAGCTCACAACTCGTTACGGATGTCAGGCACTCGGCGCTGACATCTGCGCACCCGGAACGGGATTGAAATAATGAATGACGACATTGCGCCTGGCGATCTTCCATACGCCATTGCGGCGCTCGAAGTCATCGCTGTATGTTGCAGAGATCATTTGCACGATATCGTCTTTCGTAGCACCCATGCAATCGACATCGCAAACCCCGCGGGCACGATCCGGCCCATCGAACTCCAGCTTCAGGTTTGACGTCAGGTGGTGTGTTTCGCGCCAAAGCGGATATAGGACGTCCATTACTGCCTCGCGAATGCCAGCATGTCCTTCAAATGTGCCGAACGGCGGGCCGATTTCCCAGACCGCGTCCTCATGCCAGATCGCAATGAATTTCTCCCAGTCGTGGCTATCAAACCCGCGGCAGTAATCGGTAACGAGGTCACGCAGCACGGCCCGGCTTTCCAGCTCGTCGACGCGGCGAGCCAGATCTTCGATACTGACACTCACTTCCTGGCCTCGGAGTGTGCGGCATTGGCGGCAATGTAACCGAAGGTCATCGACATACCGAGCGTGTGGCCGGCCCCGTAATACGCATCCCCTGATGGGCTGGCAATGCAGTTGCCCGCACCGTACAGGCCGGCGATCGGCTGATCCTCGCTATCGAGTACCCGTGCCCTAGCGTCAATCACCGGGCCGCCACAGGTATCCAGCGCACCCGCCGCAAGAATTATCGCGTAATACGGCCCTTTATCGCTCAGTGGGTGCATTGTCACGGATGGATACTTGTTCTCCGGCCAGCCGCTGTCGGGCTTCATGGGTGAGAACACCTGATGCCACTCACTGTCGTAGGCATGCTTGCCGCGCTGGAAGTCTGCATCTTCGCCGGTCTCTGCGAAGCTGTTGAAGCGTTTGATGGTTTCTTTCAGATTCGCGGCGAACGAGGTATCCAGTTCCAGCCCGCCTGTGCTGGCCTTAATCTCGCCCAGGCGCGCCTGGATCGCTGCCGTCAGCTCTCCCAGTGTCTGGCCGCGGAGGACATGCCCGGCAGTAGCGGAATCCTCCGGTACAGGATACACGCCGGCGAAGCCGCCAGCGGTGCGCGCGTCATAAATCATGAACAATAGCTGGTTAGGGAATTCGGCATGCGTAGAATCGTAGAGACCGTGCGCCTCCGTGCGGTCGTTGTAGTTGCGGTTCTCGTTCACGACGCGCACGCCATATTTGTTGACCTGGAAGGCCGAGTCACCCGACGGGAAAAAGACGCCGGCGGCCAGCTGGGGGCTCACCAGGGCTTCCTCGAGCAGGATCTGGGTGCGCCAGGCACCACCAATATTGCCCAGGCTGGCACCGGCAGCCGTAGCAATATCGATGAAGTCGCCTTCCGCCGCGGGCATTGCGCAGGAGCCGTATAGTCGCATCGGTTGCCAGGCATTGTTCTTCTCAGCGTTATGCGCGTAGCCGCCGGTCGCGAAGATGACCGCCTTGGATGCCCGGATGTTAACCGCCTTGCCGCCGGCATCGGCCTGCACGCCGATGACCTGGTCGTCGTCCTGAATCAACTTCACGGCGCGATGTCCGAGCAAGGTTGGTATACCCCGATCTGCTACCGCCTGCCCCAGCTGTTGCATCAGGTCTCCGCCGCCGCCCATCGTGCCGTCCGCCCTGAGCGGGCCCAGCGCTCGACCTGCGGGCACCTTATTCTCCGGGACATGATCGAGGTAATCCGTAGCCGGGCGGTCCAGGAAAAACATGCGCCATTCGCCGACGTTCAATGAGCCGGTGTTGCGTAGTGAGTTGACTGCGGCGGACGCGTTGTCGTAAAACGACTCGAGAAGCGCGAACTCTTGGTCGCTCAGCCCCAGCTTCGCATCATTCGAGTCGTAGCGTTCGGGGTAGGAGAAGCGCGCCTGGTAGCGGATGCAGTCTTCCTTGCGGTCCTCGATGCCTCGATCCTTCAGCGTGAAGTTGTTCGGCACCCACAGGACGCCCGCCGACTTCATCGAGGTGCCGCCCAGGAAATTGGCTTTCTCGATCATCATCACCGCGTCGCCATTGGCGTGCGCCGTCAGTGCTGCCGTCGCGGCACCGACACCACTGCCAACGACCAGAATGTCTGTCTCGTGGTGCCAGTCGAACGTGGCCGATGACTGACATGATGATAAAGAAATGACGCCGGCCGAGGCAGCCGTCGCCCCGGCGCCAGCTAACAATTGTCGTCGTGTAAGGCCCTTGGGCGCCCGCTCTTTCATCTTGTCACCTCTCTAAAACGATCCCCTCGGCCTCGCGGTCCCAGCAATCGTCGGTGATACCTTCTTTTTTCAGCTTGAACTTCTCAACCCGCTCACTCGGCGTCTTGGGCATATCATCCCGAATCGCGATATATCGCGGAATAGCGAAGTACGCCATGCGCGGTTCGCACCAGCGAATCAGTTCTTCCTCGGTGGCAGAGTGACCTTCCTTGAGCACGACAACCGCTTTGACCTCCTCTTCGCCAACATCAGCTGGCACGCCAACAACGGCAGACTCGAGCACAGCATCGTGTGACGAGATTACGGACTCGACCTCGAAGGATGAAATATTCTCGCCCCGCCGCCGGATCGCCTGTTTCTTTCGATCGACGAAAAAAAAATAGCCATCTTCGTCCATGCGCCCGAGGTCGCCTGTATGAATCCAGCCGTTCTCGAATAGCTGCAGCGTCGCTTCCGGCTTGTTGTAATAGCCAGTAGTGCCAACAAACATCTTGTTGGAACGGGCAATGAACTCACCGAGATTGCCGGGCGGGCATTCATTATCGTCATCATCGACAATTCGCACATCCCAACCAGTGATGGTCTTGCCACAGGCGCCAGCTCGCGGCTCATCATAGGGGCTCACCAGACAGCAGTAGCACTCGGTCATTCCATACACTTCGAGGATCTTCGTGTTGAATCGCTCCTGGAAAGCGTGCCACTCATCCTGCGGCGCGGCGGCGCCGACCATGAGGCGTATCGGATTGTCCGCATCGTTCTCTTTTTCCTCCTGCTTGAGCAGGATCGGAATGATGCCGCCGATGTAATTCGCCTCGGTACATTCCCAACGCCTGCAGTCGTCCCACAACCTCGAGGCTGAGAATCGATCGACGATGACCGCCTTCGCGTCTGCCAGAATCGCCGGCCCGACAGTAATACCTTGCGCGTTGCCGTGAAAGAATGGCAAGCCCGTATAGAGGACATCGTCTTCGGTGTATCGGGAGTAACCGACCGATTCCGCCCAGATGTCGTACCAGTAGTGGTGACTAAACATCACACCCTTCGAAACACCGGTCGTGCCGGACGTGTACAAAATCGAGGCGAGGTCACTGTAATGCACAGCTACGCCGGGCGAATCCTGGGATCGGTCAGAGAATTCCGCATAAATCAGGTGCTCGAATCCTGGCCATGACGGCACAGGTGAGCCTGTTGCGGCACTGTCTGTATAAACAATGTGCCTGATTGCTTCCAGATCGCCGGCTATGCCCTCGAGGCGATCCAGATACTGCAAGTCAGCAACCAACGCCACGCAGTCGGACTGTACCATTTGGTAAGCGAGCCCCTGGCCTTTCAATGCGACATTTACCGGCACCTCGCAAGCGCCGATCTTATTCAGCCCGAACCAGACATAAAGAAACTCCGGATTATTGGGCAGCATGATCGCAACCTTGTCACCATGCTTGACACCGAGTTCGAGGAAGCCGTTGGCCGCCTGGTTAATCCGCGAATTAAACTCCTCGAGCGTGATTGGATCATCACGGAACTGAAATACGACATGATCGGGAAACTGCCTTGCTTTATCTTCAATGATTTTGGGAAGCACCCGATCATGCTGTGAATATTCCTGCATATTCCAGTTTTCCCACTTCTTGGCGTGGCGTTCGAACTTGTCGTCCCATTGGCCCATTCACAACTCCTTCTTGATTACCCGATACAGATTCAGCATGTGGCGTCTACAGGTATTTTTTGTCCATGTGTTTTTCGATCAGCTTTTGGGATTCGCCATACCAGACACCTTCATCGTGTGCGTCGAGCATTTTGCCGAGGTCCCAGGTCAGGATCTTCTCCGGGATCACTTCGATGATGCAGCGCAACGGCGTATGAACCGCTTCGAAAGCCACCTCGCGCTCCTCGTCCGTGGTCAGCTCGAAGAAATACTTGTCGATAATTTTCCAGTGGATGTCACGCATCAGCGCGTCATCATCGTGAATCTCCGCCTGGCCCATGACCATGATGGCTTTCTGGTGGCGCACGTTAGTGCCGTCATTGTGGATGCTGACCGTGATCTTCGGATTTTCCATCAGGCAACCCACCTTGTGGCGGAAGTTCTTGATGCTGGACATCATGATGTTCTCGTCCTTGATGACGAAGAACATCGGGGTCACCACGGGATAGCCTCTCTTGTTGATGTGACCCATGTTGCAATAGGCGCTTTCGTGGTAGAGAAGATCAAATTCATCTTTCTCCATCGGGTAATCCTGGGCAACCCGAAGTTGCTCGAGTTTGACCGGGTCGAATGTAACTGTTGGTTTCTCCGACATGTGACTTCCTCGCAATAATCTAAGAGCAGATTTCAAGCCCCGGCTTTTTAAATAACGGGGCCAAAGCTGACAAGGCAGGCCGATGCCTGCCTTGTCAAATAGTAAAACAACTTAAACGTGTATCTACCAGGCATAGCTCACTTCGAAACCGTAGGTACGTGGCGGGCGTGCTGCTGCATATGACCACAGGTTCGCCACATCAAAGCCGATGCCGTAACCGTCTTCATCCAGCAAGTTGTGTCCAAACGCGCTGAATCGCCAGTTATTGACGTTGTAGTTGAACGATGCGTTAACCATATTCTGTGCGTCGTTGTTTAATTCAGGTTTGTTGAGAAAATCAACTGCATGGTCATCTATGTAATGCCATCCAGCCAGTATTTCTGCCATACCTGATCCCATTGACCACTCATACATTGCGGACAGGCTGGCGGTGAATTCCGGCGCACGCCGGAAATCCAGATGAGAGAAGTCCGTCATTACGGGCGTGTCCGTCGTGCCGGTATTGACAATGAAATCATCATACTCGGCATCCAACAACCCGAGATTTGCGCGCAGAATCATGCCACTTTCAGCAAGATACATCATTTCAACTTCAAGCCCTGATATGGTCGCGTTGGACGCGTTAACCACGCGGGTGACCTGGCCGGTTCCACTGGTCGTCGACGCTTGCTGGATTTCCTCCTGCTTGTCCTTGTAATCCATGTAAAAGGCAACGACGTTGAACGTCATGCGGCCATCGAGTTTTTCGGATTTGTAACCCAATTCAAAATTGTCCACTGTCTCCGGATCATATGGAACGGTAGCCGTCTCATCACTGTCCACCCGGCCATTGAAACCACCGGCACGATAGCCGGCTGAATACAGACCATAGACCATGGCGTCATCATTGATCTGGTATTTAAGCGCTACTTTCGGAGTAAATTCGCTCCAGTCTGTAGCGGCTTCTCCATTATTGACACCGCGCTGATCAGTGGTCTTTTCATCCCTGGTATGACGTCCGCCGAGGGTCAGCGTCCAACGGTCGCTGAATGCGTAGTCGCCTTCGAAAAATACGGCCCAGGACTCGCTGGTCTGAAAAGTAGTCTGGGGAAGTTCGACAATGAAATTGGGCGCGGCAAACCCGATCCAGCTCAAAAGCCGGATCGTGTATTCAGAATCCCAGAAATAAGCACCCACGGTATAGCTCAGGTCGCTCCCGGCATCGTAAGTCAATCGCAGTTCGTGCGAGTCCTGCTCGTACTCAGCCGGTCGATCGGTGTGGAACATGACTTCCTGCACCCCGTCCCAGTCGGTCATGACAGTTTCCTCGGTCTCCCAGTTACCGAAAATATAGTCAAACCGGTACTCGTCATTAATATCCCAGCGTACGTCAAGCTGAATAGTGTCGGCATCGTAGGTCGTGTCGTACGGAGACAGCGGCGGGTCGAAATTGGGGTCTTCTCCCAGTATCCAGGTGACATCGTCTCCATAGGCCTGATCCGACCGATAACGGCCACCGGAGATCGGTGTCTTCCCATCCGGCGAACAAACGCCGAATCCGGCGCAGAATACTTGCCCGGGCTGAGCGATATTCAGCAAGGTTGGCGTATCCTGATCGGTTCTTTCCTGCAGGTAGGTAAATTCAATTTCCAGACCTTCCGTCGGCTTGAACAGCGGGTTAATCCCCAAAGCCGTGTATTCCACCTGGCCGTCTTTTCTTCCAGTAACGTTATTGGTCACATACCCCTCACCCTGATCCTTGTAAGATGCGGTGAGTTTCAGGGCAGTAGCGTCGCCCAGGGCAAAATTAAGTACGCCATCAAGAGTGGTTGTTTCATAATTACCGAATCCGGCGCGAATCTTGCCGCCGTTTTCTCCGGTGGGTTTTGTGCGCTCCATGTTGATCACACCACCGATGGTATTTCTGCCAAACAATGTTCCCTGCGGGCCGCGAAGTACCTCGACGCGGGCGATGTCGATAGCCCTGTCTATACTGCCGGTCATCGTGCCGCGGAATACTCCGTCCACCACCACGCCAACTGCGGGATCAAAATTCTTCTCGACCTCCGAGACGCCGATTCCGCGAATATACGCGGCGGCCACGCCACCCGGGCCCTGGGACGTGTCGTCCAGGATGAGATTGGGTGAAATGTAGACCAGATCGCGCAAATCGGTCGCGAAATTGTTCTCGATTTCCTTGGCACCCATGGCGCTCACGGACAATGCCAGACCTTGCACATTCTCCACTCTTTTCCGAGCAGTTACGGTTATCTCCTCTAACACGCCATCAGCACCGCTCTGTTGAGCGAATGACGCAGCCGGCAACAGGAGTAACAATGTCGGAACAAGGCTCAGATATGCGGGCAACATGGCATTTCGTACGAAAATCTTCATGGACGTTCCCCTTGCAGGTTGCTCGCCGCAACCATCAATAGTGAAACCAGAATGAATCGCTGCTTAAAGAAACTTGAACTTTGTTCAAGTTTTTCACACAATATCGTTGACTGTCAAGCAAGCGGTCCTGCCACGGTGCCGTCAAGTGCAGTGATTTTCAGTGCGTGTGCGCGACCATTAGTGCAAACAATTCAAAGAGGTAGACATGTCGAATATTGAAGTTGAGCGCAAGGGTGAAGTGGAATGGATCAGACTTAACCGCCCGGACCGTATGAACGCTTACGACGCGGAAATGGCGCATGAACTGATGCATGCCATTGAACAGGCATCCGATGCTGGCGTTATCGTATTGACAGGCAATGGACGTGCATTTTGCGCTGGGGGCTATCTGGCCGACCTGAGTGACCCGGACCCGGAAGCTTTGCGCAGCATGTTTTACGGCTCTCTGAAACTGTATGAATCAATCCGCACCAGTCCTCGCCCGGTAATCGCAGCAGTCAATGGTGCCGCTGCCGGCGGCGGTAACGAACTGGTCGTTGCCTGTGACCTTGCCATTGCGGCGGAGAAAGCGACATTCGGCCAGACCGGTGTACGCGTTGGCAGCGCCCCGGTGCTTGGCGGCAGCAACTTCCTCACGATGGTCGTTGGTGAAAAACGCGCCAAGGAAATTGCATTTATGTGCCGGCGATATTCCGCGGAAACCGCCCTTACTATGGGGCTCGTGAATGCGGTAGTGGCCGGCGATGAGCTGGAAGACGAGGTCACCCGTTGGGCGGACGAGTTGCTCAAGATGAGCCCGCGTTATCTCGAAATCGCCAAAATAAATTCGAATGTCTGGTGGAACCAGTGTCGCGAATCGCACCTGAACGGCCTGGGGATGTTAGTACAGGCCATCGGCTCGAAAGACATGATCGAGGGCGCAACGGCTTTCATGGAGAAACGACAGCCCATATTCGAAGGCAGAGCAACACCGAGTAAGCAGGACTGAGGCTGGATAAGCCGGGGACATGCCAGGATGAATTTCGAACTCGAAGACAGGTATCTCGGTATTCAGGAACAGGCTCGTGATTTTGCTCAATCGATCGCGCACCTTGCTGCTGAGGCCGATAACATGAGTTCTGTGCACCCGGGCATACTTGACGGCTTGCGCAAGAGTGGCCTTAGCCGCCTGATGGTGCCAGCCGCCTACGGCGGTGCCGACGAAAAACTCGATCCTCTCGCCATCTGCCTCGTCCGTGAGGTACTGATGGCAAATTGCTGCCAGGCGGACTCGCTGTTCGCAATGCAGGGTATTGGCAGCTACGCACTCAGTATCGGCGCCTCGGAAGAACAGCGGGCTCACTGGCTTCCGAAGATCGCCAGCGCCGAGTGCCTGCCGGCCTTCGCCTTGACGGAACCCGATTCAGGATCCGACCTGAAGTCCATCACCACTGAGATCGTCAGGAATGGAGATGACTTATATCTGCAAGGTGACAAGTCTTTCATATCCAATGCCGGTGCGGCGTCCTATTACATTGTGTTCGTCCGTGACGGTAGCGGATATTCACTGGTCCTTGTCCCCGCCGACGCAAGTGGCATAAGTGTAAGGCCAACACCAGAAATCATTGCTCCGCACGTTATGGGCGAAGTGACTTTCGACAAGGTCAGAATTCCTGCTGATGCCTGCCTCGGCGACGGAGGAGACGGCTTGAATCTCGTGTTGGCAACGCTAGCGGTGTTCCGGGTCTCTGTTGCCGGTGCCGCAGTGGGCTTGGCGGAAGCCGCACTTCACGAAGCGGTTCGCCACACTCGCACCCGGACACAATTTGGCAAACCGTTGATCCGCCTGGGTGCGGTGGCACAGATGCTGGCCGATTGCTGGACGGAAATCGAGATGGCGCGGCTGTTGACATACCATGCAGCGTATCTCGCGGGCAAACAGTCTTTAGAGAGCGTCAACTACTCCTCGATGGCGAAGCTGGGCGCCAGTGAGATGGCCTCGCGTGTGGTTGATCGGTGTGTGCAGGTTATGGGACGCTTCGGGTTGATTAGTGACTCCAAGATTGAACGGCTTTATCGACAAGCAAGGCCTATGCGAATATACGAAGGCGCTTCGGAAGTTCTGCGACGGGGCATTGCAAGAACACTCGCTGATAAAGTGGACTGATGCATCTTCAACTGGAAAACAAAGTTGCCATCGTAACCGGTGCAAGCCGAGGCCTGGGGATGGCTGCGGCCCTGTCATTGGCCGCCGAGGGATGTAAAGTCCTGGCTGCCGCCCGGACTGTGGAGGATTTGCACAAACTCGAATTGGAAAATCCGGATTTGATCCGCGCCCGCCCGTGTGACATGAAGGACATTGAGGCGGTGAAATCTTTACCCGCGAGCGCTATCGATGAATTCGGCCGGCTGGATATAGTTGTCAACAATGCCGGGATAGCCCCGGCCGGTTTGTTCCTGGAACAGGATGATCGCGTTTGGGACGAGGTGTTTGCGATCAACGTGACCGCGCCAGCCATGTTGGCAAAGGAGGCTGGCAAGATCATGATTGAGCAGGGCTCCGGCAAGATCATCAACATTGCCTCGACCTCCGGAATTCTGGGCAAACGACTTCTTGTGGCGTATTCCTCCTCGAAGGGCGCAGTACTTCAGTTCACCAAAGCGTTGGCTGCCGAACTCGCGCGCAAAGGCATACAGGTGAACGCGATTGCGCCGGGCGCCTTTGTTACCGATGCACAACAAGCAGTGCTAAACTCGCCTGAAATGCTCGCGCGCCGAATTGCCAAGATTCCGTCGAAACGCATGGGAGACAGTGGCGAAATTGGCCCGCTGATCTGCTATCTGGCCTCGCCATTGTCCGACTTCGTTACCGGCGGTGTTTTCGTGATTGACGGCGGAGAATCGAGTCAACTGTAAACAGTGGATGCGCGGTTTCGTGCCAATGGCACTTGTTAACAAAAAAATCGAGAATAATATCAAGAAGCGCGACGAAAATAAGCGCTTGCCGGGCACGCTGGGAGGTAAGCGCCGGCAACTAATCCTCGCCGCATTCCACGAATGCATCATCGACCAGGGTTATGCGAAGACTACCCTTCGCGACGTCGCCAAGGGCGCAGGAATGACAGCGAGTCACTTGCTGTATTACTTTTCCGGCAAAGATGCGATTCTGGAGCAGTTTTTCGAGGACGTCTCGCAGACAATTGTCGAAAGGCTCGAGAGCTTTGCGCCGGAGGCACCAGATCGACAAATCGATTTGCTCGCTGAATTGTTTTTCGCCGGCAAAGGCATCACCCGCTCCGAAATCGGTTTCATGCTGGAGTGTTTCGGCGTCGCTGTGCATGACAAGCATTTACGTAATCACAAGAAGAAGCTGGACCGCTACTGCAAAAATTACATGAAAGATCTTTTCTTGCGGGCGCCCGGTGGGCGCGGAACACCGGAAGATGCTGCCGAGATCGGCTATTCACTCCTGGTCGGTCTGCGCACGGCTGCATACTTCGATCCACAATTGAAGCTGAGCAGAGCCCAGCGCCTGTTTCACGATGAACTGACAATTCTGGCGGGATTTTCGCCTGACCGGGATGCGAACAAGAGGATACGAGAGTGAAAGCAAAGCATAAACTGGCCATCCATGAATTAATGAGCCGTGCCGCCTATTACTTTGACCTGCACGACACCGACGGGCTTGAAGCCTGCTTCTGCGAGGATGCTCGAATGCTGGTCAATATCGCCGGTGGCGAGACATTCGGCCCCTTTGAAGGACGCAACTCGATCATGGAATTGATGCGCGGTTCATTGGAGGCGCAGAAGGACCGGCGCCGCCACATCATTTGCGACGTCTTTTTCGAATCCGAAGACGACAATGAGGCAACAGTCGTCTCCACGCTGGTCGTTTCGTCTGTTGACAACGATGAAATATCTCTCGTGACCAGCGGTGTTTACCGTGACCTGGTACGAAAAGTAGGCTCTGACTGGCTGATCGCTGATCGGCACGTTGACCTTGATCGCATGTTCTGAGCACACGATGCCGGGGCTTATCAGCGACGAACTGCGCTCGCAAATCGGCTTGTCACCCGAGCCACGCACGGAACTCGTCACCCGGCGTGATATCCGCAAGTATTCAGTCGCAACCGGGCAGCGGCTTCAGAAGTACCTCGATGGAGACGAGGCTCCGCCACTATTCCACCTCGCGTTGTTTTGGGATGTTGTGGAGCAGGACAAGCTGTCGCCTGATGGCGTTGCGTTGGACAGCTGGTTACCCGAATTTCCGCTAAAACGGGCCATGGCTGGACAACTGAAGCTCGAATATCACCAGACAATTCTGCCCGGCCAAACCCTGACGGCAAAACGTACACTATGCGATATGTATGAGAAGCAGGGGTCCAGCGGCCCTTTGATTTTTTATGAAGTCAGCACCGAAGTCTTCGATGCTTCAGGCGCCGCCGTGCTGACCGAGCGTGCCACGCGCATCCTTCGCTGAATCATGGCGAGAATCGACGAAATCTCTGTTGGGGACCGACTGCCGGAATTTCGGCAGGAGACGGATACGGTCGGGCAATTCCTTTACAACGCTGTGTTGTGGAATGCACATCGCATACATTTCGACTATCCGTATGCCACCAAGGAAGAGAAATATCCGGGGCTTGTGGTCGCCGGGCCCTTGATGGGTGACTGGTTGAGTCAGTGTGTCCTCGAATGGCTGGGTGACGATGGACGCTTGCTGCGCTTCGAGTATTCGAACAGACGGGCGGCTTTCGTCGGCGATGTATTGTTGAGTCGCGGCGAGGTACACGAAGTTGACCGGGCATCCCGCACGGCGACCCTTGCTCTCGAAATCGTCAACGAATCCGGTGATCAGCTGACGCCCGGAAGTGCCGTTGTGCAGTTTCAGGACTGAGATACAGGACAGCTGACCATGCATAGCTTGCGCGGAAGAACTGCCATCGTCGGAGCCGCCGATACCGTGGTAGGCAAGGTACCCGGCCTGAGCGCCACCGAGCTGTGCGTGGATGCTGCCTTGCGGGCATTGGCCGATGCCGGTATCGGCAAGGACGAGGTCGATGGGCTGGTGACGTGCCAGTCGATGGCCGAGCCACACATGTATCACGCCGAGACGATCGCAGAGTATCTGCAGATATTTCCGAAATACTGCGTGACTGCCAATGCCGGTGGCGGCACGACGTTTTCGACGATCCGCAACGCGGCTGCGGCAATCGCCGCGGGTGTCTGCGAAACCGTACTGATCAGCATGGCTGACAGCCTCCGCAGTGGACTGACGCGGGACCGGGCGATGGCCATGCAGTCGGCAACAGGCCATCCGCAATTTGAAATCCCTTATGGGCCCACGGTCCCTGCCTACTATGCATTACTTGCACGCGCGCATATGGACCGCTTCGGGACCACGTCCGAGCAGTTCGCGGCGGTGGCTGTCAGTGCGCGAAACTACGCCTCTCAGAGACCCGGGGCGCAGATGACGGAAGTGATTACGGTCAGCGATGTATTGGAGTCACGCATGATCGCGGATCCGCTGCACCTCCTGGATTGTTCACTGGTTTCAGATGGTGGTGCGGCGGTCATACTGACGTCCGTCGGGAACGCCGGGAACTTTCGCACCAAACCGGTTTATGTTCTCGGCATGGGGGAAGGACACAGCCATGAACATATTTCGCAGGCAAGTGACCTGACGACATCCGCCGCTGTGCAATCGGGACACGAAGCATATGCGATGGCAGGCCTGACGCCGGCCGACATCGACCTTGCGCAGATATACGATTGCTTCACACCGGTCGTTTTGATTGAACTCGAGGACCTAGGCTTTTGCGAGAAAGGAGCGGGCGGTGCTTTCGTCGAATCCGGTGCATCCTCTATAGGCGGCGAACTGCCCATGAACACCAACGGCGGATTATTATCCTACTGTCACCCTGGCAATCCGGGCTCGATGTTCGGCCTGACCGAAGCCATTTACCAATTGCGCGGTGAGTCCGGGCCGCGCCAGGTCAGCGGTGCTGAGACCGCACTGGTCCATGGACAGGGTGGCATCATGTCCAGCCACGCGACGCTCGTGCTAGGCCAGGAGCAAGTGCTGTGAGCAATCGTGAAGGCAAGTTCCTGCCGTCACCGCAACCGGCAACCAGGCCCTATTGGGAGGCCTGCAAGCGCCACGAATTGCTGTTTCAGGAATGCTCACAATGCGGCGTGCGGCAATTTTATCCCCGCACGATATGTGCATCCTGTTCTGCCACCGAACTGCAATGGGTGCAGGCCTCCGGTTCAGGAACCGTGGTCAGCTGGACCGTCGTCCGGCATCCGGTATCGCCAGCATATGCCGCCGACATTCCGTACGTCATTGCGCTGATCGAACTTGACGAAGGTCCTACAATGATGGCGCAGATCGTCGATTGCGATCCAGAGTCGGTTAACAGCGGCATGCCGGTCGAAGTGTGTTTCGAAGATTGGACGGAAGAAATCAGCATGCCGAACTTCCGTGCCCGACCGAACACCGGAGCCTGAGCCAGCATGGGTGAGCGGCGGGACTGGCTCGATCTGACCAATGAAGACGCTCTCGATCCGGAGTTGCCGATTTGCGACCCGCATCACCATTTTTGGCATTACCCGACGAGCCGATATCTGGTCGATGAATTCTTGCAGGATATCTCCGGTGGTCATCGGGTTCTCGAGTCCGTCTTCGTCGAATGTCTGCAGTTTTACGATGAAGGCGCACCCACGGAACTTCAGCCAGTCGGCGAAACCGAAACAGTGGATCGCATGGCCAGCGCGCCGCAGGCACAAAATCAAACTGAGATCGCAGCGGGTATCGTTGGCTTCGCCGACGTGACTCTCGGCGACGGCGTCCGGCCGGTGCTCGAAGCACACCTGCAGGCCAGCCCCAGATTTCGTGGTATCCGCTACGCCACCGCCTGGCATGCGGATGCAAAGATTCACAATGCCCACACTCATCCTCCGGAAGGCTTGATGCTAGACCCGACGTTTCGTACGGGCCTGCAGCACGTCGCCGAACTGGGTCTGAGTTTCGATGCATGGCTCTACCACACGCAGCTCGGCGAGCTGGCGGATCTTGCCCATACCTTTCCTACTCTCAATATCGCGCTGAACCATATGGCGGGCCCGCTTGGAATCGGGCCCTACGCGAACCAGAGGGAGCAGGAATTCGCGAACTGGAAGCGACAAATCAAGGCGCTGTCTCAGTGCGAGAACGTAACGGTCAAGCTGGGAGGCCGGGCAATGAAGACGAGTGGCTTTGAGTGGCACCGGAAGAATCGACCTCCGGGCTCCGAGGAATTGGCCGCGGCGATGGCCCCTTATTTCGAGACGTGTATCGAGCTGTTCCGCCCGGACAGATGCATGTTTGAAAGCAATTTTCCCGTAGACAAGGCTTCGTGCAGCTACACGGTGTTGTGGAACGCCCTCAAGCGGGTCGCAAGCTCCTATACCGAAGCGGAAAGCCGCTGGTTGCTTCACGACACGGCGGCAAAATTTTATCGACTCAACAATTGATCGACGAAGTCAAGGCAGTCGCGCGCCAGTGCGGTTCGATCGTCAAGGCTTCGCATCACGGATTGTGTGACCGTTGTTTCCAGGCCCAATGCCTGGATGCGAAGCGCCTGTCCCTCATCCTCGGTATCAAGAACAAAACCGTCGAGAAAATCAGCATAGTACGCGGCCACAGTTTCGGCTGTGCCGGGAACTCCCAGTTCCCGCATCATCTTGACCGTAGGCCCCTTGATGGCCTGGCCGGCCACGACCGGTGATACTGCCACGACCGGCGCCTGGCAGTTGATCAGAAAATCGCGCATCCCGTTGACCTGCAGGATTGGCTCAATACTGACATAGGGATTCGAAGGACAGAGTATGACCCCACTTGGAGGCGCCTCATCCAACCAGGCCGTCAGTGCCGGGTTCAACCTGGACCGATCTGCACCGTCATAAACGAACCCCCGAACCGTTGGCTCACAGCGCTCCCGTACAAAATAGGTCTGGAAATCCAGCACGCCCTGATCCGTTTCCACCCGCGTGCGCAAGCTTTCATCGCACATGGGAAATATCGGATAGTCTATGCCCAAAGCTGACGCCAGGTTTTTCGTCACCTCGGTCAGGGACCAACCATCGGCCAGCAGGCGCGTCCTTTCCACGTGCATGGCGAGATCTTTGTCACCAAGGGCAAACCAGCTCTCGCCACCGAGCTCTTTCAATGCCTGCATGAAATTCCAGCTCTCATCACAACGCCCCCACCCGGTTTCCGCGTTCGCGGTACCGGACAGCGTGTACACGAGAGTGTCGATGTCAGGAGAAACATGGAGGCCCAAGTGTCGAAAGTCATCGGCTGAATTGACGACGAACGCCAGTTCTTCGCTGCCGAGGATTTTCGCCAGTCCCAGGCACAGCTTGGCCCCGCCAATACCGCCGGTGATAGCGAGGATGCGTTTCGCGCTCATTTCAGGAACAGATCCTCTTCGACAGGGCGATTGCAATCTGCGGCGGTATTGATGCTATTTGTCGCAGCAATACCGCGCACGATGACACATGGAACCTTCTCCGTGGTTTCACCCATTACCAGGCTGGCCGCCGTCGCCACGGAGTCCGCGACATTCGACATTGTCGTTTCCAGCGTCCGGCCGAAGATGTCGCCTTGCCCACGCTGGTCGTCGAAGACTTTAGCGCCGTTACAGCCAATCGCAACGCCGACCGTACCGAGTCGCCACGGCCGATTGATGCTGTCACAGATGATCACGCCCAGGCTCCGCCCACTCGACGCCTCGAGTCCTGCACGCAATTTGCGAGCCGAGGTGTCAGGGTCCTCCGGCAGCAATAATGCTAACTGCATGTCGCCATGATCGACATTGGATTGATCAATTCCCGCGTTCGCACAGACCAGACCCAGATTGTGACGGACGATGATAACGCCGGGTGCCGCGCGTACTACCGCCTTCGACTCACGGAGAATCAGCTCTACGAGACGGGCATCCTTGTTCACCTCACGGGCCAGTTCGCACGCCGCATGAGTAGGCTGGACATCGACCAACCGTACAGTTCTGCCTTCTGCCTTGGATACGATCTTCTGAGCGATGACCACAATGTCGTCGTCCTCGAACCGGATTTCCTGCTGGCGCATCGAATCGATAGCCATGGCGACCAGGTCATCGCCTGCTACAATCATTGGAATTTCCGTAAGTGGAAAAATTTTCAGCCCTTTTTGTGCCGCGCTCATGATGTCCTAGTCTCCTCTGCCAGATCGCTGGACGGCAGACGTAATGATAACCATGTCTGGGGATTAGGGGAGAGACTGCACACATTGTTGTCCCGGGCTTTGCCCGAACCGCCCCGATGTGTAATATCCTCGTTTCTTGAACTAAATTCAATTACTGCTGGTTGATCAGCCAGCGCTCGGCTAGTATCGGAATCGCGCGAATCAGCGAATCAATGGCGCGACCAACGCTGGAGTTTTGGCAATAAGATATGAAGTGCAGCAATTCATGGGTTGAAAATCGTACGCAAGGGAAGCGAACTCGGCGCGAGCGAGAGGAACCCGATCCGGCCTCGAATGAGGTTATTGAACGTTATCGAAGCCTGCTCGCTGACGACGCGGACCCGAATGAGTGGGCATTTTCGTGGCGCACAGAACTAAATCGCGGCGGATTCCCTGCCTATGAACTACTCGACGAGCTCGTCATTGAGCCGGGCAAGTGCGTAGGTTGTGCGGCCTGCATATCGATTTGCCCGGTTGATGTGTTCGATTATGTCGATGAGAATCCGATCGCAACACGAGCCCAAGCCTGTGTGAACTGCGTGCTCTGTGCCGAGGTCTGCCCGGTCCTGAGACCGCCGGATACCGATATGCACGATTTTATCGACTTAAGAAAACCGTCAATGGATGAAGGCTACGGTCCTTACGCGTATGGCTTGTATGCGCGTACGACCGACGTGGAGATTCTCGAGCGGTGCCAGGACGGCGGCATCGTATCCGCGATAATTCTGCATCAGATGAAAAAGGGAATGTTAAAAGGTGCCATCCTTGGCGACGTCTACGAGCACGATCGGCAAATTGGACGACACAAGCTGGCTGTCAATCGCGACGCCGTACTGGCCTGTGCAGCTTCGCGGTACACCTACTCACCGAACACGCTGGCTCTGCAGCAGGCCATGGAGGAAGACATCGGACCGATCGCAGTAGTAGGCGTCCCGTGCCAGGTCGATGGCGTGAGATTGCAGCAGAACTCGAGTATCGGGCTTCAGGTCAGCGAGTGGTACCGGAAGAACATCACTTTGGTATTCGGATTGTTCTGTTCCGAGAGCTTTACCAACGAAAGCATCGACAAACTCGGCGAGATCCTCGACGTGGATGCAAAGAGCATTGAGAACATCAATATCAAAGGCAAAGTCATCGTCCGACTTGATAACAAAGAGGTACATTCACTCAGCCTAAAGAAGTACCGCGAGTTTGCGCGGCCCGCCTGTTTGTACTGCCTTGACTACGGCGGCGAGAACGCCGATATCGGCGCCGGAGGTATCGGCATCGATGGCTGGACATATACGCTGATTCGCACCAAACGAGGTCACGACGCATTCGAGGCAGCACTCGACGACGGCTGGCTCGAGACCCGGTCGCTATCCGATGAACCGCGCGGTGAATTCCTGATGAACAAACTCTCCGCCGATAAGAAAAAGAACAGGCCGATGCCGTCACAGATGCCCACGTTCGAAGAACGAAAGGCGTTGGGGAGCCTCTGTCCGAAAACGTTCTACACCAGTGGTCCGGGCGCGCCGCCAAAAGACGAATCCGGAGCCGAGTAGTGACCGCAAAATCTTACGATTTGTGCCCGGCAGTCGAACGGGTTCGCCTGAATTCCGAAGTTCGCGACGATATGACCTTTATGGCCGGTGGACAGGGCGGCGACGGTTCACTGACCGTGGTGGCACTTGTCTCGCGTGCTCTGCTCCGGCGTGGCTTTCACATCTACCGGACGAACAATATTGCCTCGCGCATCAAGGGCGGCCACGCCGCCGCTTTCATGCGAGCGAGTTCCCAGCCACGCAGCAATCTCGCTGACAAGATAGACCTGTTGATCGCCTTCGATATCGAAGCCGTCGAAAAAGCATCGAAGATGCTTGCAGATGATGCCGTGGTCATTCTCGACAAATCGCGTGGCGCGTTGCCGCCGGGTCTTATCCCCGATAATGCGATGCTTCTGCCCGTTCCATTCAGCCGCATTGCGGTACGGGACATGCGACGCGACCTGTTCAAGAACTGCATGGGATTCGGCCTGATGGGCCGCGTCCTGGGCCTGTCAGACGAAGAAATCGAGGAGTGCCTGCGGGCCCAATTCAAAAAGCTATCGAAGGCCCGGTTTGAACCGAATTTGCTGGCGCTTCGCGAAGGGCAGTCGATCGCCGACGGTGCCGGCATTGATGAAGAAAATTCGGTCTTTACTCTGCCACCCCAGAAAAAAACCGACGAGCGAATATTCATCAGTGGAAACCACGCAACAGCGATGGGCTTCCTGGCCGCAGGTGGCCGGTTTTTCGCCGGCTACCCCATCACGCCGGCGACAGACATCATGAATTTCCTGAACAGGCATTCACATGCAGTAGGTGGTGTTGTCATGCAAGCCGAAGATGAGCTTGCGGCGATCAACCTCGCTATCGGTGCGGCTCTGACAGGTGTACGCGCGATGACTGCGTCGTCGGGCCCGGGAATTGCGCTCATGCAGGAAAGCATCGGGCATTGCGGTTCCGCGGAAATACCCCTGGTCATCGTCGATTGTCAGCGTTCCGGTCCGTCGACAGGCATGCCGACCAAGCCAGAACAATCCGACATCAACATGCTGACACGCGGCGGCAACGGCGACTATCCCCGCATCGTGCTGGCCCCAGGCAGCGTCGCAGAGAGTTTCGAATTCGGCGTTCTTGCAACCAACCTTGCGCGACGGGCGCAGTGCCCGGTGATTCTCGCATTGGACGCGATCTGCCATGACAGCTTCACAACACCCAAGTTCGACCTGAGCAACGTCACGATCGACGATGGCAAGCGGCTCACCGAAAAGGAGACGGAAAAGCTGGAGGCATACAAGCGCTATCGCCTTACCGAAGACGGCATATCGCCCTGGGCCGTGCCAGGCACGCCGAATGGCATGAACCTCGTTACGGGCAATGAGCGCGATGAATGGGGCCGTGTATCGACCGATCCCGGCGTGCGCGTCAAGATGATGGACAAGCGTAGCCGCAAGATCGAAAACGTGCGTCCGAACCTGCCCAAAGGCCACGAGTGGGGTGACGACAGCGCCCGGACAGGGATACTCTGCGTGGGCATCCTGGAAGGTGTCATCACGGAATCAGTGGAGCGGCTCGCGGCAGACGGTTTTTGTTTTCATTGTCATCGGCCGAGAACTCTGTGGCCAGTACTCGAAGACACGATCGAGTTCGTGAATTCACACGAGCGGGTATACGTTGTCGAGCAAAGCGAAGGGGCTCAACTCGCCGCGCTACTGCGTAGTGAGGGCGCGCAGGGAGACAAGATCATCAGTATCTTGAAGTATGACGGACTGCAATTTACCGTCAGTGAACTGGTCGCCTCCCTGAGACGCGAGGAGGATTCACGTTGACGAAGACCTACAGCACGGGACTACCGATCTGGTGCGCGGGTTGCGGGCATTTCGGTGTCAAGAACGCGCTCCAGTATGCGATGAATGCGGCTGGCGTCGAGTTGCACGAGACGCTGGTCCTGGCTGGTATAGGGTGCTCCGGTACGGTGCAAAACAACATCGGCGCCTACGGTTATCACTCGATGCACGGCCGGGTTGTGCCGACCGCCATCGGCGCGTCACTGGCGAACCCGAACATCACCGTCATCGCAGCCGCGGGAGACGGCGATGGCTACGCAATCGGTGGTGGCCACCTGGTACATGCGCTCAAACACAATCCCAATATTCTCTACATTGTCATGAACAACGGCGTTTATGGGCTGACCAAGGGACAGGACTCTCCTACCCAGGAGGAATCGAGTGCCGCACCTGACGAGTGCGCATTCGATGCGATGATGCTGGGCCTCGCTATTCAAAGCACAACGTTCCTGGCCCGCGCGATTACGTCGCGGTCGGACCAGATGAACGAGTTGATGCTACGTGGTCTGGAACATGCCCGGGCAGGCCGCGGGATGGCGTTCATCGAGATCCTGTCCCCCTGCGTGACTTATAATGACACTTATCCGGAATGGTTGAACCGGGCCCACGATGTGGACCCGGATCCCGACTACGACAACGGTGATCGTGGCAAGGCATTCGGCCGCATGTTCCAACTGGTGCAGGAAGGACGGATTCCGGTCGGCTTGATTTACTACGGTGAACAGGCCAGCTTGCAGAGTGCGTTGGTAGGCGACATGTCGCCATTCGATTCGCTAAACGAACATCATGAAAAGGCGGCTCGCAAACACTTGGGCGCCGTACTCGACAGTTATTCGGTTTGATCTGTCCCGTAGCTACCGGATGAGAATCTGTGCAAAATTCGTTAGGAAATAAACAACCTGAACACTGGGCACTGATTCCGGTTAAATCGCTCGAAAATGCCAAACAGCGCCTTGAGCCCTGTCTGGGAGAACTCCGCGGAGCTTTTTCGCTGGCGATGCTTCGTGACATCCTTGATGCCGTGTCCCGAAGCCAGACAATCGATGCGGTCGCTGTGGTCACCGGGGACCCTGATGTCAGACAACTGTCGGAATCCAGAAGCCTGCTGGCTATCGACGAGGCATCGGCGGCAGGCCTGAACGCCGACGTCACGCATGCCGTAGAAATTCTGCAAGGCATGGATGCCAAAAGAATCACGGTTATTCATGCCGACTTGCCACTGGCAACTGGCCTCGAGATAGACCGCGTCTGTCGTGCTGACAAGAATCCGGCCGATACTGATTCGAGTCTGACAACCGTGATCATCCCTGCGGCTGATCGTCAGGGAACGAACGTATTGAGTTTCGATGCGAAACACCCGATTCCATTTCGCTACGGGCCCAATAGTTTCAACCTTCATTGTGAAGCTGTTCGGGAAACACAGACCAGATTTGCGATCGCCGAATCCGAAACACTTTCCATTGACATCGACGAGCCCTCAGACCTCGAACAACTGCTTGCGTATTGCCGTCGCAACCCAGAATATCGGTCCAGCGCCAGCTGGATGTTCCTGAAACGTGCGGGTATGACCAGCATCGACCAGGGCCTGGCCCGGCCGCGCAGTCGCGAAGAGGTTCTCGCCATTGCAGCGCGATCGGATCTGGATTCGCTCTGTGGAACTGCTGCGCAGCTGCGAGACACCGGCCATGGCGATCTGTGTACTTATTCGCCAAAAGTGTTTTTGCCAATCACCCGGCTCTGCCGTGATTTCTGCCATTACTGCACGTTTGCCACAGTACCCAAACATCTCAGCAAGACCTATATGACGGTCGATGAGGCACTTGAACTGGCGCACCAGGGTGCTGCAATGGGATGCAAGGAAGCCCTCTTCACGCTCGGAGAAAAACCGGAGCTCAGACACCCGGCCGCACGACAGGCACTGGATGAAATGGGTTTCGAAACCACGCTGGAATACGTTGCCCATATCGCCAAATGCGTGCTCGACGAAACCGGCCTGTTGCCACATGTTAATGCCGGCTGTATGACCGTCGAGGAAATTCGCATGTTGCGGAAGGTATCTGCCTCGATGGGCATGATGCTCGAGAGCAACGCAGCAAGGTTGTGCGAAAAAGGCCAGGTCCATTACGGCTCTCCGGACAAGGATCCTGTGGTTCGTCTTAAGACGCTGGAAGACGCGGGCCGTGAGGGAGTTCCATTCACGACGGGCATTTTGATCGGTATCGGAGAAACCCGTGAAGAGCGGCTGGACTCTTTGCTGGCCATCAGGCATCTGCACCTTCGCTATGGACATATCCAGGAAGTCATCATCCAGAACTTCGTTCCGAAGGCCGACACCAAGATGGCGAACGTTTCACCGCCGGACCACGATGAACTGCGTTGGACGGTCGCGATGGCGCGCATCATTTTCGGACCGGAAATGAGCATCCAGGCACCGCCCAACCTGAATCCAGGTCATTTGGAGTCGCTTATACGTGCGGGTGTCAATGATTGGGGCGGCGTATCACCGTTGACCCCCGACCATGTAAACCCTGAGTCACCCTGGCCGGAACTTGACGCTCTGGAGCAACACACGGCCCGCGCGGGCAAATCGCTGCAACAACGGCTTACGATTTATCCGCACTACGTGGCATCAATGACGCACTGGCTGGACAAGGCGCTCGAAGCGCCCGTTTTGAAACTCGCGGATAGTGCCGGGTTGGCGCGGGAAGACGATTGGCTTACCGGCAAGTCGGAGGAAATACCCGCTAGATACCGATTGTCTCGCGGAGCCCCGAGAATCTTCTCGCGCAACTCGCAGCCCAGCCATGACGTATGCTCAATCCTGGCCAAGACCGAGTGTGATCAAGCGACGTTATCAGTCGATGAAATCAGCATCTTGTTCAACGCGCGGGGCAAGGATTTCGCCGAAGTATGCCAGGCCGCGGATGAGCGGCGTAAGCGGTTATCTGGCGACAGAGTCAGCTATGTCGTCAACCGCAATATCAATTACACGAACATCTGTTCCTACCGCTGCCATTTCTGCGCTTTCGCGAAAGGTCGTAAGAACACTGAGGCGAGCGAAGCGCCTTATTTGAAGAGCCCGGAGGAAGTCGGCCAACTGGCGCTCGACGCCTGGCGCCGGGGTGCCACCGAGGTCTGCCTGCAGGGTGGGATTCATCCTTCTTTCACAGGTGAGACATACCTGGACATTTGCTCTGCGGTGCGGGATACGGTTCCGGAAATACACATCCATGCTTTTTCTCCTCTGGAGGTTACACACGGTGCGGAAACGCTCGGCCTGTCGCTCAGGGAATTCCTGGCGGAGCTGAAGCGAGCCGGTCTTGCAACCCTTCCGGGCACAGCAGCCGAGATTCTCTGTGACGACGTGCGCGCGGTCATCTGCCCGGACAAGATCAGCACCCGGCAATGGCTTGAAGTGCTGGAGACCGCGCATTCGCTGGATTTACCAACGACATCCACGATCATGTTTGGCCACGTAGATCGCTATCATCACTGGGCAAAGCACTTACTGGAACTGTTGCATCTTCAGCATCGAAGTGGGGGAATTACGGAGTTCGTGCCGCTGCCTTTTGTCGCCGATGAAGCGCCAATTTACCGCCGCGGCCAAGCCCGGCGGGGCCCAACTTTCCGGGAAGCTGTACTGATGCATGCCGTATCCAGGTTGGTACTGTCAACAGCCATTCCGAATATTCAAACGTCGTGGGTGAAGATGGGTATACAGGGCGCAAAATTCTGCCTCCAGGCTGGTGCGAATGACATTGGCGGCACGTTGATGAACGAGAGCATAACGCGCGCCGCAGGGGCGAAACACGGCCAGGAAATGACGCCGCAAACCCTGGAAGCCGCTGTCACTGCGCTACACAGGACGCCTATGCAGCGCAGTACGCTGTATGGCGAAGCAACAAAGAAGGCCTACGTTGCCATTTAGGTGGAGCTGACCGCTTGTGTATTTCAATCTGAATTCCCACCAATTTCCTGTTGTTCTGCATCCATTATTGACCATGTTATCGCGGTAGGATTTCGCGCGAACCACGACACAGAGGGATGTACGATGGCCGAGCTGGAGGTGTTCTGGGACAGCGGGAGCCCGTTCGTGTGGCGGGTGCTGCTAGCGCTCGAGGTGAAGCAGGTGCCCTACACCTCGCGCCGCATTCAATTCTCCAAGGACGAGCATAAGACCCCCGAATTCCTCGCCATGAACCCGCGGGGCAAGATACCCGTGGTGCGCTTTGACGACTTCATCCTTTACGAGTCGATGGCCATCCTCGCCTGGCTCGACCGCGAGTGGCCCAAGCGACCGATCTTCGGCCGCAACTCGTCCGAGCACGGACGGATCTGGCGCGCTGTCGCCGAGATCGAAGCGTACTTGCAACCCGAGGTGGTGCGTATGGCGCGCCTGCGTATGGCGCGCGCGATCAACTTCGACAGCATCGAGCTTGAGGCGGTGAAGACCGCCGCCGAGGCGACTCACACTGAGCTCGGCCGCATTGAGCGGACGCTCGGCCAGACGATGGTGGGCGCCCGGGTCAGCGCCGCTGACATCGTGCTGCTGCCCGCTGTGCAATTGATCCTGCGCGCCGCCGGTCACGAGCGTGGCGTCGCGCTAGAGCTGGGCTTCCTACCCCTCGCTGGGCACTATCCGAAGCTGGCCGCGTGGCTCGAGCGGATGGAGGCACTGCCGGGATACGATCGCACCTACCCACCTCATTGGCGCGCCCGGCAGGATTGATCAAAACAGCCTTGAGGCTGGTTTACCCCTTCGGGCTTCGCGGCCAACGCCGCTCCGTCGCCAGTTGCTGTCGCAACTGGTCGAACCTGTGACCCCTGCCTTCGGAGATTCAGGGTCTAGTTATCGTCGCTTCGGTTTGTAGGGGTCCGGAGTCCCCGGCGGAATTGCCGGCTCCTCGCGAAACGTCGTCAGGTGTTCCATCAATGCCTGGCTTGCCGGGTACCGAACCCATAATGACTTCTCTGCTTCCTGCATCGGAAACTGCTCTCTCGGATCAAGATGCAGGTTGTAGAACAGCGGAATTGAGTATTCCTTGGTGGGAACGCCGAAACCCGCATCGAGTTCCCGTGTCACCATTTTCCAGTTGCGCCACTTGACGCCGAAGATGTCATCGCCGACGTAGATGATCACGGATTCTCTATCGGATTTTTCCTGTTCCCCGCGGAAGAATGCACTTTGATCAATACCATCGACGATTCTATCGTCTGGCATTTCCGCGCCCGTAATGACTGCCAGCGTCGTGTATAAATCGGTCTCATGCACAATCTCGTTCGAGACGGTGCCCGCCGGCACATTGTCGGGCCAGCGAATCAGAAACGGGACGCGCAGCGACCCTTCGAGTCCAGTGAAATAGCTGCCGCGCCACGGTCCGCCGAATCCCTGGTGAGGCGCCAGCGCTTCTGGACCGTTATCCGCAGTGAAAATGAAAATCGTGTTGTCCCGGATACCGAGTTCGTCAACCGTATCGAGTAGCTCGCCGACGTAGTGATCTGTTTGCGCGAGCACATCGGCCCAGTGACCGTTACCCGTTTTTCCTTTCCACGCCGGTTCTGGCTCAACCGGCATATGCGTTTGGGTATACGGAATGAACACGAAAAACGGTTTGTCGCCTTCCGCTTTGCGTTTCATGTAGTCGATGGCCTTGTCGGTCGCCTCGCGATCAATGACCAGCCGCTTGGCGCTGTCATAGATTTCGACTTCCACCGGATCCTCACCACGACGACCCTGCATGACCGGCTCCGGCTTGACCTGCGGGTGCACGCCGTCGCGGAACAGATCGCTGTCGGGCCACCAACTTTCGTCCGACGAGTTCGGTATCCCGTACCACTCGTCGAAGCCTTGATCCGTCGGATACCGACCTTTCGAATCGCCCAGATGCCATTTGCCGAACATGGCGGTTTCGTACCCGGCATCGGATAACATTTCGGCCATCGTGTACTCCCACTGCGTGAGCCCGTACTCACCGGCCCCGATCGGAACCGAACCATTACCGGTTCTGACGGCATACCGTCCCGTCAGGATAGCCGCACGACTCGGAGTGCACTGCGCTTCGACGTTGAAGTTTAGAAGTTTCATGCCTTCATTAGCAATTGAGTCGATTCGCGGGGTGGGTGCGCCGCGTAGAATGCCACCACCGTAAGTCCCCAGTTCCCCCCAGCCGAAGTTATCCATCAAGACGAGAACAACATTTGGTTTGTCCTGCGCCATGACCGGGAGCGCGAACAGAATTAAGAACAGCGTCGCGATTCTTTGTTTGAGTTGTTGCACGACCGACTCCTTACGTTGAGGGATCAAAATAATAGCTCAGTTGAGCTTACGGTGCGCTCAACGATCGCAAGGCCCAGACCGAGACCGCCGTTCCTTGCGGCCGTTGAGCGCGGCAGCGTATGACTGTACGTATATACCGCAACAAGTCGCCGCCGTTTGATTTGCTAAAATTTTGTGAGCAGTTTTACATGAGACTCGTTTATGAAGCTTCGAATTTGTGGTGATAGCGTGCGCTTGCGCCTGAAACGTGGGGAGGTCGACCAACTTGCGGCAGGGACCAGCATCGTGCAGCAAACTCACTTTCCGGGTGCGGTTCTGACCTATCGTCTGGACGTTTCCGAGAATAGTGGTATCTCGGCGACCTTTGACAACGGTAGCCTCGTAATCAGCTTGCCAAAATCAAAGGTGCTGGATTGGGCCAGTAGCGATGAGGTGTCTTTGCATGCGGAGCAAGAGCTCTCCGGGTCAGGCGCTCTTTCCCTGCTAATCGAGAAAGACTTCAAGTGCCTTGAGCCCGGTCATCACAGAGACTGTGAAGACGATGAGGATACTTTCCCCCACCCACGTGCCCAATCCACCGGCACCTGACCTGGCTACCGCGTATGGCCTAACCGCCAAGGCGGTACATTTCAATTTTGGCTTCTGTGCCGCCTGGCTCGCCGCGAACCTGGCTATATCGACTCTGGCGCTGTGACCACGATGAGCGAATTCGTTCCGTCAGATTCCGAGGATCGCATGCACGGCTAAGTAACGGCCGCAGATTGACTCCCTGACCTGAAAAGAGACAGGTGTAAAACATCCCGTCTGCCGACACCCTGGCACGAGATCACTGGCCGCAGAAAGGCTCAGTTATCGAATTAATCAGACCAATTTCACCTGCGCCGTCCTCAAAGAAGTAACGACGCGCAGTTTCTCCTGCATATTGACTTGCCAGTGGTCGCAGTGGCCAGCGATCATGAATCCGTTGCTGATGAGGGCCAGGTCCTCTACTCCAGCAATACCCGCCAAGCGCTTGATCAAACTCACCAAACCGGGCCGCAATAATGGTTCGCCCCCCGTGATGCGGATCTTGGCGATGCCCAGGTCTACGAACGCTCGTACCAGTCGGTCTATTTCTGCATCGCTCAGCAGTCTTTTCCTGGGCAGGAAATCGGCATGGACCTTCAACGCGTCAGTCGGCATGCAGTAGCCGCAACGGAAATTGCAGCGATCGATGACCGAGACTCGCAGATCCCAAAGTGGTCTTGTCAGGGCATCCTGTATTGGAGCTCTACTCTCACTATCCAAGTTGTTAATGCCAGGCTGCTACTTCTTCCGCCTTCAAGGGTTTTTCACATACGCATTCGGCCGCAGGTAGAACCACCAGTTCAATACAAGGCATACGGCGTAGAATGCGGCGAACCCGTACAGCGCATATTCCGGTGTCGTCGCGTTGATTTGCTCGCCGAATACTTTGGGGATGATAAATGCTCCGTATGCGGCTACCGCGGATGTCCAGCCTAGCGCTGGTCCTGCCTGCTCTGCATTGAATACCATGGCAATGGTTCTGAACGTTGAACCATTGCCTACGCCCGTAGCCGTGAATAAAACAATGAACAAAACGAAGAACGGCCAGAAATACTGTTCCGGAGTGGCTGACTTGTATGCCGCGGCCATGAAGTAAGCCACACCAAGGGCGGACGCGATCATCACGACGGAAACAATTTGCGTGACTTTCGCTCCCCCGACTTTATCTGAAATCCAGCCTCCCACCGGGCGGATCAGGGCACCGATGAACGGGCCCATCCAGGCAAACATCAGGGCACTGGGCCCATTAGGATTCAAAGTATCATGCGTAAGGACGCCATCCGCGCCAACGATGTGGCTAAAGCCAAAAATTACTTTGATGGATAAGGGAAAAGCCGCCGAGAAGCCGATGAACGAGCCGAAGGTCATGGTGTAGATTACGGTCATCGCCCATGTGTGTTTGTTTTCGAAAATCTTGTATTGGCGCTTCAGGTTTTGCTGCAATTCGCCGGTTGTGAGATAACGCATCAACAAAACTGTTGCTGCAATAATCAGCGGCAGGACAACCCATTTACTCAAAAGCGCGATTCCGGTCGGGGCAGGCAGAAGTAGATACAGGCCCATTAACGCGGTCGCGAACCCAATCGCCAGCAGTCCGCTGATCTTCAGGAACGCGGCTATGGGCGAACCCGGGTGCGGCGTGACCGTCTCGGTGACAATATTGTTCATGCCGAACCAGCCCGCAAAAGCAAGTGGCAGCAGCAATGCAAGCCAGATAAATCCGGCGTTATGGATATAGGTATCTGTTCCGGCAGCGATTTTTCCGATCAGCGTGCCGCTGGTATTGATCAGGCTCATCGCTTCGCCGCCAAAAATGCCGATGGTCATCACCAGGGGCACGAGAATTTGCATAGTGGTGACACCGAAGTTCCCGAGACCGGCGTTGAGTCCCAGCGAGGTCCCCTGTACTCGTTTCGGAAAGAAAAAACTGATGTTTGACATGGAGGAGGCAAAGTTGCCACCACCAAAGCCGGAAAGCAGAGCCAGGACCTGGAAGACCCAAAGCGGCGTATCTATATTCTTTAGCGCAATGCCCGCGCCTACGGCAGGAATTATTAACAATGCCGTGGTAAAGAAGATCGTATTTCTTCCACCTGCGATGCGGATGAAAAAAGTGCTGGGGATCCTCAGGGTCGCGCCGGTCAGGCCGGCGATAGACATAAGCGTAAAAAGTTCTAATTGCGAAAACGGAAAACCCAGATTGAGCATCTGCACGGTAATGATGCCCCACATCAGCCAAATGGCGAATCCACAAAGCAAGCTGGGGATTGATATCCAGAGATTTCTCGTTGCTATCGCCTTGCCCGTGGACTCCCAGAATTCTTCATCTTCAACTTCCCACTTCTTCAAATTACTCATCGATTAACCTGCTTGGTCTGATTGTCTTGTGTTCTAGGTTAGATAGTTGGCATCCGCCTTATCCACGTTGAGAATATGCCCCGGAAACCAAATTCTGAGAAAGAGCATATGTTCGTGCATATCTTCCGTTCCGGCCTCTGCCACCTTCTCTCGCCAACGCAAAAGTTCTTCGCGCAGGCGGATGTGCGATCTCTTGTGCCTGTCGATGTCCGGGCAATGATTTTCATCCAGTAGTTTTTCTTCATGTGCGAAATGGCCGTTCGTGTAATCGATGAGATCATCCAGGACCGGAGCAAACTGCTCATAAGCGCCACCTTCATCAATCACTTCATCGATTTTGTTGATCAAGCCCAACATATGCGTGTGTTGGCGATCGATCGCATCAATACCGACGCTGAACTCATTGTCCCAGCTGATCAGCGGATTCAGGAAATCGCCGGCGCCCCCCCGCAGCAGGCTGGCAAATTTGGTTTCGAAACCAGCCGGCAGCCTGGACAATTTCATAACCGTCCAGTGCATCCAGGAGAAACAGACGATGGACAGCAGCAACATGAACATCCAGGCGCTGGTCCACAAGCCGGTCCACTCCAGCAAATAGCCAAAGATAATCGGGCAAAAGAACCCCCCGAGACCGCCGAGCACGCCTACCATGCCACCCACGACCCCCACCTCATCGGGAAAGTAGTCGGGAATGTGCTTGTACACCGCCGCTTTGCCAATTCCCCACACGCTACCCAGCGCAATGACGAATACCGCAAAAACCCATACATTGGCTTGGGAATAGATCCGCGTGATGCCTTTGGCCAACAGCTCTCGTCTCTTGACCTCCTGACCCACCTCTACCACGGCCTCCTGCCAGGTGTCCTTGGTCGGAAGAAACAAAATGCTGTCGTCCAGAGCTTCGAAATCTGTGTCGCTTTGCCTGATCGGGTAGGTGTGATCATCGACCACAATGCGGTTATCCGTGACCTCGGTCACCACACCCGGGCGCTGGGCGAGTATCCCTTCACCTGGCGAAAAGATCTCCATCTTGGGGAACATGAGGAAGAAGCTGATGGCCACAGACAAGCCAAGTACCCAGTACATGATCACGCGGGCGCCCCATCTGTCGGACATCCAGCCCCCCGCGGCCCGTATGACTCCCGAAGGAAAACTGAACAGTGCCGCAAGTAAGCCAGCCGTGACCAGTGGCAAAAAGTAGACGTTTACAACATACGGCACCAACCATTGTGAAAAGGCCACAAAGCAGCCGAAGACCAGAAAATAGTAAAGGCCGAAACGCCATACGCGCAGATCTTTCAATGGCTGCAGCATTGCTGCCAGGTCGCGTGCTTGTTTGCTGTGTTTTTTATTATCGGCAAAAACAAGAAACAGAGTGCCCATGACAACTAACAGGCCAGCATAATAAACGGGCAGCTGACGCCAGCCTTCGATATTGGCGCCATTATCAGTAAGTGTATTCAACAGCGTTGGCGCAAAAACCAGGGTCAGGGCCGCGCCCGCGTTGCCCGCGCCGAATATACCAAGGGCCGTCCCCTGATTTTTTTTCGGGTACCACACCGATGTATAGGCAATGCCAATGGCAAAACTGACGCCGGACAAACCGAAACCAAAACTATAAAAGGCGAATTCCAGGAAGCTGTTCGCAGTGGAAAGCAGGT
>Ga0255052_10000513_pt1 | contig 31019 bp, 29 predicted proteins | sample JV7_2_21_MG_FD_188632 | JGI IMG/M metagenome (GOLD analysis project Ga0255052, IMG submission 188632) | Seawater microbial communities from Jervis Inlet, British Columbia, Canada - JV7_2_21 | ecosystem: Environmental > Aquatic > Marine > Inlet | place: Canada: British Columbia | collected...
GTCGTCCATATTTTTTGCATCAGAAGGCTGTGTAATTCCTCGTCTTCTATTATGGACGACATTGGTTTCCGGTTTCTCACCGTGATGTTGGGAGGAGTGTTCTGAAGCTGTGGGCGACCTGGTGCCGGTGCTTCGACCGCTGCAGCTTGCAGAAACAGCCCTTTCTCTCGCAAGTAGGGAGTCCAAGTATGAAAGAAAAAATCATAATCTTGGCGTCGGCTGATTTCTACAATCGCTATTGTCGTTGGCCAGTCTGCAATCAAACGGCGCAGCTCATCGCTGCGAATAGTTGCTAATTCACCGGCTGCTAATGCGGAGTTTAGAGCGCCCGTGGTGAACGGATTACTGGCATCCCACCAGCTGATATCGAGTAGAAGTCGATCAAACTCAGAATCGCTCATATCTTTGTCGCCAGAGGTCGCTACCTCTAGTAACCGATGACTGCTGGCTTGCACAGCAGTGTGAAAGTTCAAGCCATCAATCAGATTTGATCTCGTTTTGTGCAAGTCGTCTAATAGAGCCCCAAAAAGCTCGCGCTCGCGTTGCCTTTCAAGGGCCGCATCCCACCAAGCATCAATCGAGAACGCGAGAAGTATGCTGACGACGATCGCAATCGCTTCAATGACAATTCGATTCCAATTAATTTTTGTGGTTTCCGTCATATCTGGATCATCGATTAACCAACGTCCGCTTTGGGTCATAAGCAGCCCTTCAAGCCTATACTAGCTGAATGTCTGCTTTAGGGCGTATAGCGGCCAGTCGGAAGCGCCAATTTCGGGAGTCCTAGGCTGAATGTCTGCTTTCCCCCAAAGCGGACATTAAAACCAATCAAATTACGTTAATTTCAACGGCTGCTTTCGGCCATAAGCGGACAGCGCAGCGATTTGTTTGGTGGCACGATCGGTATATACATATCGCATCTGGTTTACTAGCTGCAATTCTATTGCGCACTGTCAACCAGCCAGCTCTTCTTCTAGCAGTACTCGAATAGTTGTTAGTGACTCCTCAACAATCCTGAGCTGGACTAGCCTATTTAGGCTATGTACCCATTGCCAATATATTAAGTTTCGGAATTCCTGATCGTTTACAAGCGTATAAGCATTGGTCGCTCGCTGATCCCATGGATAATACATTTCATTAACACCAGTCTCACCCGTTTCGGGATTATTGAAGCAGCATTCGCTAAATGACTTGTCAAGATCTTTAAAGTCAAGCCGCGATGCAATGTAAGGGAAGAGTCGCTCATGGAAATGATTCGCTGCATCGATCTCAATCTTATTCAGTCTTGCGACCAGCTGGGGCCATTTTGTCAGCTCGGTGAGCAATCGCTGGTTTGTGACCAATTCAATTCTATTCGTTCCCAATATACTTTCTATAGTCCCCATGGGCGGAAAAAACACAAATCGCGCTCCATGACGGCTTATTAGCTTCTCAAAAGTTGCGCGCTCGTCATCAGGTACATTTCCTGTCTCCCCATAGGAAATAATTGCTTGACCGGCATCCGCTACTCCTTGGTGATTCGACTGTACTTCAGCCAGATGCTGGGCAGCTGTTTCAAAGTCAGCAAATAGGGCAGATAAAAGGGCGTACTCCTCTGCGCGAGATTTTCGGGACTCATTCCAATTATTGGCCTGCAGACCGATGAATATCCCGAAAACGACTATTAAGAATTCAAGGGTAAGTGCAGACCAATTCTGAGCCTTTCGGTATTCTGCGATTTTTTGAAAGAGCATGAACATATCCACCTATATGCGGCAGGAAGAGAGTTTCTCTCGTGGCGAATCCACTTGTGCTTTCTCTATGTTTGCCGCCTAACTAGGTAACAGCGGGCAAAAGTGTCGCATAACCTACCTTCATCTGGATAACCGAGAAGGTCCGCTTTGGGTCATTAGCGGCCCTTTTCCTCGATCTTACCCGAACGGCCGCTTCCGGGTGCAAAGCGGACGTTCAGCGGCTGTAATCCCAATTCAAAATTTCCAGCTTCTTCGGGCAAACTGCGAATGTCCGCTTTTCCCTAAAGCGGTCATTCAGATTGGTGAAATAGGGCCGATTTGAACGGCTGCTTTCGGCCATAAGCGGACACTCTAGAATCGACTCGTCTGCGAGTCTGTAGCACTTACTTCACCAAACTCATCAAGTTTCAGGTACACCACCTGGGATGCGTGCGAACTTTCCCTAGGTTTGGCAATTCGCCCGGAGAGGTCTCTTCAGGCCCAATACTGCTCATCACTTTCTGGCTACGAAATGCACATAGTAAATACTAAGAACCAGTGAGATTAGCATCGGCAAGATGCCAAAAAGCAGCGGACCTATCAGACTGGGCCGGACCGGTGGAAAGACCCACCCTTCCGGATACTGTGCATAGTACTGAACAGTAGTTTGGTAAATCATCCAGTGAGAGCCTAAGTGGCTAGATAAAGGGCCGACCAGTACTAGGCATACAAGCAAGGTGATGCTAATTACAGCGACTCGGGGCAGTTGCTTTACCACAAAATGGCCGGCTAAAAGGTAGGCGAACAAAATAGTTATAAACAGAGCAAAAGATGTGTTCGCATTATCGATCCAGTTCTGATAAATCTGCGCGTATTCAATTTCCGACATTATCAGGTTTTCCTTTCAAGCCAATCACGCATGATCAACAAGATTTATAAAGAAAATGATGGGCCTAACAGGATTCAACCCTTGGACCATCGCGATAAACCAGCATGATTCAATCTATCTGAATCAGCAACCACGAGTCCACCACGTGGGCGGCCGCTACGTCGATCTGCTTTGTCATCGATTACTACTCCGCGAGAATTGTTGCGAAAACGTGACCGGCTGCTTTGGGTCATTAGCGGCCCTTTCGACCAAGTTTAGCCGAATGTCTGCTTTGGGGCGTATAGCGGACGTTCTGGAGGAAGGTTTTTGATGACCCAGGATCGGCTGTCTGCTTTCACCGATAGCGGTCATTCGATCAGGCGAAATTCAGCTAGATTGAAGGGCAGCTCTCGGCCATAAGCGGTCGTTGGCGAGTAGCCAGACCCGGCCGCAGTTAGTTGTCCGAGCTTGAGCTCCACGATTTCGACTTGTCGAAGCTACCCGAATTGTAGGGATCGACCCCGTCCGGTTCACTGTCGTCGAGCATCGCAGTACGAATTGTATCCGACATGTGCTCGTAGTAACTGTCTTCATGAACGGAAAATGTCTCGGTCTCGTCGGCAACGTCCTCTGCCCGACGACCTTTCGCATACCGGCGCTCTACGCGTTCGGAGTCGGTTTGTGCTGGTAAGCCTTGCTCCGAAAGCCGACGCGGACCGTCTCGCCGATCGTCGTAATGCTGGTAGCGGCATTCGCACTGATCGGGCCGATCGCATTGATCCAGCGGTAGCAGGGGTGCTTCAGCAGAGAGATTTCGCTCGCCCAGCTTGTCCTGCGCCGCTTGACACGCATTCTTCCCACAGCGAATCGATACCGCATGATACGGTGAGACGCGCGGTTTCTCGGCTGTTCTCGCAAATAGTCGCATGAACCAACGGCGAGGTCTGACTGAACTCATCTGATTAGGCCGCAACTTCGACCCCCTCAGGGTACGCAGGTGGCGTCGCGTATTCCGTGATCGGCCTCACACACCTCAAACGACTGTTCTGGTTTGCACACCGTGAGCAGTGCTGTGAAGAAAAGTATCGTGCCGGCCGCTCTCACAGTGATCAGGTGACCGTCTGCTTTGGGTCATTACCAGCCTCTCAGTTTATCATCACGTCAGCGGCTGCTTACGGCCATAAGCGGCCATTCACGATCTGTTGGCTTGAGACTATGCCTGGCGGGTCCTCCTTAGACCGCACCGGCGGCATTCAACTGTCTCGATACCTCCCCCGCCAAAGCTGAATGATTCTGTGATGACGCGGAAATCGTGGAATCCCAGCCAACATAGAATGCTGCCGAACAACCGATTTGCCATATACCTTCCCTCCCGTCCGCGTGGGATTTCTCTGTATTCTGAGTGACTTTCTTCCTTAGTTCACTATGCGAGTTCACCACTTGTGGCTGCCGTTGTTTTCTCCGCACACAACTCCGTAAAACAAGAATCCGGATACTCGGAAATGGTATCGGCAAGAATCTGCATTTCGACGTGCTCGTCGTAGAGCTGGGGCTCGGGTCTTCGCAGGTGATAATGCCTGAATCGCCAAAACGACGTGGCTACAGCAGCATATACCGCAAAGGCTTTCAGGGATTCTTGTTCGATTGACTGAAGAGTCGTCTCTTTCTGATAACCTCGTAGAAACCGCCCCGCTTTTTCGAAAGAGATACCTTGACGATCTCGGCAAACACCGACGATCGCCATTCCAAGATCGAAGCTGCGGTAGTAGTAGCAAGCTTCTTCGAAATCAATAATTGCCATGAGCTGATCACCTTGGATAATCATGTTGTCGAAGAAGACGTCACCGTGAATAAGTGCCATCGGTAGATGCTGAGGAATGCGTTTTTGCAAATAACTATTCTTCTCCGATAACCAGCCGATATAGGCATGACCAAGATTGGAATTTATCACTTCGTGGAAATGGCTACGGCCGTAGGGAAACGATTGACGTAGGTAAGAAGGCGCGGGAATTTCATGCAACCGAGCCATTTCCTCGCCCAACTGAAAGAGCAGGTTCCCACTTAAGTTGGCCGTCACGTCTCCGTCGATGTAACGCTTCAACATGACAGGTTTTTCGTCGTACAGAAGCACAATGGGCTCTTTGGGTGGCACAACGACTCGCGAGGTGCGAATACCTTGGTCGGTCAAATAGGCCAGTAGCTTCGCAAGGTTAGTTACCTCCTTTAACGACTTTTGATTGCAAAGCGTCAGAACGTATTTTCCTGACTTCGCCTCAAGGCAATAGTTGGTGTTCTCCCTTCCGCCGACCATGACGGAGAAAGCTGCAATGTCACCAATCCCGAACCGACGAGCGAGACCTTCGACGGCACTCCTGTCCAGACGAGCATAGACCACCATCTTGATTCGTGCCTAATTGACCTTAACGTTTGCAATCTTATCACTTGAATGACAGCTCCCAGGTTTGGAGGAGTCATTCGTTCGTCATTGAAATCAACATGGACATAGACCGAGAATGGCCATGCGCGGACGTGGCAAGCTGCGCTATCAGGTCTTGAATTTGTCCTTCTTGAGTTCGCGTTCAAATTCGACGTGCGGCGGCGGAAACAAGCCGTCACGATAATGACGCGAAATTCCCGTGGGCTTATAGATCACAGTGACCCTGCCTGTACCAATCAACTTTTTGATTCCGGGGGCATCTCTCTCCTTGGTTATCTCAAAGTCGTCAACGCTGAGTTCGGCTGTAACGATGTAGCGGTCAAAAAGCGAGCGCTCGCTGCCGAAAATCACGGACATGATGTTCCTCCGAATACGAAAATACGCCAGTGGACAAAAAAGTCTATTTTGTCGGCTGAATCTTGTTTTGCCTTAGTGGCTAACTAACCTCGAGGACGTCATCGGCCCAAGTCATGGCGGCCACAACTGTTGGGAACCCGATGGTACTGGTCAAAAGCAATATTGCATGGCGAACTTCCTCAGCACTTGCCCCGGCTTCGACGGCGCGGCGTGCGTGGCTGTGCACCGCACCCTCAGAGCGTATTGCGGCCGCGGCCGCCAGCTGCACGAGCTGTCTTGTCTTCTCACTCAAGGGTCCTGCATTGGCTACCGTCGCCCCGAGCGTGTCCACTGCGTCCAGCAGCTGCGGGTGACGCTCCTTCATCTTGTGGTGCTGCTTTACTGGTATCTCATTCATGGGATTAGACCTCGAAATCTATGGATCAATATCACTTAGGCCAATCGTAGGAGAATATCATCCAAGGAAATCTGAATGGCCGCTTTTTCCGAAAGCGGACGCTCAGATATCCCGAAATCCGGCAAAACGAGGGTCCGCTTTCGGCCAAAAGCGGACTATTTTGGCTCGACTTCTAGTGCCCCTCTTCCATCTTATACTTGATAGAGTTTGATACACCGTCAGCAAATTCTGCAATGTTTTCGTATTTCATTGTTTTAGCAAAAGCTATTAGGCCAGCAACGTGTTTGTTCATGTCAGCAATTTCCTTATGGCTGCGGCCACAACCTTCGCAATGAGCACCTTCTTCTGTGCACTTTCCTGTACAGGGACTAAATTTCATTGATCCTTCCTCATGTAAATCAATAACAAAAAATGCCGAGTCGCTGCCTAACGTCTAAGCTAATTTGCGCTTTCACCTAAAGCGGTCATTCATACGCCGCGAACCTGGGGAATCTGACGGGCAGCTTACGTCAATTATCCGGGCCCATGAGTTCGACCCCATGCCACGGACAATACCGCCAGGCTCCGCTCATCTCTTCACCATCTGCTGGGCATGTTTTTGGTGGTAGCACTGCACCCAAGGGAAGTCGCCATTGGAATTCGCTGTCACCGACAGTTACTTGAAAACGTCCTTCCCTGGTAGCATCAGCAATCACTGCCCTGTCGCTACGTCTTGCCGGAAACACCACAAGAACCATTGCGCCGCCCATTGGCCCAAAAGACTGAGTCATCATCGGCTCGAAAACCGCTAAGAAACTTTGCATGTCCGGATCAAGCGCGGAGCTGGTCAATGGTTCATATACGGTTCCTTCTTCGTCGATGAGTCGGGTATTGGCTAAAACGTCGGCTTTTGGTTTGAAATGCGGCGCGCCGAATGGCCCCAATTCTCCGGCCAGGACTGCGACCACTACATAAGGACGAAAAACGTCAAGCGCCTCCTCTATGTCACTCTGTGGCATGCTGGTATCCTCCGAAATCACCGCTCGCCAAAACTGCTCGGGGTACCACATGGCCATATTCAATGAATCTGACCGAGCGTCGTACTTCTGAATTTGAGGGATTAGAGTAGATAGATTGATCTGGACCTCTTGTGCCCAGCCAAGTCTTGTCCATAAAGAAGCGAGTACTACCACGACAAACAAGGCAGCTAATCTCTTGCTCAGTGTCGATGAAGAATTCGAAAATCGCATTGACCTATCCTCCTTCTGCCGGGCCCGACCACGCTTCCAATCTGCTCGTCCAAGCCTAGCGGTAGCTCTGCGATCTGTATCCTTCGTGGCGATTGAGCGTCGCAGAGGAAGCGAGGACGCGTAGCTTTGGGTCCCTGACTTTCGTCAGGTTTGCCTTAATCGGATGTGACCGCAATTAGTGTGGAACGAGAAGAGTCAGGTCAATGCGGGGATGTACCTAAACTGGAGTCAGTCTAGGAAGCGTTGATAGTGATGTCCGCTTTGGGTCATAAGCGGCCCTTCAGACCAAGTGTAGCCCAACGACCGCTTTCAGGGATAAAGCAGACATTACTCCACTGATCTTGCTCGGCAAATTAGCCAAAAGGCCACACTAGATTGTTCGATAGGTCATCGCCATGGGATATGTATATCATGAGGTTGGTGTAACAACTGATGTGATTAGCGGCAGCGAATTTGAAATTGAGGGAGAGTACCCATGTCGCGTGAAGATATTGAATTTCGCAAAGAGCAGATGCGACCCTGGTACTGGTGGGGTGTGGCAACGTTCTTCAGGTGTCCCTGGAACGAGACGCCGGAAGACTGTGACATCGGGTTGGTCGGTGTGCCCCACAGTACCGGCAATGGCTCCACCGAACGGGACCAGCATCTCGGCCCGCGTTCAATCCGCCATGTGTCCGCTCGCCTGCGGCGTGCCCACCAGGCATTCAAGCTGACACCCTGGGAGGCGGTTGTTATTAACGATCTAGGTGATGTGCCGCTGCCCGAAGCGAATAACAACGAAGTATCGGTAGCACATATCCAGGACTACTACGAAATCCTGGACGAAGCCGGTACCCGGCCGGTCTCCTATGGCGGCGATCATGCAATCACCGGCCCGATACTGAAAGCGCTGGGCGGCGCTGGGACAAACATCGCTGGAGGTCAGAAGCTGTCGTTGGTTCACTTCGATGCTCATCGGGATGACTACGAGCACAGGGCGCACTGGTTGGGGGCGAAGCGATCGGCGGCACATTGGGCCGCGTACACGGTGCGTGAGGGTCATGTGGATGTCGAACGCAGTATTCAGATCGGCATTCGCGGCAACCCAAATGAGCTGAAGGTAGACCCCGCGGAGAGTGACACTGGCTATCGCGTGGTGACTGCGGACGAGTTGTTCGAGATCGGAATCGATCGCACCATCGCCGTCATGCTGGAGCGCATCGGCGACAATCCGGTCTATATTACCTTCGATCTTGATGTGCTGGATCCGGCGGATGCCCCGGGGGTAGCCAACCTTGAGGCCGGTTACCGCGGCCTTCGCACCTACGAAGCGATACGCATCCTGCACGGTTTGCGTGGCCACAATATCGTGGGTGCGGATATTGTCTGCCCCATGCCCACAGTGGACAACCCGAACCAAATAACGGCTCTAACCGGATCGGTACTTATGTTCGAAATGCTGTCCTTGATTGCTGACTACCTGCGAGGCTGATTTAGCCCAGAGGGCATTTTCCGGATAGTCACCAGCGGGCTGCTTTCGGCCACCAGCAGATGCTAACTCACTTCGCTTGCTCCAGCTTCTCGCTCGCTTCGAGCCATTCCCATTCGAGCGACTCGACCGCAGACTTTGCTGCAGCCTGGTCCTGAACCAGCTGAGTGAGCTCACTCTTGCGGCTTGGGTCAGCATAAATCGACTCATCCGCAAGATGCGTTTCGAGCTCGGTCAGCCTGGACCGACTCGCGGCGAGTTCTATTTCAACATCCCGGACCTTGTCATACAGTGGCTTCAGGCGTTGCCGTCGTTGCGCCTGTTCCTGTCGCTGCTGCTTCTTGTTGACGTTTTTCACAGGCGCGTCCTGCCACTTCGCCGCAGCCTGTTCTGATTGTTCTTCGTGTTCCTTTAGCCAGGCCGGGTAATCGTCGAGGCTGCGGTTAAAGCGGTCGACGATGCCATCGTGAACGATCAGCAGTTCGTCGCAGACACTTCTTAATAGATGGCGATCATGCGAGATCACGACCAACGCGCCCGTGTACTCGATGAGTGCGACGCTCAGGGCCTGGCGCATCTCGAGGTCGAGATGGTTGGTCGGCTCATCAAGCAACAACAGGTTCGGCCCCTGGCGAATCATCAATGCCAGCACGAGACGCGCTTTTTCGCCGCCGGAGAACGGCGCGACCGGTTCGAAGATTCGCTCGCCACTGAAGCCGAAGCGCCCCAGGTAGTTACGATGGTCCTGCTCCCGGTCGTTGGGGGCGTATTCGCGCAGATGATCAATGGGACTGTGCTCCGGGCGCAGCAGTTCGAGCTGGTGCTGGGCGAAGTAGCCGATCTGCGTGTCCTTGCTCAGAACCCGCTCACCCTTTAGCAGCGTGCTACCGGTCGACAGCGCTTTGACGAGCGTTGACTTGCCAGCGCCGTTAACACCGAGCAGACCGACACGGTCTCCCGCCGACAAATGCAGGTCGATGTTATCCAGGATGATGTCGTCGCCATAGCCAACCGTCGCGTCTGTAAGCCCGAGCAAGTGCTGCGGCTGCTTTTTTGGCTCGATGAAATGAAACCGGAACGGAGAATCGACGTGCGCGGGCGCAATTTTCTCCATGCGTTCGAGCATTTTTAGCCGGCTTTGTGCCTGGCGTGCTTTCGACGCTTTGTAACGAAATCGATCGACATAGCTCTGAATGTGCTTGATCTCTTTTTGTTGGCGAGAGTACATCGCCTGTTGCTGCGCCAACTGCTCGGCACGCAGTGTTTCGAACTGGCTGTAATTGCCCGTAAACAGCTTGATCGCCTGGTGCTCGATATGCGCGACGCGTGTACAAACCTGGTCGAGAAAGTCGCGGTCGTGCGAGACGACCAGCAAGATGCCCTCGTAGCGCCTCAGCCAGCGCTCGAGCCACAAAATGGCCGGGAGATCGAGGTGATTGGTCGGCTCATCGAGCAGCAGGATATCCGAACGACACATGAGCGCGCGGGCGAGATTGAGCCGCATGCGCCAGCCGCCGGAAAACTCTCTGACAGGCCTCGTATATTCGTCTGCCGCAAACCCAAGACCGTGCAGCAATCGCGATGCGCGAGACTCGGCCGTAAAGCCGTCAATAGCCTCCATCCGCTCATACAGGAGATGCAGGTCTGGTTTGTCATCGTCGGCTTCACCCTCGGCGATAGCGGCCTGCACTGCGCGCAGCTCCCGGTCGCCATCCATGACGTAGTCAACTGCCGAGCCACTGCTGTGTGGGCTTTCCTGGGCGACGTGGGCGATCTCATCCTTCGGGTCCAGGGCGAGTTCACCATCGTCCGCTTCCAGCTCGCCCAGGAGCATGGCGAATAGCGACGACTTGCCACTACCGTTGGCGCCAATGACGCCCATGCGTTGTCCCGCATGAATCTGGAAACTGGCGTTTTCGATCAGGACCTTGCGGCCGCGACGTAAGGCAATGTTGGTGAGGGCAAGCATGACGGGCGCGATTATACGTCACGCCACACCCGCTGACGGGCATGAGACTTGGGGAACGAATCGGCCTCTTTTTGATCAGAAGTGACATGCCGAGGTTGGATGAGATGCGGTGTGGCCCGCTTGTAGCAAGCGTACTCATTGTATTGCTCTCGGCATGCAGCGGCTCATCGAACTCCGGCAATGGTGGCGGCCCTGCTACTCCTTATGCCTACCAGGCGCCGGCAGACCTGGGTGATGGCTGGACGGTCAGCGACGCTGGCAGCCAGGGCCTGTCGGTGCAACGACTCGAGGATATGATGGCTGCCATCGGCCGCGGCGAGTATCCGATCATCGATTCAATCGCCATCGCCAGTCGCGGCAGCCTGGTCTTCGAGGAAACTGTCAGGACGCAGCTGGACGAAAAGGATGGCTGGGTAGGCAACACCGACCTGTCCCTGCACGCGCAGTTTTCCGCGTCGAAAAGCGTGGCCTCAATCCTCGTCGGCATCGCCATCGACCAGGGTCATATCAGCGGCGTCGACACACCATACCTGAGCCTTTTCGATTATCCGGGCTATGACAACTGGGATGAGCGCAAGAACCAGATCTTGTTACACCATGTCCTCACCATGCGCCTTGGCCTGCAATGGGATGAGTGGAGCGTGCCGTACGGCGACCCGAACAATGCCGTGGTGCGATTTTTCAACGAGCAAAATGACTACAGCAAGGGATTGCTGGATTTGCCGATGGAATCGGATCCGGGCACTAGCTACGCCTATAACACCATCGCGTCGATATCGTTGGGCCAGGCGGTACAGAATCGCAACCCGCTGACGTACGCCGACTTCCTGCAGACCTACCTGCTCGGACCATTACGCATCACGGACGTAACATGGACCATCACGCCTACCGGGCTACCGGACCTCGGCGGTGGACTGTATCTCCACGCACGGGACATGGTGAAGTTCGGCCAGCTGTACATGGACGATGGCCGCTGGAACGAACAGCAGATTGTCAGCAGTGAATGGGTCGCGGCGTCAATCCAGACCTACACCGAACTGACATGGACCGATCCGAGTTCAAGAAACTGGCAAGTTGACGGCTATGGGTATCAATGGTGGACCGGACACTTCGAGCACAATGGCCAGGATTTAGACGCATATGCTGCACGTGGCTGGGGCCAACAGACCGTGATGGTGATTCCGGACCTGCAACTGGTCATTACCGTCAACAGCAACGACTACGAAGGACGCCCGGATGCCGTTAACCAGGTTTTCGGCCTGATCGACCGTTTCATACTCCCCGCCATCTAACATACAAACCTTTTAGCGCCCGCCTGCATCAAACTCATATATTCAAATAGTTTCGTGGGGGTAAGACGATGCTGCAGATGACCGGGGTCAAGAAGACCTACCGTACCGAACTGGTTGAAACGTATGCCTTGAGAGATATGACGGTGTCGGTGAGCGATGGAGAGTTTGTCGCCGTAACAGGCTCGTCCGGATCGGGTAAGACGACCTTTCTCAATATTGCAGGCCTGCTGGAATCATTTGAATTCGGCACATACCGGCTGGACGGAGAAGACGTCAGCCGTTTTAGCGATGATGAACGATCGGCCTATCGCAACCAGAAGATCGGCTTCATCTTTCAGAGCTTCAACCTGATTCCGGACCTCAACCTGTTTGAGAATGTCGATGTACCGCTGCGCTACCGGCGCTTGTCGACAAGCGACCGCAAACAACGCATCGAGCACGCACTCGAGACCGTGGGCCTTGCGTCCCGCATGAAGCATGTCCCGGCACAGCTGTCGGGTGGGCAACAGCAACGCGTCGCGATCGCCAGAGCCCTCGCGGGTGATCCGAAGATTCTGCTGGCGGACGAACCGACCGGCAACCTCGATTCCACCATGGCGCACCAGGTCCTGGACCTCATTGAAGAGATCCACGCCAACGGTACGACCATTGTCATGGTGACGCACGATCAGGAACTTGCCAGGCGTGCCGAAAGAAACATCCATTTGCTTGATGGGCGTGTCGCTGCTGATGAAATCGCAGATAAACGCTCAGCCGCAGCCTGAACTGACATGTTTCGCTACAACGTAAAACTCGCTCTTAAGAGCATGCGCCGCAATCTGATCCTGACGGCGCTAATGATTGCGGCGATCGCGGTCGGTATCGGCATCAGTATGACGACGATGACCGTGTATTACATGATGAACGGCAACCCGATTCCGGCCAAAAGCGATGTCTTGTTCGCGGTCACGATGGACAGCTGGAGCCCGCTACGCCCCTTCAACGACGACAAACCGGAACGCGCGCCGCACCAGGTGACTTATCACGATGCCGAGCGCCTGCTTGCCCTCGCTGAGGGCAAACGCCAGACGGCGATGTTCGAGTCCAGCCTGATTGTCGAGCCGGTGAACGAGGATGAATTGCCGTTCGAGGCCGGTGCACGAGTCGCAACCGCCGACTTCTTCACCATGTTCGATGTGCCGTTCATCTACGGCAGCAGCTGGGATCAGGCGGCTGATGCTGCCGCCGAACCGGTGGTCGTTCTGACCAGGCAACTCAACGAGCGACTGTTTGGTGGCGAAGATAGCGTCGGTGAGCGGCTGATCATGCAGGGCACGCATTTCCAGGTGGCCGGCGTCATCGATTCCTGGGAGCCAACACCCCGGTTCTACGACCCGATCAACGGTGCGTTCCAGGAAATCAACGAGATGTTTGTCCCGTATAGCCTGACGCTATCACTCGAGCTGGGATCGACGGGCAGCGACTGGGGCTGGAAGGCCGAAGAAATTACGTCTTGGGAGCAGTGGCTGAACTCCGAATCGGTGTGGGTGCAGTATTACGTGGAGCTCGATAGCCCCCGTGATCGTGATGCCTATGTTGCCCACCTCGATGCCTACGTGGAAGAGCAGAAACGGCTTGGCCGTTTCGAGCGACCGATGAACAATAACGTTTATGACGTCATGGAGTGGATGGATTACCACGAAGTCGTGGCTAACGACTCGAAAGTCCTGGTGGGCCTGTCATTCCTGTTCCTCACGGTGTGCCTGCTGAGCACGATCGCTTTGCTGCTGACCAAGTTTGTCGGCAAGAAGAGCGAGACCAGCCTGCGCCGCGCCTTGGGCGCGAGCCGCAATATTATTTTCAATCAACAGATTGTCGAAGTCGCCGTCATTGGGTTCGCCGGTGGTTTGATCGGCCTGCTGCTGGCCGGGCTCGGGCTGCGCGGCATCCAGTACCTGTACGAGGCACCGGACGGCCTGGTATCGCTCGATTGGGTCATGGTGCTGGCGGCTATCGGGCTTGCGATCCTAAGCAGCATGATTGCCGGCCTTTATCCCGCATGGCGGGTCTGCAAGATCCCCCCCGCCGCTCAGCTGAAGACACAGTAGGAGATTCAAAATGGGATTTGGACCAATGATGTCGGCGCTGATGAGAAACAAGACCGGACCGGCCCTCGTGGCGCTGCAGATTGCCGTGACACTGGCGATCGTCATCAACTCGCTGTTCATCATTTTGCAGCGGGTCGAAAAGATGAACCGGGATCCCGGCATCGACGTAAACAACGTCATCATTACCTACGTGCGCGGCTTCGGTGATGATTTTGATGTCGTTAACAGCATTACCAACGATATCGACCTGATCAAGTCCATACCCGGCGTCGTGGCCGCTACCGTGTCGAACCACGTGCCGTTGAGTGGTTCGGGCTCGGGCACCGGCCTGCGTACCGTGCCGGATGAGACCATTGAGTCCGTCGGCACCGGGCGCTACCAATGGAGCGAAGAAGGGCTTGACGCACTGGGCATCGAGCTAACTCGCGGCCGCAATTTCTACCCGGAAGAGGTGTATTACGAGCTGCCCGAGACTGTTATGGACACGCCGTCAGTCCTGGTCACTCAGGACCTGGCTGACAGCTTGTTTGGTGATGAGGATGCTTTGGGCAAAACCGTTTACTGGGGCGACATGGAACCATCGACAATTGTTGGCATCATCGGCCATATGCACGGCTCCTGGGTAAACTGGGACAAGCTTGGCCATGTGGTCATACATCCCGGCAAGCCGGCCTACACCACCAACAAGTACATCATTCGGGTCGAACCCGGCATGCGCGATGAACTCATGCCGATCATCGAGCAGAAGCTCGGCGAGTCCAACCGGCGGCGCGTCATCAAGAGCAACCGATCGCTGGAAGAACTGGCGGACCGTTCCTATCGGCGCGATCGTGGCATGGCCATCATACTGTCGGTCGTTATTACCTTATTGATCGGCCTGACAGCTCTCGTCATCGTCGGCCTGTCGTCGTTCCATGTCACACAGCGCAGAAAGCAGATCGGAACGCGCCGCGCTCTTGGCGCAAGACGCATGGACATTATCAAGCAGTTCATGCTCGAGAACTGGCTGATCACAACCGCAGGTGCGGCACTTGGTGTGGTGCTGACAATCGGTGTCGCCTACTGGCTCGAGGTCTCGTTCGAACTCGAGCGGCTCGACTGGCGCTTGTTGCCGGCGGGTATCGGCACACTCTGGGTATTGTCGTCGCTGGCCGTATTCGAGCCGGCACGACGTGCAGCGGCTGTGCCACCAGCGGTAGCGACGCGCAGCGTCTAAATTAACGGCGGAATCGGTAACTTGTGGTAACGCTGGCCGGACAACGCACGCAAAGCATTGGCTACAGCGGGCCCAACGGTCATCGGCGCCAACTCCCCCACTCCGGTCGGGTGCTCGTCGGAAGGAATGATATGTACCTCAACCACGGGCATTTGGTCGATGCGCAGCAGTTTGTAGGTGTCGAAATTCGACTGCTGAACATAGCCATCTTCGAAACTGATTTCGTCACCTAGTGCCGACGATAATCCGAACCCGGTACCACCCTCCATCTGCGCCCGAACGACATCCGGATTAATGGTCAATCCACAATCGACCGCAGTGATCACACGATCGACGGAGAATGAATTGTCGTCGTGCAGGCTGACTTCAGCGACCTGCGCCAGGAACGTACTTCTCTGTTGGCAAATTGCGAGGCCGCGTGCGCGGCCGGAACTCATTGTCGATCCCCAACCGGCCTGTTCGGCAGCGAGCCGAGCCACGTTTGCCATGCGTGGCTGATCCTTGAGCATATGCAGTCGAAACTCCAGCGGCTCGATGCCCGCTGACGCTGCGATTTCGTCAATAAAAGTCTCAACCGCGAAGACCGTGTGCGTTGACCCTACGCCGCGGTACCACAGCACCGGCACCGGCAGTTCGGGCGAATGCGATTCGACTCGAATATTGGGCACACCATACAGCCAGTCATGAGCACCGTGCACGGACATGCTGTCAATGCCATCAACGACCCACGCAGGTGAATGCAGTCCTGCGATTGACTGCCCTACAAGCCGGTGATGCCAGGCGACAAGCTCTCCATCGTCATTGAGGCCCGCCCGCAAGCGATGATAATTCAAGGGCCTGTACTGACCGGCGCGCATCGTATCCTCGCGCGTCCACATCAGTTTCACGGGCACATCGGCGCCGAGGGCTAGCGCAACGTGTACGGCTTCACTCGTGTAGTCATTGCAGCCGCGACGGCCGTAAGCGCCACCGGCCATTAATGTGTGGATTTCGACCTGCTCCGGCGCGATGCCGACTATTTCAGCAGCCACATGCTGATCAACAGTCTGCAATTGAGCAGCATTCCAGAATTCACACTTGTCCCCGGACACACGCACAACACAATTGAGAGGCTCGCTTGGCGCGTGTGCCAGGAAAGGAAACTCGAACTCAGTCTCGAGAACTTTTGTCGCAGTCGAAAACGCATCGGCGATCGAGCCTTCCTCGCGGGCAACGGTCCCCGGTGTGTCCGCGATCGCTTTGTACTGCTTAACGATGTCTGCGGAACTCTGTTTGAAGGCGTTCGACTCGTCCCATTCGATCGACAACAGGTCGCGCGCTTGCAACGCGCTCCAGAAATCCCTGGCAATAACGGCAATACCGCTCGGAACGGCCACGACATCAACAACGCCGGTAGCCGCCCTCGCCTTGGTGTCGTCGAAAGACTTGACGACACCTCCGAAGCGAGGCGCGTGTGCCACTACAGCGGTCAGCATGCCCGGCAATTTCAGGTCCTGGGTAAACTGCGCCTGGCCATTGGTCTTGCTTTCGATATCCAATCGAGGGCGGTCCACGCCGACCAGCGTGTAGTTCTCGCGAGATTTAGGGGTCACGGTTTCCGGGACGGGCTGCCGCGCCGCCGCGTCGGCCAATTCCCCAAAACTCGCCGAACGCGAAGACGGTGAGTGGCCAATGACACCCCCGCTGACGGTAATCTCACTGGCAGGCACATTCCAGGTCTCGGATGCGGTTTTGATCAACATCTGCCGGGTTGCCGCGCCGACTTGTCGCAGCTGTTCATAGGAATTTGTTAGCGACGAGCTTCCCCCGGTTGCCTGCTCCTCCCAGGGAATGTGGCTGTACAGCTCTACGTCGGCCGGTGCGGTCTCAATCCGCATTTGCTCCCAGGTCGCGTCCATCTCCTCGGCGACGACAGTCGCCATGCCCGTGTAAATTCCTTGTCCCATCTCAGTGTGTTTGCAGATGAGCGTCACGCTATTGTCGCTACCAACGTGGACAAACGCTTGCGGATCCCATTCAACCGCCGCACCTGCTGGCGCCAGATCCGGATTCGCGACGATCGCCTTGCGCCGGTAAAGGTACGTGCCAACCGTGACGCCGGCACCTACGGCAACTGTTCCAAATAGGAACGATCGGCGACTGAGGTTTTTCGGCGTCGCCTTATTCACCGGTCGCCCCCGATTCTGCTAATTGTGCTGCTGCCGTCTTGACCGCTTTGCGAATGCGGACATACGTTGCGCATCGGCAGATGTTGCCCTGCAAAGCCAGGTCAATGTCCGCATCGTCGGGATCACGATTTCGTTCGAGAAGTGCAGACGCCGACATGATCTGCCCGGACTGGCAAAAACCGCACTGGGGAACCTGCAGATCATTCCAGGCAGCCTGTACTGCTTTGCCGCTTTCAGATGTCAGGCCTTCAATCGTCGTTATGCGTCGACCATTAACGCTGGAAACCGGCAAGCTGCACGATCGTGCGGGTTGGCCGTCAATATGCACGGTGCAGGCGCCGCATAACGCCTTGCCACAACTGTACTTCGTGCCGGTGAGGCCGATGACGTCTCGAATGGCCCAGAGCAGTGGCATTTCCGGATCGATGTCGAGCTCGCGCTCTTCGTCGTTCACTAGCAGGGTAATCACAACACACCTCCGCAACCGAATAGACCGATTCTACGACACCCGGTGCGGCGTGACTAATCCGGCAGTCGCGACGCGCAGCGTCCAGTCAATCCTCCAGATGCGCGTCCAGCCAGGCCAGCGTCTCGCCGATGACAGTCTTCATCGATACAAAGTGCCCGGTCGGTCCGACGACATGCTTCTTGTGTTCTGACCCCAGCATATCGAAGAAAGGCCTGGCCGACTCCTCAAGTCGAAAATCCGAATCAAACCGGCCGTTGAACTGCAGCACGGGTTGAGTCACGCGGGGCAGGTAATGCTCCTCGAGCGTATCGTAATGGCGAAGCAATCCGATACCGGTTTGGTTAAGAATGCCCGCTTTGAATCGCGGCTCGATGGCAAGCGCCGCCCCGCCCAGTCTTCCGCCCCAACTGAAGCCATAGAACACCAGCGTGTTCATATCGAGGTCTGCGCGCGTCTCGAGGAAATCGATCGAGCGGCGCATCTCGCGCATCCAGCGAACGAATTGGTCACGATACTCGACGCCACGCCCAATTGACGGTGGGGTACCCGTACCACGCTCGAACAAGTGGTCGAGCACCGGTACCACGACCGCCCAGCCGCGCTTCAGCATGAAATCCAGGTGCAGGGTGAATTCCTCGATGCTGGTCAGGTAAAACGCATGCGAACTTGCCCAGTAATACATGACAGGGTGACGCCCACCGCTGTTATCAGAGAGGTACAGGTACAAATGCATCCGCTCGCCGCTTTCGTCGATATCGAAACTGATGCGGTGACGCTGGAATCCTCGAATAACCGTGGATTCGTCAACACTCGCATTCATCGGGGCCGACGAGTAATCGAAGTTGCGGAGCATTGCGGCGAATACCTCATCGGACGCCGGTTCGAGGGGCTCTCGGGGCTGCCACAGCTTCATGCTCTGCGACATGGCCGTATGCGCATCGCGTTCGTCTTTCAGCCGGACCAACCGAACACCGTTTGCCGGTGACCTGTCGAACGCCGGCAATACGCCCGGATTCGAGATTGCGGGCTCAACACCGTATGCCGCATCATCCCAGCTTCCGCCAAGCGTCGCCTTGAGATCACCGACCGAATTGGCACACCACTCGCGCACATTGCCGAGCATGTCCAGCGTGCCCACCCAACCCAGGCCGTGATATTCCCCGACAGGCGCCGAGCCGGCCGATTCAACATTGCTTTGTGCTATCTCCCACGTCAGCGCGGCCAGTGCATTGGCGCGACGCCAGTGGTGTACGGTTGGCAAATCCTGTTTGGCAAAGCGCGCATAGGCAGCCGCCTCGTACCAACTGATTCCACCGACCGGATGTTCGCCCTGCCCCTCCGGATACGCGCCACCAATCCAGATGCTGGGACCGGGTTGGCCCGTGCCGTCGACGAACTTCGACATGGCCTTGTCCCAGGCGATTTCTTCTCCATCCAGAACGAAGGGGTGCTCCCAGAATTCGGGCTTTTCATAGCCACCAGAATTGACGAATGCCTGGTACTCACTATTGGTCACTTCATAGCGATTGACGAAAAAATCGGCCACGTTTATTTTTTTGTCACCGAGTTCAAGCGTTGCCCCGGGCACGCGAATCTCGTCGGCACCGATCGCCCCCACCGGGTCGAACGTCACATCGACAATCAGGGCTTCGTAAAAGTTGCCAAATTCTTCATCGTCCAGATCCATGCGGTCACCGGAACCCGACAGCCCTCCGGACAGCCGAATCACAGGTTCGTGGCCTTCAAGTTCGAATCGGTAGACGGACATGCCTCTCGGCACGCGCACATCGTAGAGTGGCGTCAAGCCGAGGAATTGCCACTCGGACTCAGGGTCGTCGTAGTCGCGCCGGAACACGGACGCCCCTTCGGGTTGTGACGGGAAGCTCTGTTTCCACGAAAACTCGCGCCAGTAACCTTCGAGTAAATCAGAGTCTGGATCGCGCTCCTCGACTTTCATCGCGGCGGCAAATGCAGCCTGTGAGTCACCGGCAGCGATTTGCCGCTCGACTTCGGGAATTCCCTCGTCGCGAATCCAGCGCTCGTCTGCGCCAGATAGCCAGAACAGGGTCGCGCCGATGACGGCGGCCAGAAACCCGACAGAGGCAATGGGCAGGAAGCTCTTCTCTTTCGTCTTCCCGGGCCTGTCGGACGCCTGGACCTCATCATCCGCCTTGATGCCGTCCGGGGTAATGTCGTACGCCCATGCAAGGATCAGCGCCGGTACCAGGCCGATCGCCAGCAGGAAGAACACGAGTTTGGCCGCCCAATCGGGCAACGCCAGCACCGAAGACAAGACTTCGGCAACCTGCAGCAACAGCCACGATGCGACGATGTACGCCACAAAAACCCGCATGACTTTGCGCCGCTTCAGTTCCTCGAAAAATCCGGCCAAAGTACTCCCCCAATGTTCTTCTTGGACGCTATTTTAGTGCAAAATGACGGCTAATCAGCCATTTCTATTGATCTACCGCAGTGCGCGTGTGACACGGGTCACGATTACAGGCGGCCAATCCCCTTATTCCTTTCTATACCAACTGGTAAATGGTAGGTTTATCCCGGACTTACGTTGCTGTGGGGGCAAATCGGATGAACATCAGGAACTCCTTGCAAGGAGTGCTCGCTTCCTTGTGGCTGCTTGGCTGTGGCGCGACTTCGGCTGCCGAATGCAAGTTCGACAGCCACTCGACAGACCCTGAAACGGGCGTGACGCGGCACGCCACCAAATACGTTGGCATAGCGACGATGATGGCCAAGGATTTTGGCGCCGTGCAGGCCGTATCCATCGGTAACGACAAGTTTCTCGGCATCAGGCTGCGCGCCATGAACCATTTCCCGATTCCGCCGGAACTGAACATCAATCTCAATGCGAGCAGCGAGAAGTATAAGACCGGGCGCTACGACCCGCGTCTTAAAACTGTCTTGCAACAGTTTGAGCAGGACGCTGCGTTCGTACCAAAGGGGTCTACGCTCAGACTCACACTCGAAGATCGCAGTGTGGTCGTCCTGAGGTCGACTGACTATCGCAAAACCCGCAGCCAGGGCTGGAAACCGCAGTCCGATGGCAATGACGGATCAAACTTTCGAATTCTGTCAGAGGTTCATGCCCTGTATCCCCTCGATGAGGTGATGATCAATGCACTCACATCACGGATGGTGACAGGCGTTCGAATGGAGACAGCGGGCCGCTATTACGAGTTCGCCAGCCGCATGAATGACCTGTACCCGCTGACAATCGGCAAGAAAAATGGGCAGCAACTGCAGGAGGCATTGAACTGTGTCTTACAAATCAAAGCTTAGAAACAGTATCGTGGCGACCTGCGCCACCTTGTTGCTGTTCGCTGCGTCAACAGCCAGCGCCAAGTGCAAGTTCTTCGTCGACATGCCCAGTGTCACGACCGGGGAACACGTACGCTGGACTAAATGGACGGGCTTTACACTGGCCATTACTACAAACCCATATGCGTACATGACGGGCATTTCCGAGGGCGACCGCAAGTACCTCGGCCTGCGAATTCGCAAGTCATACGCGCTTCCCCGGATAGCGACCAAGGAAGACCTCGACAGATCGATAGTCGTACCCGCCGGGTCTGATGTGTTTTTCCAGATGGCCGATGAATCGATCATCAAGATCCAGACTGACCTGCCTGCCACGGGTGACGCCGACTTCGTCGTCCACAACGCGAAACGCTACGACATGACCGCTGACGCTATCGTCAAGGTCCCACTAACGGCTGAAAATCTGAGCGCCCTGACAGCGCAGCGTGTATTGCGAATTCGTGTGGGCGCGGAAAGCGGCGACCTCGACTTCAAGTTCGGCAAAAAGGGCTCAAAAAAGATGGGCGAGGTGCTGAAATGCATTCAGTAATCCGCTGGCTGGTAGTTGCGTCATTCGCGGCCTCGGCAACGTTTGCCGGCGGTGTCGCCACGGCGGCCGACTGCAAGATCGAGACCGACGAGACCGACAAATTTACCAAGGTAAGGACGGTGATTACACGTCGCAATTCGCTGGAATCGTTCTGGGGCGATTCGTCAAAGGACAAGCAAAAGGACATTTATGTAGCTGCCTGGTACAAGGACGGCAACAAGGCACTGCAGATAGGACTCTGGTTTACGAACTACGTTGAGCGCATGCCACCAGATTATGAACTCAGGAATACGCTCGTCATTCCCAAAGAATCCAGGCTGCTGGTAATGATGGCCGATGGCAGCATTGTGACCCTGCACTCGGTGAACCCCATCAATGCCAACTCGAGGGCAACTCGAACATCCAGCCGTGTATCCGTTGATACCGGGGCGACCATTTACTATCCGCTCGATGACGATTTGATCACTGCATTAACCAGTCAAGGCGCCACCAAACTCCGTGTAGAAGCTGCTGAAAAACACTACGACTTTGAAGTTCACGAAAAGTCGCTGACTGACATCGGTGACGCAATCCAATGCTTACAGGCAACCCTATGAAACGACTCATCGCTTTATCCATTGCATTCACGGTACTCGCCGCAGACGCGGACGCCGGTACGGCCAGCTGCAAATACAAGCAGAACGAGGCCGATGATTTCACCGGCGAGCGACTTGTCAAAGTTGACTGGGTCGACATGACGGGCTGGGCGAGTAGTACATTCAACCGAACCATAGGCGGCCGCAAGGATATTGAAGTGGCAGCCGAGTCAGCAGGGGGTCACAGCCTTCTCAAGTTTCGTCTCAAGGTGAGTGATGCCGTCCAGAACCCACCAAGAGAACAGGACTTGTACAGTGCCTTGTACGTTCCAACAGGTTCATCGCTCGAGATCACCATGGCCGATGAATCCATCATTGAGCTCATGGTTGATGAGGCTGTTCGCGGCAAGAGCCGCGCCAAATACGACCAGGGCTCCTACGTCATCACGTCAAAATTCACCGTTCGATATTCGCTGGATGCCGAGCTGGCAGAACGCCTGGTGAACGAGGACGTTGTTTATCTTCGACTGGCCGCGCAAAGTCACAAATACGATTTTGTCACCGACAAGGGCTCGATCGAATTCAACATCAACAAGAAAGCGCAGCAAGCCTTGACGAAGGTGGTCGGCTGCCTGAATCAGGCACTGTCGGAGGAAGTTTCATGAAAAAACCAGCACTCCTGGCGATTGCTATGCTCGCCATCTCCTCAACCGCGGACGCGGCCAAATGCAAATTTGCCAAGGACGAGACCGACCCGTTTACCGAGGTCAAGACGCTACAAACGAAATGGGACCAGCTGACCAGCACCTGGATGGCCGACTCGCGAGAGATCGACGGCTGGATTTCGGTCGTCGCTGTCGATGACTATGTCGCGCTGTGGCTCAAACTCGACTACACCGTCAAACCGCGGAGCGAACCCAGCGATGCGTCACTGAAAGACGTGATCAACATCCCCGAGGGAGCACCACTGCTCATCCTGATGCCCGACGACACCATCATTGAGTTGCCCGCGGTACGCGAAGTCAGGGCGGACGCCTATAAGTTGGCACCCTGGGACCACCCCATGGATGTCAACACGTGGACAAAGCGGGCGGCTGCCAATATCAAGTACGCCTTGCCTCCCGAAGCCAGAGAAGCACTCAAGGCCCAGGATGCCACCGATCTGAGAATAACCGCGGCGAACCGCAACTTCGACATCGAGATACACAAGAAGTCGCGTACGGATTTCCAGAACGCATTTGCCTGTATGCAACTATAATAGGGTCGTGCCATTACGATCCTGTCTGCCCATTGCACTACTCCTGTGCCTGGTATTCCTGCCAGGTGAGCCTCCGCTTGCGGAGGAAAATGAGTTTGTCGAAGAACGACGGCTGCGGCTCTGGAGCGCCCAGACGGGCAACCGGGATCTCGTCTATTCCACATACCTGCGCATCGACCACATGGAAGACACCGACCCGGGCTCGTGGGTCTATGAGTGGTCGAGTATTGGCGACTATTTCGCGAAAAAGGGACATGGGTTTGCGGATGCAGACGACACGTTGGCCGCACATAGTGCCTACCTGACCGCGGCGAAGTTTTACGGTATCGCCCGCTTCCCGGCCAAAACACTTCCGGGCCAGCTCGAGGCCTATCAAAAGCACCTCGAGCACTATCAATTGGCCGGGCAGTTCTTCGACCCACCGTTGATCGTTGTGGACATTCCGTTCGATGGCTCGTCGATACAGGGTTACCTGCACATGCCGACCGATGCCGAAAAGCCGCCACTCATTCTTTGGAACGGCGGCATCGATACCTGGAAAGGCGACGTCTACAACAACATCCAACCTTATATCGACCGCGGCTTCGCCGTGTTGACGTTCGACGTACTCGGCACGGGTGAGAATTCCGGCTGGCAAGCCGCGAAAGACTCCAACCAGCTTCACAGCGCCGTTATTGATTTCATGCAGACACACGCGTTGATCGACGGCGGGAAAATTGCGCACGTCGGCTTCAGTTTCTCGGGCTACTACGCGGCTCGCAATGCGCTGACCGAACCGCGGTTATTCGCTGTGATCTCGGCGTGCGGCCCGATCCACGACGGCTGGCAGAAAATTGCCGACGGTTCATGGGAAATCAAGGAGGCCTTGTCCGCGGCAATTCACATTGCACCGGAATTTGCCGACGAAGTTCAGGACTATGTTGCCGGGTTTTCGCTTGTCGAACAGGGTCTGCTCAACGGTCCCGACAGCCTCAAGGTACCGACGCTGATCGTCAATGGTGATCTCGACGACCTCGCGCCCGTGTCCGACCTTCGCCTGCTGGCCGACTCAGGTCAGGACACGACTCTGTGGGTTATGGGCGGCGATCAACACTGCTTTGGTCAGTATCGCTCGATCGTCATGCCTAAAATGGCAGCGTGGCTGGAAAGCAAGCTGCCAGACTAGCCTTGTTCGTCGTCCGCAGGTCTGTCCTGTGTAATCTGTATATTGGCGCCGTGCAGGTCACCGATATCCGCGACGCGCCAATCGAGGATACCGTCGCGGGAGCCGGCGTCGACTGTATCGATACCATCAGACTCAAGTTGCTCGAGCCGTTGCTCGAGATCATCGACACCAAGTGACAGCAAGAAGAAGCCCTCTCCATTCTTCTCGAGGTAACGGCCGGGAGCAGAGTCTGCATCGCTGGGGCTGACCAGAACGAGCCAGCTTTCTCCGACACGCGATCTCGCGATTTTCGCGTTTCGTGTCGGGTGATCAACGACGACGAATGGCTCAACACCAAGAATGCGCTCATAACGTGCCATCGCGTCGTTCAGATCGCGGACAATGAAATTGATGTGGTGTATGCGTGTCAGCGCCATCAGGCAGCTCGGTCGCCTCCCGCTGGAAACATGCCGGCTTTTGGCAGTAATGCCGGCACATCACGGCCAAGCTCCTGTTCGAGCCAGCGGCTGACTTCAATGATTTTCTCGAGGGATACACCGGTCTCGACTCCGGATCGATCCAGCATGTACAGCAAGTCATCGGTAGGAATATTACCGGTCGCCGCCGGCGCAAAAGGACAGCCACCGATTCCGCCGACACTTGCGTCGAGATACGTGACACCGGATTCCACTGCGGCCTGAGCATTGGCCAACCCGGTGTTGCGGGTGTTGTGAAAGTGACACCGCAGCGGTAAATCACCAATCACATCACGAACACGGCCAAGCACGTCAGTGACCTGCGCCGGGACGGCGACGCCGATACTGTCTGCAATTCCGAGTTCCGCCGGATCAGCCTCGATAAGCCACTTTGCCAGTTCGACAATGCGCTCGACCTTGACCTCACCCTCATACGGGCATCCAAACGCCGACGAGATCATGACATTGGCCCGCAGGCCATGTTGTTTGGCGCGCTTTGCAATTCCGCCCCATACCCGAATGGACTCCTCAATGTCCACGCCTTGGTTCTTGAGGTTGTAGGAATCGGTGGACAGGACAACCATGCCAATTTCGTCGATCTTCGTCTGTAGCGCGCGATCAAGACCTCGCTCATTCATGATGAGCCCGATAGTCGACACATCATCACGGTCCTGCAGCTGTTCAATCAGCGCTTCGGCATCAGCCATTTGTGGCACACGCTTGGGATGCACAAAGCTCGCAACCTCGAGACGGCGAATACCCGCGTCGATTAACTTGTTGATGAATTCAACTTTGCTTCCGGTTGGCAGGATTTCGGGCTCGCTCTGCAGTCCGTCGCGCGGACCAACTTCAACCAGGGTAATGGTCTTGCTACTCATCGAAGATGCTCGATGACCGTGTGTTCATCCACAACGTCTGCATACTTCGCATTCATATCGAACATGTTTGCCTCATGAGGCGCCGCATGACGGTCACCGCATGCATCCGCCACCACGATTGGAACAAAGCCGTACGACATCGCGTCAACACAGGTCGCACGAATGCAACCACTCGTCGTCACGCCAGTGATGATCAGTGTATCGATGCCACGCTCGTTCAGGGTTTCCGCCAGCGACGTGCCGAAAAATGCGCTCGGATATTGCTTGGTGATGACGATCTCGTCCGCAGCTGGTGCGAGGCCGTCGGGCCACGCGCCGAGTGGGTTCCCGCTTACGAAGACCTCAAGCGCCGGTACCTTACGGTAAAAGACACCACCATCCGTGCCACCTTCCTGGTACGCAACATTGGTATAGAAAACAGGAATGCCTGCCGCGCGAGCTGCATCGCGAATACGCAGTGCGGAGGACAGCGCATCCTCCACGCCCGCATACAAGGGACAGTCCTTGTCGAAATACGCCTCGACGAAGTCGACGAGAATTAACGCGGGCGCTTTGCCGAAGCCAAGGCTGCCGTCAAAAGCGCCGCGATAATTCTCTGTGAGTTCGTCACTCATCCACTGTTTTAGAAGCGGAAAGTGAAGTCAGCACCATACGTCGCCGTCGTCGCCGGGTGAATGAATGAGCCGCCAAATTCAGCCGCCGGGATAATTTCCTCGAGATAGTCTTCGTCCGTGATATTCCGGCCCCACACTGTGGCTGTCCAACGCTCTCCTTCAAGGCCGATACGCAGGTTAATCGTGTCGTAGGCATCGCGTTGCGTTCTTGAGAAATCCTGCGATCGATCACCGAGACCATCCAGGGCTGCAAATGCCTGCCAGATTGTTGGCGTGGGTTCACCCTGCAAAGTATGGAACCACATTTTTCCTACGTGTTGATAATCCACACGCGCATAGAAATTCATGCGGCTGCCCATCGGGAGTTCCAATTGCGCACCAAGATTATAGGTTTCTTCGGGCGCTTGCGGTACATCGTTACCTTCCGACAACGGTCGATTGATGTTTTTCTTGATCTCGGAATCCAGGAAACCGACTCCTCCGAACAATGAAAAACTGTCTGACACTAGCCAGTTGAAGTCCGCCTCAACTCCCTGAATCGTAGTTTCATCAATCGTCGTCACAACACGCAATAGACCGAATGGTCCGGCAAAAAACTCAAAAAACTGATTGTCATCGACGTCGGTGCTGAATATCGCTGCATTGAGTTGAAAACGATTGTCGGCGAATTGTGTTTTTACGCCCAGCTCGAAACTACTGGATACTTCCTTGTCATACTCGTCTTTGATCGTGAGGCCGGCCTGAACCACTTCACCTGCGCCGCCGAATCCACTGTTAAACCAGAGGTTCAGTAAGTCCTCGCTGCCGACAGAGTTGAAGCCACCGCTACGGAAACCGATGCCCCAGCTTGCGTAGACATTCACGTCATCGCTCGCAGCCCAGCGCCACGATACTTTTGGCTGTAGTTGATCAAATGTCTCTGACCGGCTTGGAATCCCTGTCGGGTTCGCGATAAACGCCGGATTGATTGGGCCGATCGCGTTGATGTTAAGCCCTGAAGAATCTACGTTAGGTACCTGGTTCCTGACCTTACGATCTTCCTGATCCCAACGTAATGCCAGCGATATTTCACTCGAATCACCCATATCGAAGCTGACCTCACCGAATGCAGCAATTACACTGGTGTCGAACTTGTCCCAGAACAAGAGATCGGTCGGATTCGGGCCCGTCGGATCAATGTAGGGCTGACGTAGGAAGCCTGCTCCGGTATCCGCGCCGTAGGCGACGACGACCTCACGGTCAATTTCGGTCGCATACAAACCGGCGATCCAGCGAACTGGCTGGTCCTGTGGTGACGTGAACCGGACCTCAACGCTTGTGTCCTGCTGATTACGCTCCTGGTACTGGTAGCCATCACACGCTGTCGGCGTGTAGGGCCCATAAATTCCCTGGAAATCATTGGCTGCACCATCAGGCAGCACGAGAAACGGGGCCAGGACAGGACCGAATAGATCCGGTCTCGAAAAGCTGTTCAATGTTGCCCGTGAGGCCTGGCATGCCGGAGTCAGTTCATATCCATAAAACGATGCGCTGGTACCGTCAGATAATAGGTACTCATCCAAATCGTTGTACGAGGCGATGAAAGTCCAATCGCCTTTGTCCGTAGCGAAGTCTCCTTTTACGGCAAACTCGGTCGTTTCCTGCTCATTTTCACCGGGCACGTTAAAGGCAAAAGTGAAGTCGTGATCATTTACGTCCGCATGGAATTCCGAACCGATTTGGTTGAACGCCGGTATTGCGAAAACGGCATTGAAATTAATCGCGCCACCGCTTACCTCAGAGTACCCGGCGCGAAAATCCCAGGTCATCTGTTCGCTGGGCTCGAAAATAACGCGGCCCCTGACCGTCGTGTCCTCGAAATAGTCCACATCGGAACCACCGTTCTCGTAGATATTGGAAAAGACGCCGTCAAATTCACGATAACTGGCCGCCAGGCTACCTCGTGCCGAGCCACCAATCGGGCCACCTAAACGCAACGACGCTTTCGCCATGCCGTCACTGCCGCCGCCCACTCTGACCTGGCCATCGAACTCCTCGCCCGGCTCTCTGGTCGTGACGAGGATGGCGCCGGCAACCGCATTACGACCGTACAGGGCACCCTGCGGTCCCTTGAGGACTTCGATCTGCTGCACGTTGACGAGCTCTTCGTTAAAGCTGTTGGGATTCGTGCTCAGGATGCCATCAACAATGTAAGCAAAGGTTGATTCAGCATCACGAGTCGACACGATGCCGCGAATACTCACCTGTGTGTCGCCGACGTTGGCCGTGTCGACGATCGTGACGTTCGGCATTAACGATATGAAATCGGCGGGTCGTTGAATGCCCGCTCGTTCTATCGTCTGTTCCGTAAATGCCGTAATGGCGATTGGAACTTCCTGCAGACTCTCTGCGCGTTTTCGTGCAGTCACTATGACTTCTTCGATCGCCAGCACTTCCCCTTGCTGGGCATTTGCAGTCGCAAACGGCCAGAACGGTAATAGGATCGCAACCAGCACGACTTTGCTAATGGTCTTCATTGTAGGTACCCCCGGTTTAGCGAATGGTGTATTGCACCTTTGTTATAACTTTAGTTCTTTCTATGTGAATTGACAACATGTACAGCTTTTCATGTGCGATCAGTCGAAGCTCGAAACCATGACGTACTGGAAGCGCTCCGGGTTATACAGGCCGTCGAAGACATCAACCACATCCCCGCTATCGATGTAGCCGATGCGCCGAATCGATAGCAGCGCCCCGCCTGCTTCCACCCCTAGCTCTCCGGCAATGGGTGCCGACGCACTTTCAGCACTGATAACCTGCTTGACCTTGGTGAGATGAATACCGTTCTCACGCAACATGTCGAGTCGCGTGTTGTTCTCGAGTTTATTCCTGGTGAATCCCTTGCTGACGCCAACCGTCCAGCTCAGGTAATAGGCGTATGGGTCGCCGTATTCATTGCTGCAAACGCGGACGACCTTCTGCGCAACGTCATTATCAGCCAGTGCCAGGGTCTGCCTGATTTCAGCCGGCGGCACGGCACGCTCCGTAGTAACGACACGCATCGTGCCATGCCTGGCAATCTCAACGAGATTCTCAAGCATGCCAACAAGTGGAGCGCGCACCGGTTTTGGAGTGTAGTGATAGGTGACGTGCGACCCCTTGCCGCGAAAACGCGCCACAAGACTTTCTGCTGCCAACTCGTCCATTGCCCGCTTGGCCGTGATGCGCGAGACATCAAACGTCGTTACCAATTGCTGCTCTGTCGGCATTTGCGCATCGTACGGTATCGTGCCATCCAGGATTGCCGCTTTCAGCACCGAGTACAGTTGGTGATAGAGCGGCGAACGGTCCATCGAGCCGTTCCGTGACAGATGCCACTCTGACTTCAATGAACTCAGCAGTTCAGTCATCGGTACTTCCGCTTATTCACGCGTGTGGCGACTCCGGCGCCGGCAAGTGCGTCTCTTCGAGCGAACGCGCCTTGATCTCATCAATTGTCCCGCCGAAGCTGAACAGACCAACGTCTCCGCGCTCGTCGAGCATCTGCTTGCGGAGTTTGTCGGTTGCCGCGGCATCGACGTTTCCATTGTCATCAATTACGACACCGTAGCGCGCCGCGCCACTGCGAGAGACAAGGCCGCGACCGACATCCACTCCGACCAGTTCCGCGTCGCGCTCCAGCGGATCGCCCCAACCTCCTCCACCCCAGGTATTGAAGTACAGGGTATCGCCCTCTTTGACATCGACGCCGTCGCACTTGGCCGGCAACCATACTTCACTGCCATCGGCGCGAACCAATCGCTTCGTGGATCGCATTCCCGGATCGCCGCCGCGCACACCCCACGGATAGGTCAGCCAGCGTTCATCGTGAATGCCGACCTGACCGTCCACGAGAAACTCGTAGGCCACCGAAAGTCCGTTGCCGCCACGATGCAGCCCGGCACCACCAGAGTCCGTTATCGGTTCGTACTTGACGATGCGCAATGGAAAGTACGCCTCGATGAATTCGTTCGGTACGTTTGTGAAACCCGGCCAAAGGGAGTGACCGTCGGGCCCGTCACCGACCGGGCGACCAGGAATACCGCCGAAGCCGATCTGGAATAGCTGGAACCACTCGCCGTTCTTCCTGTAGCCGGAATAGAACAGGTGCGGGCTATCGGAAAAACCGGCCGCATTCATGGCGTCCGGCGCCCCCTGACCCAAAACCCCACCCATCACATCGAAGATGCGGCCCAACGCATGCGTGCGCCCGGAAAGTGCCGCCGGGAACTTGGGTTTCAGCAGGCTGCCCTCTGGAATCCGAACATCGACGAGCTCATAGAAACCATCGTTGAAGAGAATGTGTGGATCGAACAGGTTGATCGTGAAGGAGCCGAAGAACATCTTGAACATGTCTTCACTGAGATAGAAGTTGATCGAGCTCTGTGCCTGTGGATCGGTGCCTTCAAAGTCGAATATCGCAACATCGCCTTCGCGCCACAATTTACAAGCGATCTTGTAAGGGCCCTTACCGACTCCATCGTCACAGACGAAGTCCTCGAAGTACTGCGGCTCCTCCGGG
>Ga0255052_10000514_pt1 | contig 30970 bp, 28 predicted proteins | sample JV7_2_21_MG_FD_188632 | JGI IMG/M metagenome (GOLD analysis project Ga0255052, IMG submission 188632) | Seawater microbial communities from Jervis Inlet, British Columbia, Canada - JV7_2_21 | ecosystem: Environmental > Aquatic > Marine > Inlet | place: Canada: British Columbia | collected...
CGTCGAGGGTTCCTGCACTCACTTGGGATGTGCGCCGCTTGAAGATTTCCAAGTTCGGCCTGCCGAGAATTGGGGTGGTGGCTTTTTCTGCCCCTGTCACGGCTCCAAGTTCGACCTCGCAGGACGTGTCTATAAAGGTGTCCCGGCGCCGACAAACTTGCGGGTACCGCCGCACCGATTCGTCAGGGATGACCTGATTCTCATCGGTCAGGATACGGGGGCAGCGTAATGGCGAGAATCGAGGCAGAGGTCGGTAAACCTCAGGGCGGATTCATGAAGTGGATTGATGATCGTTTTCCGTTTACGGAAACGATGAAATATCACGCCACCGAGTACTACGCCTCAAAGAACTTCAATTGGTGGTACATTTTCGGCGTGCTGGCATTTGTGGTGTTGGCGATCCAGTTGATCACAGGCGTTTTCCTGACGATGAACTACAAGCCTGCCGCGGTTGATGCATTCGCCTCCGTCGAGTACATCATGCGCGACGTCGAATGGGGCTGGCTCATTCGCTACATGCACTCCACAGGCGCATCGTTCTTCTTTATCGTTGTCTACCTGCACATGTTTCGTGCGATGTTGTACGGCTCCTACAAAAAGCCGCGAGAGCTGATCTGGGTCATCTGTATGCTGATCTTCTTCGTGCTAATGGGCGCAGGTTTTTCTGGTTACCTGTTACCGTGGGGTCAGATGTCCTACTGGGGTGCGCAGGTCATTATCTCGCTGTTTGGCGCCATACCCGGCATAGGCGAGAGCCTCGTAGAGATCATCCGCGGCGACTATTCGATCTCTGACATTACGCTTAATCGGTTCTTCGCATTGCACGTGATCGTATTGCCGTTGTCACTGATCGGCCTGGTCTTTGTGCACATCGTCGCGCTGCACCAGGTCGGATCGAACAACCCGGATGGCATTGAGATCAAGGATCACAAAGGACCGGATGGTGTGCCACTCGACGGCGTCGCATTTCATCCTTATCACACGAGCAAAGACCTCGTCGGGATTATCGTATTCTTGATGATCTTTTCGTCAGTCGTGTTCTTTGCGCCGGATTTGGGTGGCTACTTTCTCGAGCATGCCAATTTCGAGCCGGCCAACCTGACCGCGACGCCCGAGCACATTGCACCGGTGTGGTACTTCACGCCGTTTTACGCAATCTTGCGCGCCGTACCGGACAAACTGTGGGGGGCCGTCCTGATGGCGGCCGCGGTGCTGCTATTTGTATTCTTGCCGTGGCTTGATCGTGCCCGAGTCAAGTCGATCCGTTATCGCGGCTGGATCTACAAATCGGCGTTAGCCACTTTCGTCGTGAGCTTTTTAGTGTTGGGCTGGCTCGGGACTCAGCCGGCAGGAGGTCTGTACCTGCGGGCAGCCCAGTTCTTCTCGGTCCTCTACTTCGCGTTTTTCCTGTTGATGCCGTACTACACGACGATCGACAAGACGAAACCGGTGCCGGACAGGGTGGTCTACCATGATTAAGTCAAAGATTGCTGGCAAGCTCATTGCCGTCATCGCGTTGCTTGTTGCAGCCGAGAGCTTTGCGGCCAGTGGTGGTGTTGCATTAGCGCCCGCAGAGATCGACCCGAGCAATATCAAGTCCTTGCAGCGTGGCGCACGCAATTTCATGAACTACTGTTCCGGGTGCCATTCGGCACAGTACGTGCGCTTCAATACGATCGGAAAATACCTCGAACTGTCAGAAGAGCAGCTCGTCGATAACCTGATGTTCAACGCCGAGAAGACCTTCGAAACGATAAATGCATCGATGTCCGCTGAGGATGCGGCTCGTTGGTACGGTACTGCGCCACCGGATATGTCCCTGATGGCGCGAGCCAAAGGCGCTGACTACGTCTACAGTTTTCTAAAGGGATTTTATCTTGATCCCGAAAGCCCGACTGGGGTTGACAACCTGGTCCTCGCGGGCACGAGCATGCCGCACGTGTTGTGGGAATTGCAGGGGTATCAACGGGCTGATTTTTCGGAGCGTACTGTTGATGGTGTTACGTCGCATGAGTTCGACGGTTTCGAACAAGTCACGACCGGTACGCTGGATGCAGAGGACTATGATGAGTTCGTTCGCGACACTGTCAATTTCCTCGCATACATCGCCGAGCCAATTCGTTCCGAGCGTCGCAAGCTCGGTGTCTGGGTGCTGATGTTCCTTGTTGTCTTCTGGATCGTCGCATCAATGCTCAAAAAACAAATCTGGAAGGACGTCAACTGATGGCATTGATCGCCAATAGACGCTCCGTAATGACCCTGTTTTCGAGGCCGACTGACATTCATAGTCATCGTACCCGTCTGGTCCTTGCCGAGAAGAACATAAATATCGAAATCTCGAGCGTGATGGGCAGTGAATTGCCCGAAGATCTTATGGATCTGAATCCGTATCACACGGTTCCGACCCTGGTTGACCGTGATCTGACCTTGTATGACTCACGCGTCATCATCGAGTATCTCGACGAACGCTTTCCGCATCCGCCGCTCATGCCCGTCGACCCGGTCATGCGCGCACAGTTCCGTCTGGCGCTGTTCCGCATTGAAACGGATTGGTATTCGATCGCCGAAGAGGCGGAAGCAAGCGGCGAGGGCAGATTGAGCAGCAAGTCGCGCAGACTTTTGAGAGAGAGCATCCTGCAGAGCACCGAGCTCTTTGGCGCAAAACCGTATTTCCTGAGCGAAGAGTTTTCACTCGTCGATGCGACGATTGCGCCGATCTTGTGGCGTTTGCCCGTGTACGGCATTGAGCTGGGCAGTCAGGCTGGCGCGATCGAGGATTATATGAAGCGCGTGTTCGCGCGGCGGTCGTTCCTGCAAGGTCTGACCGAACTCGAGCAGGAAATGCGATTGTAATGACCAAGTTATGTCACCTTTCCTGAAAAAAGTGGAAACGGTGGTAAGCTTGGCGGCGTGAAAACGATTGCGGACACCGAGTAAATTGACTAATCCGAGTCGATCCAAAAGACCCTATCTGATTCGTGCAATGCACGAATGGATGGGCGATAACGGACACACTCCTCACATCGTAGTGGACGCGTCCGTGGACGGCGCCACCGTGCCTTGCGAGCACGTCAAGGACAGCAAGATCATTTTGAATATCAGCGAAACGGCAGCGCACAATCTGAAGCTGACCAATGATGCTGTCAGCTTTCGTGCCCGTTTCTCCGGCGTGCCTTTCGATGTCTGGGTGCCGATGAAGTCTGTCCTTGGAATCTATGCTCGCGAAACAGGGCAGGGCATGATTTTCTCGCACGACTCGGACGCTGGTGAGCAAAAGGTTCGTGACGAGGATGTTGAACCGACACGCAGCCGTCCGCACCTCAAAGTCGTCAAGTAAGAATCCGCTTCAGCGGGCGACACCGAAGCACGGCCTCGGGTATACGCGCTCACTTAACTTCGCTCGCCGTCCCTGGCTCGCTCAGATCGTTCTCCGCTTGCTTTGGCGTCCTGCGTCGCAGCGCTGCGCACGACGTTCGCGCGTACACACCGATTCCGAGCCTCTGCAATGACCGGGAGGGCCGCGGGTGGGATCTTTTTTTCCGGAAGTAAAGCGCAGCGCAGCGAGCCATTCCGGAAAAAAATGATGCCAGCTGCAGGCCCGTGCATCGGTAGAGGTGCCTGTGTGGCTATCGTCCGTTGGAGCGGACTCTTACAGGCTTGAATCGGCTGGACGGAAAGCGTCCTTAATCCATTCGATAGATTCTTCGCCACGATCGTCGGCATCGATTGCAACGACGTCAAAGCGCACCACACTGTTTGCATACTGTGGTCGCTTAGCCAGGAAAAAAGCAGCCGTACGGATGAGCTTTCGTTGCTTGTGGATATCGACTGTCTGACCGGCGCGTGAGAATCGATTGCTTGTGCGGTAACGCACTTCGACGAAAACGAGGCAGTCCTCATCACGCACGATCAGGTCGATTTCGCCCAGGCGGCAGCGGAAGTTCCGGGCGACTGAAATCAGACCCTCACGTTTCAGAAATTGTCCGGCGAGCCTCTCGGCATCAAGACCTACAGTTCGCGAGTCTCGTCGTACCACGATTCGTCGTCAGCGGCATCGGGCAGCAACAGCTCAGGATCATCACTGATGTCCTGAATCGGTCCGCCGATGTTTTCAAGTTCAGGCAAAGCGACGGGCTCGCCATTTTGGAACTGAGCCCAGGCCAGGTTACGACGCACACGGCCGTCATCATCCAGGTACAGCTTGCCGGTCGCACCGTCGATTTCCTGCATTTGGTCAGTTCGCGCCGCGAACAAAGCGGCGATCAGCTGGTAGGCGTCATAGCCCATTGCGTGCAGTCGACCAAGGCGACGTTCTTCAGGCCAGTGTTCGTTGTACAGAGGTGGCAGTCTCTCTATCCAACTCTGAGGCGCAACGATCCACGGTGTATCCGCGAACATAATGCCATTCAAATCCGAATTGGAGCGGCCATCCATCGCATTGATTGATGATGTCGAATACACGGGCAGGTCGCCCGAATAGTGAAACTTCAATTGAGATTTCAACAGTCGGCCGGCCGGTGCATCAGCGGCGAGGAAAATGAACTCGCTATCCTGACGGCGGCGCGGGTCGAACTGCAACGGCCCACCGATATTGGCGCGCAGACGCTGATAGCGTCGCACGCTGCCCGACAAGGCCATTAGATCTTCGATTGTATTCGAGAAGTCCTGAATACCCGGCGTGTATGATCGATAGTCCAGCAAGGTCCCATCAAGCGCTTCGAATTCAGTCGAAAAACTCGTCAGGACTCGGCGTCCCCAATCGTTGTTTGGTACGAGCGCAACGGCTTTCGTATAGCCATCTGCCAATGCGCGCCCTGCGGCAGACCGTGCTTCGTCCTCTGGCGCCAGCGCAAACTGGAATAGGCCCGGCGGCGCAAGAGTATCCTCAGGCAGGTAGTTCAGTGTCAGAACCGGTACTGGAACAAGGATGTCGTTAGCGAGTTCAATAACGTTGTCTCTGAGTAACGGACCGATGACAAAGTCGGCACCGTCGGCAACGGCGTTCGAATAGGCAGCACTAGCGCCACCCTCTGTGGTTACGTCGTACACACGCACCGTCTGCGGCTCGTCAAGGCTTGATGCGGTAGAAAAATAGGCGCCGAAGAAGCCATTCTGGACGGCGTGGCCGGCCGGCGCAGTACGCCCGGATAATGGCAAAAGCAAAGCGATTTGCCGTGGGTAGTCCAGGTTCAGTTCGTCAGGCAGCTGCAGCCTGTCGACAATCACCATGGCGGGATGAAAAGCATTGGCTTCGCGCCAGCGCACGGCGCCATTTATCCAACCGATGCCTTGTTGGCCCGTGGACGCGGCGAGTGATCCGAGTTCAAGCCAGGCCTTGACATCCGGATCCAGCGCCAACACGACACCGGCTCGAAGTACCTGCGGATCGCTGACGAGCAGGCCTTGCCACAGTCGCCACCGATTCTGCTCGATACTCCGCCTGTCATAGAGCCACGCCTCACGTTGTATCATGAGTTCAACAGCGCGCGCCGGATCGCCTTTCTGTATCCACGCATCGGCACGCAGTGCTTCGACGCGCTGCCTTTGCCGCTCCGTCAACGACTCCCGACTCATCGGCTCAAGCATGCTGAGGGCAGCGTCGGCTTCACCGGCGTACAGCGATAGTGCGGCGGAATTGGTGCTCCATAACCTGCGCAGATCCGTATTGCCTGGCCTCTGCACGCTGCGCAATGCGTCGCGTGCCCTGGCTGAATCGCCGGCATCAAGCCACTGCTCGACAGCGAGCAATGTCAGCCTGTCTTGCTCGATTCCAGTCGCAGCTGTAGCGAGACCGATGTATATCGCGGCCGCATCGTCATGTTCCCCATTTCTCGCCAATCGCTCCGCCCGATTCTCGCCGGGTGCGCCGCCGAAGCCACCGCCACCAGTGAATCCGCAGGCGCCAAGCAACAAACTCAGCAGAAGCAGCGTGACAAGGCTTGCCACGGAGCTTCTTTCACGGGCAGGATGTCTCGAAGATTTAGTCATTCGCCTAAGCATTTCCATAGATCAAAGGTGCTCAATGAGCGGCACATTATTCGTTGTTGCAACGCCGATTGGCAACCTGGAAGATCTGGCGCCGCGAGCGCGCCAGACGCTTGTGACCGCGGATCTTATTGCCGCCGAGGATACCCGGCACACCGGGCGATTGCTATCGCATTTCGGCATCAAAACACGGCTTTTGGCCATGCATGATCACAACGAGGCAGAGATCACCGAATCACTGATTTGCGAACTTGCGAACGGGAAAACTATTGCGCTGGTCAGCGACTCGGGAACGCCGCTCGTGAGCGATCCCGGTTATCGGCTCGTGCAGGCCGCGCATCGCAGCGGTATTCCTGTTGCTACCATTCCGGGCCCGAGTGCACTGATCGCCGCGCTGTCGGTTGCGGGCCTGCCTACCGATCGTTTTTGTTTCGAGGGTTTCCTGCCGGCGAAGAAGAAGGCTCGTCGGGACGTCCTTGAGAGTTTGGTCAACGAACCGCGGACGATGATTTTCTACGAGTCTGTGCACCGCATCGAAAAGACGCTTGAGGATCTGGTTGCTGTTTTTGGCGCCAGTCGTCCTGCTTTTATCGGGCGGGAGCTAACAAAATTATACGAGCAGTGTGTTCACGCAAGCCTCGAAGAATTGCTCGGGCAAATTGTCAGCGGAACGATTCCCGGCAAGGGCGAGTTCGTAATTATTGTGGGTGGGTCAACTGTGGCCCAGACTTCGTCAATCGATATCGATCGTCTTCTCGTCGAGCTTGCGGGCAAATTGCCGGATAAGGATGTCGCCAAAGTCATCTCCCGCGCGACTGGTGAGAAGCGCAACGCGCTATACCAGAGGCTACTCGACATCGACAGGTAGGAGCCCGGGCCGGCCCGGGCTCCTACCGTTATGGATTTCCTGTAGAATCGCCGGTCCGAGAAGGTAGGAGTCGGCCAGGCAATCGCTGTGAGTTTCTGGCTTGCAGAGGAAAGTCCGGGCTCCTTCGGACAAGGCGCCAGGTAACGCCTGGAGGGCGTGAGCCCATGGAAAGTGCCACAGAAAATATACCGCCGGCCTTGGTCGGTAAGGGTGAAAAGGTGCGGTAAGAGCGCACCGCGCGACTGGCAACAGTTCGCGGCACGGCAAACCCCGCCTGGAGCAAGACCGAATAGGGGAGTAGCGCTTTGCGCACCGCCGGTTCCGAGCGGACTCCCGGGTAGGTTGCTAGAGGCAGTCGGCGACGACTGTCGCAGATGAATGGTTGTCGATGACAGAACCCGGCTTATTGCCGGCTCCTACTTTCTCGCCTTTCTTAAAAAAGCTTTAAAATCAATTACTTATTGGCTTATTGTTCGTCTTTGCGGGACAATATGCGCTCACAGCGCAATCCAGGGCTCATATCAGCCGAACACCGGTTCTGTCGCCGTTTCCCGACCTGACCCTCAGGTTCTGTCGAGGAATCAATGCTAAGCACTTGATTTAAATAGCGCCAGAGCTGCCATAATTTGCCCGAATTGGGCCACCTAAAAGCCCATAAGTCCCTGTACAACAACAATTAATTGCCAGGGCTTGTTGACGCTCCCAGCATCCCGACCTTATAGTGTTGAAAAGTGGATAAAAGTGGGAGGAAATGGGCATCCCGCCCAGGATTCGCGCCAGAAGAGCGAAGCCGGGGACGTCCGTATCGTCGTGTTTCGCGGAGCTACCAAAGTCACATTGGACGCCAAAGGGCGTATGGCAATACCGACCCGGTATCGGGAGCGGCTGGCCGCTCGTTGTGATGGCGAGATCGTCGTAACAGTCGACAAGGACCATTGCCTGCTTGTTTACCCGCTGCCGGACTGGGAAGAGCTTGAACGCAAATTGGTGCGTCTGCCGAGCATGAACAAGGTCGCGCGGAACATTGTGCGAATCATGGTCGGCTATGCGACCGAGGTCGATATGGATGCCAGCGGGCGCGTTCTCGTGTCGAGCGAACTTCGGGATTTCGCTGGCCTGGATAAACAGGCAATGCTGATCGGGCAGGGCAACAAATTCGAACTTTGGGATGAAGAAAGCTGGAATGAAAAACGGGATGCATGGCTTAGCGAGGACGATGACGGCGATTTGCCAGCCGATCTTGAGTCAATCTCGTTCTAGTTTGCATTGCATCTCATGAGCAGCAACGCACATGTGCCGGTGTTGCTGGGGCCGGTCCTCAAAGGACTGAACGTAAAACAAGACGGAATATACATCGACGGGACATTCGGACGCGGGGGACACAGTAGCGCGATATTGGCAGCTCTGAATGCAGAAGGTCGTTTGGTCGCAATTGATCGAGACCCTCAGGCGATTGCATCAGCGGCGTCGGTACTGACGAATGATCCACGTCTTACGCTAATAAGGAGCGATTTTGCGGACTTGGCGACACGCATTGACGAGCGAGGACTTACAGGGCGAGTCAACGGCTTGCTACTCGACCTCGGAGTCTCGTCACCACAACTGGATGAAGCCGAACGAGGATTCAGCTTTCTTCGCGACGGACCATTGGACATGCGAATGGACCCGGATTCAGGCATCTCTGCCGCCGAGTTCCTTCGCACCGTGGAGAAAAAGAGCTTGACCCGATTACTCAGAATGTACGGCGATGAGCCGATGGCCGCGCGTATTGCGAGCGCAGTCGTTGCGAGCCGCGAAACAGCTGCTATTGAGACGACCAGGCAGCTGGCGGACGTCGTTGCCTCTGTCGTGCCGGCGCATACGCGCAAGAAACACCCGGCGACCAAAACGTTTCAGGCAATTCGCATTTTTGTCAACAACGAACTCGAGCAACTTGAGGCAGCGCTTGCTCAATCGATTGACCTGCTCGCGACGGGCGGACGCCTGTGCGTCATCAGTTTTCACTCGCTCGAAGATCGAATGGTCAAGCGGTTCATCCGTGACGCGTCTCGTGAGACTGAACAATATCGCGGCATGCCAGATGTACCAAAAGAGTTTCAACCGAAGCTCAAGCCGGTCGGAAAAGGGATTGTCGCGACGGCTGATGAAATTGCGGCAAATGTGCGAGCACGCAGCGCACGCCTTCGAATTGCGGAGCGAACGTGATGCAAGTAACACAGACACGTCAGCCATTCATGCTCGTGCTCGTGTTTGCAGTGGTCTGCGTAACCAGCGCCATGGCGTTGGTCTACACCAAACACGAGTCGCGAAAGTTATTCGTAGAGCTCGAAGCGCTCACGCAGGAACGTGACGAACTGAACATTGAGTGGAGCCAGTTGCAGATCGAGCAAAGCACCTGGGCCACACACGCACGCATCGAGCAGGTTGCGACTGACAACCTGTCCCTGGTGCGACCTGATGCAACGGAAATATTTGTAATTGAACGTCCATGACACGCGGCGCCGAGACAAAACAACAAACTGCGAGGCGATTTGCCGGCAGAGTAACGCTGGTAGGGGCTTTCTTTGCGCTTATTGCAACATCTCTGATTGCGCGAGCAGTGCACCTTCAGGTCCTTAACAAGGACTTCCTGAATCAACAGGCCGACACACGGCATCTTCGCACCGAGAAAATCTCAGCGCATCGCGGGACCATCACAGATCGCAACGGCGAACCGCTGGCGATGAGCACACCGGTTGACAGTATCTGGGCGAATCCGAAGGAGCTGGCGCCGGCTGTCGACAGCATGCCGAAACTTGCTCGCATACTGGGCATCGAGCCACAGCAGTTGATGCGCCGTGTAACTCGCAGTATGGACAAGGAGTTCCTGTACCTGAAACGACACGTGAGCCCGGAGCAGGCGCAAGAAGTGCTTGCAATGAAGCTCCCTGGCGTGAATGTGCAGCGGGAGTATCGACGGTACTATCCGGCTGGCGAAGTTGCAGGCCACCTTGTCGGCTTCACAGATATTGATGACGAAGGACAGGAAGGCCTGGAACTTGCGTTCAATCACTGGCTTGCGGGTGAATCCGGTGCCAAGCGAGTCTTGAAAGACCGGCTCGGACGCTCAGTCGAGAATGTCGAGAGCATTCGACCGCCGCATCACGGCAAAGACCTTCGCACGAGCATTGATCTGAGGATCCAGTACCTGGCCTATCGGACGCTTAAAGGGGCCATCCAGTCATACAATGCCGAATCCGGGTCGATCGTCGTACTCGACATTCACACGGGCGAAGTCCTCGCGATTGTCAATCAGCCAACCTACAACCCGAATGATCGTTCGCAGTATTCGGCCGAGCGCTATCGCAATCGGGCGATCACCGATATTTTTGAACCGGGATCGAGCATCAAACCACTCGTCGTCGCGGCGGCGCTCGAAAGCGGTCAATACCGCCCCAGCAGTATTGTCGATACAGCACCCGGCTACGTGGTCGTTGGCCCGAAGAAGATAAAGGACAGCCGTAACCTGGGCCGCATCAGCCTGACAACGATACTTGCGCGTTCCAGCAATGTCGGCGTGACAAAACTCGCGATGTCGCTGGAGCCCGATCAACTCTGGAGAACGATGACGGGGTTCGGTTTCGGCGCACTGACATCGAGTGGCTTCCCCGGCGAATCCGCAGGGCTGTTGACGCACTACAATCACTGGCGACCGATCAGCCAGGCAACGCTGGCGTACGGCTACGGTGTGTCGGTCACGCCGCTACAATTGACGCAAGCATACTCGGTGCTCGGCAGTGATGGATTCATGCGGCCCATTTCGCTGGTTGCACTGGATTCGCCGAGCGCAGGTGCTCGCATCCTGTCAAAGGACTCGGCAACCGCAGTGCGCCGCATGCTCGAAGAAGTCGTACGTCCAGGGGGCACTGGTACCAAAGCCGCCGTAACCGGTTACCGCATTGCCGGCAAGACCGGTACCGCCTGGAAGTTTGCTGCGAGTGGTTATTCCGAGGACAAGTACATCTCTATATTTGCGGGACTGGCGCCGGCCAGCGATCCGCGTCTCGCCGCGGTCGTCGTCATCGATGAGCCAAGCGGCGAGCTGTATTACGGCAGTGATGTCGCCGCGCCCGTATTTGCGGACGTCATGTCCGAGTCGTTGCGCTTACTCGCCGTCCCACCCGATGCACTGCCAGCCAGAGATCCAGGCAGCACCGTGCAGGCTATGAGTCGATGAGCATGCCTGCGGAACATTTGACAACATCGAGCAGCCTTAACGACTTACTGCGGGGCTTTGCTGACGCACCAGTGCTCGAAATACGCGGTATTTCCAGCGACAGCCGCTCGCTCAGGCGCGGAGACCTGTTTCTGGCGTGCGCGGGTCATAGCAGTCACGGGCTCGATTATGTCGCCGACGCGGTAGGGGCCGGTATTGCCGCTATCGCCTGGGACTCATCATCAGCGGATGCGCCGGCCAGCGACGTCGGCGTGCCGATGATCGCAGTAGAAGGACTCGCGACACGGGTCGGTGAAATCGCGAACCGTTTTTATCGTCGGCCGTCCGACACCGTCAAGGTCGTCGGTGTCACCGGAACAAACGGCAAGACAACCGTTGCCTGGCTAATTGCCCAATGCTTCGCGCAGCTGGAGCAACGCTGCGCTTACGTCGGCACGCTGGGTTCCGGCATTGACGAGGTCGAAGGCGGCGAAGGCATGACTACGCCCGGCGCGGTTGAACTTCATGGCCGCCTTGCAGAATTCAGGGATGACGGTGCGGTACGTGCAGCAATCGAAGTTTCGTCGCACGCGCTGGCGCAGAATCGAGTTGACGGTATCGCATTTGACACAGTGCTTTTCACGAATTTGAGCCGCGATCATCTCGACTATCACGGTGACATGAAGCACTACGCTGCGACGAAGGCGCGATTGTTCCTCGAGTACAAATCCAGGACCCGTATCATCAACATTGACTCTGACTTCGGCGCAGAGCTCGCCGGCCGATGCGGTCAGGGTGTCGTCACGGTCTCGACGAATTTTGACCGGGTAGCGAATGGCAGGCCGTATGTATTCGTTCGATCTGTTGTCGCACGAGACAGTGGCTCGCAGGTTCGGATAAGCAGTTGCTGGGGCGACGGCGAATTTACGTTGCCGCTGCCTGGCGACTTCAACGTTGCCAATGCCGTTATCGTCCTCGCAGTGTTGCTTGAGCAGGGCATACCACTGGACAAAGCATGCGATGTTTTCGCAACGGTCAGCGCACCCCCCGGCCGCATGCAGCAAGTCGTTGCTGCGGAGGGACTGCCTTCTGTCTATGTCGACTACGCCCATACGCCGGAGGCAATCGATGTCGCGTTGCGTGCACTTAAAGCGCACTGCAAAGGCAAGCTCTGGTGCGTGTTTGGCTGTGGTGGTGATCGTGATCCAGGCAAGCGTCCGCAGATGGGAAAAACTGCCGAGCGGCGTGCCGACCACGTCGTTGTAACCAGTGACAATCCTCGAAGCGAGGAGCCTTGCAGCATCATTGCGGCGATAGCCGAAGGCCTGACGAAGCCTGACCGGGCGACGATCATCGAGGATCGTGCGGCGGCGATTGCCTGGGCTATCGGGCAGGCGGCAGCCGATGACATCGTGCTGATCGCCGGCAAAGGACACGAAAACTATCAATTGATCGATGGCGAGCGAGTCGATTTTTCTGACTACGGTGCAGCGCTGGCGAATCTGGCCGCCCTGCGGGAGGCGGGCGCATGAACGCCACCCTTGCGTTTGCGGCCAACTCGATGCAGGGCACCTTGCACGGTAATGACTGTACTTTCGACGGAGTCAGCATCGACTCGCGCACGATACAAGAGGGCGAGTTATTCGTTGCGTTATCCGGGCCTAATTTCGACGGCAGGAATTTCGTCAGCCAGGCACGGAGCAGAGGTGCCGTCGCTGCAGTTGTCGATTCAGTAGTTAAGGACGACATCGCACAAATTGAAGTTGACGATTCGCGTCTTGCGCTCGAGCAACTCGGCGCCGCATGTCGTGGCCAACACTCGGTGACCATGATCGGCATTACTGGCAGTAACGGCAAGACCACTCTTAAGGATATGACGGCCGCGTGCCTGTCGGCTGTGGCACCGACACTCGCGACACAGGGCAACCTTAACAATGACATCGGCATGCCACTGATGATGTCTCGGATCGACGAATCGCATCGATTTGTGGTGCTCGAGATGGGCGCGAATCACGCGGGCGAAATCGCGCACCTGACTTCGCTCGCGAAGCCTGATGTCGTCGTCATCACGAATGCCGCAGCCGCTCATCTCGAGGGATTCGGATCAATTGAGGGAGTCGCACGCGCCAAGGCGGAGATACTCCTCGGAGAACCAGGGCCTGAGATCGCGGTTTTGAATGCGGATGACGAGTTCTATTCGTATTGGTTATCGCTCATCGAGAGCGGTGACGTACTGAGTTTCGGTCTCAACGAAGATGCCGATATTCGGGCTGATCAAATTGAGACCGGTAAAGGCCAGACCCACTTTACGTTGCACTTGCTTGATGCAACCATCGACCTCACTTTACCGCTTGCCGGTGCGCACAATGTGCGCAATGCGTGCGCTGCCGCCGCGATAGCTACCGCACTCGATATCCCGCCGGAAAAAATCAAAGAAGCTCTCGAAAACGTACAACCGATCGCGGGGCGCCTGCATCCGCTACAGGGTCAGTGTGGCGCGACGCTGTATGACGATAGTTATAACGCAAATCCGGTTTCTGCAATTGCCGCGGCTGAGTTTCTTGCGTCCCTGCCGGGTGAAAACTGGCTCGTACTCGGCGATATGTTCGAGCTCGGAGAGGATGCTGCCCAATTGCACCATGACGTCGGCGAATCAATCCGCAGTGCCGGCGTCGATCGGCTGTTTGTATTTGGAGAGTTAAGTCGCAACGCGGCGGATGCGTTTGGTGAAGGAGCGTCGTCGTACGACGTGCTGGACACATTGATCAGTGACGTGTCGAACGCCCTGACCAGCGATGTCAATGTGCTGGTCAAAGGCTCACGGTCGATGCGTATGGAGCGCGTCGTCGATGCGTTGCGTGTACATCCGCTGAGAAGAGAGGCCTGATCATGCTGCTCTATCTCACCAGCTATCTGGCGCAATTCGAATCTGGATTCAACGTCTTCAGCTACCTGACGATGCGCGCGATTCTCGGCGCACTGACAGCATTGATTTTGTCCTTCATCATCGGCCCGCGAATGATTGCGAAGCTCAGTGTCAATCAGGTTGGTCAGCCTGTACGTGAAGAAGGACCCGACACTCATCTCATCAAGGCTGGTACGCCCACGATGGGTGGCGCGCTGATTCTGACGGCCATTGCGATAAGTACGGTCTTATGGGCTGATCTTGAGAACATGTACGTCTGGGTTGTTCTGTTCGTGACCTTGTCATTCGGCATCATCGGGTATGTAGACGACTACAAGAAACTCGTGCTACAGGATCCGGCCGGAATCTCTGCAAAGCAGAAATTATTCTGGCAGTCGGCCGCAGCAATAGTCGCTGCGATTGCACTGTATTACTTCGCCGCAGCGAACGGCACGCTCGACACGGCGACAGCACTACTGATTCCTTATTTCAAGGATCTGACGATTCCGCTCGGCATGACCCAGATCGTCATCACCTACCTTTTCATCGTCGGCTTCAGCAACGCGGTCAATCTGACCGACGGACTCGATGGCCTCGCAATCATGCCGACGGTGCTTGTCGGTGGAGCGCTGGGTGTTTTCGCCTATGTAACAGGCAACACTAATTTTTCAGACTACCTTGGCATTCCGTATGTGGCGGGCACGGGCGAGATCCTCGTATTCTGCTCGGCGCTGGCCGGTGCCGGACTTGGCTTTCTCTGGTTCAACACGTATCCAGCACAAGTCTTCATGGGCGACATTGGTGCATTGTCGCTTGGCGCTGCGCTCGGCGCTGTCGCCGTCGTGGTCCGGCAGGAAATCGTGCTCGCGATCATGGGTGGCGTATTCGTCGTCGAAACTCTGTCGGTCATCATTCAGGTCGCGTCGTTCAAACTAACGGGCAGGCGTGTTTTTCGCATGGCGCCGCTGCACCATCACTTCGAACTCAAGGGGTGGGCAGAGCCCAAGGTCATCGTTCGATTCTGGATTATCACGGTCATCCTCGTGTTGATCGGTCTTGCGAGTTTAAAGATACGATGAGCGCCGCCAGCAAAACTGCATCTGCAGGTAAGGATCTCGTGCTTGGTCTCGGTGCAACCGGATTGTCGATCGCGCGCTACCTGAAGCGCCACGACATCAAGGCCAGATTTCTCGACAGCCGCGACGCGCCGCCCGGCCTCGACGAATTAAGAAAGGTGTGGCCGGACGCTGACGTGGCACTGGGCGAGATGAAACTGCCCAGAAACATCAATCGAGTAATCGTGTCACCCGGTGTTGCGGACAGTCACGATGTACTGAACAAGGCTCGCAAGAGAAAGCTCGAAGTCATATCGGATATCGAGATTTTCGCACGTGAGGCGAAAGCACCTTTTGTCGCGGTAACCGGATCGAATGGCAAGAGCACCGTGACGACCTTGCTTTATCACATGTGTCGGGCGGCCGGTCGTAAGGTGCTGGCCGGCGGCAATCTTGGAGAGCCTGCTCTGGATCTGCTTGTCGAAGACAAGCCTGAGATCTACGTGCTCGAGTTATCGAGTTTTCAGCTGCAGCGTACTGAGACATTACCGGCCGAAGTTGCGGTACTTCTAAATGTCTCGCCGGACCATCTCGATTGGCATACCGACGAGGACGAGTACCGGCAATCAAAATATCGTGTTTACCGCGAAGCTCGTGCCGCAGTCGTTAATCGTGATGATGACGAAGCTGCAGAAAAGGCGCAGGGCATCGATAAGGTCGTCACGTTCGGGCTCGACGAGCCTGTGGAAGGTCAATACGGAATTCGGCGAGACGATGACGAAATCTACCTTGCTCGCGGCGACACGTTGCTAATCGCAACGACAGATATGGCAATGGTTGGCCTGCACAATCAGGCCAATTCCCTGGCGGCACTGGCCGCCGGCGAGCTGCTTGGCCTCGAAATGCCAGCGATGCTGCAGGTGATCGGTGAGTTCCCGGGTCTGCCACATCGTATGCAATTTGTTGCCCGCAAAGCTGCTGTCGATTACATCAATGATTCCAAGGCGACGAATGTCGCGGCTGCGGTAGCGTCAATCGAATCGGTCGACGGCATTTTGGTTCTCGTTGCCGGCGGTGACGGCAAGGGTGGCGATTTCTCCGAACTCGCCGCGGCGCTCGAGGGCAAACTGCGTGCAGCCGTACTGGTCGGCCAGGATGCTGAAGCTATCGCGGACGCACTCGACACCGTCATGCCGGTCTACTTTGCGCAGGACATGGACGATGCAGTTTGCCAGGCTGCTGCGTACGCCGAGTCCGATGACACAGTGTTACTCGCACCGGCCTGCGCGAGCTTCGATCAGTACGATAATTACGGCGCTCGCGGTGACGCGTTTCACGATGCGGTGGAGGCGCTCGCCAGATGACAACAAGAAGCGCGATGATGCCGTTCCCGGCACGCCTCCGGACCGAACTCAAACTCGACCCTGTGTTGTTGACACTGGTCATGACGCTTTTGCTCGGCGGATTCGTCATCCTGGCATCAGCGTCAATTACTATCTCCGACAACGCGACCGGCAATCCTTTTTTCTACGTCGAACGTCAATTGCTTGCAGCAGCAATCGGAACCGCAGCCGGATTGTTCTGCCTGTTCGTGCCGATGCGAGCGTGGCAAAGCCTTGGGCCATTGATGCTATTACTCGGCCTCGCTCTTCTTTGCGTCGTGCTTTTTCCAGGAATCGGCCATGAAGTGAACGGCAGCAAGCGCTGGATACGGTTTGGCATCATAAACCTGCAGGTGTCGGAGCCCGCGCGACTGTGCCTGCTCGTGTACCTGGCAGGCTACGTGGTCCGCCAACAGAAATCGCTCCGCGAGAGATTCGTCGGATTTCTGCGGCCCATGCTCGTCTTGAGCGTTGGGTGTGTGTTACTGCTCGCCGAGCCTGATTTTGGCGCAGCACTTGTGCTGCTCGCTACTGCACTCGTCATGTTGTTCGTTGCCGGCGCTCGCATTCGGGATTTCGTGTTGTTCTTCTCGGCGGCGGTCATCGCGATGGTCGTGCTGGCAATCACATCGCCATACCGGATGAAACGCCTGACCGGTTTTCTCGATCCTTGGGCTGACCCGTTCGATTCTGGTTTTCAGTTGACGCAATCGCTGATCGCCATCGGCCGCGGCGAGTGGTTCGGCGTCGGCCTCGGTGAAAGCGTGCAAAAACTCTTCTACTTGCCTGAGGCACACACCGACTTTGTATTCGCAGTGTTTGCCGAAGAATTCGGCCTCTTGGGCTCGCTCGTGCTGATCGCGTTGTTCCTGGCACTTCTCTGGCGCGTTTTTAAACTCGCGATGCGCGCAGCGAGCTCCGAGAGGTTTTTTGAGGCCTATCTTGCGATTGGCCTCGGCACCTGGCTCGGACTGCAGGCTTTCATCAATGTCGGTGTCAACATGGGAATGTTGCCGACAAAAGGTCTGACGCTACCTTTGATCAGTTACGGTCGCAGCAGCCTGATTACCGCCATGATCGCGATTGGATTGCTGCTACGAATTCACCATGAACTCATGGTCGATGCGAAACCGGTGAATCGTAAGCGGAGGCGCAAGAAATGAGTGGCCCGGTGATGAATCGACCCATCCTGGTGATGGCAGGCGGCACGGGTGGTCACGTCTATCCGGCGCTTGCGGTTGCTCAGGCACTCGAAGCACATTCGCAGCACATCGTGTGGTTGGGTACGCATCGCGGTCTCGAAGCGAAGATCGTGCCGGCGGCCGGCATTGATATAGAGTGGATTAGCGTTAAAGGACTGCGGCGCAAAGGTGTCGCCGCACTGGTCATCGCACCAATCTCACTCATTTGGGCGTTATTGCAGTCGCTCGCTGTCATTCTGCGTCGCCGGCCCGCTGCCGTACTCGGCATGGGCGGCTTCGTATCCGGGCCGGGCGGCCTTGCTGCCTGGCTTACCCGTCGGCCGCTCGTGATTCACGAGCAGAACGCGGCCGCCGGCCTTACAAACCGTCTTCTGGCGCGTCTTGCCCGGGTTGTGCTGCAAGCCTTCCCGGGCAGTTTTAATTCCCGTGTCAACGCTGAAACCGTTGGTAACCCGGTTCGCGAGGACATAGCGGCTGTGCCGCCTCCATCTGAACGTTACATCGATCGCCAGGGTCCGCTACGGCTTCTCGTGTTGGGCGGCAGTCAAGGTGCGTTGGCCCTTAACAGGACGGTCCCTGAGGCCCTGTCGAAGCTGCCTGCGTCGGATCGTCCAATCGTTCGTCACCAGTGCGGTAGCCGGACAATAGATACCGCGCGCGACGCCTACGAGAATCACAAAGTCGAAGTCGACCTGGTCGCGTATATCGATGACATGGCTTCGACCTACGCCTGGGCCGATCTCGTTGTTTGTCGAGCTGGTGCGCTAACTGTCGCCGAGCTCTGTGCTGTCGGCCTGCCCGCGTTGTTCGTGCCATACCCGGCGGCCGTTGATGATCATCAGACCGCTAACGCGCGACAGATGGCGGATTCAGGCGCTGCCGTGATAATCGACGAAAGCATGCTGAGTGCTGATGTACTGGCCGGGCAATTGCGCGACTGGTTGTCGACACGGCAGGACCTGCAGGCCAAAGCTCAGGTAGCACATGGGCTGGACAAGCCAAGCGCGTTGATGCGTATCACCGAGCTGTGCCTCGAACAAGCGGGAGGCCGTCCATGATCGAGCGAATGCGGCGAATTAACTGCGTGCACTTCGTTGGAATCGGCGGTTCCGGAATGTCCGGCATCGCTGAGGTCATGCTGAGCCTCGGCTACAAGGTGCAGGGCTCGGACCTGAAACCCAACAAGCAAACACGGCGTCTTGCAAGTCAGGGCGCCACCGTATTCATCGGCCACGCTGCTGAAAATATCGAGACGGCCGATGCCGTCGTAGTTTCCAGCGCGGTCGATGAAACCAATCCTGAAGTGGCTACGGCGCGCGAGCGCCTGATGCCGGTCGTGCGACGCGCGGAGATGCTGGCCGAGCTAATGCGTTTTCGTTATTCCATCGCCGTTGCTGGGACGCACGGCAAAACGACAACGACAAGTCTGGTTGCCAGCGTTTTGGCCGAGGGAGGGTTGGACCCGACGTTCGTCATCGGCGGGCGATTGAAAAGTGCCGATGCGAACGCACGACTGGGTCAGGGTGACTACCTCGTTGCCGAAGCCGACGAAAGCGACGCGTCATTTGTGCATTTGAAGCCGATGTTAGCGATCGTCACAAACATTGACGCGGATCACATGTCGACCTACGACGGCGATATTGAAAAGCTGCGCCAGGGATTCATCGAATTCCTGCACAACCTGCCTTTCTATGGCCTTGCGGTCGTATGCAGTGATGATCCTGGCGTTAACGAAATTCTCGCCAGCATCGGCCGTTCCGTCGTGACATATGGCACTAACGAAGATGCTGATGTGCGTGCAGAAAACATCGAGTTCGAAGAGGGGCACACTAACTTTGACGTAGTTCGTCCGGGTGATCACGAGCCGCTGCGAGTTGCGCTGCAACTACCGGGTATGCACAACGTGCGTAATGCGCTGGCGACGATCGCGGTTGCGGATGAGTTACAGATCGGCGACGACGCTGTCGTAAAAGCGCTTGCAGAATTTGAAGGAATCGACCGACGCTTCCAGAGCCACGGTGAGGTCGAAACCGTCGCTGGGAAGGTCATGCTGGTCGATGACTACGGTCACCATCCGACGGAAATCGCTGCGACGCTGTCCGCGGCGAAAGCTGGCTGGCCGGATCGCCGGATCGTGCTTGTGTTTCAGCCGCACCGTTATACGCGGACCCGCGATCTGATGGATGATTTCGCGACGGTGTTGTCAGACGCTGATGTTGCCATCGTCCTTGATGTGTATGCTGCGGGCGAAGATCCGATCGCCGGTGCTGACGGTCGTGCAATTGCTCGCGCTGTACGCGGCCGTGGATCGGTGGAGCCGGTTTTTGTTGAGACGCTGGACGAGCTGCAGCCGGTGCTCGAAAGTGTCATTGCCGAGGGCGACCTGGTGTTGACCATGGGTGCCGGTGATATCGGCGCCTATGCGGCAGGTTTGGCCGAACGTCTCGCTTCCAAACCGAATCTCAAGGTGCACTCATGATGGCCGCTGAACAAGCCAATGTGCGCGGTGAGATCAGGCTGAATGAGCCTATGAGCAAACACACGTCCTGGCGCGTCGGCGGCCCCGCCGAGACGTTTTTCATACCCTCAAGTCTCGAAGACCTGTCGGAGTTTCTGCACGAACTGCCTTCTGCGGTTCCGGTGTTCTGGTTTGGGGTTGGCAGCAATCTGCTGGTCCGCGACGGAGGGATCCCGGGCGTCGTCATTTCTGCATCGCGAATCCTCAGGGATCTCGAACGCATCGAACACTACGCCATTCGTGCTGGCGCCGGATTGCCATGCACACAGCTCGCACGACAGTGCATTCGCTGGAGTATCGGGCCCTCGGAGTTCTTTGCCGGAATTCCGGGCACCGTTGGCGGCGCGCTCGCGATGAACGCCGGCGCCCATGGTGCCGAAACCTGGGAACGGGTTGAGTCAGTGCGCACGATCGACCGTTCAGGGATCATCAATCAACGTGCGCCCAGCGAGTATTCAGTCGCCTACCGCAGTGTGACGGGACCAAGTAACGAATGGTTTATCGAAGCGACATTTCGTTTCGATCCGGAAGCGACGCCAAGCATGGAAACACTGAACGATATGCTTGAGCGTCGCAAAGCAACACAACCACTGGGGTTACCAAGTTGCGGTTCCGTGTTCCGCAATCCCACGGGCGACTATGCAGCTCGACTCATCGAGGCGGCCGGATTGAAGGGCTTTTCGATCGGTGGCGCAGAAGTCTCCGAGAAGCATGCCAACTTCATCATCAACAATGGCAGTGCGTCGGCGACGGACGTTGAGGAACTGATCGAACGCGTGCGTCAGGCCGTTATTGAAGCGCACGGAATCGAGTTAATTCATGAAGTCCGCATCGTCGGCGAGGTGGCGAGATGAGCCGCATAGCGACCTTGCGTGAGGAACGGTTTGTTGTCGATGACGCGCGTGATTTTGGTCGCGTCGCAGTATTGCTCGGCGGCACGTCGGCCGAGCGCGAGGTGTCGCTTGATACAGGTTCCGCCGTGCTGAAAGCGTTGTTGTCTCGTGGCATCGATGCGCAACCCTGGGATCCGGCACAGAAGAGCCTTGTTGAGTTCGCATCTGCCGGCTTTGATCGCGCGTGGATCGCCTTGCACGGTACCGGCGGTGAGGACGGATCATTGCAAGGTGCGCTGCAATGGATCGGCATGCCGTATACAGGCAGTGGCGTTATGGCGTCGGCCCTGGCTATGGACAAAGTCCGCAGCAAACACCTGTTTGAGTCCGCCGGTATTCCGACTCCGGAATACGCCGTAATCCGTCACCAGGCAGATGCCGTACTCGCGGCAGAGTCGTTTGACTATCCCATGGTGTTAAAGCCGGCTGGGCAGGGTTCAAGCGTGGGCATGTCCAAGGTCTTCGAGCGTGATGAACTTGTCGATGCCGTCGATCTCGCACTCGGTTTTGGCGGTGTCGCAATTGCCGAGCGTTGCATCATTGGAAATGAATTCACGGTCGGCGTTCTACAGGGTGAGGCGCTACCGAGCATTCGAATCGAGACGCCGCGCGTGTTTTATGACTACCGCGCAAAGTATGAGTCCGATCGAACCGAGTATCACTGCCCTGGCACAACGGATGCCGAGGTCGAGGCGCTCTACGCCAAGCTGGCAATTGCGGCATTCAATGAAGTGGGTTGTTCGGGTTGGGGTCGGGTCGACTTCATGACGGGCGACGACGGTCAGCCGCAAGTACTCGAGGTCAACACGATTCCGGGAATGACAAGCCACAGCCTCGTGCCTATGGCGGCAAAAGAGGCAGGCATTGATGTTGAAGAACTCTGCTGGCGCATTCTGGAAACAAGCGTGAGCGAGGGTTTTCGATCCAACGAGATCGAGGTGGCAGCAAATGACGCGTAAACAGGCACGACGCAGGAAGCCAGGAAAAGCATCGCGGTTACGAATGCCGACGATTCGAGTGACGCACATCGTTACCCCACTCGTCGCATTGGGCGCTGTAATTGGCACCTATCTGGTCAGCGCAAGCATGCTGGATCGCCCTATTCGATCCATTGAGATCAATGGGCCTTTTCAACGAGTCACAGCACTGCAGATCGAAGAGGCGATTAGTGATGAACTTGAGGATGGTTTCGTCAGTGCAGACCTCGGCGGCATACAGCGCCGAGTAGTCGAATTGCCCTGGATCCACCAGGCGATCGTTGCCAGGCGCTGGCCAAGTCGGCTTCGCATAACGGTCACCGAGCAGGTGCCGGCCGCGATTTGGGGCGAGCGTGGCCTGCTGAATACACGCGGCGAGCTATTCGTTACCGATGCCAGGCACATCCCGGCGGAACTGCCACGCCTCAGCGGGCCGGAGAATCGTTCAGCCGATGTCGCGAAACGATACCTGGATGTTCGTGATCGGCTGATTCCGGTCGGGCTTGATTTGCGGCGTGTGCAGCTCGACCCGCGAGGAGCCTGGAACATGACCTTGCACAATGGCGTGGAAGTGCGTCTCGGTCGTCGCGACGTTGATGAACGTACTGAACTGTTCCTCGACATCGTCGCCGACATCATCACTGGCCGTGCCGCCGAGATCGATTACGTCGACATGCGCTACAGCAACGGATTCACGATCGGCTGGAACAACGGATCGCGTACACCAGTAGACGACCCGGACGAGGGGATTGACGAAATGCTCGCGTTGCGAGGTGCTGGCTGAATGTCCAAGCGCACAGACAAGAATCTGATCGTTGGCCTCGACATTGGAACATCCAAGGTTGACGCGATCGTTGGTGAGATCAATGAAGACGGCATGATTGAAGTCGTTGGCATTGGCTCGCAGGCATCTCGTGGCCTGAAGAAGGGTGTTGTCGTCAACATTGAGTCAACGGTGCATTCTATTCAACGCGCTGTTGAGGAAGCCGAACTAATGGCCGGCTGTGATATTCATTCTGTGTATACCGGCATCGCCGGTAGCCACGTTCGCAGCCTGAATTCGCATGGAATCGTGGCCATTCGTGACAAAGAAGTTAGTGCCAGCGACGTCGACCGCGTTATCGATGCGGCACGCGCCGTTGCGATTCCGGCCGACCAGAAGATCCTGCATATTCTGCCGCAGGAGTTCCTGATCGATAGCCAGGGAGGAATTCGTGAGCCGATCGGCATGTTCGGCGTTCGGCTCGAGGCAAAGGTGCACATGGTGACCGGCGCTGAGAGCGCGGCACAGAACATTGTCAAGTGTGTGCAGCGTTGTGGACTCGAGGTGGATGACATCGTTCTCGAACAGCTCGCGTCCAGCTACTCCGTTCTGACTGATGACGAGAAAGAACTGGGTTCCTGCATCATCGATATCGGTGGTGGAACTACAGACCTCGCGGTATTTCTGGGCGGTGCGATTCAGCATACCGCCGTGATTCCGATCGCGGGCGATCAGGTCACCAACGACATCGCAGTCTCGATGCGGACGCCCACGCAGTACGCGGAAGAGATAAAGATCAAGTACGCCTGCGCGCTATCGCAGCTGGCGAATCCCGACGAAACGATCGAGGTGCCCAGTGTCGGCGAGAGACCACCACGGCGGCTGGCACGACAGACGCTCGCAGAGATTGTCGAACCTCGTTATGAAGAGTTATTCAGCCTTATCCGGGATGAGATACGCCGATCCGGGTTTGAAGAGCTCATCGCAGCAGGCATCGTGATCACGGGTGGTAGCTCAAAGATGGAAGGTGCCGTCGAACTCGCCGAAGAGGTGTTTCACACGCCTGTGCGCCTCGGCTCGCCGCAGTACGTCGAGGGTCTTATGGATGTCGTGCGCAACCCTATACATGCAACAGGTGTGGGCTTGCTTCTATACGGATACGAAAGCCTCACAAGGCGCAGCGCGCGCGCTACGCCGATCAGTCACAACCTGAGCGATACATGGGGTCGTATGAAAGCCTGGTTTGGCGGGCAGTTTTAGGAGGTCTTGCAATTCGTTGCAAGGGATCAGAAACGAGAGAGTTACTTGGAATCCTTGTTAATCATTGCGAGGAAAAGAGAGCGGGAAGCAGTGTTTACCCATCAAGAGGTCTATAAGCGGAGGACGAAGAAATGTTTGAACTAATGGATGCGCATAGCCAGAGCGCCGTCATCAAAGTCATCGGCGTCGGTGGCGGCGGTGGCAATGCCGTTGCTCACATGGTCGATGCCGGAATTGACGGTGTCGACTTCATTTGCGCCAATACTGATGCGCAGGCGCTGAAAAGTGCTCGTGTACGTACGGCGTTACAAATTGGCTGCAATATCACGAAAGGACTGGGCGCAGGGTCTGACCCGGATATTGGCCGCCAGGCAGCCATGGAGGATCGTGACCGGATTCATGAGGTCATCGAAGGTGCCGACATGCTGTTCATAACGGCCGGAATGGGCGGTGGTACTGGCACCGGGGCCACGCCGATTGTTGCTCAGGTCGCTAAAGAGCTAGGAATCCTGACGGTAGCCGTCGTTACCAAACCGTTCCAGATGGAAGGCGGCAAGCGCATGGCGGTTGCGGAACATGGAATTACTGAGCTTGGCAAACACGTTGATTCGCTTATCACGATTCCAAATGAGAAGTTGCTGACTGTGCTCGGCGGTGAAACGACGCTCCTCGACGCATTCCGTGCGGCGAATCAGGTGCTGCAGGGTGCAGTCCAGGGCATCGCGGAACTGATTACGCGGCCTGGTTTGATCAATGTCGATTTCGCCGACGTCAAAACTGTCATGGCTGAAATGGGCATGGCAATGATGGGGTCGGGAGAAGCATCAGGCGAAGATCGTGCACGTGAAGCGGCAGAGGCGGCGATTTCCAGTCCATTACTCGAAGACATTAATCTTGCTGGTGCGAATGGCATCCTCGCCAACGTTACGGCAGGTATGGATCTGTCAATCGGCGAATTCCAGGAGGTTGGAAATACGATCAAGGAATTCGCATCGGATGATGCGACCGTTGTTGTCGGTACCGTGATTGATCCGGATATGACGGACGTGATTCGTGTAACGGTCGTCGCAACGGGTCTCGGGCACAGCGCTGCAAATGCGGAATCACCGATGCGCATTGTGCGCCGTCCAGCCGCGACTTCGGAGCCTAACTATCATGGCCTCGATAAACCGACAGTTCAGCGCAAACGTGCAGTAGGTGATGGACTGGAAGACGCCGGGCTGCAAGAGGAACTGCTGGATATACCAGCCTTCCTGCGACGCCAGGCTGACTGACGATTAGAACACCGTCAGGCGAACACCTCCGCTTACCGGCCCGGGTTACCCGGGCCGGTCATTTCCTACCTGCCGATTCAGGCATCTCCTGTAACATCTTATTCAACCTCTCTAAGAGATTGAATTCTTGAAGTTTTTCAATGATGTGATAATCTTGCGCCCGGAATCTCCGGATACGTAATCTTGTCCATGCTACGACAACGAACACTCAAGACAGCCATTCGGGCGACCGGAGTCGGGCTGCACACCGGCGAAAAAGTCTATATGACGCTTCGCCCAGCCGCGGAAAACTCGGGAATTACGTTCCGACGTGTCGATCTCGATCACCCGGTGGACATCAAAGCCGATGCGCGGCTGGTCGGTGAGACCATGCTTGGTACGACTCTTGTACAGGATGGTGTCAAGGTAGCAACCGTCGAGCATTTGATGTCGGCATTAGCCGGTCTTGGCATCGATAACGTTCACGTCGATCTGTCAGCGCCTGAAGTGCCAATCATGGATGGCAGCGCGGGACCGTTTATTTTTCTGTTGCAGTCTGCCGGCATCGAAGAGCAGCAGGTAGCGAAGAAGTTCATACGCATCAAACGTAAAGTGCGCGTCGAAGATGGTGACAAGTGGGCTGAACTCGTACCGTTCAATGGCTTCAAAGTTAGCTTCGAGGTGTTTTTCAATCACCCGGTATTCAATAAGCTGAAGCAGGACGCGACGATCGATTTCTCATCGACGTCTTTCCTCAAGGAAGTCAGTCGGGCGCGAACGTTTTGTTTTCTGCGCGACGTCGAGGCACTACGCGAACGCAACCTGACGCTCGGCGGCAGCATGGATAATGCGATCGTCCTTGATGATTATCGAATTCTTAATGAAGATGGCCTTCGCTATGCAAATGAGTTCGTCATTCATAAGATTCTCGACGCGATTGGTGATATCTATCTTCTCGGTCATTGCATAATTGGTGAATTCCGCGCTTACAAGTCGGGTCACGAACTCAACAACAAGTTGCTGCGAGCGTTGCTCGACGAACAATCCGCATGGGACGAAGTGACCTTTAACAACTCGCAAGAAGCACCGATCTCCTACGCGACACCGTCTTACGCCTGAGCACCGTAGGGGTTCGCTTGCAACGCGACCGAAACATGACCGAAGAACTCTTCCGCGAAGACTCCTATCTGCAAGAGACTGATGCCGTTGTTGTCGCCGTCGGCGATTCTGCGGTGATTCTGGATCGCACCGTTTTTTATCCACATGGCGGCGGTCAGCCTGGCGATTCGGGCACCATGACCTGGAATGACGGCAAAGCTGCGATTGTCGCCACAATCTATGGCGACGGCCGCACAATCGAACACATACTTGAAGAGGGCGCTAACGCGCCCTCTGTTGGCACAACGGTAAATGTCCGCCTTGACTGGGATCGCCGCTATCGTCATATGCGTATGCACACGGCGATGCATCTACTGGGATCTGTGCTGCAATACGGCGTAACCGGGGGCAATATTTCCGCCACGAAGAGCCGACTCGATTTCGACATGGAAGACACGGTAGACAAGGAGGCCGTCACCGCAGCCCTGGAGGCGTTGGTGGAGGAAGACCACGCCGTCAGTTGCCGCTGGATTACCGAAGAACAACTCGACGCTCAGCCGGAACTCGTTCGCACGATGTCGGTTCAGCCACCGAGGGGCAAGGGCATTATTCGTCTGCTCGAGATTGAAGGTGTTGATCTGCAACCCTGCGGGGGGACACATCTAAGGACAACAGCTGAGGTTGGCAATATTCGCATCGGCAAAGTGGAGAACAAAGGTAAGCACAACCGGCGCGTCAACATTCACCTGGACGACTGAGTGCCGCGACTCACGCGGACTTTAAAGGATGTAACCTCTGCTCCGGAATCACGAGCGGCCGCCATCAGGCATTCAGCGTCGAAACGCAATTTGGCAGCCCAGGCAGGCGAGCTGGCCAAAATGACGAGTTCACCATTGTCGCGAATATTTGCCGCGCTGATGCTTCCTCGCGTATCTCCGGGCAAGGATTGTTGCAGAACTTGAATCAGTTCGCCCATATCCTGCGCGTGGCGGATGATGTCGCCTAACTCCCCGTCATCATTGGGATTTAGCAGATTTTCGAGGCGTTTAAAGGGCATAAAAATGTGACGCAGTTGGCAATTTTGGACAAACCTCGGGGACTCAAGTCACCGTTCGGGGAGCCTTATCTTGTATTAAAAACCGACATTATGCATATTGTCGTTTCCGACAAGGGCAAACCCGCCGAAAGGCGGGGTCGCAAAACCACCGGTCTAAGGGACTTGATCCTAGGACAGCGGGGCTACCGAAGTGAAAGTTGAACGCAGGTTCACAACTAAAAGAAGCTGCCAGACATGGCTGATGACCTGCTGTTCGGTGCAGAGAGATGAATAACAACGAATTGAATCCAGCTCATCCGGAGCTTACTCGATGAATGTAGTCATTTTCGGCAAGGGCTTTGGAAAGCCCAGGCAACTGAACCTGTCAGGCCTTTCAGTCTGGGCCGTTGCCGTCGTCTGTGCCGGCGTTCTCTCTGTCATTGGATTTGCTGGTGGATACTGGTACTCAAGCATTACCGGTTCTGGTATCAGCATGAACGAAGTCGCAGCTTTGACTGATGAACTGCAATTGCAACGCAATAACATCGATGCTATTCGACAGGGTAATGAAGATACACTCGACGCTTTGGCGATTCGCGTTGCACAGATGAATGCCCGCATTATTCGCCTCGACGCGCTCGGTCGCCGTTTGACCGTTATGGCGGATCTTGAAGACGGTGAGTTCGATTTTAATTCGGCACCGGCGCTTGGTGGTCCGGAAGAGCCGGTCGCGACCGGCTCGAGCGTTGCGGTTCCTGAACTCGTCGAGTCGATGCAGTCACTGGGCGATCAATTGAACAACCGCGAGGCACAACTGGGTGTGCTCGAGAGTGTTCTGATGGGTCAAAACCTCAAAGATCGCGTGTATCCACAGGGACGGCCGGTCAATTCAGGCTGGATTTCCTCGTATTTTGGCAAACGCACCGATCCTTTCACTGGCAAACCGGCCAACCATACCGGTATTGATTTCGCTGGCAAGCTCGGTGACTCGGTCGTGGCTGTAGCGGATGGCGTCGTGACCTGGTCGGCAGATCGATACGGCTATGGCGTCATGGTCGAGATTAATCACGGCAACGGTTACTCGACCCGTTATGCTCACAACGCCGAAAATCTTGTCGTGGTCGGTGACGAGGTCAAGAAAGGACAGTCCGTGGCGCGCATGGGCGAGACGGGGCGTGCTACCGGGCCGAACATGCACTTTGAAGTGCTGAAAGATGGCCGGCGGGTCAATCCTGTAAACTTCATCCGCGAAACATCCAAATAGGTCCGGCATAATATCATCTGTCTGGCGCTCACCTTGTGATCGCGGAAATCACCCTCATCTGGTCTATCGCATCCCGTTAGGATAGCTGTGCGACTTCCTTAATCATTGAGACCGCGCCGAGTTCAGATAGAATAGCGGGCTTTGCTTGCCCAGCTTCCGTCGGGCAATATCCAGAGTCTCTAGCAGGAGCCCACGTGGCCAACGTTCTGACCAGCATCTTTGGTAGTCGCAATCAGCGACTTCTGCGCCAATATTCAAAAGACGTCAACAAGATTAACTCTCTCGAAGAGGGCATTCAGGCGCTTGATGACGACGCGCTACGCGCGAAAACTGATGAATTCAGGCAACGCTACAACGGCGGAGAGACGCTGGAAGACCTGCTGCCGGAAGTGTTTGCTGTCGCTCGCGAGGCGGGGCTGCGCGCACTGGGAATGCGTTCATTCGATGTACAGCTGATAGGCGGCATGGTTTTGCACGACGGCAACATCGCCGAAATGCGAACCGGTGAGGGCAAGACGCTGGTTGCGACGTTACCGGCCTACCTGAATACGATCAGTGGTGATGGCGTCCATATCGTCACTGTTAACGAGTATCTTGCGCAGCGCGATGCCGACTGGATGCGGCCGGTGTATGAATTCCTGGGCCTGACCGTTGGTGTGTCAAAGAGCGGCCAGACGCAGGAAGAGAAACGCGATGCGTATGGCAGCGATATCACCTACGCGACCAACAATGAACTCGGGTTTGACTATCTGCGCGATAACCTGGCCTTTTCAATCGAAGACAAGGCACTGCGGAAACTGAATTTCGCGATCGTCGATGAGGTTGACTCGATCCTGATCGACGAGGCCCGCACGCCGTTGATTATTTCGGGCCCTGCCGAGGCAAGTACCGATCTGTATGCGCAGATCAATAAACTTGTTCCGAAGCTCGATGAGCATTTCGAGGCCGAGGAAGCGACTAATTACGATATTTTCGTCAAGAATGTCACGCTTGTGGATGAGCGTGGCATGGTCGTGACAGCCGCAGGAGAAGGTGGCGAACAATCCAACGTGATGAGCCTCGACGAGGCTGTCGAGATCGGCGACTCGAGACAGGCGGACGTCGTATTGGTCGACGATAGTCAGAAAATCGCGAGTTGCAAGCTCGTCAAGCGCGGCCATTACACGAAAGACGAGAAGGCCAAACAGGCACATGTGACAGAGGATGGTCATCAGCAAATCGAATCGCTGATGATGCGGGCGGGGCTGCTCGAAGAGGGCGATAGCCTGTACGACGCGGCCAATATTCGCCTCTTACATCATCTGAACGCCGCTTTGAGAGCACACGTGATTTTTCAGAACGACGTGGACTACATCGTTAAGGACGGCGAAGTGGTCATCGTGGACGAGTTTACCGGACGTACTATGCCCGGCCGGCGATGGTCGGACGGTCTGCACCAGGCGATCGAAGCCAAGGAAGGCGTCTCCATCAAGAGTGAGAATCAAACGGTCGCGTCGATTACGTTCCAGAATTTCTTTCGACTGTATAGAAATCTGTCGGGAATGACGGGCACGGCGGACACTGAAGCGTTTGAGTTTCAACAAATTTATGGCCTCGAAGTGGTCGTTATACCGACGCACAAGGATATGGTTCGCGCCGACCACGCAGACCTCGTGTACTTGACGCAAAAAGACAAGTTTGAAGCAATTATCGAGGACATTTCCGATTGTCGTGAACGCGGTCAACCCGTGCTGGTTGGAACGACGTCGATTGAAACCTCGGAGTTGCTGTCGTCGTTCCTCAAGAAACGCAAAATCAATCACGAAGTATTGAACGCCAAGCAGCACGAACGTGAGGCTATCGTGGTGCAGCAGGCCGGTCGCCCGGGCGCGATAACGATTGCTACCAATATGGCCGGTCGTGGCACCGACATCGTGTTGGGTGGCAACCTGGATGCAGAGCTTGCTGCCGCTGGTGAGGGCGCCGATGCGGGCGCCATTCGCACTGATTGGGAAAAGCGGCACATCGAAGTAATAGAAGCAGGTGGCCTGCATATTGTCGGCACCGAACGCCATGAGTCACGTCGTATCGACAACCAGCTCAGGGGCCGCTCAGGACGACAGGGTGACGCAGGCTCGTCCCGGTTCTATCTCTCCATGGAAGACACATTAATGAGGATATTCGGCGACCCTGACCGCACCAAGTCGCTATTGTCCCGTGCCGGTATGCGTGAGGGTGAGGCCATAGAAAGCAAGCTGCTGTCACGACAGATTGAACGGGCGCAGCGCAAAGTTGAAGCGCACAACTTCGACATTCGCAAGAATCTTCTCGAGTACG
>Ga0255052_10000515_pt1 | contig 30935 bp, 22 predicted proteins | sample JV7_2_21_MG_FD_188632 | JGI IMG/M metagenome (GOLD analysis project Ga0255052, IMG submission 188632) | Seawater microbial communities from Jervis Inlet, British Columbia, Canada - JV7_2_21 | ecosystem: Environmental > Aquatic > Marine > Inlet | place: Canada: British Columbia | collected...
GTAATCACCATGGCTTTTAATCTAATGTAACAATGCGCAATAGGGTGCAACAACAAAAGATAACGAAGGAGGTACCGTAATGACGGAAAAATCGGAACGGAAAGTCAAGAAGGAGGAGTACGATGTGGTACTCCAAGGACAACCAGCGGTTAAGCCGATGGTTGTATCACAGCGGGAGGGGGAAGCATTCAGGGTATGGTCTCCGGATGAGTTCTCCCGGTTGAAGCGGGTCCTCATCGGCAGACCGGAGGGAACCAACATGCCGGCCCCCGAACCGGCTTGGCGGTACGATGTTCCTGGTTGCAAGCTACCCAGTTATATGCCTTTTCCCCAAGAGATGGTGGATGCAGCCAACGAGCAGATGGACTATTTCGTGAAAACGCTCGAAAACCGGGGAATTCTCGTTGACAGAATCCCGATTCTGCCGATGATGATGAACCGACCGTTCAATAGTCCCATCGGCTGGGGACAGCATAACATGCACGGGGTCAACAATGTGCGTGACGTAAGTTTGGTTCACGGCCACGTCATTGTCGACGCGCCAACGGTTCGACGGACCCGCGTTTATGAGCGGTTCAACCTGCGGACGTACTTCAACCTACTCGCCAAGGAAGACTCCAGCTGTTTTCACACGTCAGCTCCCTTCCCGATGCTGACAGATGAAGACTACGACATGGACTACTATCACGACCGGACAAAACGAACTGATGAAGAACAGCGGGAGATGTTGCTGGCGGCCCAGTTCCAGCAAAAAAACGGGGAATTCCCCTGGGAATCCCTCTGGGACGGTGCTGACATCTGGAGCCTCGGCAAAGACATGTTCTACCAGCCCTCAGCAGTCGGCAACCATGCGGGCGCAGATTGGCTGCGGCGGTTCTGCAGAGAGCACGGATTCCGTTTCCACTCCGTAAAGTTTGATACGCCGATCAACAGTGACCGGCCGACCAACTTCCACCCGTGGCACATCGACGTGAACATGTGTACGCCGCGGCCTGGTCTGGTCATCATCAACGAGGATTGGCCCCCGGTTGATGAAAGGTTCACCCAGCTCTTCAAACAGAACGACTGGGAAGTCGTGGTGGGCGCCCGGCCAACCCGTGTTCACAAGAACGACATTTACCTGACCGGGTTGTACGAGGGTAAATCCTGGATCTCCCTTAACACATTCAGTATTGACGAGAACGTGATGTGTGTGGAAGCCGGCGAAACAGCTTTCATGGACCAGGTCGACAAGCTGGGCGTGGAAGTGGTTCCGATTCCGTACGAAAAGGTGATCCCATTCGGCGGCGCCCTGCACTGCACCACGCTCGATATCGAGCGAGACACCGGCGAGAAGGGCGAGAGAGGGGAATACGAAGATTACTTCCCGAATCAGGTCGCGGGTTACTAAGATATTTTTAACCCGCTGATCCGGTTCCAATCGTATCAAGGTTAAAAAATCTAAGCGGTAAAATGGATCATCTCCCTGGTCCCGTGTAAAAGCAAAAAATATTTTGTGGGAAAAGGGGGATTGATCCGTTTGTCGCTTTCAAACACACAGCCGTAATCATGAAAGATGATAGACTCTATGTGGAATATCCTGATAAAGAAAAGTTGCTACGCTTCCTTTTTTTTTTTGACATTTAACATCATTATTGATTAATTTTCATTTCAAACTTTTGAGCTGTTAATCTATCGAGAAGGAGGTATTTATTATGACTGGTATGGGTATTGGTCTTTTGGTTTTTATATTAATGTTTTTTATGCTGGGCATCGGGATGTATTACCTGGTTCAGGGCAGCGGCAAGCGATATATTATCGCGGGCAAAAGTCTCCCTTTTTTCCTGGTGGGATCCATGTTATTGGCACAATCCTTAGATGCGAATGCCACAATGGGCAACTCAACCGGGGTATTTACCGGCGGATTCTGGGCCGGATTTCAATTCCCCCTTGGCCTCGCCCTATGTCTTTTTGTGACGGGAATGTTCTATGCGAAACCGCTAAACCGTATGAATCTGCTGACACTCCCTGATTTTTACTTTAGAAGATATAATTGGTTAACAGAAATAATCGTCTCACTTTTAATGGCGTTTAGCTTTGCCATACTGGTTGCAGGTAACTTTGCCGGTTCTGCCTGGATCGTTTCCATCGTTTTCAACATGGATTATACTTGGGCGCTAATCTTAATTGCGGTTTTTATCTTCATATATACCGTGGCCGGGGGGCTTTATTCGTGTGCAGCCACCGACATCGTGCAAATTTATCCGGCCATATTAGGATTTGTAGGGGCTTTTATTTATATGCTGACTTATTATGGATGGAGCCACTTCTCAGCAGCAATTCCGGCCAATTACATGGACTTAAGCGGTTTAACTTCAGCTTCAAACGGCGCGCTTTTAAATTGGGCGGGTATTCTGGCTCTCGGCCTGGGTGATGTGGTAGCCCTGGATTTCATGGAAAGGGTTTTTGCTGCCAAGACCCCTGAAATAGCCAAAAAGAGCTGTTATTATGGAGCAGGGGGGACGCTGGTGGCCGGGATCGTCTGTTCCTTTATCGGATTGATGGGATTAACACTTTTTCCGGATATCGCCGATCCCAGAATGATCCTGCCGACGATTGCCCAGCAATCGGTCCCATTTGTCTTTGGATTATTTATTCTCGGCGGTATTATCGGCGCCGGCGCATCGACTGCAGACGGGGGGATATTGGGCGTATCTGCAGTGCTGGGCAGGAATATACTTCAAAGGAACATCCTTCGACCATTGGCACGGAGGAGAGATGAGCTGCAGAATCAAAATGGCAAACCTTCCGAAGAGGCTAAGATAATTTCCGATCGAAAGCTTCTTGTCATCAGCCGGATTATGGCCATACCGGTGGTTGCATTTGCAATTTTTCTGGCCATCGTAAAACCTGAGCCTGGCATGCTGCTGGTTCTGGCTTTTGACGTGGTGTTTGCCGGCTGTCTTGTTCCATTGACCTTGGGCATATATTGGAAAAAGGCCAATACACCAGGGGCGTTGGCGGCAATTATTATCGGTTCCGTACTTCGATTAATTCTGTTCTATAAGATTCCCGAGAGCTTGGCCGGCTTGGATACAATGATACCACCGGTGGTCTCTTTGATTGTCATGGTCGTGGTCAGCCTAATGACACAAGAGAGTTTTCCGCCAAAACCTGAGGTGATCGACCAGATCCCTGATGACGCAGATGTAATCTCAGGCATAGCCTAACCGCTATAAACTACCCCGTGGCTTGCGACGGGGTAGTTTATTTTAAATGCTCTTCCGTGTACAGGGACAACTCGATCATCCGTTCAAGGAGTTCGCCGGTCTGCAGCCCTGGGAAATTGTGAAGAACAAGTTCTTTACAAAACAGGCGGCTGATATACCGGAGCTTGCGGCTTTTTTTCTTTCCGGCATAGACAAAGTCTCTGTGTCCGTTGTTAATGACAATCACGTTTTTTTCCATTTCGAATCGTGAACGCCACATTTCACCCGGCGCTCGACGATACGTATATCCGGGAAGTCCTTTACGGGCCTCTCCGCCTTTGGACGATTGCTCCACAAGTGAATCGGTGACGGTTATCAAGGCTTCATCCCCGCATTCCGTGTCCCCTTGTCGGACAATCACCCTCAATGAGGTCAGGCACGGTTCTGGCGGGGCAATAAAAACGACCGATTCACCATCATCCCCCTGGAGTTGACCCTCTCCGTCCGTAATTTCCCATTGATATACCAGATTATCCCAAACGGTCCGCCGTGACCGATCCCTGCAAACAATATGATATTTCTTGCGCTGGTCAACCGGGACCACACTCGATTTTGGTGATATCAGCGCACTAAACAAGGGGCCGGCGAATTCAAAAAACTCTTTTTGCCCCTCTCCTTCGTCGTCCATTTCTGCGACAACTCCGGAATTTTCGTTTCCCCGGCCGTTATCATCAAGGGAACCTCTCCCCATTGATCCGCTGGAAAAAAGACTCTCTGATTTTTTTTGAAGCTTTCCGTTATGAATGTCGAACCAGTCATATTCTTCTTTTGGGAGCCGCAAAAACGCCTCTTTGAGCGCGCGCCGGACCCTGCGCAAAATCTGGCGGCTGGACCGCTCCTCTTCAGCCCTGCGCTGCTCTTCAATAATTTGTTGGAGGTGGTTTTCAACCGGAACCATCGCCCGGCAAAAACCGTCAAAACGATCATCGCGAATAATCCCGTGGCGCGTCCCCGGTGTGAGAGTCAGAAACGGCGCATCCACGACCCCCTGCAGATACCCGGCAGTCCATGGCTCTTTTTCAAACTGGTCGATTTCAGTGATCGAAGGCAGGACCCGTGTACCTCGTCGATACAAACCAACTTGGTTTACGGTTCCCGGATCGCTGAGGTAAATTTCCAGATAGATATCCCCCTGTGTGGTTTCGGCCGGTTCCAGATCATGGAGCAGTCGCCCGGTGAATTGCCGGGGGACCACAATAAATTCTTTGCGACTGGTTCGATCAATAACTTTAACCGTTACCTCCGTCTCTCTGATCCTGTCCCTGAGTTCAGAAGAGAGATAGCGCTGAATCTTTTCCCCTGTCAAAGACCGCAATCCCGGCAGTAGAGGATGGATCATCAGGTCCGTCCCTTCAAAGGGAAGCAGTATCCGTTTCTTCGAAACCGTAAAATCCGGTGAGTCCTTGGCCATGGTCATTTTGTAAGGGTTCCCATCAGCACCGCAACAGGTCAAATAGAGGTTCTGGCCGACCGTCCAAAAACTGAGAAGACCGATACCGAATTCTCCCTGGATCCCCTTTGCGCCCTCGGACTTGAACTGTCGCTTGATTGAATCACAAATATGTGTCGCCACACGACGAAAATCCGGTAGACCCTGTTCATCTCTTGGAATCCCGTCACCATCATCGCTGATCTTGAGGTAGAATTCACCCCGGCTTTTTCCCCTCATGATGACGATCTGCCTTGCGCGTGCATCAATGCTGTTTTCCACAAACTCGGCCACTGCTTTCAACGGATTGACCTGAGAACTGGCGATGATGCTGATTGCATTCCAGTGATCAGCAATACGCAACTTTCCGGAACGTACTCGTTTCTTTTTGTTTTTACCTGCGGATCTGGACATGATTGACCTCATAGTAGTTCTGAATGCTTATTTTTATCTTACCCGATTGCTTCGAGAGATATTTTGCATGCCTGAGCGTTGCCTTCGGCGTGGGGTGACTCTTCGTAAAATCTAAGGTACAAAGCTTATCAGATATGGGGAAGTTTCGAAATGAGATGGTCGGGGCGCCCAGATTTGAACTGGGGACTTCCTGCTCCCAAAGCAGGCGCGCTTCCAGGCTGCGCCACGCCCCGATGTTGACCGGAGGTTCTATTATGCTTCTTTTCATTGCACAAGTCAATATGTCAGGTGCCCGGATCTTTATTAAAAAAATCTATGATCCCGTTCCGGATATCTTTCGCAAGTTCAGAGAGATAATCCGGATCAATTAGCTTTTTCTCTTCAGCCGGATTTGTCAGATATCCGATTTCAATCAGGACGGCCGGCATGTCAGCCCCTTCAAGCACCATTAACGGAGCGGTTTGAACCGGTCTTTTCAAAGAGCCGGTTTGGTCCTCGAGGTGTTCCCTGATTGTTTCAGCGAGAGCCCGACTCCACTTTTTATGCTTTATCTGAATGGTATGCCAGGCAATCGGAGCGGGAATATTTTTATCCGGCTTTGAGAGTGCCGGCCGCTTCTCCTGATCGGCAATTGATATTTCATCAAAATAAAAGATTGAAATACCACTTGTTTTATGAAGAAAACTTCCACCTGTATGAAGACTGATGAAAAGATCGGCTTTTAAATGGTTGGCCACAGCAGTCCGTTCGAATATTTTCATCCCGTAATCATCGGTCCGGGTCAGCACCACCTTGTAGGCGTCTTCAAGTTCGGCTACAATCCGCTGTGCAAGGGAGAGGGTAACGGTTTTTTCCATTATGCCCTCCGGACCCTGGGCTCCGTTATCATGTCCGCCATGTCCCGGATCCAAAACAACAATCTTTTTATCTTTTGAAAATGTCTCGCCGTTTGATCGATCTGTGGTGAAAACAACACCAAACATTATCATCATGATGATGGCATGAATATTTATTATCAAACGTGGTTTGTCCCTAAGAAACATCGCTTGCTCCTCCCCCAATTTTCCTTGACACTTGGTGGGGTTTGATATTATTTTTATTCCACTTTTTGGAAATGTAATTGATTTGATCCAAAAGTCAAGGCTGATCCAAAATGATCGACGAAGCTGTTTGCGAGAGTGGCGGAATTGGCAGACGCACTGGACTTAGGATCCAGCTCTGGAGACAGAGTGGGAGTTCAAATCTCCCCTCTCGCACCAGTTATAGCAACCATTTAGAAATATTCAATATCCCTAACCCTTTCATACATGGCTTTTAGGCAGATGAACTTCTGAAAGCCTTTTTTCTCATTTCTACCACGATGTAGTATAACTAGGTAAAATAATTCACAATTGTATGTTATTTATTTCACAATTTCATATATTTTTTGTGAGGTTCACGTCTATCTCGGTGCCAGAATTGATGTAACTCTTTAATATCTATGCCATTTTATCATAATGGTCTGATTTTGCATGGTTTTTGCATATCTTACAATTTGCAATCGGTTCTATGGGGTTATATATTTGGAACCGGCCTAATCGGCCTCCCGGACATAGGCGAAAATTTATCCGCAAAACTAACAATAGAACTGCCATATGAAATAAAGGAAAGCTTGCCAATGGAAGATAAAAGGGATAAAGGGATAAGTAAAATTTTTCTGTGTGGCGAAAGAGAATTATTTGAAGGTCATCTTAATAATAAACCCGCAGCATCACCTAACCTTAGATTTATCAAAGATTCAACATTTCGCTATCTTGAATTAACAGATGTCAGAGGATTTTATTTCAATAGTTTCCTCGAAACCTTCGATGGATTTTACAATACAGCAATTTTAAATAGAGTTCCTGAGAATCTCTGCGAACCCGCCATATATGATAGTTGTTTAGTGGCTATAGATAGCTTCTTATTTTTCTATGACAAGGAAGAATATGAAAGAAATCCGAAATTTGATGAAATAGCAAAACTACATACGCCTTATCTGATTCGAGGGGATAGCTGTGTATTACGTGACGGTTATAGAATTAAAATTCAGGGGACATGCTATTTAAAATCAACTTTAAATTCATACCTGTTTGGTTTTTTTAATGAGCCACTACCCATCTTAACCGGGGTGGATATAGCCCTCACCTCTGTTAGTGAATGTACTGATTTCAGCCATAAATTTACTACAGTCGGAATTAGACCTGGTCTGTTTCAGGTTCACAAAATTAAATTGAATTAATCCTTCAGGGAACACTACTGATATTTATTTGACGGTGAAATTCCCATTTTCTCCTTCGGCCGAGGCAGGCAGGGTCTTAAAACGCCCTGCCTTTTTATTTGCTATTTTCAGATAGAGGCGCCTTACCGGCCGTTACAGGAACCGGTGTTTCATTGTTTGTCATCAAAATTTCAATCTAATTATCAAGTATAACGAACATGAAAATTTGAACAACTCCTCTGCTGGTGTAATTAATCGGGTTATGGACGTATCAAAACGATATCTTGCAAATTAAAAAAATCTTTTAAATCAGAAAATTGTGAAATGTCCGTACGCTGGATGAACTTTTTTTACTCCGGTGCGTTGACATTGTAAAAGTTTGAAGTTATAGTAAATTTTTATTTAAAAAATACTAAAAACCCAACATTTCCCAATATTATTGGTTAACAAAAAATCAAAAAATATTTATAGCTATCTGAAATCATGAATGTTTTCATATGGCTACATTTTTTCCTATGATCCAGCTCTGGAGACAGAGTGGGAGTTCAAATCTCCCCTCTCGCACCAGTTTATATCTCTTTAGAAATTGTTTTTAGGAAAGGAACCCCAATGCAAGTTACGGTTGAAGATGTGAGCAGTGTCAAAAAGGTTCTCCACATCGAGATCCCTGAAGATAAAGTGACCCGTGAACTCGATAATGCATATGGACAGCTTAAAAAGACAGCCAAAATTAAAGGATTTCGACCTGGAAAAGCACCTCGTAGCGTTCTGGAAAGAATGTTCAAAAAAGAGGTCCAAGCCGATGTTTCTTCAAGATTAATCCAGGAATCGTTTATCGAAGCCATCAAGGAAACCGATCTCAAAATTGTGGGAAGCCCCAAGGTGGACCCACCCGGCATAGAGCCAAAAACGCCGTATAAATATGACGCGACCATTGAGATCCGCCCAGAAATCGAAAACATCGAGTTCAAAGGGTTAAAATTAAAAAAAACAAAATATCAGGTGAGTGACAGCGAAATTCAAACCCAGCTCAAAATGCTCCAAAAAAATATGGCCCAAATGAAATCGATCGATGAAAACCGGCCGGCAAAAAAAGATGACGTTGTGGTGATCGATTATGAGGGATTTAAAGATGGAAAGCCTTTTGCAGAAACCCAGGCGATAAAAAACACCCCGATCAAAATCGGTGATGGCTCCATGCTGAAAGACTTTGACGAAAAATTGGTGGGGATGAAGCCGGGAGATGAAAAGGAGTTCAACGTTCGTTTTCCTAAGGACTACTCCAATAAAAAACTGTCAGATCTTGACATCACCTTTAAGGCGAAACTCAATGAAATAAAGGAAGAGATACTCCCGGAAATAGATGATGAACTGGCAAAGGATCTGGGTGAATACAACACCCTGGATGAACTGAAGGCTGCGATCACCGACAACCTGGAACAGGGGTATGCCAAGCGAACCGAGCAGGAATTAAACGAACAGGCCTTTAAAGCATTGATAGAAAAGACGGAATTTGAGGTACCCGAATCACTGGTCGACGCAGAGGTCCAGGAGATTGTAGCTGAAGCAGAAAGATCATTTTCCTATCAGAACAGATCGTTGGAAGATCTGGGGCTTTCGAGGGAGACACTATTGGAGCAGTATCGTGAAACCGCCGAAAAGCAGGTCAGAAGACATCTCATCTTAACCGAGATCATCGACCAGGAAAATATGGTCCTTCCCGACGAGGACCTAGAAGCTGGTTTCAGGGAGATGTCCGATGCATACCGCCAACCCCTGGAAGACCTGAAAAATTATTACGCCAAACACAAAGACAAACTGGCCTTTTTTAAACATACGCTACTTGAAAAGCAGGCAATCAGGCTTATTATTGATAGTGGCAAGATTGAAGAGGTGGAACCTGAAAAAAGCCAGGAAGATACCACCGACAATACATAGCTGACAAAGGAGACAATTTGTGCCATTAATACCGATGGTCGTGGAGCAAAGCAGCAGAGGGGAGCGTGCCTACGATATCTATTCCAGGCTTCTCAAAGACAGGATTATCTTTCTTGGCACCCCCATGAACGATGAGGTGGCCAACCTTTTAATCGCACAATTTCTTTTTCTGGAGTCCGAAGATTCCGAAAAGGAGATTAATTTCTATTTAAATTCGCCGGGCGGAATCGTCACCTCGGGTTTGGCTGTGTATGATACCATGCAGTATATCAAACCCGATATCGCCACCGTCTGCATCGGCCAGGCCGCCAGCATGGGTGCACTTTTACTCGCCTCTGGAGCCAAAGGAAAGCGATATTCCCTGCCAAATTCCAGAATACTGATCCATCAGCCGATGGGAGGGTTTCAGGGGCAGGCATCTGATATTGCCATCCAGGCAAAGGAAATTCTCAGAATGAAGGAAAACTTAAATCAAATCCTGTCGCTTCACACAGGAAAAGACATCAAGATCATTCAGAGTGACACGGATCGTGATTTCTTCATGTCAGGCAAAGAGGCAAAAGAGTATGGCATCGTTGATCACGTCATCGAAAACAGAGACGATCTCGATCAGCTGGAGAAAACGGAGGGTTAAAATGGCTTCAAAAGAAAGCGAAGGTGATAACCTTTTTTGTTCATTTTGCGGGAAAAATCAAAAAGAAGTCAAAAAGCTAATTGCAGGCCCCGCGGTCTATATATGCGATGAATGTATACAGCTTTGCAGCGAAATTATAGAAGAGGAAGGCGAAAAAGAACCGGGGGATTTTGATGAAATCCTGGTTCCAAAAGAAATCAAAGGGATGCTCGATGAATATGTGATCGAACAGGAGGCTGCTAAAAAAATTCTCGCTGTGGCGGTTTACAATCATTACAAGCGGCTTGAAACTTCAGTCTCCATAGAAGATGTGGAGATCCAGAAGAGCAACATCCTCCTGATTGGACCAACCGGTTGCGGAAAGACTTTGCTGGCACAGACACTCGCCAGGTTTTTAAACGTTCCTTTCACCATAGCAGATGCCACCAGCCTCACAGAGGCTGGATATGTGGGTGAGGATGTGGAAAACATCATTTTGTCGCTTTTACAAAATGCGGACTACGATCTCGAAAAGGCCAAACGCGGCATCGTTTACATTGATGAAATAGACAAAATCGCACGGAAGTCCGACAACCCCTCTATTACCCGTGATGTATCAGGGGAAGGCGTTCAGCAGGCGTTGCTGAAGATAATCGAGGGGACAACGGCGAGTGTGCCGCCCAAGGGCGGGAGAAAACACCCCCAACAGGATTTTGTTAAGGTCGATACATCTAATATTCTTTTTATTTGCGGCGGTACGTTTACCGGACTGGAAGAGGTTATTCGGCGACGAACCGGATCCAGTCTGATGGGTTTTGGCGCTAAAATCGTCTCCGACAAAAAGAAAGGTATCGGCGAAACCTTGAAAATGATTCAACCCGAGGATCTGATTAAATTCGGGTTGATTCCAGAATTTCTCGGCCGCCTCCCGGTTATTGCAACCCTTGACGAATTGAGCGAGAACTCCCTAATCCGAATTCTCAAAGAGCCGAAAAACGCCCTGATCAAACAGTTTGAAAAGCTTTTTGAGATCGAAAACGTCAACCTGAGATTGACCGACAGCGCTCTTTTGGCCATTGCAAAAAAAGCCCTGAAACGAAAATCAGGTGCCCGGGGTCTTCGGGCAATTTTAGAGAAATGTCTTCTCGACATTATGTATGAAATTCCATCCATCGAAAATGTTAAAGAATGCGTTATAGGTGAAGATGTGGTCCTGAACAATGAGGATCCCATCCTATTGTATGAGCAAACAAAACAACAAGCTTAAAGGCTTATAAATAAAGTATAGATCATCATGGCAAATATACCCAAGGTTTTCAAAGAGGATGAAGAGTCGACTTCCCCAGGCCAAATACTCCCCCTGTTACCACTTCGGGACATTGTGGTCTTTCCCCACATGGTGGCCCCTCTTTTTGTGGGCCGGACAAAATCGGTGAACGCACTCGCTGACGCAATGAACAGCGACAAAAGCGTTTTTCTCGCCACACAGAAAAAGGCAGGGGTTGATAACCCCCGTGAAAAAGATATCAGTCCCTTGGGAACCATTGGAACAGTTCTTCAGCTGCTCCGGCTCCCCGACGGCACAGTGAAAGCCCTGGTTGAAGGAAAAATGAGGGCCCAGATTGTCCGTTTTATTTCCAACGAAGGCTTTTTTCAGGTGGAGGTCAAACCGGCCCCTGATATCGAAGCGCCGGAAGCTGAAGCCGATGCCCTGGTCAGGGCCATTGTCGAGAGCTTTGAGGAATACGCAAAGCTGAACAAAAACATTTCCAAAGACCTCGTCGGCAGCGTTTCAGCCACCATAGACCCTTCCAAGTTGGCGGATACGGTGGCCGCCCATTTTTCATTCAAAATCACGGATAAACAGCAATTGCTGGAAACCCTTTCCTTGAGCGAGCGACTTTCTCTCCTTCTTCGCTTAACCCGGACCGAGATCGATATCTACAAGATGGACCAGCGGATAAGAGGCCGCGTCAAGGATCAGATGGAAAAAACCCAGAAGAACTATTATCTGACCGAACAGATGCGGGCCATAAAAAAGGAGATGGGAGGAGAGGAAGACCCAAGCGAAGAGCTCAATGAGCTTGAAAAACGAATCAGGCGGAAAAAGATGTCCCGGGAAGCGGCGGCCAAAACACGGCAGGAGTTTAAAAAACTCAAGATGATGACACCGATGTCCGCCGAAGCGACCGTAGTTCGCGGCTATATTGAGTGGTTGATCAGCCTGCCCTGGTTTGACCGGAGCAAGATCCGAAATGACATTGAGGAAGCCGAAAAAATACTCAATGAAGACCACTACGGGCTCGAAAAGCCGAAGGAGCGGATTCTGGAATATCTCGCGGTCCAGGCTTTGATAAAAAAGGTCCGTGGACCGATCCTCTGTTTTGTGGGCCCGCCGGGTGTAGGAAAAACATCTTTGGCCACATCAGTTGCAAGGGCAACCGGAAGAAAATTTATCCGTCTCTCCCTGGGCGGCGTGCGGGATGAAGCTGAAATACGGGGGCACAGACGAACTTATATCGGTGCAATGCCCGGTAAAATTGTACAGTCTTTGAAAAAGGCAGGGGTTAACAATCCGGTTTTTTGCCTCGATGAAGTGGATAAGATGAGCATGGATTTCAGGGGCGACCCTTCAGCAGCCCTGTTGGAGGTCCTTGACCCCGAACAAAACTTCAGCTTCAATGATCATTACCTTGATGTAGATTATGACCTGACCAACATTTTATTTATCACCACGGCCAATACCCTGCCGGATATACCGCTTCCGCTGCAGGACCGGATGGAGGTCATTCGCCTGCCCGGTTACACCGAGTATGAAAAATATCATATTGCCGTCGAGTTTCTCATCCCCAAACAGATCAAACTAAACGGTTTGGAAGAAAAAAATATTCAATTTTCGAAAAACGGGATCCTAACCATCATTCACCGCTATACCCGTGAAGCGGGCGTGAGAAACCTCGAACGCGAAATTGCCTCCGTTTGCCGGAAGATTGCACGCAATGTGTTGAAAAACAAGGAGACCAAGCTGTTCAAGATTTCATCAAAATCGATACAAAAATATCTGGGACCGCCGTGGTTCAGGCAGAGTCAGATAGAGGAAACAGATCAAATCGGCATGGTCACCGGACTGGCGTGGACTCAGGTTGGCGGTGAACTTCTCTGTGTTGAAACTTTGACCATGCCCGGTAAAGGTGAGCTGACCATCACCGGCAAACTCGGTGATGTGATGAAGGAATCCGCACAGGCAGCCGTGAGTTATGTGCGATCACGGGCCACCTGCCTGATGATCGACAACAAATTTTACAAATCGGTAGATCTCCACATCCACATCCCCGAAGGTGCCATTCCAAAGGACGGCCCTTCGGCCGGCATCTCCATGTGTACATCGATCATATCCGCCCTTACCCGGCGACCGGTCTTCCGGGATATCGCCATGACCGGTGAGATCACCCTGAGGGGTCGGATCCTTCCGATCGGGGGATTAAAGGAAAAGATTCTGGCTGCCCATCGGGGCGGTATTAAAAAGGTGATCATACCCAAAGAAAATGAAAAGGATCTAAAGGATATCCCTTCAACCATATCCAAACAGATCGATATTGTCACGGCGGATCACATGGACGAGGTTCTATCCCATGCCTTGATCCTCGGGGAGGGAGAAAAGCTCTTTAAAGAAAGCGATATCTCCCTCGATATTTCGGCTGAAGATCATGAAAAGAGACCACCTTTAATTTAGATTAATTATCTTTTGGATAAACACATTTCAAAGTCTATTTTTCTTGACATTCTTTTATCAAGCTGTTAGCTCTACACCTCTTTTAGTCGGGCGGGTAGCTCAGTTGGGAGAGCACCGGCCTTACAAGCCGGGGGTCACAGGTTCAAGCCCTGTTCCGCCTACCATAAATTAATTTCCCGAGGGATATAGTTCAGTTTTGGTTAGAACGTCCCGTCTTTCAGGAGGGGAAGATCGCAAGTTAGATCCCTGATCAAGGGATGATCTTAAATAATCGTTACAGGGGACGTAGTTCAGTTTTGGTTAGAACGCCGGCCTGTCACGCCGGAGGTCGCGAGTTCGAGTCTCGTCGTCCCCGCCACTAAATAAAAGGGGGTTTGGTTGATCCAAACCTCCTTTTTATTCCAGCGTGACAGGCCTTTCTTATTTTATGACTTATTATCTTTACATCATTCAGTAAGAGAAGGACGACAGTTTTTACATCGGAACTACACAGAATTTAAAAGAAAGAATTTTGCGCCATAATCAGGGGCGGAGTAAATACACAAGAACAAAACGTCCTTAGAAATTAGTATTTAATGGGGAACATCCAGACCGGTCAAGTGCAATGAAAAGGGAATATGCAATCAAACGCCAAAAACGCAAGGATTTTATTGAATCCTTGGTACAATTAAGTTCGGGTTAGACCTTCCCGTCATTCCTGACGGGAAGGTCGCGAGTTCCCCACAAAGCGGGCGAGAGATAAAAATAATCTGCGAATATCTGTTTCCCAACAATTCTTTAAATGGGATATCCCGATGAAATGTTTCCCGGATTTCATTGGGCCCCGATAGCGGGATCTACACTTCGTTCCGACAGGCGGATGACACAGATCTTTAGGATTTCAAAATATGCTTCTGAAAAACAATGAAAATACCGCGTGGAAGAGACTTAAGAATAAGATGAACGGGAGCAGCGGGTAAGGCAAGCACTAAGGGTGAGTGAGGCGAAGTATCGGCAGCTGTTCAACACCGTACCGGCTAGTATTATTCTTTACGACTCAGAAACCAAAAAAACAAAAGAAAAAACTTAAGAACCCGCCTTTTAACGCTTCAGTAGATGAGAATCAGCTTGTAGCCAGTAGTTGTCGGGAGGTAGGAAATCGTCAGAACCTTCAACACTACTACTGGATGACCCGCCCCTGTGCTCCGCATCGTTACTCTCATTCTCATTGGCACATAGGGACTGGGCAAGCATTAAAATTTTCTTGACACATTGTGCCACACTGTGTCATAGATATCGAAATGTACCATAAAAAACAGCTTACAGACAATACAAATTGATTAACACCGGACCTCCTCAAGTGTGACAGAAAGCTAAATTTCTTTTATTTTTATGCCAAACTGAGCTGAACTGCGCTTTTACCTGAAAGAGTATAAACAAACTTCAAGCTCACCGCAGCCTCTTCTACGCCACATACAGTCTCTTACACTGATGTTGAATCTATCAAAAATTGTGGAATAATCTCGTGATCGCAGAAAATTTCAAGGGCAAGCTCACTGCTACCCACAATTTGAGAAGGGCAAGATTCTATTTTCGCCTTTTCTTTATCATGGCCATTTTAATTATAATAGCTGTTTGGGTGGATTTCTGGATTGGAAGCGAACTTGGATTTGCGAAAAAATTTGTGGAAATTGCGAGAGGCCGGTGGGGGATGGGAGTCTTAGTAGCCGGTGGGCTGATTTATATCTTGCTATTGAGCCTACCTTTTGTGCCGGGAGTAGAGCTTGGAATTTTGCTTATGTGTGTTTTTGGAAAAGAAGGAATTGTTTTTGTCTATTTTTCCACTGTTGCTGGTTTAAGTCTGGCTTTTTTAATGGGTCGCATGTTGCCGAAAAGATGGGTAGAACTCCTGTTGGAAAAACTTGGATTTCCTCAAACCTGTGACAACCAACCTGATGAGATTGATTATATGCTGAACAACTTTCCTTTCTACCAAAAATTTTGTCATAATCGGCTCAGATCTTTATTATTGAAGTATCGCTATCTTGCCATAGGTTTTTCGTTCAATATACCCGGAAATTACCTTATTGGCGGAGGCGGCGGGATTTCCTTGGCCTGCGGAATTAGTCGAAACATTTCATTTAGGTGGTTTTTGCTAACCGTCGTTTTTGCAGTTTCTCTGGTGCCCCTGCTTGCATTTTTCGGTGTAATTCAGCTGGAAGCATTTTTAGGAATTTAAAAAACGAGGAGGGCAATATGAAAAGCCCTAATTGTTAACCGGCACTCTGCACACTTTCAAAAATCGCTTTTCGAAGATCCCTGGCAGTGGCCGGCGGTTCCGGAACATCCGGGTGCAGAGGCATGGAGATGGCTTCCGCCGGACAAAGGTTGGCGCACGCCCCGCAACCGATACAGCGGTTTTCATTCACAACCGCTATTGCTTCATCATTCATTGAAATCGCCGATAGCTGGCAGTGCTCCACGCAGGTTTCACAACCCTCACACAGCTCTTCATCTACCGCTGCAAGATACCCGGAGGTGGCGATCCAGACCGGGCGATCAGTTTCCTTTACTTTTTTGAGTATATCACAGTGGCATTCGCAGCAATTGCACAAATACTCCAGGAATTTTGAGGTATTGGAGCTTAAATGTACCAAACCGTGTGCTTCACATTCCTTTAAAATCTCATAGGCCTCTTCTTTGGTGATCATTCGCGTGATCCCTCTTTCGGCGGTATACTGCGCCCCGGGCCCGAAATTCATGCAGGATTCTTTGGGTGCCTCACAACTCTCTTCTCCCAATAGATAAGCCTGGTGCCGGCAATAACAATGGCCGACTGCAATGGCCTCCGCCTCTTCAATATAGCGTGAAAGCTCGTCAAAGGTATAAACAGTTTGTCCGGCATGAATGGTCTTTTCAACCGGAATGATCCGGGATGGGGGTGTTATATCTTTGGCAGCCATAAACGTTTTGGTCACCATCGGTGTGGCCATATCCAAATATGTTTTAAACCGGCGGGCTAAACGACGATCCCGTTCGGTATCCGTTCCCCGCATGAACTGGAACTCAAATATACCCGGCATAATCGGCAATAATCGATACAGGACCACCCCGTCTTTTTTCCGCGTCAGTACGGTTCCCTTATCTGCCATGGATTCCAGCAGGGGAACTAATTCCTCCACCGGTTTCGAAAGCTTTTCGGCCAAAACCTGGGCTGGTGTGGCTGTCGGGGGAATTTTAGCGGCAATCTCAGCTTCTTCTTCTGTAAAAAGTTCTTCGAAGAGCTCGGTCAGTTCGGGACATGGCATCGCGAGAATCATGCCGCCCAGTTTGTTCAGGTTATTGCAAAGATCGGTCACCAGGGCCTTTTCCATAGCAAATCTCCTTTAAAGCGTTTTTGTTATCGCCCCTATCTGTGAAAAAACAGACAATAATTATCTTTTGTTTTTAGGGAACATAGATAATTGTCGCTTGGGTGTCAAACAAAAAGACCGCAGGATTGAAGGACCCTGCGGCCCTGAATGCGAAGATAAAAGCCCTTATGCATTTACTTACTTTACTTACTAAGCTGACTGCATTCACCCACAAACGTTTTGGAGCCGTCTTTGTGAATTATCTGGCGACACAGGGCCTTTTCGCAGGAGACTTTGGGATTGAAATGCATGAAGGGACCCATAGGATTATTCTGCCAAGCCCAGGCATGAAGCTCGTATTTCCCTTTCCCTTTGTGTTCAAAAGAAGTACGCATATTTGTTTTTACATCGCCCTCTCCGGTTCCATCCGTATGGGCAATGTGGAAATAATTGAGCATCGAGACAGCTGCCGCATCCCCGTACACGACGTATTCCGCTCCGACCAGATTTCCGTTTGTATCGACAATCGGCTCTTCAGGTTCGGTGGAATCAAAAGTTTTGTCCATCTTCCAATCTTTCCGAAAGTGATAACCCATGGCCCCCATTTTTTCGTGGTGTTTACAAGCGGGCGTTTCTCTTTTGGTATAATAGCCGTTCAGGACCAGCCCGGCGACATTTTTTATATGTTGGGTGTCGTTTTTGAGCTTTGCAAAGATCTCATCGTAATGATCTCCAAAAGCAAAACCGGTAAAAAGTAAAAACTGACAGACAAACAAAAATGTTATTTTTTTAATTCTTTTCATTTTCTTATTTCTCCTAATTGATTAAAGATTTGAAAATTGAACCAATGGACTCAAATTGATTTAAGTTTTTATCGTATCTTTAGAACCACCTCCTTTTGGCATCAGGACCCACATAATTCTTCTCGAACCCACCCTATCAAGTTTATTTCCTCTCGATTTATAAAACTTTTTGATTTTTGTCTTTGGTATGAACATGAAACTTTATTTATAAAGCAAAATGCATGCCCTTATGGAGAATGATTTCAATTTTAATCTTAACTGCCTATAATCATAGTGTTTTTGCTGGAGAGCGTTAAAATGTGTAAGGAGCGGGAAAGTGACCTAAAAGTCATAGGGTGTTTGACTATGATCGGCGTAACCGGAGTTACATAAGGCAATAACCTTTTGATACAAAAAACAAATCATTCATACGACCTTTTTGTCGTCCCCTTACGACCTAAATGTCACGCTTGAAAGATTTCCACCGAAATACACTCTTCATAATTTAGACAAAAACAACCGGGTTTTATTCCAAAAATTTTTCGGAAAAATTTCTTTTTACCATCTGCCTGATGCGGCTTTTCTCAAAATACCAGGTGTGAAACTTGAGTACTTACTAGCACTATTGCGGTTAAAGACTACCTTCAAATTCTCCGGAAACGATTGATTGGATATCAAAAAAAAATAAAATAAGGCCTTGTCCAAGTTAAAGGATCCGTAATGCGACGAAATAAAGTTGTGGTTGTGTGGGAGGGTTGGTAATCAATACTAATTTTTTCTAGATTGTCTTGCCTCTTTTCAGTTGCTATGGTTAACAATAGGTCTGTGGTCGGGCTCTGCAGATCTAAAGTAGAAAGGGCTTATAATGTTTAATGCAAATTTCATTGAGATCTTGAAGGTAAAATTTTTAAGAAATATCCTGATTGTATCATTAATAACCGCCACAACGCTGCTTATTTTCGATACTTTATTGATATACCCCTCCTTTACCCGGATGATAATAAAGAACACGGAAGAGGAAGTCGGCAAGATAGCAAGTCTTATGACGCACATCCTCCCGGATCAGGTTGAGTTATCGGGGGATTCCATATCAGTTGACATTTTGCATCGGCTCCAGGATCTTTTAAAAGACTTTGATTTGATGAAATTACAGATATTCTCAAAGTCAGGCGAGACTCTGTATTCTTCCGACCCGAAAGATATTGGCACTATAAACAAAAAAATATATTTTAAGAAAATTCTAGAAACAGGAAAAATCTCGAATGTCGTGCAAAAGGACACTAAATCCCTCGAAGGTTCTCAGGTGACAATAGATGTGGTTGAGACATATGTACCGATAATTAAGAATAATGCGGTTATCGGTGTTTTTGAAATCTACTATGATTTTACAGAAAAAAAAGAAAGACTTGATCAATTATTGATTAGTTCTTGGGCGGTGATATCAATCTTGACAGTTAGTCTTTTGGGGGCGGTTATTGTGGTTTTAGCCAGAGCTGCTCAAGATTTTGTCAAACGCAGGCGGGCAGAGGAGGAGCTGCGAAAGGCCCGAGATGTTCTTGAACTACGTGTGAAAGAGCGCACAGCTGAACTGGTAACGACAAATGAGCAATTAAAGCAGGAAATCGACGTGCGAAAGCAAATGGAAGACAAAATGCGCAAAAGCAGGGAACGGTTTCAGGCGTTAACCGAAAGCACCAGTGACTGGATCTGGGAGGTAGACATCGATGGCATTTATACGTATATCAGTCCCAAGGTCAAAGACTTGTTAGGATACGACCCTCAAGAGGTCATCGGCAAAACACAGTTCGATTTTATGCCCCCGGATGAAGCAAAGCGTGTCAAGTCGGAGTTCAAGGCCATCTTTGATTCCCAAGAACCCTTCTCGAAATTAGAGATAGTGAATATACACAAAGATGGCCGATTGGTAACCTTGGAAAGCAGCGGTGTGCCGTTTTATGAATCGACCGGACGACTTTGCGGATACCGGGGCATTGATCGTGACATTACCGAGGAACAAAAACTTCGGCAGGAATCCGAGTATCGTCTCCAGCAGGTCATTCGTGCTGACAAACTTGTTTCGTTGGGAGAAGTTGTGGCAGGCGTGGCCCATGAAATAAACAACCCGAACAGCTTTATCACCTATAACATACCGCTTTTGGAAGAGACGTGGCAGATGTTTGAACCGCTTGTTTCCGAATATGCCGCTAACCACCCGGAACAGCGAATGTCCGGTTTACATATTGAAGAACTGTGTGGGGACATGCGGGAATTAATACAGGACATAAAAACCGGTTCAGATCGAATAAACAAAATTGTTTCTAATTTAAAAGATTTCGCGCGCTTGGATGAAAGCGGGCAGTTCAAACCTGTCCAGGTGAATGAGATGATTGAAAAAACAATGGCTATTATCGGTGCGCAGGTAAGGAAATCCATAGGCAAAATAGAAATAGACCTATCCCCTAATTTGCCGAAAATTCAGGGACACTTTCAGAAACTGGAACAAGTAATGGCAAACCTGATTATGAACGCTGTCCATGCCACTCCTGAAAAGGATAACGGCAGACTTTCTGTTACCACACGACACATCGAAAGGATCGGATCGGTTTTGATCGAGGTCGAAGATAACGGCATCGGTATGGAACAGGGGGTGATGGAGCGGATCTTCGAGCCATTTTTTACCACCCGGCGGGATGCCGGCGGCACAGGGTTGGGTCTATCGGTATCATACGGCCTGATCCAGGAGCACAACGGAATTATAGGCGTGCTGTCCCGACCGGGGCTTGGAGCCCGCTTTACCTTATATCTCCCGGTTGACAGTGAAAATAAACTTGAACTTCGCCCATCGATTCTGTGCATAGATGATGATGTTGAATTTCTGGGCCTTCTGAATCTGCACATTGCCCAGATCAGGAAAATACCGATGGAAACAATTGAAAAATCCAATGGTATTATGGAATATCTGGAAAATCACCCTGAGGTCGATATTGTCCTGTCAAACGCAGCCAGCAAGATGTTCGGGGCAAACGGCTGGAAGCTCACCGAGAAAATCAAAACGAGATTCCCTCTAATATCGATCATTCTATACTCAACTGATGTAAATACCATCAAACAAAGACCAGATCGCATCCCTGCACCTGATCATATTCTGGAAAAACCATTCAAGATTGAGCATTTACTCGATATCATAAACGCCATCGACAGGCAAAGATTGTAAGGATTTTTATTTTTGAGGAAAAGCCCCCATAAAAAGCATTGGATTAGTCTTCGCCAAAAGGCAATTGCTGCCATTTTTCTGACCTTTTTCTTTCTGGTTTCATATGTTCTTTACTTTACCATTGTAAAAGAACACCGTCATGATGAAGCGGAAATAATAAAAGTTGCTCGAATGAAGGCAAGTTTAATTTCAACAGCTACATCGGCGTATGTATTGCAAAAAGATGAAGCGTTTTTGCAGGAGTTTGTGATGCTTGCTCTCAGGGACAGAGATATCGAATATATTGAGTTTGTAAACCGGGAAGGGAGAGTGCTGGCAGAAGGTGGACTGCAACTTCAGCACAAGATCCATATGGAGAAAGATGGTCCTAATGTTCAAGAGGTAGGTAAGCCTGAGGGACTTTTCCACCAATCGGGCCATCTATTCAATATCCGTGTGCCTGTTGTTCACGGGGGCAAAAATGTGGGAGAGATCCTCATGGGGGTAAGTACAGCGGAAGTTAACCGCCGTTTAGCAAAGACTGCCTACTGGAGCCTCGGCATTTTTGTTGTGACGATTCTGGCCGGATTGCTTCTCACATATTTTTTGGAGCGCCGGATGAGGGGTTCATTGAAAAGATTGATTCGAACCGCGGGACACATGGCCCAAGGGGATCTGACCCAGCGTGTAAACATTGAAATCGGGGATGAAGTGGAAGAGTTGGGGCAATCTTTCAACCAAATGGCCCGGGCCCTTTCTCTAAAGGAAAAGGAACTGATCATGGCCAGGAATACCTTTGTTTCCATATTCAATGGGATCACGGCCGGGATTGCCTACATATCCACGGATCAGAAAATCATTCAAGCAAACCATGCATACGAGAATCTCCTCAAAGAAGTTACAGGGACTCCCCTTGTAAAGGGACAAAAATGTTTCGAGCTCCTCTGGCAGGGGCAGGATGTTTGTAAAAACTGCCCGGGTATTTCAGCGATGAAAACCGGAAAACCGGAAACGATGGAAAAGGAGGTTATTCTGCAAAACAAAGAACTGCATGTGTTCTGGATTCATGCCTACCCTGTGCAGGATCCCGGAAAAAATACAGTCGGTTTTGTCGAATACATTTTGGATATCTCCCAGCAGAGAAAATTAGAGAATGAATTGAAAACCTACACCGAACACCTGGAAGAGATTGCCGAGGAACAAACCCGTAAACTCAAAGAAGCGCAGGAACAAATCGTCCACCAGGAGAAAATGGCTGCCTTAGGTCAGATGGTGGCTGGCGTGGCCCATGAAATAAACAACCCGAACAGTTTCATTACCTATAACATACCTCTTTTGGAAGAAACATGGCAGATGTTTGAACCGATTGTTTTGGAATATGCCTCGGCCCACCCGGAACAGCGAATGTCCGGACTCGGCATTGAAGAGCTGTGTCGGGACATGCAAGAATTAATACAGGACATCAAAACCGGTTCAGATCGAATAAACAAAATTGTTTCTAATTTAAAAGATTTCGCGCGTTTGGATGAAAGCGGGCGGTTCAAACCCGTCCAGGTGAATGAGGTGATCGAAAAAACAATGGCTATTGTCGGCGCACAGGTAAGGAAATCCATAGGCAAAATAGAGATGGACCTATCCCCCAATTTGCCGAAAATTCAGGGACATTCGCAAAAACTGGAGCAGGTAACGGCAAACCTGATCATGAACGCTATCCATGCTATTCCTGAAAATGATAATGGTAGACTTTCTGTCACCACACGACACATAGAGAGGCTCGGATCGGTTTTAATCGAGGTCGAGGATAACGGCATCGGTATGGAACAAGGGGTGATCGATCGGATCTTCGAGCCGTTTTTTACCACCCGGCGGGATGCCGGCGGTACGGGATTGGGCCTATCGGTATCATACGGCCTGATCCAGGAGCACAACGGAATTATTGGCGTGCTGTCCCGGCCGGGGCTTGGAACCCGCTTTACATTATATCTACCGGTTGACAGAGAGAAGAAAACGGACCTTCATCCATCGATTCTGTGCCTGGATGATGATAATGAGCTTCTGGACTTTCTAAATATACACCTTGCTGAAATCAGGAAAATACCGACGGAAACAATTGAAAAATCCAATGGTATTATGGAATATCTGGAAAATCACCCTGAAGTTGATATTGTCCTGTCAAACGCAAACAGCAAAATGTTCGAGGAAAACGGGTGGAAGTTCATCGAGAAAATCAAAACGAGATTCCCTCTAATATCGATAATTTTATACTCAACTGATGTAAATGCCGTCAAACAGAGACCGGATCACGCCCCTGTGCCTGATCATATTCTGGAAAAACCATTCAAGATTGAGCATTTACTCGATATCATAAACAGCATCGACAGGCAGAGACTGTGAGAATTTTAATTGTTGACGATGAAATAGTGGCCTTAAACTCGGTCAGGCGTTTACTCAAACGGCGGGGCTTTTCAAATGTGGAGATCTGTGACAATGGTATGGATGCGATCAACCGGATCAAAAATAATGATTTTGACATTGTCCTTCTAGACATCCTGATGCCTGAAAAGGATGGCCTTGAGGTTCTTAAGTCGACAAAACCCTTCAAACCTCAAACCGAGTTTATCCTTTTGACAGCAGTGGATGATATCGCCACAGCCGTCAGAGCCGTTCGCCTCGGAGCCTACAATTATCTAGTTAAACCGGTAGATAACGAACGTCTCGTTTTATCAATTGAACGGGCCTACGAACGGAAAGGCCTTCTTGCCGGCCTGGCCGGAGCGCGCAATGAAAGTAAGGCAGTCGAAACACTTGAGGCCTTTTCCGGGATTGTCACCCAGTGCCCCAGGATGACGGAACTGCTTACCTACGCAGCGGTCATGGCCCGAAGCGGCAATCCCATCCTGATAAGCGGAGAGTCTGGGACCGGCAAAGAATTGCTTGCCCAGGGCATCCATCGTATCGACTCCTCTGCAGATGCCCCCTTTATTGCAGTGAATGTACCCTCCATTCCTGAAACGCTCTTTGAAAGTCAGTTTTTCGGTCATATCAAAGGGGCCTTTACAGGCGCGGACACCGATTATCCCGGTTTCTTCGAACAAGCGGATGGCGGAACACTGTTTTTGGATGAAATCGGAGAGCTTCCCCTGAAACAGCAGGCCAAGCTCCTGCGAGTGCTGGAGGAAAAATCCGTCCGCCGTATATCCGGCACAAAACCCACACCGGTTAACCTTCGCATCATCTCCGCCACGAATCAGGATCTGGATAAGGCTTGCCAGGAAGCCAGATTCAGATTGGATCTGTTGTATCGCCTGAAAGCGGCCCACATCCATCTCCCTCCTCTTTCGGAAAGGGAAGGCGATATCCTCCTTCTAGCCGCCTATTTTCAGAAAAAAGCCTGTGCAAAACATAATAAGGCTGTTAGCGAGTTCAGCCCTGAGGCCGTGGATATATTGCACCACAAAGAATACCCGGGCAATGTACGCGAATTGGCCGCACTGGTGGAAAATGCAGTGTTGCTCGCTGAATCAGACCTCATTGAACCACAACACCTGGGGGTGGCGCATGTCCCGATTCCTCCATTTGCCCGAACGCTGTGCAGTCTGGCGGAAGATACAAACGTACACTTCGCTTTTGTGCTTGCCCATAACAAGGGAGATCGCAAAAAGACGGCGCAGATACTGGGTGTTTCAGTAAGACAGGTACAGAGGAAAATAGCCATGATGAAGAAAGACGCCCGCTGGAAATCTCTCCTGGACGACAATTAGGTCGCAGACACGCGACATAATTGCCGTCAGAACAATTTATGTTTTATATCAAATAGTTATGATCTTGCAAAACTCAGGTTATCCTTTGTTCGGTCAATCCCTTGCGACATTTTAGTCGACCTCCTACCGCTTCCATTTTTACCCCCATTTTATAAAAATATAGAAGTTACAGTTAGTTAAAAGTATATTTGCCGATCCCGCCCATTTCGGTATGCATTTTGCTTTATACGGGTAACTAGCTCTTCGATTATCTGCGGACTACTAAAGAGTGAGAAATCTAGACGCTGACTCCACGAAAAAGCGGCTTTTATGCACAGACATATAAAACGAATATTGGTGGTTAATGACGAAGCAGACTTTGTCCATACAATAAATCGGCATCTTAAGAGGGAAGGCTTTATTGTGGATTCGGCCGGAGACGGAAAAAAAGCCCGCAGAAAGATTGATGATTCAGGGCACACGGAAACCCCATACGATCTCGTCATTACGGATGTCATCATGCCAAATATGGGGACCTTCGAGCTTTTGCCTTGGATCAAGAAAAATCATCCTGAAATATCAGTGATTATTGTCTCCGGTTTTGGGGATAACGACAGCTTGAAAGAAATAATGCGAGAGGATTTAGATCGGTATGCCAAGAAACCGCTTACCCCAAAAAAAATGATCAGCGTGATCAACAGCCTGGGTCGGAATCAGGAACAACATTAAGGGAAATCAAAGAAAGGAGGTGAGATCTGAAAAAGTATCTTTGATGCGTTTAGGAAAAATTGAAATGAAATAATGTGAACCTGTAATTAAGGAGAGACAAAATGAAGAAAATAGCATTTTGGACATTAATGACGGTAATCTTTTTTGGCTTAGCGGTATTTTTTCCCAATAATGCCGAGGCGATACCCACCTTTGCTAGGGTATATAAGACATCGTGTACCACCTGTCATATCGCCATACCAAAAAGAAACGCCTTTGGGGATGCTTTCAGACGTCTTGGATTTCGGATTCCTGGAGGAGATGAAGGACTTATAAAAGAAGAACCCGTGTCTCTTGGAGCAGAGGCATGGAAAAAGGTATGGCCTGAGACAGTCTGGCCGGGGTTACTACCGGCAGCAGTGCCGATCAGTTTTTACGGACACCAGAGATTCGTGTGGAAAGAGGATGCTGATGCTTCCACAACCTTTGATGCACCGCATGAACTGGAATTGCTCATTGGCGGCAATTATGGAGATAGAATCTCCTTTTTCAGCGAATGGGTAGCGTATGAAAAGGAGTTTGCGGATGATAGAGACAAGCTGGGCGCCCTCTATCTCCAATTCAATGATCTTCTCGGCAGCACACCCGGCATGCTCAATTTTAAATTTGGTAAGTTTGAAACCGGCGCCAGCCGCGGGCATAAGGACGACAACAGGCTGACTCCGTCTCACCCGATGCCCTATGACTATACTGTTTCCGGCGGCGGTAGCGATAAAAAGCTTCGCCAGAAACAGGCTGGGGTAGAACTCAATGGAGTCTTAGCCGGCCGGTTTGAATACGCTGCTGGTATTGTCAATGGCAACGGTTCCACCGCTGATAACAACAGTGACAAAGATCTGTTCGGGCGCGTTGCGTATAAGTTTGGTGGAATGGGGCTTGATGGAAGTGGCGGTGAACCGGGAGAGGACCTGGTTATGAAGGATAATTGGCGGGATGACTCGGTTACGGTCGGCGTATTCGGTTATCTCGGCAAGCCCAGCGATAAAGGCACGCCCGATGAGGATTACACTCGCTTCGGCGTCGACCTTAGCCTCAAATTTGGTAGACTCGATATAGGGGGCGCCTATGTCGCTGGAAATGATGAAGTAGACGGAGGGGATGATATCGATAGTAGCTCCTTTTTTGTCGATGTACAGTACCTGTTTTACCCGTGGCTTCTCGCTAATGTTCGTTATGGCCAAAAGGAGTTTGACAGTGATCAGGTAGATACTGAGGTGGTTATAGCCAATATCACTGTCCTCCAGCGAGCCAACATCAGATGGAGTGTGGAGTATTTTACGTTTCTCGATGACGAAGATGGTGATGATACAGTGAAAGCAAATGTGATGTTTGCTTTTTAGAGCAGTCGGTCTTTTTCTATCAACATTATCAATAATTCCCGGGTTGGTTTTGGTTAGATTGGATACAAAACCCCCGGGAATTTAATTCTCAAGTTTCGTACATGATATTTTGAGGAAAGTCTCATCAGGCAAAGGGTAAAAAGAAATTTTATTTACCCCACACCAGATGCGGGACCGCGCCCTATAGGGGGTGCAAAACTTGAGTTAAATTTTACTAATATGAGGAAAAGGTCTATGAAGTTAGAAAAAATGTCTAATTTGCCAGCGAAACAACTGATGAGAATTATCGGTCTGACAATGTGGATGGTCGTTCTGTCAACTTTTCCATGCCAGGCGGATGAAATCACATTTAAACGTCAGGGGATTCAGTTCGGCACAGTTTTGGAACAAGACGAGCAGACCATTACAGTCCGCTTTGCCAAGGAGACCATCAAGTCAGTAGTCAGGGGTCAAAAGGAAGTTTTCTCCGGGAAGAAGACCCAGGATCCGGAGCTGGCCTCCACATTGTCACAACTTCAAAAAAGGATGACGCAGCTCGAAAAAAAGCTGGAACAGAACAAAAAAACCGATATTTCGGCCTCCCCTTCCCCTTCAATGAAAGGGAAGACGATTGAGCAGTTATTAAGGGACGAGATGGGCCGCGTCGAGGGAGTTATTCTATGGGGGGGAAAGCCCCTTGTTAATGGAGGTGTTACGATCGCTATCGAGACGTATACAGGCTTTTCATGGGCTTCCCTCAAGAAGATGTTTTCGAAGAACAAGGAAAAATCTTCAGATCAGAGAATTACGCTTAGAACGCAGACAGATTCTCTAGGACGATACATTTTTGAAGAAGCTCCCCCTGGGTGGTACCGGCTATACCTGCTGCCTAACGCTGAAACAGGTTGGGTTCGTCGTCTGGCTGAAAAACCAGACTTTGAAGTCTTTGCCGGTCAACTGACCATTCATAATTTTCCAAGGGAGCAGAAATAAATAGTGGAATATGCATTTCAGAGGGGAGGTTACCGTGTTTAAAAATTTATATTGTTTGATATTTTCTGTTTTGATTGCAGTCCCGGTTTTTGCAGATGAAAATACCGGTTCGATTAGCGGTGAAGTCAAAATATTTCGTGCACGCCGGTCAGCGGATGTTGTGGTTTATCTTGCAGATGTTCCGGGAACATTTAAGCCTTCTGCAAACCGCCCCAGAGTCGATCAGAAAAACCTTATATTCACGCCCCATGTCTTTCCTGTTGTTGTCGGCACAACAGTAGAATTTGCTAACAGCGATAATGTGCAACATAATATTTTTTCCCCGTCAAAAGCAAAAAAAATAAACCTTGGAACATTTGGTAAGGATATAGTTAAGCAAGTAACTTTTGATAAGGAAGGAGAAGTTGTTTTATTGTGTAATGTTCATGCAGAGATGTCTGCATTTATCGTTGTATTGTCCAACCCATATTTTGCCAAAACCGGAAACGACGGAAAGTTTGCCATAGATAGCATTCCCCCCGGGCAATATACCCTCAAGACATGGCATGAGAAAAAGCGCCCGTATGAACAGAAGATCACTGTTGAAGCAGGGAAAACAACAGAGATAAAAATTGAACTGAAAAAATAATGGATAAAAACGAAAAAAAACAACCGCAAGACGAACCGAAAAACAATTCTAGAAGAAGATTTTTTTTAACAGCCGGATGGAGCGGGTTAACAGCATTGTCTCTGGGAAGTACCGCGATATTTGCGAGGTTTTTTTTCCCAAGGGTTCTGTTTGAACCGCCGGCAAGGGTTAAGATAGGTAAACCTTCGGAGTTTCTGCCCGGAACGGTTGATACAAGGTTTAAGGACAACAATGGTGTGTGGATTGTCAGGGATGAGGGAGACAGAATATTTGCCATAAAATCGATTTGTACCCATCTTGGATGCACACCCAATTGGATAGAGTCAAGGAATAAATTTAAATGCCCATGCCATGGGAGTGGATTTTTGCGAAATGGCTTAAATGTTGAAGGCCCCGCACCTCGGCCGCTGGATAGGTACAAGATAACACTTGCAGATGATGGACAGATTCTTGTGAATAAGAGTATTGTCTACAGGAGTGTGGCAGGTAAAGACCCGGATGAATTTTATCCCCAGAGCATCTTAAAGGTATAATAAGGCAAGAAGTATGATCAAGGAGCTTTTTGATAAGTTCAGACAGACTCAAGTCGGCAAGTCAATCTTTCGGAGAAGCTATACAGATACCCAAAAGGAGAAAATGCAGGCAATTCACGGGAATGTGTTTTTGCATCTTCATCCTATAAATATAAGACGTGGTGCGTTAAAGCTCGGGTTTACGTGGGGTATGGGGGGCATAACATTTTTGCTTTTTCTGATCCTTACCATCTCCGGTATCCTGCTTATGTTTTATTATCACCCCAACACCCGGGATGCCTTTTGGGATATGAAGGATCTCGAGTTCACCGTTCCCTTTGGGATGTTTTTGCGAAATATCCATAGATGGTCGGCACACCTTATGGTCATAACCGCGATGTTGCATATGTTCAGGGTGTTTATGACAGGATCATATAAACATCCCCGGCAGTTCAATTGGTGTATTGGAGTTATGCTTCTGCTGCTTACGCTGCTCCTGAGCTTCACGGGTTATTTATTGCCATGGGATCAACTGGGATTCTGGGCAATTACTGTGGGGACCAACATGGCTCGCGCAACACCATTGCTTGGACATGAAGGCCCTTTTGGTCCTGAACTGGGTATGACAGCATATAATGATATCAGGTTTGCATTGCTTGGAGGATCTGAGGTAGGCAGTAATGCGTTACTTCGTGGATATATATGGCACTGTATTTTTCTGCCTATAGTTGCTTCCGTGTTAATAATCGTGCATTTCTGGCGCGTTAGACGCGACGGAGGGATATCAGGGCAAGGATGAAGAATCTAATTGAGATTATAAGTAAACCGGATAATGTGGCAATCGTTATCATGATGATGATGGTCTTATTTTTCACTTGTTTGGCATTTTATTATGCAATTTCCGGTGATAGACGAAAAAGTAAGGAGGGTGCTGAGGATACATCGTTTGACCATAAACCTGATATTGAAGATAAAACATCCACATGGGACTATCTACCTACATGGCCTTTTCTTGTGCGAAAGGAATTCATTGTTGCCATAATTGTGACCATATTTCTCATTGTATGGTCTATTTTGATTGATGCCCCACTTGAGGAACTCGCCAGTGCAACCCGCACACCTAATCCCGCAAAAGCACCGTGGTATTTTCTGGGATTACAGGAGATGCTGGTATATTTCGATCCATGGATAGCAGGTGTTGTCATGCCTACACTTATTATTGCCGGCCTTTGCATGATCCCTTATATTGATGTGAATCCTAAAGGAAATGGATACTACACATGGCGTGAGCGAAGATTTGCAATCTCAATATTTTGTTTTGGTTTCCTTGCGTTATGGACAACACTGATCGTTATAGGAGTTTTTATGCGGGGACCGGGCTGGGTGTGGTTCTGGCCGTGGCAGGAATGGGATCCTCACATTGTCACAGCCGAGATAAATATAGACTTATCGCAGATCTTTGGTATTGACTCCCGTTCTTTTGCCGGATCTGTGATAGGGGGATTGGTCACCCTCGGATATTTCGCCGTCGGGATAATTATTCCGTATATTTACTCGCAAAAACGTGGGGGCAAATTCCTTAAAGAGCTTGGTCCGATACGATATCTCATCGTTGTGGGACTTCTACTGGTCATGATCGGGTTGCCCATTAAGATATTCCTTCGATTGATCTTTCATATTAAATATATATGGGTGACTCCGTGGTTCAACATATGAGACATTAAACCCCTTTGGCTGTCATTAATCGCTTATCACCTTCCCTTATACATCAAGGGAGATCAATTCTATCTCTTGAGGTGTAAGGGATAGAGCTCGAATTGTAGGTTTTTAGATGAAAAAAAAAGAAGAAGAAAAATCTTATGCATTATATTTTTTCATTGCTGTTTCACTTTTGATAATTACCGCCATATGGCTAATTTGGTGGGAGACAAAAGCCCTTCGCCCCTGGAAGAATTATCAAAAGAAATACCATAAGTTGGTCGTTGTGCAGCTCGAAAAAGAGCTTGAGCAGAGTGATGCGGAATTTTCAAGTGACAGTACCCGGAAAAAATACA
>Ga0255052_10000516_pt1 | contig 30930 bp, 29 predicted proteins | sample JV7_2_21_MG_FD_188632 | JGI IMG/M metagenome (GOLD analysis project Ga0255052, IMG submission 188632) | Seawater microbial communities from Jervis Inlet, British Columbia, Canada - JV7_2_21 | ecosystem: Environmental > Aquatic > Marine > Inlet | place: Canada: British Columbia | collected...
AGATTCAATATTGGAATTGCCAAGGAAAACATTAACGGCAAACTGGACTGGCAATATATTGGTGGGCTGGTGTTTTTCAAGTTCGACTTCTGAGCCAGTGCTGAAAATGATGCTCATCATCCTGCTCTCGGCCAAGACGCCGGTCCTATTTCTGCCGTCCGGCGCCTTTCGACTGTCGCCACCCTGGCTTCGACGTGCGCTGCAGCACAAGTCGGTTCGAAGTCAATCGAACCACCGACACGTGAATTTTCGGTCCGCTAATGGCCGTTAGCCATCTGTCAATTTTCTAATTTTTCGATGATCTGAACGTCTGCTCTTGGGAAAAGCTGCCATTCGGTTGCCGGTTATATTTCCCCTCTCAAACAAGGTAAAATAGTCCCTTGCCGCGCATATCGGCTGTTTGAGTAGGTGCGCCGCTAGTTGATCGTTCGTTCGTCGCAGTCCGTTGTCGGCTCCTCATAGCCGGACCTTATGGCTTCAATCCTGAATTCAGACTTGTACAGCACGTCGGTCCATCCCCAGGCTAGACCAAATGCCTCAGTCCACTCCCGTTGCTGATCGGTCGGTGGCTGAAGGAGTACGGCGTTCAGAAAATGGACCTTGTCGTACAAGGTAGGACAAGCATCGAGCACCTTTCCAAATAATTTCGAGTCTACGTGCCCGTCGATGAGGAGCATGTTGTAGAACTTGCCGATGACACCGCCAACACCCGGCGGGTACCGAACGGCGTGGCCTCGCTTCTTCACAGTCTGTTCCTGTAGGCATCCAGTATTGCTTGTCGATCCGGCTTCTCTGGTACGTCGTTGATGTCGTCCTCGTAGGCGGGCGGACCTACTATCTCTCTGGTAGCCTGTTTCCTGGCTTTTGCCGGACTGAATCCGAACTCCGATCCATTAACACGTAATAGTTCTTGGGTTCGAAGGTCTATCCTTTGTTGTTGCCTTGCTTTTTGGCGGGCTTCAGAGGCTGCAATGTCATCGTTAATAAACTTCTGTACTGCAGTTGCTGTCTTGTGTTCCTCGGCCTCAGCAGCAGCCACATCATGTTTACCCATCGACTCGGCCAAGTATCGAGCGGTGCGTTTGTCGCCCCGAGCTTTGGCTTCCTGGATCTTCTGCAAAACTTCCTTGCGTATGGTGTCTTGCTTGTCGCCTACCTTGCGACCGGTAGCGATCTCTTGGGCGGCGATCAACAATGATCGGAGTTTCGGTTGGTCGCTGGCCATCACGCCACCTGATAATGTGGCAATAACATCTCTTACCACTTCACTCGCCTGTGCGGTGGATAGAGATTCAGCGTCTACACATAGTAATTCGCGGAGTTCCATGGTTGTATCTCCCGTAAATTTATGGATAGCGACGGCACGTGGCCGTCCCCACCAAAAAAGCACACGAGATATATCTCTGGGAAGATATGGGTAATGACGCGCGGTTTGGGATGTTATCCTCCACTTCCGCACGTGAATAAATAGTTAGGTGGGTCTTCGACGATGGCACGTATACGTACGATACCGAAGGACCCGCCGAAAAAGCGTCGCAACTACTATGTCGTCGACGCCTGCTTCCTAGCGGACAAGTACGTCCCTATCACTGGCACCAAAGGAAAGAACGCGAAAGAGCGACTCCGACGAACTAAGAAATGGTGGAATGAAATCGACCGCCAGACCAAAGCAGAACGAGCGCGAGTGTACGTTCCTGATTTATGTATCGCAGAAGCGTTTAAGGTACTAGCCAAGAAATATTACCAAGAGTCGGCATTTGCGAATTCCGCTGCGTACAAATACGCGCGCGAGTGCCTTCAGCGTGACGTTTCAATACAACACAAAGACCTGAAGTCGAAAGATCGCTGGATACCATGCCACGACCTCCCGGCAACAAGGGACATCATTATTGCAATTGATCGCTTTTATGAGCTATTTCTGAAGCACAATAAAAGTGTGGGAGTTATCGACCTGATTGTCGTCGCTTCGGCCAAACATCTGATGGATTTTTACGATATTTCCAAGTCCCAATTGCATATCATCACAATGGACAAGGCACTGTGGCAAGGCATTAAGAAGATTGCTGAAATTCCGAATGCTTATGATCCCGCCGAAGACCCAGATGATTACGACAAGATCTTCGTATCATCCACCTAACAATGCGCTGCACTTGGCGGCTTGACCTTGGAATATTAGCCCACTCGCGACCCCAATCAGCGCGACTAAGCGGGTCCTCCTTTCCGGGGGGTACTCCCCATGCAACGAGCGCAATATATGGGGGCATATTGCATGGCGCAATGGCCTTGAACCATATGGCCTATGGCGGCGCGACGCGGCCCCCGGATATATTCATCGAGGGTAGTGCGGCGGGGAGACGTCGCAACACACATTGACGCAAACATATTGCCTGTGTTTTTTTTGGCTATTCGGTCGCCGTCTGGCGGCCGTTTTTCATTATCACACAGGAGATATCAACATGATTACACGGAAAAAGCGAACGAAGGCGAAGCGGACCAACAAGAAGCTGAAGCAGACCAAAACAGACAAACCATCGATGACTGATCAGCTGAACGAAGCACGTAAGCGTTACACAGTTAGCAAGTCCTCGAAGGGATCTACATCGGCACACAACGGCGACGATGTAGCCACACTTCTTGCTGGCAATTCCCCAGAGATCGTCTGTTCCACAGCAGAGAAACTCGCCGGACTGAAATCCGGAGTGTCTCCATATTTTGAAATCATTAAGCCGACAATTGAGCGCGGTTTCGACTACAGACAACTTAATTGGAGCAATTAAGGAAATTCAGCTCGCGAAGCGATTCTTGACTGGCGCCCACGCCGCAGATGCGAATGCGTCGTCCAGCGGTGTATCAGTGATATGGTTTGTGTAGTTGCTCAGTGTCTTGAAGCTGATGCCCAAAATTACCTCGAGGATTTGCGCTTTGGTGTAACCCGCCGCAAGGAATGCGGCAATATCGTCACCGGATAGCCAGCCTCGTTTCTCGACAGCTGCTGTGGTAAAGGTCCGCAGCGCATCCAAGCGGCTGTCAGCAATCGGTTGGTCATTTCGGATTGCCTCGACGACCTCGGCAGGCACATTCTGCAGGCCGGCAAAAACTGAATGAGCCGCCATGCAGTAATGACATTCATTGAGTCGGCTGGCTGTCAGATTGACGACCTGGCGTTCGGTCCGCGAAAACGACGACTCGTCAAAGATCTGCCCAAAAGTCAAATATGCCTTTACAGCAGCCGGCGATTCGGCAAACACACCGAAAAGGTTCGGAACGAAACCGAGTGCTTTTTCAATATTAGCCAACACATCTGCTGATTCAGTCGGTGCGGTTTCCTTCGTATGTACCTGGAATTCACTCACAATCCATTCCTATCAAGTATTCCTGTATTCAAAAAAACTTCGCTGGCAGCGGCGTGCAAGTTCGGCTCACGATTTCAGCTCGTCGTCGATCTCCGCAACTTCTATTGCGCGTCCGAATGTCTGTCGTGCCGATTTTCCTTGACTCATTCCCAACAGCCATTTTCCAAGGCCAGCAAGAAAAACGGCCAGGAACAGTCCTGGAGATCGGCTCGAGCCAGCCACGGCGAAAAGTGTCGCAAATACGCTGGCGATGGCCAGTATGAAAAAGACGATAGCCAGGATTTTCAATATTATTTGATTTGCCTTGTTCATGACGGTCTCGTGGCGCGCGGCCGTGTAACTGACATATACGATCCAGACAGTACTGCACTAATTAGACCTATCCATGCCGGAATTTATTTCATTGCTTGCTAGCGCCACCATGCACATTGGCTAGCCTACTCAGGCAGAGTGCGTCAGCTACTGATTCGTTGACGTCGTTCGCATTATTTTTCGTTATTCAGACGCATCCGCTTCGAGCTTCGCTTTGAGCCGCTTGCGGGCGCGGTATAAGCGCGTCAACACCGCTCCCCGGCTAATCGCAATTATCTCGGCAATCTCCTGAGTGCTGTGGCCGATAAGGACCTGTAGTACCAGTGGTTCGCGATAGTTATCCTCTAACTCGAATGTGGCCTGCCTGACACCGTCGGTGTCCGAATCGTCCGGGCTGGGCAGCATTGTGGACTGACTCGCGCTCAGATTATCGATGTCCACTGTCTCCAGACGCTTGCCCGCAATATATCGCGCGTTCTCCCGGCGTACGATCGTCAGCAACCACGATTTCGCTGCACCATCATCCCGAAGACTGTCAAGTGAACGCCAGGCTCGAAGCAACGCATCCTCACTACGTCTTCGGCTATGGATTTGTCACGGCTCAGCCAGACCGCATAACCGTACATATCCCGATGAAATCTGCTTACGACTCGATCAAAATGCCGGCGGCGATTGCTTTCGGAGGTGCTGTGCTTCATAACAGTCGAATTCGGACAGTCAGGTTCGATTGCTCAATAGACGTAAGCGCGGGGCTCTGTTTGATGGGAGAACAATTCGAAGTCTCTTGAAGCCTGGCATTTAGCCGGTTGATTGTACGTACTTATACGTACTGCGATGATCTACTCAATCGAACGACGATTCATTTGTGGCCTAAAGTCGATTAAAGGCGTGCAGATGAGTAACAACCAGTGAGTTGTAACGTATAAGTATATTCCGAATCGCCAGATTGGCTAACATCGAAATAATGGGCGCCCTGTCGCGGTCATTATTTGTATGAAAATGCCGACAACGAGAATCTCAAAAGCAGTGCTGATATTGTATCTCATGGCTATTGGGTCGCTACTGGCAAGTACGCCGACGATGGCTGCCAGCGTTGGTGACATCGCTCCGGATTTTGAGATTGCGACTCAGGATGGAAATGTACTTCGGCTATCGGAGTTTCGTGGACGAAAGCCCGTCTATGTGGTCTTTTGGAATACCTGGTGCTCGTATTGCATAAAAAAAACGCCTCGGTACAAGAAATTGCAGGAACAACTCGGGGACAAAATTGAAATTATCGCAATCAATACGACCTGGCGTGATTCTGCGAAGAAGATGCAGTCATTCAGAAAGCAACACCACATCAATTATTCAACGGCATTCGATGCCGGTGAGCTGATAACCGACCGCTATGACGTATTCAATGTTCCCACCGAATTCATCGTTGATATCGATGGCGTCATCCGCTACCGGGACAGGGTGCCTGAATATCTGGCAGCGCACCTACCCGATTGGCTATTACCATATGTATCGTCAAAACAAGAAGCTCCGCTGGTCTGTACCAAGTGACAAGCCCAATGGGACATCAATCCGACACAGATTCTCAGGCTGAAGATTTCTCAGATGCGGAGCGATTGGGTCGGCGTACTTTTCTGATACGCGGAGGCGCCGCACTGGCGACCGCAGCAGCCTTGGCGGCATTGCCTTTCGCCTTGCGCAAGGAGCTCACAAAGGAAACCTCATTCGTCCTGTTTTCTGCTGAGCAACGAGAGGTTGTTTCCGCGGTTCAGGAGCACATTTTTCCACACGAGCCGGATTCCCCGGGCGCGACGGATATCAATGCTGCCGCGTATCTCGAATGGGCAATCACGGCGCCCGGTATTAATCCGAATACAAGAAATACCATCGTCAATGGTCTTGGCCGACTGCAGGATGCGAGCCGTGAGCGCTTTGATGTTCTATTCGGCGACCTGAATTTCGAGCAGAGGGAGCAGCTGCTGCGGTACCTTGCTGACGAAACGCGCTGGGGTCGCGGCTGGCTATCGCTGTTGTTGTACTACTTATTTGAGGCGCTGTTGTCGGACCCCGTATATGGCGGTAACGCCGATGAAATTGGCTGGCGATGGCTGGAACACCAGCCGGGATTCCCGAGGCCGCCGGCCGACAAGATATATGGAAGGCTGGGATGATCGATTGCGATGTCTGCGTTATTGGAAGTGGTGCCGGCGGAGGGCCTGTCGCACTGACTTTGGCAGAGGCGGGCTATTCAGTGGTCGTTTTGGAAAAAGGGCCCTGGTTCACCGAGCAAGATTTCTTCAAAGACGAAATTGCTTGTTGCCGACGCAATACGTATTCGAGGAACCTGCAGAAAGAGTTTCATGTCGTAGAAGAGCGTGACAAGGACAATGGCTGGCTTGCAAAGCCGACATACGACTCCAGTTGGGATTTTTGGAATGGCAATATGGTAGGCGGATCATCCAATTTGATGAGCGGCTTTTTTCATCGCCTCAAACCGAAGGATTTTCGCCTGCTGTCCGAATTTGGTGCTATCGACGGCGCCAATATCGCTGACTGGCCTATTAGCTACGACGATCTTGAGCCCTATTACACTAAAGTCGAGCACGACGTTGGCATCTCAGGCCACATTGTCGATCACCCGAACCTGGAGCCACGGTCGACGAAGGACTATCCGTTTCGGGCGACCGTGGAACACCCTGTCGCCGGTTGGTTTGACGAAACCTGCCAACGAGAGGGTCTGCATTCGATACCAGTCGCGCGTGCCATATTGGCAAAACAACTCAATGGCAGAGGGGGCTGCCAATACTCCGGCTATTGCGGTAGCTATGGTTGTTCCACGGGTGCCAAGGGTAGCTCGCGCGCAGCACTACTGAATCGTGCCGTCGCGACCGGTAGTTGCCATATTCGACCAGATTCCCACGTTTATCGCCTGGACAGCGACGCAACCGGCCGGGTGGTGACTGCCAATTATTACGATAAGAACGGCTCCGCTGGGCTTGTCCGCGCAGACATTTTCGTCGTCGCCTGCCAGGCTATAGAGACGTCCCGATTGCTGTTGTTGTCACAGGGCCCACGGCATCCGAACGGGCTGGCGAATAACCATGGTCAGGTTGGGAAGAATCTTCTGTTCGCCGCCGGCGGTGCCGGCACAGGCAGTTTCTTGTATTCGAAATTAGACCAAGCAAAGGCAGGCGCGCTTAAGGTTCGAGGCCCATTTGTCAACCGGGCATTGCAAGATTGGTATTTTATCGATAATGACGAGCTTGGGCGTATCAAGGGCGGCACAATCGAGTTCCTGTTTCGTCACCCGAATCCCATTGGGCAAGCGAATCGACAGAAGTGGGAGTCAGACCGACTTCTCTGGGGCCTGCCTTTAAAGCAAAAACTGAAGTCCTATTTTACCGATGCGCGCTACCTCCGATTTGAGGTCTTTTGTGACTGGCTGCCAAATGATGATTGCTACGTATCACTCGATGAGACTTTAAGAGACAAATGGGATTCTCCAGTCGCGAGAATCAAGATTGGCGATCATCCACACAACTTAAAGGTTGGCCGATACCTCAGCAAAAAGGGCTACCAGATGCTCAAGGCAATGGGCGCCGACCGTGCAAATTGGAGCGTCAGTAGTAAACCGCCGGTCAATCTGCTCGCCGGTGGTTGTCGTTTTGGTACCGATCCAAACGTATCTGTGCTCGATCCCAACTGTCGTGCACACGATGTCGAGAATCTGTATGTGACAGATGGCAGCTTCATGCCGACCGGCGGCAGTGTGCCTTACACGTGGACGATCTATGCGAATGCATTTCGTGTGGCCGACAGGATTCTTGCTGAACTGGGCGGATTGCGCCCAAGGATCAGCTTGGGAGAATCAGCCGATTCGCGCCTGGGCATTATTGCCTAAAGCATAGCTACCGGGTCCGGTGAACATCCATCGACAGGTGGAATGCCATATGCTGCGGGTTTTTTGCGTGATTGAGTGGTGCTCAGTTATGCATTGTTGTGCGTTATTTGCAACGAGCGCCCTCACGACACTCTTTTAAAACAACAAGTTAATAGCAGCCGACCTAACTTCGAGCCAGGTGGTCGGGAATTCGAAAAAATGCATTGGCGTTTTGGATGCCGAAGGCGGGCCGCGGGCCCGAGAATTGCTTAGGAGCGATTCGAGTCAATCTCTCCGGGCGGCGCCATCTCATCCTCGCGGGCCATGTGGTCCGTGAGGACGGGACACCAGCGCATCCTGATCCTCGTCCGTACCGTCTCATTTCGCTCGTGGCAGTTCGTCAGAAAAGCACGGTCACCAGGAGATTGTCGGCGTAGTTACCGGGGTTCGGAGTCTGGCCGCTAAAAACCCGCCCGTATAACGGGTGCACATTGATCGTCGGTTGGCCAACGCTGGGTCTCGAGCCGGTCACGACGAAAGTAGGTGGTGTGCCATCGCCCCAGATCTGGGTTCTGGCCGGATCGCGAAACAGGTTGTAGTTAAGCAAATTGGCGCCGCCGGCGGACATGGTCCGCATCAGTTGATTGCCGCTGAGTCCCGGTCCGATGCTGACGGCATAGGTTCCAGGTTGTGCCACGCAGCGTACGGTGATGTCGCTGACGGCATCCAGGGGCACTGTGCCGGCCGGCGTATACATGCCGAAGCTGAGTGGGTTAAGCGTGATTGAACAGTTTAGTGCGTTGGCGATGCCGGGCAGCAGGAGCGAAATTGCAACGAGCAACGGCATTGACTGCCGCTGCCTGCCAGCAGGGTTCAGGCTCATCGAAAGTCTCTGGGTTCGCAGGTAAATTCGCCTAGATTTGGAATCACGTCGGTGCCAACAGGTTTAGGGACAATGAAATCACAGATCGAGCCATTCCAGCGTACCGTTACCTGAGAGGGCTGTACAAGTCCGTGTAGATACAGGCGGCCATCTGTACCGACGGGAGACCACTTTTCCTGTCCCCAGACGCGGGCGACCGCGCCTTGTCGAACCGCTGATCCGTCCGGAAGGACAACTTGAATAATGGCATCCCTCGCTTCCATTACGTCGAACTGAACAATGACGCCGCTGCGCAGATAGGGTGATGTCTCGGACCTCAGGTTGCCGATGCGGGCACTCAAGGGCAGATCGACGACTTCGATCGCAATCTGGTTCCGTTGGTAGGGACGTAGGCCAGGTATGAACAGCTGGCCATTCTTGTCCGTGCGACCGACGACCTGGTTTTCGGAATACACACGCACGCCTTCGTAGTTGCCGACGTTTACTACAGCAAATGCATCGCGAATTTGTCGCGTCACGCGAGTCATCCCGCCCATACTGGCGACAGAGCCGGACGAACCAAGCTGCCATTCGCTACCCGCATCTGAACTCCGCAAGGCTGCGGAAACAGTGCCAAACTCGTTTTGTGCGATTGCGCCCGCGTTGACATAGGTACTGTCGGCTGAGTTCAGCGACACGTGATAGCCGTAGCCGGGCCCGACTGGGAGACTGCGTCGCGCCTCGAGTTGCAGCTGCGTGTGTTCCTTGCGAGCTGAAACGCCGCCACTAATCGTGTGCTCCGTGCCAAACGGGATCGAAAAACGAATGCCGAGCGTGTAATCGTCTTTCTCCGCGGTGATGTACGAAGCAACCGCCGAGAGCGACAAGTGATTACCGAACGATGTTGAATAATTGACGCTGACGATCGATCGGTCAGCGCGATCCCTGAACTGCTGGTGCGTGATGGCCGCACCGATCGATCCGCGAATCGGTGCATTGAATCCGCCGCTCGCGAAGAACTGCAACTCGGGCAGTGGTTCCGCGATGCCAACGAGCGCGAACTTGCTGGTGGCTCCCGATAGCCGGACATTGTAGCTGAAGAAACTGTCCGCCTGCTGGTAACCGGCCAGCCACTGGCCGCCGGTGCCTGAGCGGCCGCTACTCACGCCGAGACCGGTGCTGAGTATGCCGCCCGAGACCGGCTGGTATTGAGCGGCGGCGGCGAGCACGCCCAGGCCGTCGGTGAACTCCAGGTGGCCTTCGAGCGTCAGGTGATCGGCTCGTCCGTGACGCCAGGTCGCAGAACCGGCGATATCACCGTACTGGAAGTTCTCGAGGCCATAGTCTTCGCGCAGCGCACCGAGATTGAACGAGTAATCATTGAGGCCTTCCCTGAGTAACTCGGTAGAGACATAAAAATCCTGTACGAACATCTGCTGTCGCCCCAGTGCATCTTCTGTAACGATCTGCATCTGGCCGGCGCCGTTTACGACCGGGATGTCTTCGAGAATGAAATTACCCGGGGCTACGTCTTCGCGTCGACTCAGTTGCCCGTTGACATAAATGTCCAGGGCGGTCGGCACGGCGGCCTGGCCGTAGAAACTTGGCAACGGGTGTGTAATAAGCGTCGGCTGGGTCGCAAAATTGGTTGCGAATTGAACGCCGCCGAGGCGCAGGGAACGGCCAAGGGATCCCGGCGCGGTGATGACATCGCCGATGCGAAGGCTGCGAAGGTTGTCGGGGTCGTCACGAGTGTAGGTTAGGTCCAGAACATTGAGACCATTCGTTTGCCGGTCAAACCGGTTCGCCGAGTCTCCCGACACGTTGCGATACAAAAGGTTGGCAAGCACGTTGCCCTGCTGCCCGAAGATAACCGGCCGGATGAGCCCGGCAAAAGTCTGCAAGCCGGCGCTTTCCTGTCGCCTGAAGTTCCAGTCGTAGTCCATGTAGGCGCCGAAATTAGCTGTCGGTGCAAGACGGTGATCGCCGCGCATATCCACCACACGCAGCGGCAACAGGTCGGGGGGCATCGTGATGTCCAGGATCATCTCCCGGGAAATCAGCTGTGCCGTGGCGCCTTGAAAATCGCCGATGGCGTAGTAGTACTTGCCGGAATGCTGCCGGGCCTCGGGCCATGGTGTGACAACTTCAAATCGCCTTAGCCAGGATTCCTCGATGTAATAGCCGCCTTCGTCATCGGTCAGGACGAATGCATCGCCAAATGGCTGCCCGTTGAACCGAAGTTCAATGATGAGGACGTCCTGGTGAAAATCTGCTTGCGCCTGAAGACTAAAGGCGACGAGCAGGAGAGCCCAGATTCCGTTACTGAGGCCTCGCCAACGCATACTCGATGATTCCTGCAGTGTCGGTGACTAACTCAACCGTCCCGCCAGCGTTCTGGTTGGGAATTTTCAAAGGCAGAAATCCTGTCTTGCCGGGGTGCAGATAAAAGACTGCTTGTGAGACTTCCTTGTCAGGGCTCGCCGGTGCTTTGTAGCGCACTTCGTTGACCTTTACCCGCACATTGCCAGTGTTCCTGAGCTCCATGAACGTATTGTCTTCAATCGTTCGCAACGTCACGAACTCGACGTCAGGAGAGGCAGGGGATAAAGGCGCCACGAATACCGGTATGCCAAAACGCAAACGCACGTTGATGCCGCTGGCGGTCCTTTCTTCCAACTGGGGTGGCTCAAGTTCGGTGAAGAAGACGCGGTAGGACAATTCCTGATCGGTATCAGCGTCTCGCATCAAGCCGATTCTTACGACCTGCTGTTCGCCCGGTTCCAGTGTAAACAGCGGCGGCACTGCCAGAAGTTCGTCGGTCGGCGTGTAGATCTCACGCTCCTCAATGGACTGCGACCACGCAACCACATCGACCTGAAACGACTTGGTAATATCGCTCGAGTTGCCGATCCGGACGACCTGCTTGTCATTCTGCGCGCTCATTTCCAGCAGCACGGGAGAAATATCGACATCGGCAGCAGCCGTCAGCGGGTACCCGGTACAAAATAAAAGGAAGGCAGCGAACCCCGCTGCCTTCCCGGTTAATCGCTCTGAAGTTTTCATAGGTCGCTACGGTAATATAGTGACTAGCACAGTGTCAGTATATATACCCGTGATCGCGGCCTGTGCCGCTGCTAAGGGTATTCGTCCGAAAACTGTCGTGTTGCCGACATTCGCCATGCCGGTACCGACTACCGCGACCGTAGAAGTCAATCCTGTGCCGTCACCCCAAATCGTGCCGAATGTATTGTCGGTGAAGAGGTTGTAGGCAAGGGGAATGGCACCAAAGAGCAGCGCGCGGTTCTCCTGATCGGCACTGCCACCCGGGCCGATCGTAATCGCCGTGTTGAAGCCTGTGGAACAACGCCATGCCAGTGTCGTGGTAGCGTCGAACGGCAGGGTAGCGGTTGCAACGCCGCTCAGATCGAACGTCATCGTGGTTTCGGTTGTCGCTACGTCAACGATGCAGACGTTCGGTACAAACGCGGTTACATCGATGTTTTGCGTGTTCTGCGCGGTGGCCGTGCCCGAGAAGGCAAAACCGATTGCAGCAATCAGCAATAGTCTCAATTTCAAAAATTTCATCGTCTCTTCATCCTCTGTGGTTCAAGCAGTTCAGCCATCTCGCCAGCCAGTCCGGCGAGATCTGCGCACTTTGCGTCCCTGTCTCACGACAGGTTTGCCCTTTATTGCCACCGGAAAAGACCCGGCGCCTAAAAAGTCCGCTTTATCAATTACTTACAGTGACCTATCAGGCCACAACTTTCAGGTAACGACGGAAATGCTACATAATCCGACCACAAAACAATGTGATACAGATCATAAATGTGCGTGTTTCTGACCAAATGAAATCAGGGTGATAGATTGACCCTGCTGGTGCCCGGACGAGATCGTCAGCGAGTCTGCCGAGGGCTTGACGGTGGCCGTTCGATCGGCCCATTGGCTTCGATGGCCCGGTGGGGAGTTCGTATTGAGGCTCGCTTAACGAGCCGGAAGGCGCATCACTGCTGACGGGTAGCGAGTGGAGTCCGCACAAAATTCAGGGCTGGACCCCGGATTTTATCCCCGAGGTGTTGAACCGCGAGATTTATGACGAACTCGTTCCGGTAACCGACGATCGAGCGATTGAGGTATCGAGGCAGCTTGCGGCTCAAGAGGAAATCTTTGTCGGCATATCATCTGGCGCGACGCTTGCGGCTGCGCTGGAGGTTGCAGAAAGGGCCGAGAAAGGCTCCGTGTTACTGGCAATGCTGCCGGATACCGGAGAGCGTTACCTCAGCACGCCATTGTTTGAGGGTGTGAATGAGGGCTCAGACGACGACTGGCTGGAAAAAGCAGCCTGAGAACAGCGACTCTTTGCGATGATATTCAGAGGTGCCCTGGATCTGCCCGAATTCGTTGCTAATCCGGGGCACCTCATGTTTCTAGTCGAATTGCGATGCCAGGTTTCAGGCTGTCGGCCCGAATCAATAACTCTGTGCGCACCCAAAAAGCAAGAGATGCCTGTCGCAGGATCAGTGAACTTTTCCATACTTGCTACAATCGAAGGTAATTGATCGTTGTTGACGCTGGTAAGTAGGCTTGCATGCGTAGCCAAGAGCAATTCCGTGATTTGACCCGCACTGTGATCAACAGGGTAGTGATTCCTGTGGTCCTTGCGGCAGCAATACTCATTTCCGGCCGGGTTGCTCACGGCCAAACCGGATCCGAATTGACAGTGCCTGTTCCAGGATCAAATCCGACTGACTCGCGAAAGCACATGTCGGAGGACCTCCGGTCTTCGGTCAAGAAGCTTGTCGTAATTGCCGGTGAGAGTCCGGCCAACGAGGCAGTTACCGGAACCTATGAGAAGGAGACGCCAGGCCTCGTAGGCGGAATGGATGCCGGTTCGAAAATCGGAACCATTACAAAGGAGGTTGGCCCTGTTAACGTCAATTTTCCAATCGTCAACTTGCAGATTCCCGGTGCAATATTTGGTGGCTTAACAGGTGCAGCAAAACAGGAAATCCAGGATTTTCGGGACGCGCTGACGGACGAACTTGCCAATGCAGATAATGGGCCATTGGTAAACGACGGATTGGCGTTGGACGTTTACCGGGGGCTTCAGAGATTGCCCGCTCTCGACTCGAAACTTTTTGCGCCAACAACACCTATTCCAGATGATACAGATGCAGTCCTGTATGTGAGTTTCAATGATGTGGCAATCGAAGTTCAGAAAGATGAGGCGATCATCACCACGTCAGCAAAAGCGACGCTGCGTCGCGTGCGTGACGGCTCTGACCTGTACGAGAAGGTTGCCCAGTATCAGGACAGGGACACCCTGAGTAACTGGGTCAAAAATGAGAATGCGCTTTGGCATGACTATGCCAACTTCGCGCGACACCATCTCGGGCGTGAATTGTCGGCTGAAGACTTCGACAGGGTTAAGCTCAAGCACGAGCTGAGACCGAAGGAGTCGGACACAGTAGCCCGGGTAAAAAAGAACGAATGGCAAGGTGTAAGCCGATCAATAACTCCGACCCTTGCGTGGGAGCTGACTTTGCTTGGCGGTGACTCTTATGGTTCGTGGGCTGATGCGATCGACGAATCAGACATTTTCTATGATGTAGAAATATATGATGTGCATCAGCTCGTTTATGCCGAGAAACAGGTTCAGGATCCCCATCACACGCTCGAATTTGAAATTGAGGCATGCAAAACCTACAGATGGTCAGTGCGGCCGTCGTATCATCTTGACGGTGACATCAAGTTTGGCGAGTGGATGAGGTTCAAGTCCGATACGGACCCCGATACTGACCCTGACACTGATACCGGAAAGGGAAGCGTCGGCAGAAAAGCGTCAGAAGCGCCAGCCTATATTCAGGATTTCGCGTTGCTGAATATCAAGTGTGGCCGCAGGTAACGGCGTCAATGCAAATGCACGACTTGGTCTCAGGACATCAAGCGGGAAATTATTCTCTCAAGCGGCAAAAGAAAGCGCCGCACGGAGTGCGGCGCTTGTGTCAGGCGTAGAAATCTACGCAAGTTTTACCGAAACACCTCAGAAGCTTGCTCCAAAAGTTACTCCGTAGAACACCATTTCCGGATGCGGGTTCGAACATTCCATTACGTAGGACAACGTTCCCAGCGTATCAATGGCGGAACAGGTCGTCTCTTCGGTAATGTTATCTGCCCAAAGCGCGATCTCGTATTGTTGCTGGCCGCCAAAATTATAACTGGCCCGGGCATTAACAAAGGTTGCGGAATCCACCCAGGACATAGCCGCTTCATCCAGGCTGGCGTTAAATTCGTCCCGGTATGCGACATCGGCTTGCAGTATTAATGAATTGCCGCCAATCGGGATCTCTTTCTGTACCAATCCATTAAATGTCAGCTCGGGCGCGTTCGTTAATACAGACCCGGCTTGAACGGTAGTCAGGCCCCCGTCTTCGGTGATCTCGGTGTCCACGAAACCGAGTCCGGCCTGAATGTACCAGCCTTCTGCAGGCACCCACTGGAGTTCGAGGTCGACGCCGAGTATTTCCGTTTGCGGAACGTTCAGGAATGCGGGTGCTCCCGTTGCGTCGACATCGAAGACCTGAAGGTCCTCCCAGTCATAGAAGAACACTGCGGCGTTGAATATGACCTGGCCATCCGCCAGCGTCGACTTGAAACCTGCCTCGTAGGCATACAAGAACTCTGGTGCAACGGGTTTGTCTGCCGTACCGCTGAATGCCGCCAGGGCCCGTGTGTCGAAGGCGCCGGACTTGAAGCCCTTCGAGTAGGAGAAGTAGCCCATGAAGTCATCCGTAAAGCGGTGGTCGTAGATCAGGTTCCAGCCTGGTTCTTCCAGATCCTGCACAACCGGGATGTCCAGTCGGCAGGGGAAGCCGCCGACCGGTGGCGGGCAAGGCCCGCTCGGAGGATCGGTCAGCTGGTTAAAAAAATCCAGGCTGAAGTAGGTGTCGAGTGGGAAGGGCGTGCCGGCAGGCGTGCCGGTATCCGTGTAAGCAGCGACGCGAGCCACGCTGTTCCCGCTCTTGCTGTCGTCGGTGTAACGCAGGCCGACCGTGAGTGTTCCGTTTTCGCCTACGTCGAATTCTCCCTGACCATAAAGCGACCAGATTGTTACGTCCTGGTCGATTGCGATTGACGGGACGACACCGAATGGCGGGGCGCCGTCGTCGGTGCGGTAGATAATGGTCGCCAGGCTATCATCCTCGGTGTTATAGAACACGCCCGCGATCCAGCGAAACCGGCGGTCGGTATCAGAGACCAGGCGAAATTCCTGGGAAAAGATCTCCCAGGTTCCGGACTGGCCGGGTATGAAACCGGTGCCGTGCGGCGAAAGCGCATTGCTGTTTGGAAACTCGATTGCCAATTCGTCGTAAGCCGTTACGGAGGTGAACTCGAAGCCGCCAAAGTCATGTGAGATGTTGGCAACGAATCCTTCCAGGTCAATTTCAGCCAACGCAGGGCCTGCGTCATAGATCTGGTTCCAGCTGCTTGTCGAAGGGTTGCTGACTGCACCACCGCTGCGCGGGATTACGCCAACGCAAGAGTTGCTGCCTTCGAACTGGGCAATGCCAGCTAACATTTCAGGACAATCGATAACCGGTGACAGGATCGTCGCGCCGGCAGCTTGCGCATCCACATAAGTCATCACGCCCTGGTCGGTATTGACGTTCATGGGGCCCGCTGCGTCCCAAAGCCCGGAGCCTCTTGCCGTGGCGCCCCGGTCACCCCGGTTATATCCGGCATGAACGGTGAACAAAAGCGAGGTGTCTTCCGATGGCTCGAAAAGCAGATGAACACGGCCGGAATTTCTTTCTATTTCTCCCCGGTCCGGAGCTGGTCCGGTGACCGGGTCCACGTAAAGGTTGTCCCAGATTGCACCGCGATTGACTGAGTTAACTGCGATCCGCAATGCTGCGGAGTCCCCCAGCGGGGCGTTTATGGCACCCTCAAAGTCGATGCGATCTTCATTGCCCGCCCTGAGCCGGGCATGACCGCTGACGCCTTCACCGATTATTGGTTTGCGCGTAATGAAGTTAACCGCGCCACCGGTGGTATTCCTGCCGAAGAGGGTATTTTGCGGTCCCCGCAAGATCTCGATTCTCTCCATGTCATAGAGGGCAAACTGGCTGGTAAACGGCGACACAAGTGTCACTTCATCAAGATACTGACCCACCGCCTGTTGACCGGTAATGTGGTAGTTGTTGGTGCCAACGCCACGAATCGAGAATCCCGTGTTGAGTGCGGACGGCCCCTGCAAAAAGAGGTTCGGATAGAGGTCAACGATATCGTCCGTATCGAATACACCCAATGCTTCCAGTTGTTCACCCGCCAGGGCGTTAATGGCAATGGGTACATCCTGGATCGCCTCGGCACGCTTCGTTGCCGTGACCACGATTTCCTCCAGAAGGCCTCGGTCATCTTCCTGAGCAATACCGGGAACAGCAGACAATAGTGAGCCTGCTGCCAGCAAAATTGACGTGATTCTTGAAAATGTATGGCGTCTCTGATTCATCTCACTTCTCCCCATGAAATCAAATCTATTCCACAGATATACCTATCACAATCAACCGAATGAAATTAGTACGTTAGGGAATTATAAATCAACCGTCTCGTGATGCCCTATTCGTTCTTCTGTTAAGGATATTCGTTTGACGTATCGCACAATCAATGTGAGGTATGCGAAGTTTTCTAATACGTACGAGCCACTACAATCCTGCCCAGCTGTTCACCTTTCGCATTAATGTTTCTACCGTTTCGGGCCTGTCGTCACCTGGCAGGTCTTGATCGACTTCATATCCCGCTTTCATGAGGCACCAGGCAAGATTGCGATATGACGGCCTGAATCCTTCGACTTCGGCGGGATCGATGCTGATGGTTTGGCCCAGGACAGCGGGTGTCAGTTCATCACGCATGTATATACAGTCAAAGCTGAATATGCGCCATACGTCGTCGCGTCTTTCGGTCCGATAGATGAATCGTCCATGGGCGGAGAGAATCAGATCGATTCCATCTACCACTCTGGGTATATCGATTATGGCCGTGAGGCTTGCGACCGCACGATCGCCGGCCAAAGTCACGAGAATTGGAGCCACGCGATGCTTGGCGAACATGCCGCGCTTCGCCATATCGATAGAGCCTGTAACGAAATCGGGACCACTGCCATGGAACCAGCTTAATTTGACTCGTGAGTCCGGATGGAAACAGTCACGCATGGTTTCCCAATTGGCCGAGTCGCGGCTCGCGCGTTCTCGCAGTATGAGTTGTGTGATTGCCGTGATATCGGCGCTGTCCAATACGGCTTTGGGCAATTCATTATTCATGGATTTATCCTCTGCAGAGTGCGGCCATTTAGACTCGGCACCCGATCGTGGCTCAACACTAATGCGTTCAACAATGTAATTTCAATTTCGAATGAAACTTCTTGTCGACTCGTGTCGGGTTACGACTACGCGATAGAATTTGCGATCCGTCAAGGAGTCAACAATGAGCCCGGACCATAACGACAAGCGGTCAAGAATAAGCCGTCGAGAATTCGTAAAGACCGCAGGGGCAAGTGCGGCGGCCTTCGGAGGAGCGGCAGCAATTGGCGTCAATGCGGCGGAGGGAAATCCGAATCCTTTCGAAGTACCCGGCGAGTGGGACCTGGAAGCCGATGTCGTCGTTATCGGTTCCGGGCCAACGGGGCTCATGGCGGCTATTCGTGCCCGTGATGCCGGAGCGTCGGTAGTCATTGTCGAGGCAAACTACGATGCCGGAGGCCACGGCTTGATGAACGGCGGGACGATCCAACTCGGCGGCGGGACAGAAAAACAGAAAAAATTCGGCATCGAGGACTCACCCGACACGCTGTTCAGAGACCTCACGGACTGGTCGGTTGTAGAGACCAACGGTATGCCCGAATACCGTTACAACGACCGCGCCATACAACGGGCCCTGGCTGATAATAGCGTCGCAACCTATGACTTCATGGTTGAAAATGGTGTGAAGTTTCTGGACATACCGCCATCGACGTCGGGCGGCCACGCGATTGGAATTTCTGCCCGGCGCGCTCACGAAGTAATCTGGAACGGGGGACAAGGTGCGGAAAGTCCGCGGGGTGCCGGTGGCACCGGTATTTATCGACCGTTGGAGATCAGCGCACGCGAAAAGGGAGTCAGATTCCTTTTCAACTATCACATGGATGTAATTTTTCGCGAACAGCACAATGCCGGTCGGGTGCTGGGAATACAGGCCAGTCATGCGCCACGCCACCTGCCCGGAGAATCCCGGCCGATGAAGAGTTTTCACTCCAACGGCAATATCGATCTGAAGAAAGCCAATGTCTCCGTAAAAGCCTGGAAGGCGATCGTCATCGGCACCGGTGGCAGTACGGGTAACGTCAACTTCCTGCGCATCTTCGATCCCAGGGCGACGGAGGTCTATCAGCTTGCCGGTGGTCCGTACTCCGATCAGGATGGTAGTGGCGAGATGGCGGCGATGGCGATCGGCGCGTCGCTTTGGGGTACCGCGAACCAGTCGTTCGAACGCAACGGTTATTTAAGAAAACGACCGGTGATTGGTTGTCAGTACACTTACATAAACTGGACCCCCGACAGTATTCTGTTTCCGTTTGTGCGCGCCACAGGCCTGAAGGTCGGCAAGTGGGATAGCATCGTGCTGGTAAACCAGGTCGGTAAACGATTCTACAATGAGGACGCCGGTAGCTGGCCTTACGGAACCCACCACGGATCGCTGGACCCATATACACCGGGCGACTGGCGAAATCCACGCCGCATAAAATACGACCCGCAAGATTTCCTGGATGCGGCACTTGCCCCGAACGAAGGCTCGGAAGCGCCTGATTACGCTGCCGGTCCGGTGTGGGCCATATTCGATTCCGAAGGAGTCAAACGGGAAAAATGGGACCTCACTCCTCCGGCAACGGATCCGCTGTACTTCTTTAGTGATAACGCGCTTGAAGGGCTGGCAAGGAAGATCAGAAAGAATCCCTATCAGAAGCCGGACATGCCGCCCGAATATCTCGCGGCAACAATCGAGCGTTACAACGAAATTGTCGATATGGGCCACGACCCGGACTTCGAACGCCCGGACCCCAAATACAAAGTCCAGAAGCCTCCTTTCTATGCGGCCTGGGCCACTCCTGTGATACATGACTGTTACACCGGACTGCGCATCAACATGCAATGCCAGGTCATGGACATGCATGGCAAGATCATTCAGGGGCTCTATTGCGGCGGTGAATCAGCCGGCGGCTCCAGTCAGCATGGTCAGGGCCGTTGCGTCACGCAAGGCTATATCGCCGGCGGGCACGCCGCGAAAGAACCGGACTGGAGTTAGTTTCGACAATCGGAACAATGTGGACAGCTGTCGAGAGGGCAAATTCTAATGAAAAATGTAGCGGGCAAAGTCGCCTTCATTACCGGAGGTGCCAGCGGTATCGGTCTGGGTATAGCCAAGGCATTCGTGGGTGCTGGAATGAAAGTCGTGATCGCTGATCTGCGCAAGGATCATATCGATGCGGCAATGGAATTTTTCTCAGGTAACGGACAGCAGCAAAACGTTCATTCGATTCAACTCGATGTCACCGATCGTGCGCGTATGGAGCAGGCGGTGCATGAGACTGAAAAAGTATTCGGCAAAGTGCATGTCCTCGTCAATAATGCCGGGGTCGGCATTGAGGGTCCGTTGCACGAGGCGACCTATGCCGACTGGGACTTCGGTCTCGGAGTGAACCTCGGCGGCGTGATCAACGGCATCCAGTCATTCTTGCCACATATCCGCGCTCACGGTGAAGGTGGGCACGTTGTTAACACCTCCTCTCTGGCCGCTCTTGTCGTTATGCCGGCATTCATGGTGATGTACGCTGCATCAAAAGCGGCTGTGATTGCGTTATCGGAAGCCCTTAGCACCGAACTGCCACAAGAGAATATTGGTGTAACTGTGTTATGCCCTGGGCCGGTTAAGTCCAACATCCATGAACTGGGGAAAAACCGACCGGAGCGGTTCCGAAAGGATAGCGGGTTCAGTGAAGCGGAGAAACAACTCGGGCAACGGCAGGTATCCGACCTATGGATGGAGCCGGAGGAAGTAGGTAACAAAATCCTCGACGCGGTATTGAACGACAAACTATATGTAATCACGCACGGTGAATGGCGGTCTGTGGCGGCCGCCCGCTTCGACGCAATCCTTGCTGCCATGCCGGAAGAGGTGAACCCGGACCTGATCGCGACGCTGCGGAAAGCTTAGAAAGAAGGCTAAGGTCATACTGATGATTTGCTACAGAGTGACCCAAAGCCAGGTCACCAGCGGTTACGCGGCAGAAGAACGGGATTGGAGTTAATTATTGACCAGGGGGATGAGTTGCGTGTCGAATGATAATATTCCGACAGGCAGAGCAGGAGTTCGAAAAATGAAAACAAGTGAAACAATCCGCCTGATTTGCCTCATCATTTTTTCGGTTTCATTTGCAACGGCTTTTGCTGCGGCACCGCCGCCACAGTTCATACAGTTTTCGCCGAGTGCAACCATGGGCGCGCTTTACATGCCCGATCCCGAGAAGTTTCCGAAACCCCATATCGCGACACTCGCAATGCATCGCGACTCGAATTTCATGTCCCATATATCGACACGGGAAATGCCCAAGCGAGGGATCGTGGCTCTGGGGATGAACCCGCGTTGTCAGAATAACGAGGCCTTATGTACTCCCTGGGAAAATAATGCGCTGGACGTCAAACAGGGCGTTGAGTTGCTGCGAAGCCTTCCGGGAATTACGAAAGTGATACTGATTGGGCATAGTGGTGGCGGACCAACCATGGCGTTTTATCAGGCTATCGCAGAGAAGGGGAACTCTCTCTGCAAGGATCCGGAGAGGCTGGTCGAATGCCCGGATACGATCAAAGATCTCCCTCCTGCAGATGGCGTCATCTTCTGGGATGCTCACCTCGGAAACGGCATCAATGCCCTTCGGAGCCTCAATCCTGCAGTGATGAATGATGAGGAAATACTGAATAACAATGTAGTACCGAAGCTTGATCCCCGCCTGGATCCATTCAGCAAGGAAAACGATTATTCCGCTGACGGCGATTCCAGATATACAGACGAGTTCAAGGAGAGTTATTTCGAGGCGCAATCTGCCCGGATGAACAAGCTGATTGATATCGCAGTCGACAGAATGAAACAGATTGACGAGGGCACTTATAAATACCCGGATGACGATGCCTTCATCGTTCCGATGGCAGATCTGTCCAGGCTGATGCGAATGGATCGAAGCATCGATCACGGCACGAAGAATTCCCACAAGGAAATCAAGAACAGCGGCAAGATCGAGGACTGTTGTCCGGTCCTGAGTGTCAGGCCGATCGATATAGACCCTGGAGGCTACGGGGAATTCTGGGAAGGAACGCGCTTCCTGAGCCTGCGCTCATTCCTGAGTGTCAGGGCGATCCGCTCGAGGCACTCCATGAACGACATCGATTATTGCTCCAGCAATAATTCGACGCTTTGCAATGTTCAATACATCTCCGTTCCGGTACTGGTCAATGCCAATACCGGCCACTACTTTGTACGCAACAGTGAACTGATCTATGACTTCGCCGTCAGCAAGGATAAGGATTTTGTCGGCATTGAAGGAGCGACGCATGGAGGAAACCCCTGTACCGCATGCATACCTGACGGGGAGGAGTACGATGGCCGTTACGATAATACGGTAAAAAACAGTTTCGACTATCTTGCGACGTGGATCAATGCGCGGTTTTGATCCGACCCCGATAAATTTCTGATTGCATGAACAAGGCAATCTCCAGATTCCGAATAGATTGCGTAGCCGCTTCGCTTGCAATATCAGCGTTGTCGGTCGCCAGCTGCCCGGACGTATATGCACAAACATTGTCTCCAGAGCAATCGTGCAAAGATTCCCTTGTACCGACGAAACTCATTAACGGAGAGCAAATTGGCCAGGAAGATTGCCGCATGCGAGAGACAGTCACTAGTGACGACACCTGGCCCGAAGTAAGCAAAATCCTGGGACTACCATCCGGCAAACGGTATCGAAGATTGGAAATCGGGCTGACAGGAACCCTGGTCGGATACGCCGTCAAATCCGGACCCAGGATTGTGACCTTTACGTCTGCTCCCGAGTTCGTTTTCCCCCAGGCAGGAAACAGCAATGAGTGGCACGCGGGTGTGCTTCGCTACGACATGTTGATGGGTGCAAGCATGTCGTTGGTCTTTCCCGAGGATAAGTCCTGGAACGGCAAGCTGTTCGTGACACTGCCGGGCATGGGTTCCTACAGGGCCGGGACCAGCAAAAAGTGGGATCGGAACTATGATCCTGACAGCCCGATGGGAGATGTAGACAAGTACCAGAAGCTGATGTTGTCCAAGGGTTATGCGGTGGCCATGACCCGGCGCAACCATCTTAACCGGCAACCAGGCGACGGGGATTATGCGGTGCGCCTGCTTGACGGAACTATCCTGCAGGAACGAAACCCGGTCGACAATCCCGAACTGATCATCGGGTATGCGCAGGTCGCACAGAATGTATTGGAAAGCCGTCTCGGAAGTAAGCCGTCACGCACCTACTGGTATGGCCATTCGGGAGGCGGTCGACTCGGTCGACTGGTCAACTACAACAACTACCGTACCTCAGCCAACATCGATGCAAACGGGGATGCAATCATCGATGGATTGTTAGTAGACGATTCCGGCGCCGGTCTGTTCCTGCCCCAGGTTTTTCGGGACGGTAAGGACATCCTGTTTCAAAAAGAAGAGGACAAGAAAGCATTTGTCCCGATGCTCGAGATTGCACATCAACTCTACATTAATGATCGCAATGACCCGATCCCGGACTGGGTATCGAGTAATTTCCTGATCAACAAGTACCGAAATGCGGAACTGTTGCGGGACAAGGGTCTGGGCGACAAATTCCGTTTCTACGAGGTTCGCGGAGTCAGCCATGACGGCGGAGACGAATTGCCGAATCAGAAGAGCGGCAATGTAGAGATCATTCCATTATGGCGGTTGATGAACAACTTCATCGATTTGCTCGATAATTGGGTGGATCGCGGGGTTCTGCCGCCATTGAGCAGATCTGACTGGGTCGAACTGGGTGATCTCAATCGCGACGGGATCAATGAAAATCCGGCACTGGCCTTGCCGGAGGTGGCATGTCCACTGGGTGTCTACTACCCGTTCCCGCCGCCGGAGGGGCGAGTCGGGCACACAGGATTTGCCGCTTTTGACGGGCAAAGCGAGGAACCGTTCGACGGACGAGCGATCCAGGAGGCGGAAGGCTACCCACACATCGCTGTCGCAACCTTTGCAGATATGAACCGCAACGGTTATCGGGATTACCGTGAGAGTGTCACGCAGGCCTGGCGACGCCTTGGATTACTGAAGGCCGACCAGGAATTCAACAAGGACCGCTTTGTCAGCTGCGTGCGGTCGGAAGCACGAAAACTGATTGATCAGAAATTTATTTCCGAAGAGGTGGGCAGATATTACATCGAGCAGAGTCGCTCATTGCCACTGCCTGACTGGGCCAGATAAAACAATTCGAAATTAACAAGAGATACTCGTATGGCTGCTACTGGACACCTAACCCGAAGCGTAATTCGTCTGTTTGCCTTGAGTACGATCTTTGCTTGCGCCTTCGCTTTGGCACAGACCGGGTACGATTCACTTGATTGGCCGGTTACCGAAGAGGAATTCAATGCCTCACTTCCCGATGACGTCTATCCGGAGTCGAGGGGCAGGATCCCGCTCATCAGGCGAGAAGATCTCGACGATGAAGGGAAGAGAGCGTACGACTCACGCATCGCTCCCGATACCAAATCACGCGGCAAACTGCAGGGACCCGGCGGCCTGACTCTGAACGGCACCCGGGACCTGAGCGAAACGCGGGTCGACGCCCGAACACAGGAAATCGCCCGCCTGGTGGTATCGAGGGAAATGAACCAGCGCTTCGAGTGGACACTGCACGAACCGGTGGCGCTGGAGGCCGGGTTGGAGCCGGAAATCATCGATGTCATTCGCTACCGAAAGTCACTCGACGGGGTACCCGAGCGAGATGCCTCTATCATTCAGTTGGGCCGGGAACTCTTTCAGGATCGCAAGGTAAGCTCCGAAACCTTCGCTCGCGTCATCAAACATCTCGGCAAACGCGACCTTGTCGATCTTTGTCGACTAATGGGGAACTATACGAGGACAGCAATACTGTTACACACGTTCGATGTGCACCTTCCGTACTACACGGAACCATTGTTGCCGGTGCCGTAGATAAAGAAGGCTGGTAATGGCGAAAGTGCAAAACGATGAAACGCTGACGGCTGTCAGATCTGTATACCCGCCGGTACTGCTGTTACTTGCAGTTAGTACGTTTATTTATTGGGCTTACGGCTACGGCGAGGCCGCGCGACAATTACCCGTTCTGGTCGGGACCGGGACATTAGCCCTGATCTTTCTGGATATTCTTTCCCGCCTGCACGGTAGAGTCGGGATCGCCATTCGTTCAGCGTTGGGCGCAGATTTTCAGGATCGGGAGATGACTCGTGACCCCCGATGGCAATCGGAAATCATTCAGTTTGTCTGGCTTATGGCTTGCGTCGCCAGCGTCGCCCTCATCGGCATCCTGCCGACGGTCCCGATTTTTATCTTTTTGTACATGGTCATACAGGGCAGACTGGGTTTCGTGTTCAGCGTGATCGTTTCACTACTTGCTCTTCTGTTGGTCGGATTGCTGTTCGAAGTGCTACTCGATTACGAACTGTATAGAGGGATGCTGTTCGATCGGGACAGGTTTGATTAAGAGCGGAAACATTGAAGCTGCTGACTCATTTTCTGCTGATCTTGATTGCGCTGTTACCCGCTGCAGCACAGGCCGAATGGCCGGATGACAAGCCCATCAAATTCATCATTCCCTTCGGTCCAGGCGGATTCGATGCCTATGTCCGAATCGTGTCACCAGGCCTGGAGAAAATTCTGGGCGCTGTCGTTGTACCAGAAAACATGCCGGGTGCAGGCGGCAGAATAGCCGCAAATGCCGTTTACCGGGCCAGACCGGACGGCTATACGATCGGCATCTGGAATATGCCAGGTATGACTCTGCCGGCAATCGTCGGGGAACGGGTGCGGTTTGACCTCAAGCGATTGACGTGGATCGCCCAACTGGGTGTCGACGGCTACGGGCTCGCCGTCAAGGCGACCTCACCGCTCACTACCTTGGACGACCTTTGTAATCTTGGACGCCAGGCGACATTTTCGGCTCAGGGTGGACTCACCGAGACTGCCTCGATCGCTGCCGTTATTACGATGGTGAAACTGGGCTGCCCCTACAAACTCGTTACGGGATATCAAGGCTCATCGCAGGGGACCCTTGCGGTAATGCGCGGCGACGTTGATGCAAGGATCAACCCGATTGGCAGCCTGATTCCATACGTCGATTCGGGTGATGTGCGGCTGTTGCTTACATTCGAAAAAGAACGATCGATGCCGGGAGTCCCGACCATTGCGGAACTGGGACACAGTGAATTCATAAACTTCGGACTGCGCCGCGTAGTCGCCGGACCGCCCGGCATGCCGGAGTCGATTCGCGACAGGTTCTCCGCAGCATTGATAGAGGTAACGCAGTCGGAAGCAGCCCAGGAATGGTCGCGCAACACGAACAACCCCTTCTCGCCTCTGGACAGCGAGCAAACGGCAACGGCCATGCAGGACGTCATGCGTTTCTATGAAGAATACGGCGAGCTGTTACGTAGAGAACTCAAGGGTAACTAGGGCGAGCAACGATCTTGGACTTCAGTCTGATCAACGATGCGCTGGCGGAACTGGTCGCCAGCGGACACAGCCACTACATTTTCTTCGGGGTGCTGGTCGGATTGACGTTCGGTGTTGTGCCAGGACTTGGCGGCACGACTGCGCTGGCATTGCTCATCCCCGTTACCTATGCCATGGATCCGGTGGCGGCAATGTATCTTGCCGGGGGCTGCATGGGTGCCACTTCGTTCGGTGGTTCCCTGACGGCAATATTGCTGAATACGCCAGGCACACCGCCCAATGCCGCAACCACCTACGACGGTTACCCCCTGACACTCCAGGGCAAAGCAGGCCTGGCAATCGGTGCTTCCGCCACGGCGTCGGCATTGGGTGGACTGATCGGCCTGATTTCCCTGTTGCTGGTGATCCCGCTCGCCCGAAACATTATCTACCTGTTCGGGCCACCGGAATTTTTCCTGCTAACGATTCTCTGCCTCACCGCTATCGCAGTCGCCACGAGGGGAAAACTATTGAGGGGGCTGGTTGCCGCCGGTTTCGGATTAATGCTCGCATTCGTCGGAATGGACAGCGTGAGCGGTGAGTTACGGTTCGCAGGTGAGATAGATTACCTCTGGGACGGAATTCCGTTGGTGCCCGTTTTGACGGGGATGTTTGCCATCGCCCAGATGTTGGTGCTGGCGCTTCAGGGAGGCTCGATAGTTTCCGCCTCAGATCGCGTTACAAGATTGAGCGGCGTAGCAGACGGGATAGCGTCCGTGTTTCGACACTGGACGCATCTGCTCCGGGGATCCGCAATAGGCACGGTGATTGGTGCCATCCCCGGTCTCGGTGGAGTCGTCGCATCGTTCTTCGCCTATTCGTCTGCCGCGCAAACCTCACGGGAGCCGGAATCCTTCGGCAAAGGAAACATTATCGGTGTCATCGCACCGGAATCGGCCAACAATGCCAAGGACGGGGCGTCATTGCTTCCCGCAGTTGCATTCGGCATTCCGGGAAGCGCGGAATCTGCGCTGTTACTGAGTATTCTGATTCTTCACGGCATCGAGCCCGGTCCCTCGATCCTGATTGAAAATCAGCGGGAGATTTACGGACTGATTCTGGCCATAACGTTTTCCGCGGTGGGCGCATCGTTGATTGGCTTGATCGGCGCACGGTGGCTGATGATGATCACCCGGGTCAAAGTATCGGTTCTCGTTCCTGTCGTCATTTGCCTGACGTTTACCGCGGTCTATGTACTGGATGGAAAACTGGGGGACGTAATTATCTGCGCCATGATGGGCATGATCGGCTACCTCATGATCAGGTTCGATTACCCCCGTCTTACATTTATTATTGCGCTTGTCCTTGGAACAACGATGGAGCAGGCATTTCACCAGTCAGTGAACATTTCCAACGGGAATATGACTGGCTATATTGCGGGCCGGCCGACTGCAATCGTACTGTTTGTTCTTGTTATTCTCACTTTGCTGCTGCCGGCCGCAAGAAGTTTTCGCACAGGAAAACCAGAAAAATAATCAATAAGTATGAATGATACGCAAGTAATAGTTATCGGCGCTGGCCCGGTAGGGTTGACGCTGACTGTCGCGCTCGGGGACCTGGGCGTGCGATGTGTTTTGCTCGAGCGCAACGAAGCGCCTGCCGGGCTGCCCAAGATGGAGCGTTGCAACGCCCGCACGATGGAGATTTACCGGCGTCTCGGGATTGTCGATGAGATTCGTGCTGCCGGCCTTCCAGCCGAATGCCCGATGGATGTCTTTGTCGTTACCAGCCTCGTGGAGGAACCAATTCTGAATTTGCCTTATGGCTCGGTAAAAGACTGCAAGGAAGATATTGCCGCACATAACAATGGAACGCGAACGCTCGAGCCATATCAACTCATTTCACAGTACACGCTGGAACCATTGCTGAAGAATATCGCGGAGCGCGATTCGAATATCGATGTTCGATTCGGCAACGAACTCCTGCGTTTCGAAGATTGTGGCGACAAGGTTACCGCGTACACAAAACAGGCCGATGGAGCAGAGGAGACGATTACGGGCGACTACCTGGTTGGCTGCGATGGGGGAGCAAGCACAGTCAGAAAGCAACTGGGCATCAAACTAGCGGGTGAAGGCGAAATGCTCACCATGTACCAGGCGCTTTTTCGATGCGACGACTTATACGAGCGAATCCCGATTGGCAAAGGCCGGCATTACCATGTCTGTGATGACCAGTCGGGATTTATCATCGTTCAGGACGACACCAGGCATTTTACGCTTCATGCGGTCATGGACGATCCGGCAGATATGCCTAAACTGTTCGAAAAAATCGTTGCGATGCCGATCGAATACGAGACCTTATACATCGGGCAATGGACTCAGAAATTGCTGGTCGCAGATCGCTATGGTAAAGGCAGAGTATTTATTGCAGGCGATGCAGCACACCTCGTGATTCCGACAGGTGGTCTCGGCATGAATACGGGCGTGGGCGATGTCATCGACCTCGCCTGGAAACTACAGGGAGCGCTTGGTGGCTGGGGTGGCGAAGAACTGTTGTCATCCTATGAGACAGAGAGACGACAGATCGGCGTCCGCAACGTTGCCGCGTCCGGCCGGGCAAATGCCGGCCGCCGCAAATGGCGCTCGGCCTGGCGCCCGCAGATCCGCGATAAGACACCCGAGGGCGCAGAAATCCGCGCCAACGTAGCAGAGATTGCCAACAGGGAACAACGCAAGACGAATGAAATCCTGGGGATCGAAGCCGGTTATCGGTACATTGATTCACCGTTGATCTGGCCCGAGCCGGGCGAAGCGCCTGACTCCAACAATCCCGAATACATACCCTCTATCTGGCCCGGTTTTCGTCTTCCGCACGTCTGGCTGGAGGACGGTTCGGCGATCCATGATCATTTGGGCAAAGGATACATTTTGCTCAGGTTCGATAACGATCGCACCGACCTGTCAGATCTGATTTTCGGGTTCGAAAAACTCGGAGCGCCTTTTGAGGTTATTGCCTTGGATGATCCGCATGCGGTAGGAATCTATGAAGGCTATGAGTTATTTCTTTTACGGCCGGATCTGCACATCGTCTGGCGCGGTAATGAAGCGCCGGCGGATTCCGAGTCGCTGGTCGCAATAGCAACGGGAAATAGTCCGCCTGGTTAGGCCGCTTCTGAACGATTCCAAACCTTCGGACATTCAATCAGCGGCTGTTCGACATGATCTTGCTCTACTGCAGTACGCCAGTCCCGTTTAGAAAATCGTCCCAGGTCATGTTGACCGAGATTTCGTAGTTCGTGCTGCCGTTGGCGTCTACCTGAACGTCGAGGATAGCCGCATCGACGACTGCGATCCTCGCTGTCCCGCCGTTCAGTCCAAAGATTTCGAGGATGCCATCGAACGGATTCGCGCCTAACTGCTGCCGAATCGTCTCGTCGGTCCTGTAGTCAAACGAGCCCGACACGTTCGTACTATTTGCACGGCCGGCTGTATCGAGCAGGAAGTTAAACGGAGCGATTGTCTGGACGGATGCAATACCTGAGTAGTTGCGCATCGTAACCGCTATCTGTTCCTCATTGACTATCAACGAGGTACCCGAGTACGACGTCGTAACAGTGTTGAGCGCGCGCGTATCGATTACAGCCGTATGATCACCGTTCACAGTAGTAGCAAGCGTTGGCGATGTAGCTTGGAAATCGGTGAATTCCAAATTCTGGGCCTGTTCGAACTGGCCGGAGGCAACGTCGCCATCGATCGAGACAATATCGAGCGAATGGACGCCGTCGACAACGTAGCCGGTGCTGCTGTCGCAGACACTGGATTCGTAGCTAACGAAGTCGCCCGCCGTCACCGTGTTGGGATCCGCGACGTTGCCCGAGACCATGAACGTTCCGGAAACCGGGCAGTCGTAGGACGTCGGACCGGCGGGATCGACAACGACCGGACCGGCAATGACCTCGCCAACGCCGGTTACGATAACGAAAGACGGGAGTGCAGCCGTTGTCGTCGCTGCAAACCAGGCTTCGCGAAGGGCAGGTAGCGCACTGTTCTCGTCCACTATCATGAGCCCGCCGGCGCCGCCGCCGGCGCCGCCCTGTGGCCCGGGATTATTGCAGCCTCCGAATGAACACGGAGCGCCTCCGCACCCCGCCAGCAGTGCCGGCAGTGCCAGTGTCACAGCTGTCAGAAAGAATTTGTGGTCCATGAACAACCTCCCAACTACGGTAGCCCGGGCAAAGATAGCAACAAGTTTTATGTTAATTCATGACAAGCATCACGTTTTCGCTCGATGTCACGGGAGACCTGAGCGGAAATGTGAAGTCGGTGACGTTTGAATGGCCGATCGCTATTTTCTGATCGATACGTAAGTGGTCGGCTAGGGTTCGGGCGCTGGCGCGTAAGGGCGTCCGGCCCGTCCGCACCAGCGTTCCCAGGCGCGTTCGAATGTGTAGGGGCCTCGTCGCTTGAGAATGGCGTCGACCTCGCCGCCACTGAGAAATGTGATGTCACCCAACGTGGCGGCCTTGAACTGCAGCTCGGCATTTACCTCGAGATAAATAGAACTGAATACGACCTCACGAACTGATTTGCCAACGACCACGCATCCATGACCGCGCATCAATGCTGCGCGATTGTCGGCGAGCATATCAGTAAGGTCGAGGCCCATTTCCATCGTCGTAACCAGCAACGTCGTATCACCAAACTTTTTGCGGGAGTCCCAAATGGGCACATCCGAGCCCATTCCAGCCGCCATATGAAACAGAGGCTTAAGGTCAG
>Ga0255052_10000518_pt1 | contig 30869 bp, 27 predicted proteins | sample JV7_2_21_MG_FD_188632 | JGI IMG/M metagenome (GOLD analysis project Ga0255052, IMG submission 188632) | Seawater microbial communities from Jervis Inlet, British Columbia, Canada - JV7_2_21 | ecosystem: Environmental > Aquatic > Marine > Inlet | place: Canada: British Columbia | collected...
CGTGCTTGTCATCGGCAAAGCCCAACGGGTTGGAACGTGCCGCCTTCCAGTGCCACATGTCCAGCGTCTCACCCGCATTGTTGGTCCGCATTCGCCCATCATGCCCGGGCGTTTCGCCAAAGTGACAATAGGCCGAACAGCCTGCCGCCGCGCTCCAGTCGCTGGCATTGATGTTGAACATGAGCGCAATGCGGTCTTCGTTACCCGATTGGCTCCAGTTGGTGCCGTCAAATTCCCACTGATCCTTGGCCAGGCTCTCGTCGCCACTCAGGTCGGTCCACACCCCCAGGATATACACATTCTTCGTGTCATAAGCTGCCTGCAGGGCAACCGGCGATACAAGGGCCGAGTCCCTCGGGACGGTGGTCAATACCGACCCGGTGAAGTCGGCCGGACCGGTGGGCGCACTTGTCACCAGCTCTGCCAGTAAATCGGCACCAGAGCTCGCGTTACCCAGGGTATGCCCAGACCAGTCTTGAGGAGACATAGTGGTGGCGTTGCCGCCGGCGTTATCAAAGATAGCCGCCGAGAAGTCATACAGGTTAGCGGCATTGCTAAGGTCGAACTGTACGTCCTGCGTCGGTGTATTGGTGGTCTGAGGCCGGCTCAGGATCACCGTCCATACCCCGGCGCTAAAGCTCCCCTGGGCCTTGAGTCCGGCGCGACTGCCATGCGCCGCTTGCAGGACATTACCCGCAATGGTGTCACCGGCCTGATGCGAAGCGGTCGGATCAAACGGCACGGCGCGCGCAGACCCTTGAAGGAGATTGACCAAAAACGTAGCGTTCGCGCCCGGGTCATCCTCAGCCATGAAGGCCGGCAGCGTGCCTGTACCATCCCGGTTGTTGCTATCCACGCTACTTCCGTCGTCACCCTTGCGTGTCCCGGTCGTAGTATCGGTAGAAGCGGCCCAGATGACATGCTTGTCATCGGCAAAACCCAGCGGGTTGGAACGTGCCGCCTTCCAGTGCCACATGTCCAGCGTCTCACCCGCATTGTTGGTCCGCATTCGCCCACCATCGCCGGGCGTTTCGCCAACGTGACAATAGGCCGCACAGCCTGGCCCACCAATGGTCCAATCGCTGGCATTGATGTCGAACATGAGCGCAATACGGTCTTCGTTACGACCGCTGGGACGGCTCCAGTCGGTGCCGTCAAATTCCCACTGATCCTTGGCCAGACTCTCGTCGCCAGTCAGGTCAGTCCACACCGCCAGGATGTACACATTCTTCGTGTCATAAGCTGCCTGCAGGGCGACCGGCGCTGCATTGGCCGGAACGGACGGGCTGGTGGTCAATACCGGCCCGGTAAAGTCGGCGGCGACGGTGGGCGCACTTGTCACCAGTTGTGCCTGTAAATCGGCGCCAGAGGTCGCGTTACCCAGGGTATACGCAGAAGTGTCCTGAGGAAACATGGTGGTGGGATTGCCGCCGGCGTTATTAAAGATTGCCGCCGAGAAGCCATACAGGTTGGCGGCATTGGCAAGGTCGAACTGTACGTCTTGCGTCGGTGTGCTGGTAGACTGAGCCCGGCTCAGGATTACCGTCCATTCCCCGGTGTTGCTGGCAAAGCTCCCCTGGGCCTTGAGTTCGGCGCGACTACCATGCGCCGCTTGCAGGACATTACCCGCAATGGTATTACCGACCCCTTCAGGTTCCGACGCTTGGCAGTCCAGAACATCCACCACGCCGTCCCCATTGGTGTCCTCCTCCGGGTCCGCGATACCATTCTGATTCAGATCCCAGCAGGAAATCCCATCAGCACCATCAGCACCATCGGCACCAGCAGGACCGGCAACACCAGGCGCCCCGTCATCACCTTCACATCCTGAGGCTATGAGGAGAAAAGCCGTAATCAATAGCCCGGCCCACGACCGTGTGCAATCAAGTAATTTGTTCGTATTCATCACTACTGTCCCTCCCAAGGGAATGATGCGGACGTGATGCCCGCGCAGCCTATGTACGATGTCCACGCGAGAGCCCCTCCCATGATTCTCGTGAACGATTTACATCCATATAACTTTTTCAGTTCAGTAATTTATCCGTAATAATACGTAGATCAATATCCGTAATTACACGTAGCCACTTACACTTAACACCTATTTCAAACGTGAGGGGTTGCTGCTATCTTGCCGATTCAGAAAGAAAAACTGGTGTGGGAACAGCGATTTACGGAACTTCCCGATCGGGTGTTCGGTTCGTTCACTCCGACATTACAGCGATTGGCCATCATTTTCACGAGATTGTCATTTCTCTTAAAAATCATGGGGTTTCTCGTATTTTTTTCCGGCAACCATGTTTTACGGGACCGCTTTTAGGGAGATATTTGCCCGTCCGGTGCTCGTTTCTGCAGCAGCGTTGGCCCTGGTTCCGCCGTATGTACTACGTAAATCTACGTAGAAATTCAGGGGTGTTTCAATGAAAAAAGGAGAGCGTTTTTCGGAGTCTATTGGGTGTCCATCGCGGAAATTTGTCCGGCTTGGTTCTTTTTTCTTTTTTCCGGGATCTCGGCTGGCCTGAGACCGATGCTCAGATGGTTGGCAATAATCGTTCGTCAACAACTGGCTGTTGATCAAACATTGTCAACCGCATCCGCGGCTGACAGACAGCGATCGAGTGCTATGGGTAGTGTTGTCCCGAGTCTGGTCTGGCCGGTGAGAATCACTACATATCGTTCAGCCGGAGACCATTGTACGGTGGTATCGCCAAGGCGTTCCATCGATGCCAAAACTGCCGCAAAGATGGGTAACAATTGGCGCGCATTCGCGAACCAGACCTTCATCGTGCCGTTCGCCGCGATTATTCAGGGGCGCAAATTGCCGGCCCCAGGCGAAATCGGCTGGTGGCGAATTTGTGGTGGCGGGCGTAGCTTTCAGTATTTTTCTGTATTTTTACGGCCAACTGTTCAGCGTATCTCCGATCGCCGCAATTTGAGGGTTTCAGTATAATCTCTTCGTATAACGGGAGGGGCCAACTATGCATCGAGCAGTTCCGCGGCAACGTGGATTTTTCGATAATCATCTGACTTCTATTGGGCCGATGAAACTCCACGCGGATTGTTGCCGGTAGGCGATCTCAACAGAGTGAACTCGGGCAGACAATAACGGGCGACATAGGTTGGTCACAAAAAAAATGCGAACTCTGATCGTCGAAGATCAAACCATCATGCGCGACGGGCTACAGGCGTTGCTGGCTTCAGAGCCTGATTTCGAGATGATAGGGGCAACGGCTGAAGGTGAAGCCACGATCCGTGCGGCCACTACACTGCACCCCGATATCATTCTCATGGGTTTATCGATGCCGCATATGAGCGGAACCAGCATCATCACTCAGATAAAGCGGAAGCATCCAGAAATCAAGATCGTCGTACTGACGTTTCACAAGGAAGATCAATTCATCCAGGCAGCGCTACAGGCAGGGGCCGATGCATACGTCTTAAAGGATGACAGCCGAGAAGAGTTGTTCGCGGCTCTGCACACCGCAGTAACTGGTAGACGCTATCTGAGTCCAAGCATTTTGGAGCGGGTCATTAAAGGCTACCTGGATAGAACCGCTGAAACTCCGTCCTGGGTAATCCTGACCGATCGCGAGCGACAGGTGATGAAGCTCATCGCAGAAGGATATCGGACCAAGGATATTGCTGCGCGCCTTACCTTAAGTCCAAGGACGGTGGAAACACACAGAACGAACCTGATGAAGAAACTGGATCTGACTAGCGTTTCAGCCGTAACCGCCTACGCTATCGCCAACGGAATCATCGCTCAATAAAAGAATTTGTATTTCCGGCCATGGGCCGGGAATCGTCGTGTTGTGTCCCGCCTTACACTCGAAACCATCGGAGATATATCGAGCCGAATAACTCTGGATTGACTTTAGCCCGCGGTAAGCGTCCTGATGGCCTCCATGAGCGCTTCGCGATCAAAGGGCTTCGGTAATATTACGTCCGCCCCCGCTTCGCCAGCGGCCGCCAGATAAGCCGTCGTCTTTATCGCATTTGGTTCATATGCGTTAGAACCGAAGTTACCTCCACCCGATATGGCAATGATCTTGGCATCCGGAAACTCCTTGCGAATCTCCCTGATGGTCGCGACGCCATCCTTTCCGGGCATAATGATATCGGTAACAATCACGTCTGCGGGCTTGCTGCGAAGTTTATCGATGCCTTCGTCGCCCGTTGACGCAACGTCGACCTCGAATCCGGCGCGGCTCAAAACCTCGTAAAACACATCGCGGATATCTTCTTCATCATCAATAATCAACACACGCGGCATAATTTCGTCCTCTTACATTGGTCATTATTCTGATATTTCTAACATCGAGTCATGCGCTTCAATCTAGCTATGACCGGCAGGCAACTCAGATGATAAAGTGGCTTGCGGTAAGTAGACATGAAAGGTGCATCCGTGGCCTGGGGTGCTGTCCACCGTGATGTCGCCACCATGACTTACTACTATGCCGTGAACGACCGAGAGTCCGAGTCCGGTGCCTTTACCAACTTCCCCTGTTGTAAAAAATGGCTCGAATATTCGCTCCCGGATGACGGGATCGATCCCTTTTCCGCTATCGCCGACGCTGATCCGTGCATAGTGGCCGGGTTCAAGTCTGAGCGACATGTGGTCGGAATCTTCATCGATCGCCACGTCACACACGTCTATTGTCAGCCGCCCGCCTTTTTCAGTCATGGCCTGGAAAGCATTGCTGCACAGATTCATTATCAGTTGCTGAACCTCAGTTGCGTCAACAAGTACTCTCCCACACTTCTCGTCAATATTTGTCTGGATATCGATTGTTGCGGGCATCAGTGCGCGAACAAGGCTCAGGGATTCCTTGACAACGGATACGACATCGCTGGGTTCCTGCCGTGATTCTACAGACTTACGGCTGAATGTGAGGACTTGACCAATGACCTCTTTAGCCCGATTCGCCAACTTCATGACTCGTTCCAGGTTGGCCCGAATCGGATTGTCTTGCGGCAGATCCTCAAGAGCAAGATCGGTGTACAGAATAATTGGTAGCAGGATGTTGTTGAACTCATGGGCAATTCCGCTCGCAAGTGTTCCAACCGTTTCCAATCTCTTGGCATGATGGAGCTGCGCCTGAAGAGTCTGCCGTTGTTGCTCGGTGGCCAGGTGCTCCGTGATCTCCGCCCGCAGGCGCTCGTTTATCCCAACCAGGGCGTCTCGCATGAGATCGAGATCCTTCGCCAGATCACGGAACTCCCTGACTCTCGTACCGACCCTAAGTCGTGTGTCGTAATCGCCTGAGGCAATGGCCCGAGAATCGCGCTGCAGTGTTTTAAGCGGACGCGTTAGACCAACAGCAAGGAGTACGAGAAGCAGCAAGGATATGACCAGATACGCTGATAAGGCGTAGACCGTCCGCAGCCCCGCTCGCCCAATTTCCTCGAGAGTCAGGCTCTCGTCGAATCCGAGGCGCAGAATAGCCTGATGGCCCGGTATGTCCAGTGGCATCGACAAGTAGTAGACATCATCTCCATGGTCTCCAAAATGGAAATCTTCCTTGAATTTATCGAAATAAGTTTCGTCCATTAAAGTGCTAAAAAATCTCTGCTCTCCGATCAGAACCTCTGCATAAACGCCGTTACTGCCGAGAAATACGCTATCCAACCAATCCAACCACGCAATGAGATCCTGAGATGAATCGAGGATCTGCTGGGAGCTGAGTATATCGGCCAGGAACCGGCTATGAGTACGAACGTCATTGACAAATACGTCTCGATGGCTATTTTCCACGATGAACATTACACCGAAGAACAAGGCGGGCAAGAGCATGGCATGTACTGCCAATGCGACCATTATCAATCTTGCCCGTAGCGTGTTCAGTTTTCCTGCCATAACAGCTTGATGACCTTGATACCTATAGACCGCTCTGCATCGCTTCTCCACATATACGAGATACTGTGCGGGTATTCGCGAAGAGCACGCACAAGATCATCCTGATCTGTGAATTCTTCCGGCCTGGGTCTGCCGGACTTGAGCGTCAGCGAAAACAGGCGCCGTTCGTATGAACGCTCCGACATTGCTACAACAGATTGCAGAAATATTTCACTGAGCTGTGGATCGGACGAATTTCGAAATGGCCTGATAATCTGATTGTCATACCGGACTACGATGCCGAAATAAGCTTTTCGCAATTCAAGAGGACTCAAATTCTCGATTGGACTGTTTTCGCCGGCAACGAGAACAACTTGCTCCTCTCCCCTCACCGCCGTCCAGCAGAGCGCCAGACTCAGCGTCAATGAGGCTGCGAACAATCGGTACATCACGGAAATACCGCGCTCCACTGCAAGCGATATTGGCCGAAATCACTCGTTACTGTTTCGGTATCGGCGATTTCAAGGGTTAGAGCATGGCTCGTGGCGATATCCCATCGAACACCAAATACATTTCGGTAACTAATAAACTTTGGAATCAGCCGAATAAATTCTGTGCCATCTTCTCCGGAACTATTTTCATGGCGACCATAGACTGTCCAATACGAACCGATAGCGTATTCAGCCTGTATATAGCCGGACCAGACGTCATCGGTGATATTACCGTCGGCACGAATATGTTTGTATTCCAGATAATTTACATTGGAAATGAATCGCAATTGTTCCCATCGCCAGTCCAGGTAGACGCCCAGCTGTAACTGTTCGACGCTCTCTGTACCGAGTTGCGATGGAGAGGTATCGCTATCAATCTCAATATCATTCCAGCCACCGAGGATGCCGAACTGATTATTGCCAAAATAGTCCGGTAGATACGCGAGTCGAAAGTTGAATGCCGGTCCGTGGTCCGAGCTGGGGTCCAACGGCTCGACAGGCTCGAGGCCATCCTCAGTCAGTACCGGGGCAAACCCGGCAGAAACTGCAATTTGAAATCCTGACGAATCCTCGCGTATCTGGCCGGTCTCGAGCAGTAAACCGGTGATATGGGTTGGAATAGGGCCGCCCTCGTCCTCCCATTCCTCGATTCCAGGTCGGCTGATACTCGTTTGCAGATATTGGCCGTGATGGTGCTCTGTGGTCCAGTACTTGCTGGGTTGGTGAAACCGCCCGACCCAGAGCATTGTCTGCTCGCCGAATAGCCATCCGGCCGTGAGGCGTTCCATCTCACTTTCCTCGGTTGACAAAACGTACTCGGCCAGGAATCGGAGTCGGTTTCCGGAGTAGCTGTACATGAAGCCCGCGGTTACTATGTTACCGGCGCTATCAAACAGCTCGTCGTCAAGACCAGTGTTGTCGAATACTTCCACGCTCGGGAAAAGTAGAAATTCATGTTGGGCTTTTTCGCCAGCCTGCGATGGTATGGCCAATAGCGAGAAGACAATACCGGCGAGAGGACGCTTCCAATCAAAAGGTTTCAGGAGCGGGGCACAGATGTTTTTCATTGAGACAAAAGCCTCCGATATTCCGGTGAACACCGGTGTTGTGAATGCCCGTCGAATTATGTCGACATGAAGGAGTCGCGTAGGCCGGGCAACAAGCGGGGATTCATAAATAGATTCGTCCCTTTCCTCGAAGCCACTGTCGTACTCAAAGCCGTTCGGTGCCATGGGGCATTTCCCCTAATTCGCTCGCGGAAAATACCTATGTCTTCAAGGAACCGGGCCAGTCTCTTGATTTCAAAACCAAAAAAAACCGGCGGCGGTTATACGTAAAAACCCGTAGGTACAAGTCGCAATGAGGCCGTAAAACGCCTGGGGCCCGGACGTGTGGATGGCGAATACCTAAAATAGTGAGGGTTTACGACGATAATCAGCACTTCGCCACCCACACGTTTGAATATTAGGCGTCCTCGTCTATCAGCGAGTTGACCGCCACCCCGGACAGTGCTGCGGGACGTTCGCGGGAGAGACTACGGCGTCATCTCTATTCGATTACGAAAACAGCGCAACAATTCACTCGCATCTCTGGCGCAATATTGGCGCAACAAGGTCAACACCGGTTGCCGCGAGCGGGAAGTGTGTTCGCTTCAATGGGAAGTCGAAGTACTCGATCTGGATATGTCTGTCTTCATTATTCCCGATGCGCTAGTCAAGAACGGCGAAGAAAGATTGGTTGTCCTGAATCGTACGGCGATATCGCTCGTGAAGGATGTACGAGGCATCCACCCAAATTACATCTTCACCTACAACGGCAAGCGTATTTGGAAGATGAACAATACAGGATGGCGAAAGGAACGAATGAAAGGGGGGTTACCACAGGTCCGTGTGCATGATCTCAAGCATAAGTTTGGCCGTCGACTTAGGGCAGCTGACGTGTTGTTTGAGGACGGGCAGGATCTTATTGGACACCGCTCGGGAAGGATCACAACTCACTACTCGGCAGCTTCATGCAGTACGATCTCCGTTACTTCGATCACCAGACCTGCAGGCTGGAGCCCATCGAAAACCCGTTCAGTGTAAAAGTGTTATCTATGTCTCCGGTATGATCTGTAACCCATGTGTCCGGTATGGACCCCCTTTGATTAGTGGCGGGCCCGGAGAGAATCGAACTCCCGACCGCTCGGTTCGTAACTGAGATGAAGGCTGGGGACCTGTTTTACGTGCCGCCCGAGCCATATGACTTTGGGTTGTCGGAGACGAACCCTATGTGTCGCTGCATTTCCTGGGCGCTGCCCATTACGCCAGGTCAGGCACTTAAGACAAGGCAAGAGGTACAAATATCGTGAACGCATCCGTGCAGGCAATATCATTTCCGACCTTAATCTGGGCCTTTGTTCCGATAGCAGTTGTCATCGCGGTCCTGGCGCGTTGGACATCGGCCGCCCGCACTGCAGTCTATGCCGTTGCGCGCATGCTGATTCAGTTGCTGCTGATCGGTTATGTACTGGTCTATATCTTCGAAGCCGACAAGGCGTGGGTCATCGTTCTTGTCTTGACTGTAATGCTTATTGCAGCCAGTGTGATCGCCATCCGGCCTATACGGAGCAAAGGGCCGAAAGTGCTTCGCAATGCATTTGTTGCGATCTTCATTGGTGGCGTCCTGACGCTGGCACTCGTCACACAGCTCGTTATCGATATCGAACCCTGGTTCCTGCCGCGATACATGGTGCCGCTCGCCGGCATGGTGTTCGCCAGCTCAATGAACGCGGTCAGCCTGGCCGCGGAACGACTCGAGACGGAACTGGCCAGATCAGTCGGATTTGCCGAGGCAAGGGCGGCCGCACTTAATACTTGTCTGATCCCCCTTATCAATTCTCTTTTCGCCGTGGGCCTTGTGTCACTGCCCGGCATGATGACCGGTCAGATATTGTCCGGAGTCTCGCCGTTTGTTGCCGCCAAATATCAGATCGTCGTGATGTGCATGATTTTCGGCGCATCGGGCATGTCAGCCGCGATATATCTCTCCCTGGCCCAGCGCCAGCATCGATTTCGCCCCAAATACCCGGTCGCGTGAATGAAAGGTGCCTGTAACAAGGAACTCGGATTATCCGGGTCGGGAGCTGCTGGCCGCTATGGCCAGGGCGATGAAGAAAGGCACGATACGCTCCGCGAAGTCGCCCGGCGTAGCCGGCAACCAGGAAATCAGCACCGTCAGTCCAAAACCGGTCAACATTGCAGCGAGCGTGCCTCGGGCTGAAACCGACTTGCCCATTAGCCTCATAATAAGAATGGGGCCGAATGCTGCGCCCAGCGCCGACCAGGCGAAAAGCACCCGGGAAAAGATATCCGCACGCCAGACCAGGGCGAGAACAGTGGCCAGAACCAGTACGACGACGACTGTTGCGCGCGTTTTTTTCAGTCCACCATCAATATTTCCATCGGCAAGATTCCAGTCGTAGGAAATAGCCGATGCCGCCACGAGCAACTGGCTGTCTGCCGTCGACATGATTGCCGACAAAACAGCGGCGAGCATCACGCCCGCGACAACCGGCGGCAGCAACTCGCCGGCCACCTTGAACATCACCTGCTCCGAATCGCCGAGGTCGGCAAACAGCACCCTTGCTGAGAAGCCGAGCGTGAGCATGCCGGCGTAAACAATTACGGCCCAGGCCAAAGCTATTACGCGACCTTGTCGAAGGCTCCTGTCATCCCTTAATGCCATGAAGCGATTGACGACATGCGGCTGTCCCGGATAGCCAAGACCAATGCCGAGAAGGCCCAGTGCGAACAAAACTGCCATGACAGCGGAAAGCGGTCCGGTCAGGGAGCCCGCGTTGTTCGTGGCCATCAGGCCCGCAAGCAAAGAATCGATACCACCAACAGCGATCAATGCGACGACGGGCAATACGATCGCCGCGGTAAGCATGAGCAGGCCCTGGACGCTATCTGTCACGCTCACGGCCCAGAAACCACCAAGCAAGGTGTAAGCGAGGACGATGCCGGCGCCGATCAAAATGCTGGTATGTATTGACATGGCAAAGGTCGATTCAAACGCCTTGCCCGCAGCCTCGAATTGCGAAGCGATATAAAAAACGAAGCAGAAAACGATGATTGCGGCAGCAGCACGAAGAATGACGCGCCGTGAATCGCCCAGCCCAACCGGCGCAATAATCGCGCTCAGCGTGATGGCGCCCTCGCCGTTCGCCAGTTTTTGAAGCCGCGGCGCGATCCAGATCCAGTTAAGAAGAAAGCCGCCAATGGTCGCCGGAAACAACCAGAGGGCGGGCAAGCCCCAGGCATAAGCCGCACCGCTGACACCAAGTAAGGTCCATGCTGACGAGGAACTCGCCGATGCGCTGATTGCCGCGATCCATGGCCCAAGCCCCCGTCCGGCCAAAAAGAAATCAGCTGCGTCCTTATTACGCCCCCTTGCCCAGAGGCCAACGCCGATTAACAAGGCATTGTACAACACCAGCGTAAGCAGAACAGCCGTTGTTCCGCCCATCTATTTTGCTGCCGGCATCAGGAGGGCCGCGTGATGGTCGGCTCAGCTGCTGTTGGTGCTGCCGGCTTGCCGACAAATTTATCCGCGACCATGTACATGAGCGCAATCGCCATCACTACGATAATGATGAAATCGAGTGTGCGCCCTGTCTGCGCCGTTATCGACTTTTCGCGATCGACATGCTTTTCGAGCTTGAGGCCTTCTGGCGTCAACTCGAAGGCCCAGGCGAAGACCAGCACCAGCGGCAAGCCCAGAATGAGGAATAAAACGAAAATTTTCAGGGCCCAGTCGGGGGCACCGAAATGCCCGACGGCGAACTCTCCTACCTGCGCCAGCAACCAGCCGGCGACCACGTAAGCTATGCCCACACGGACTACGTTTCTACGTTTCAATTCGGCGAAGAATGGCATTTGTTGTTAGTGCTCTCCCCGGGGAAGCAGCGCACATAATACCCGTGAAATTGGCATCGAACCGCAATTTCCGTCCATTCAGACAGTGCATTTGCGGAGCCGCGCAGCAAAAAAGTGCGGTTTGACCCCGATTTCCGTTACCTTTTTAGCTATGGACGGCGAAATGCACTGGCAGTTCTGGATCGACCGCGGGGGAACTTTTACCGATATCGTCGCTTTGCGACCGGACGGGGAGCTCGAGACTGCTAAATTGCTGTCGGAAAACCCCGAGCAGTATGACGATGCGGCTGCGGAGGGAGTACGTCAGGCAATAGCCCGCTGGTCCTCGGGTGGGGGCAGCAAAGCACCAATTCATGCCGTCAAAATGGGCACAACGGTTGCGACGAACGCACTGCTGGAGCGCCAGGGAATGGACACAGCTTTAGTCGTTACGCAGGGATACGGTGACAGCCTGGCGATTGCTTATCAAAACAGGCCTGACATCTTTGCCTTGAACATTGTCAAACCTGCACCGCTCCATAGCCGAGTGATTGAAGCGCAGGAGCGAATCAATGCAGAAGGCGAAGTACTTACGCCCCTGGACGAAGCCGAAATTACAAGAGCGCTTGAGCAATGCGTTACGGATGGTATTTCATCGCTCGCGATCTGTCTCGTGCATGGTTACCGATACCCGGCGCACGAAGAACGCATCGCCGGGATTGCGAAAGACCTTGGATTTCGGCAGATTTCCGCATCGCACGATGTAGAGCCACTGATTAAATTCATCAGTCGTGCTGAAACGACACTTGCCGACGCCTATCTCACTCCTGTCCTGAATAATTATATCGGCAGCTTGAGAGGCGCTCTGGCCAAAGTCGAAGTTCCGCGCCGCATTTTGTTCATGCAAAGCAACGGTGGACTCGCTCTTGCCGAGAACTTCCGCGGCAAAGACAGCATCCTGTCCGGACCTGCTGCCGGTGTTGTCGGAATGGTTGAAACCGCGACGGCGGCAGGAATAGAAAAGCTGATCGGCTTTGATATGGGCGGCACATCGACCGATGTGTCTGCCTACAGCGGCGACTACGAACGGAGTAACGATTCTGAAGTCGCCGGTGTGCGCCTGCGCGCGCCAATGATGCGAATTCATACGATTGCCGCGGGCGGTGGTTCACACCTTCGTTATTCGGATTCGCGCTATCAGGTCGGGCCAGACTCAGCCGGCGCAAATCCGGGCCCGGTTTGCTACCGGCGTGGCGGGCCTCTGACTGTTACCGACGCGAATGTGTTGCTCGGCCGAATTCCGGTCGACTATTTTCCAAGGGTTTTTGGCCCGGCTGCGGATATGCCGCTGGACAAGGAATCGGTTCTATCGAAGTTTGATGAATTGGCGGCGGAAATTTCCAGTGACAGCGGTGTCAATGCAGGTCCGGAGTCCGTCGCTGCCGGTTTCCTGACGATCACTGTCGAGAACATGGCGAACGCAATTCGCAAAATCACAATAGAGCGTGGAGAAGACGTTCGCGATTTCACACTTTGCTGCTTCGGTGGCGCGGCTGGCCAGCATGCCTGTCAGGTCGCTGACGTTCTGGGTATCAGAACGATCTGGCTCCACCCGCTGGCCGGTGTGCTCTCCGCCTACGGAATGGGTCTGTCCAACATCCGCGTTGAACAGCAGCAATCGATAGACCTTGAATTTTCTGCCGAACACCTCGAGCAGCTTGAGGAACCGATCGCACAGCTATTCAATGTCTGCGATGAAATGCTGGCGGAACAACAGGTCCCCAGGAACAACCGTCAGTTCGAAACGCGGGTAGGCCTGCGTGTTGCGGGCTCGGACACGATTTTAAATATGGCGCCTTCAGGTTTTGACGAGATGCAGGATGCGTTCAGCCAGGGGTATCGCAGCCGTTTCGGTGCCGACGTCGGCTCCGACAAGCTGATCATCGCAACGATTCGTGTCGAGGCTACCGGCTATGAGCAGATGTTTCGCGATCCGGTAATCGATGCCGGGGCCGATCCATCGCCCGATGGTACCGCGAATGTGTGGCTCGGCAACGGCTGGCAGGAGTTACCGATATTCAAGCGAAGCACTCTCGGGTCCGGTACCGAAATCGATGGTCCCGCCATCGTTGCGGAAGATAACAGTACGACCGTCATCGATGCCGGTTGGTTCGGTCGGGTGAATCAATGGGGACACCTCATACTGGAAAAGCAAGAGCATGCTGAACCTGTAGCCGATGATGCTGGCGAGGACACCAGGCCGGACCCGGTCAGGCTCGAGGTATTCAACAATCTCTTCATGCACATTGCCGAGCAAATGGGCACCGTGCTGCAGAATACGGCTATCTCGGTGAACATTCGCGAGCGCCTGGATTTTTCCTGCGCGTTATTTGATGCGGAGGGCCGGCTGGTATCGAACGCGCCGCACATGCCTGTGCATCTGGGCTCCATGGGCGAAAGCGTACGGAGCGTGATTGACGCCCGGGGCAAGGATCTCTTGCCGGGTGACTCGATAATGCTCAATTCGCCATACGCAGGCGGCACCCACCTTCCCGATCTCACAATTGTAACGCCCTGCTTCGCGGCTTCAGACCGGGCTTTGTTTTTTTTCGCGTCGCGTGCGCACCATGCAGACATCGGCGGCATCACGCCAGGATCGATGCCTGCGGAAAGCAGGCATATCGATGACGAGGGTGTGCTGATCGACAATTTTGTACTCGTTCGTGGCGGCGAGTTTCGAATTACGGCCGTACGCGAACTTCTGCTAGGCGCGAGGTATCCGGCCCGTGATCCTGACAAGAATGTTGCTGATATGCGGGCGCAGCTCGCAGCCAACCAACAGGGCATCCGTCAACTCGAGAAAACGATAGAGCGCTACGGGCTCACAACGGTGCAGCGATACCTGCGTTTCGTCCGCGATAACGCTGCCGCGAGCGTCAGGCGGCTCCTGGGTTCGCTCAAAGACGGCAGCTTCGGCTATGAACTCGATTCCGGTGAGTACATAAAAGTATCCGTTACGGTCGATCACAGGAATCGCGAAGCGACCGTCGATTTCACCGGCACATCCTTGCAGTCGGACAACAATTTCAATGCGCCGAAAGCCGTTGCCAGGGCAGCTGTTCTTTACGTCTTTCGCAGCCTGATCGCGGAGGACATTCCGATGAACGAGGGATGTCTCGAACCACTCAATATTATTATTCCAGAGGACAGCTTGTTGAGCCCGGCTTATCCGGCAGCCGTTGTTGCCGGTAATGTCGAGACTTCTCAGTGTGTTACAGACGCCTTGTTTGGCGCACTTGGTGCACTCGCCGCATCGCAAGGCACGATGAATAACCTGAGCTTTGGCAACGATGACTTTCAGTATTACGAAACGATTGCGGGAGGCGCCGGTGCGGGGCCGGGTTTTGACGGCGCAGACGCGGTTCAGACGCACATGACGAATTCACGCTTGACCGACCCCGAGGTTCTCGAGCAGGCGTTTCCGGTGGTTCTCGAATCATTTTCGATTCGAAGGAATTCGGGCGGACCGGGAGAATGGCATGGTGGCGACGGCACGATCAGAAAAATCCGCTTTCTCGAACCGGTAGAGGCATCGATTCTGTCGAATCATCGCCGCATCGCACCGTTCGGCCTGGAAGGCGGTCAGCCGGGCAAGACCGGCCATAACTTTGTCGTATATGAGTCAGGCGAACGTGAAGAGCTTGGCGCAACAGCCACCGTAAAACTCGGCAAAGGGAGCAGCCTGATTATTGAAACACCGGGCGGTGGTGGATACGGGAAACCGCGGTAAGGAAGTCGCCCGCCTGATGTTGTCAACTCAACACACCAGGAACGATCAATCGCTTCCAATCTGCCAGCTGTCGCCTTGACGAAATTTGCAGACTAATGCTATGCGCACTCGGCCATCGCCGGTGCGAATGCAGTCGTTGCCACACGGCATCCCGAAGCGGTTTGATGCACCGTTAGTGACACTGGCTCTTCGGCGCCGAGCGGATGAAATGCCAGCAGCACGGTGATGCCGCGATCCGGATTTATCGAACGCGACTGCAGGCCGGCATCGCATTGAACAAGAAAATGATCATCAAGGAATGCACCGGCGTCCGCCAGATAACACATATAGGCATGCACCTGCGCTTGAATTCTCTCCGTAACCCGTGTCGCGTCCGACTCGAAGACAGCCCATCGTGTTGATCGTTCTATTGCGTTCGTAATCATCAGACAAAGTCTTCTGACGGTAAGGCTCGTAAACTTCCTTTCCATCTGGGTGCCGCGTCCCAGGGTGACAGAGCCGCACAATGTTGCACGCCCCCCCGTATTGCCCGCGATCACGTTCAGTCCTTCCTTGACCAGCAATCGGGCATTATCAGACGTCAATACCGTGGCCGGCCCGAGCGTCCCGTTGAATCCAAGGCCGTGCTGATCCAGGTCTTGCCAGGGGCCCTTAGTTCTGTCGAGCTTGCAAAGCAGTCCCGCGATCGCGCCCCCGGCCGCATGTGGCGGCGACTCTTTGTCCTGCCTGGAGCGCATGCGTGGATAGTAGGCAAGAATATTCGGGCTCGAGTAGCCGGAACCCCTGATGCTGACGACCGCATCCTGGGCAGATGACCAGCTCTCGGGCGGATCCATGATCAACATGGCGCCCCGTTTTCGGCAGTAGAGCTCCGCTGCCAACATGGCGGCCGGGCCCAGGTCCATGTGCCTGCCGGGCGGCGGCATGTAGAGAAGATCGAAATGCTCGATCTGGTTCAGAGAAAACAGGCCGGTACCTTTTGACGCGGACCCAATCAAGTCGTAATCAGATAACGCGTTGCCATCGCTGCCGTGTTGAGCGTGCCCGATATAAGTGGACCCAAACTGGAATCCGGATCCCGTTGTCGCCATCGGACGGCCGCCAGGTAATGGTATTCCTGCACGCACAAGCGAAGAGCTCAACAACACGTCGCCCATGAATGAACTTTCCCCTTCGACACAGTGCAGGCGACGGTAGATTTCCTGGTCGGCCACGAGGCCACTGTCCGGTGCCACTCGTTGAATAGTCAGATTGAAGTGTTGTTCGTCTTCTTCATCAATGCCGTCGTAGTCGATCGCTGCTCGAATGTTTTCAGTCGACCCGGGCTCGAGCGCGCGCAACACCACAACGCCTCCTTTCGCCGGCAAACAGATCATCGCCCCGCGGACATTATTCGCGACGCGAACGATGTAAACCTCCCGGCCGCCGTGCTCGAAGAACTGTTTGACGGCCGGTCCGAGGCTGCTGTGACGCCAGTGACCACCAAAACGACGACTGAAGCCTGCAAAATTGTTGATAAGAATCGGTGTGTTCAGGGGGCCGCGAAGTGCACGGCCGATGAAAGCGGCTATGGTGTCGGGTGAGACATCGATGGGTTGGCCCATCGACGCGATTTCGGTGACCGTGATGCCACTGTCCTGAGCATCTGACAAAACCTATCTCCGCGATCATGAGTCAGATATCTGTGCGGGTAGTGTAATAGCGCCGCAACGAGATGCCAACCAGCGCAAACAGTGCAACAGTTAGCGATTCACACCCGTCTCGGCTAGGCTTGAACAGGACCTTTGCAGGATTGCCATGTCAGATACTGATTACTTGTCAGCACTGTACCCGAAGGTGGGGGAGACCCTCAAACGGGAGAACCTGGCGAATCTGCCGACGCCCGTAAGCGATATCACGGTCGATCATCCGTCCGGCCGGCATTTGCTATCGATAAAGCATGACAACCTGACCGGCGATCTGTATGGCGGAAACAAGGTTCGCAAGCTCGAATATCTGTTACACCATGCTCGGGAAAAAGGTCGCAGTCGCATCGCGACGTTTGGGTCTGTCGGTTCCAATCATGCCCTGGCGACTGCGCTCTACTCTCACAAGTTGGGTTTTGACTGCACCTGTTTCCTGTCGCATCAGGCAAAAACGCCGATGGTACCGGCGACGCTCAATATGCACATCAGGAACGGCACCGACCTGGTGAGATACGGGGGATCGTACGCAAACCGAATTGCGACTCTGCGGCAGCAGCTCTGGGGCAAGAATGCCTGGGTCGTGCCAATGGGTGGATCTTCATGGCTCGGCGCAGTTGGCCTCGTTAACGCGGGGCTGGAACTCGCTGAACAGGCGGCCACAGGCATCGTTGCGGCACCGGATCGGCTTTATGTCGCGACCGGGACGATGGGCACCGCTGCCGGCCTCGTTATAGGGCTTGCGCTCGCTGAATTACCGACCGAAGTTCAGGCGGTACGCGTTTCCGACCCTGAGATCATGAACGAGGAAGCCCTGCACAGACTCATAGGTAAAACTGCGCTGATGCTGCGGCGGATAGACGACAAAATCCCCGCTGACCTTGAGAACCGGGTCAGGATCGTCGTGCGCCATGAATTTTTCGCGGGCGGTTACGCCAGCACAGATATTGCGACAGATGCCGCCGTGCAGTTCGCGGAAGATCAGCTGGATATCAAACTTGAGACAACCTATACCGGCAAAGCGATGGCGGCACTGCTAAGCGATCTCGATAATCCAGAACTGGCGGATAAGAAATTCCTGTTCTGGAATACTTACAGTTCCGCAGAGCTGCCGGTGTCGGGTGGCGAACCGCTGGACCAAGCCGCTTTACCTCCGGAGTTCATGCGCTATTTCGCGTAGCTTTTTTCTGCATGGCTTTGTACTTCGACGATGGCAGCAAATATCTTTATTCGACCAGCCTGACCGCTTCGTCTGCTTCCCCAAGCCCGACTGGCGCATCCAGAAGCTCCCTGATTTCGGCCAATGTCGGTGCGTCCGGATCGATCTCGACAGTGTTTCGAACCAGCCGCGCCCGTCCATAAAGCTCATCGGCGTCGCCGAGCAGAACCCGCACGGGCACGCCGAGCGCATCGCCCGCGATTGCTCTCGCATAGTCTCGCTCGGCCTGATCGTTAAACGCGCCGGAGCTATTTCTCGCCTTGTCGAAAATCTTTTGCAAACGCTCGTCCGCCGTTACGGCATCATCCTCCAACGGAATGTGGCTTTCCAGATAGAGCTCGCCTTCCAGCCAACCGGCAAGAAACGGTTCGTTGACGATGATGACCGATTCGCCGATGTCGACCATCGAATAAAGGCGCTCGATGTTTTCCGGATAAAGGCGCACGCAACCGTGACTGACGCGCATGCCAATACCATACGGCTGGTTCGTGCCGTGAATAAGGTAGCCGGGCAGGTCGAGTTGCAATACGTGGGAGCCGAGCGGGTTGTCCGGGCCCGGCGGCACGACCGATGGCAGCGGGTCGCCACTCTCCTTATGTTCCTGCTGCACGGACCAGGGCACATACCAGTGGGGATCACGCGCTTTCGCAACCACTGTCGTTTCACCGAGCGGCGTTTCCCAGCCGACGCGGCCGACGCCGATCGGATACGTCAGGACCTGGACTGGTTCACCCTCGTTGACCGCCGGGTAGTAAAACAGACGCTTCGACGCGATATTCAGAATGACGCCGCGCCGGGGCGTGTCCGGCAACACGTATTGCGTCGCCAATAACACCGGCGTGTTGTCTCCGGGCAACCAGGGATCGATGTCCGGATTTGCAGCAACGAGGTCGTCATAGCCGAGCCCATACTCGCGTGCCAGGTCTGAAAACGTGTCTGTCTCGCGAGTGAATACGATCTGTGGTTCACCGACGACCGTCTGTTCAGGTGATTCCAGAACGAAATAATTTCGGCTGATCGGCTCGAGCAGCGGCCGCTTTTGGATCGGCAAGGCCGTTGGTCGCTCCGCACGCTGTCTCGCGTCGAGAAAGTCCTGAATTGTCATACAGCCGCCCAGCTGAAGCGCCAGGAACAGCGTCAGAAACCACAATAACGGGGGGGTCTTGTTTGGCAATGCGTCAACCGGCATCCAGAGTTTGGTCGATTTTCTCAGAAAATGCCCTAAGACACTATTCAGGCACGGCCGATCTTCAGATTCAATGGCCACGAGACCTGGCAGGTACCTGCACCCCATGCCTCAAGAAACCGACCCTCGATCAGCGACACGGGATCAGATCCTTTGTCCACAAAGTATCGCCGGGACGCCGACCAGGTCCGGAGGTAGCCGAGCATTTCTTCAGCCATCCAGTCGATCTCCATGGCGAATTCGGGCGCGGTAATCGCCGGCATTGGCAGCTCGATACTCTGGTAACGCTCCTCGACCAGCTTGCGCTCTGGCGGCCAGTAGCCGCGCAGGATATCGGCATAGAGCTCGCTGATCAGCAGATCGCAATCCGCATCGACAAAACATCTTTCATAGGACCAGACCGCCAGCACACCACCCGGGGCAAGCACCCTTTGGGCCTCGTCGAAGAAACTCGCGATATCAAACCAGTGTAGTGCTTGTGCGACGGTAATCAGGTCGATCGAGTTGTCATCCAGGCCGGACTCTTCTGCTCTGGCGACGTGGAACTCGATCCTGGGCTTGCTTTTGGCCGACTGGATCTGGGCTTCGCTCGCGTCGGTTCCGATGACTTGCTCAAAGTATCGAGTAAGCGCCCACGCCGCCTGGCCGTTGCCGGTCGCGCAATCCCAGGCGAGCTGGCGCCTCGCGCAGCAATCTGCCAGGAAACCGAACAGTGACTCCGGATAGGTGGGACGGAATTTGGCGTACGAGCGCGAGTGGCCCGAGAAATGGTCCTTGAACGATTGCTCAGACGAAGCGGTATCGACTGTCGTCATTACCTCGTGCAGTTCGGGTTTTTGCCCTGGGCTTTAGCCTCGTTCATGAGTTCCAGCGCACCCGGATACTGCGATATCAGTGCCTCGATACGTGTTTCGCTTGACGGGTGTGTGGACAGAAACTCCGGTGGCGCACTGTCCTCGTGCTCCTTCTGCATTTTCTTCCACAACTCAACGCTCTCACGCGGATCGAAGCCGGCTTTGGCCATGTACTCTAGGCCAAGTACGTCGGCTTCGGATTCCTGCGCCCGCGTATGAGGCAGGAAAATACCCAGCTGGGCACCGGCATGCAGGCCTTCGTAGGCGGTTTGTGTAAATCCACTGTGCCCCTGCCCCAGTACAATCGCGGCGATATAGACACCGATGTCTGTGAATTCGCCGCGTGACGCTCGCTCGTTCGCGTGTCGAGCCGTCACATGCGCAACCTCGTGTCCTATGACGGCCGCCAATTGATCCTGGTTCGTCGCAACGCTCAGAATACCCTCATACACCGCGATCTTGCCCCCCGGCATGACGAATGCGTTCTGCTGTTCGCTGTCGATGACTGCCAGCTCCCAGTTCAATTTTGCCTCGGGCCCCTCCAGCGATTCGACGATGTTAGTCGCGACGCAGGCGATAAAGTCGATGGTTGCGCGGTCGGTCACGAGAGGCGCTTCGGCTCTGAGTTTCGCAAACTCCCTGGAAGCCTCGGCCTCAAGCTCGGTATCCGACTTCAGGATCATCTGGCTGCGTCCTGTCGGAGAAGAAGTGCAGGCGGCAGCGAGCAACGCAAGAAACGTTATAAGAATCAGGGCTTTGTAGCGTAAGCTGAACATTTCTACTCCTCGCGGCTGTGCACGGATTATAGCCGACTCCGGCTGCGCCGGCGCCAAACTGAAATCGCACGATGCATCATTACTAAGACAGGGTCTCTGCTGCAGGGTTCCCGGTAAGCATCAGTACATGCAACAGTCCTAACGTTGCAAAATCCTCGCCGTTTACGAGCGCGGCAAACGCGATTCGAAGCGGCGCCGCCAGCGTGCCGAATCGGCTTTCTCGAGCAGCGTGTCGACACTCGCCAGTATTCTTTTCTGCAATGGCTGCTTGATCTTGTAGCTCACACGATAGAGGTCACGATCCTTCGCGAGCCCGGCGAGCAGCTCGTCACTCGTCTTGAGCTCGTCCGCCAGCCCGAGTTCCAGCGCCCTGGTACCGTACCAATGCTCGCCGGTGGCTACTTTCTCGAGATCCAGCTCCTGGCGGTATTTGCCGACGACATTTTTGAACAAGCCGTGGACATCCTCGAGTTCCTCTTTGAGTTTGGCGCGGTCCTCGTCCGTATTCTTGCCGAATATCGTTACATTTCGTTTGTGTTCGCCGGCCGTAATCATCTCGAAGTCGATGCCATGCTCATCCAGCATCCGGTTGAAGTTTGGCAACTGGGCGATTACACCGATCGAGCCGAGTATCGCGAACGGAGCTGCGATGACCCTGCTGGCGACGCATGCCATCAGGTATCCACCACTCGCGGCCACTTTGTCCACCGCAACGAGCAAGGGAATGCCCTGATCGCGAATGCGCACGAGTTGCGAGGTAGCGAGGCCGTGCTCGTGAACGATACCGCCATGATTCTCCAGGCGGACAACGACCTGATCATCCGCCCCGGCCACTTCGAGAATGGCGCTTACCTCTTCGCGGAGTGATGCAACTGCAGTTGCTTTCAAGTCGCCTTTGAAATCTATGACGAAAGTCCGCGGCCGCGTGTCAGCAGACTTGGCTTCGGCCTTGGCCTTTTCCTTGTCTGCCTTGGCATGTGCCTTCCGATCGGCTTTCTTGAGGATCGCCTGCTTCAGAGCGCTTGCCAGGGTCTGGTACTTCTTGTTCAGGTGTTCGATTTCCAGGCCTTCCTGCATGGTGGCCTTGCGGCTGGCGGCGGCGACGGTCCCGACAACAATGACGATAGCGCCGACAATCGTCACCGCTTTAAGCAGGAATAGGCCATATTCGGCGAAAAATTCGATCATAGGTTCACTTGGCGTACGGGCAAAGCCCGGATATTGAGGTTCAGATTGCGATTCCGACGTTGTTTTTCTGAAGCACGCGCTCGGCCCGATAGCTTGACCGAACCAGTGGCCCGGCAACAACTTCCACGAAACCCTTGTCGAGGCCCTCCTGTCGATACGCTTCGAACTCCTCGGGTATCACGTATCGTTCGACGGCGAGGTGGTTTGGCGTCGGTCTTAAATATTGCCCCAGCGTAAGGATATCGACGCCGACCTCACGCAGGTTATCCATGGTTTCCATGATCTCGTGGTCGCGTTCTCCCAGCCCGAGCATCAGGCTGGTCTTGGTCAGGATATCATTTCGATGTTTTTTCGCGTGGGCCAATACGCTCAGTGTCTGTTCATAACTCGCCCGCGCGTCCCTGACTGGCCGGGTAAGGCGCTTTACGGTCTCGATGTTTTGCGCAAAAACCTCGGGCCCCGAATCGACCACCAGCTCGACGTCCTTCAGCACACCTTGAAAGTCGGGCGTCAGCGCCTCAACCGCCGTATTCGGATTGAGTCTCTTGATCGCCTTGACACAGGCTGCGTAATGACCCGCTCCACCGTCAGCCAGATCGTCCCTGTCGACGGACGTCAGGACAATATATGCGAGGTCCATGAGCTTGACGGCGCGCGCGATGTTTTCAGGCTCTTCGTCGTCCAGCCAGCTCTTCGGATTACCGGTATCGACCGCACAGAATCGGCAGGCCCGGGTGCAGACTGACCCCATAACCATGATGGTCGCTGTGCCGTTATTCCAGCATTCGCCGATATTCGGGCACATGGACTCTTCGCAGACAGTACTCAGGCGATGGTCGCGAACGGTCTGACGCACGGCCGAGAAATTCGCGCCTGCCGGCATCTGGGCACGCAGCCACTTCGGCTTACCGCCGACCGTGAGTTCCGGCGCATCCCGGTGCGCTTTGATGCCGTCCTTGATTGCCGTAAAGCCGGCCGCAGTCTCGTATTTGCTGCCGCTCTTGACGATGGGAATCCCGCGGAATTGTTTGCTGCTGTCCTTCATGGCGCCTTTAGGTTTGTGAAGCGAAAGACGATCATTGTCTCATGAGCGGCAAGCTTGTTGAAAGTGGCGAGCAGATCAAAATGGCAACAGACCGCAATTTTTTCATCGGGCATGCTCACGGCTCGCGTCGCGTATATCCCCCTCGCTCGGCCTTAAACTTGCTCGTGGAACACACCCAACGCAACCCGTTCGCAAAACCGGCAAGAATCGGGATCCGCCCCCAATTCAAGTGATTAAATGTGATCGGCATTGCCGCGGAAACGAGCAAAAAAAATCCCGGCCGTTAGGCCGGGAAAATCAGGGGGAAATAGTTAACGCCAGAAGAACTAAATTCAGTGCAATCGTGACCAGCTAACGAGTCTCACGGCACTCTGTTGCAGGTCGAAATTCTTGGCCAGTACGGCCTCTATGTCTGCAACCTCCGAGTTCTTGTCCATCGGGTGGCTCAACTCGACCACACCACTAAACTCGTTACCACCACGGTAATACGCGTCTGTCAATCGAAACTGTGTGTAGTACTTTGCAGACATGGGCTCACACTACGCTTCGATGCCACGATGATCTGTGAGCCAAAGCACAGATTCCGGCCCAAAACGGGGGATCGCGCCGGCAATCGCCAGAGCTGTGATGGGTGTCACATGACACGGGGTCCGGGCTATCTCAGCCACCTGCTGTCGTTCCTTAATCATCTGTTTTACTGGTTTTTTGGGCCGGAACTACCTCACGCCCTACAGGGCGGGCGATACGCCTCAAATGCAGGGGAAATGGCTCCGCACGGGACTCGCGGCGACCTTATTGCAGGGGTAGAATCCGCGATCACGGCTGCGGCGTTATGTATATGGAGATGCATTGCACAGAATTAGGGTTGCAGGATATGTAACATTGCGCTAGTTACACGTAGCGCTGATTGCGATTGCAGCTTTTTTTGTCTTAATTTGGAACTACAAAATGGCCCCTAAACTCAGTTTTGTCAGCTTGCTCGTGCTTGCAGCATTTCTGCTCAGCACGGCCGATTCCCTCGCACAGGACGAACTGCGCGACACCTTTTTCAAAGACGCCGACGCCGCTTTGGTCGAAGCTGATGCGGTAGACGCCCAACTCCTTGCCCCGAGAAGCTATGACAAAGGCTCCAAAGCCTATGCGGCAGCGGAAGCCGGCCTGAATCGTGGCCGCAACGTCCAGTATCTCCGTGACAAGACCGCCGAAGCCGCGAGCAACTTTGGCGCCGCCAAGAGGGCAGCAGAATTGGCAAAGACGGTCCTGGTACAGGTCTTGAAGAGCCGGCAGGATGCTTTCAACGCCCGGGCGAACGAGCTATCGAAAGAGATCTGGGACAAAGCCAACCGGGAATTTGCCGCGGCAATTCGCTACCTCGAACGCGGTGATCTGAAGAGCGCCAAGCGCAAGGATATCCAGGCGACGAGCCTGTACCGGGATGCGGAGCTGATGGCAATCAAAGCCCAGTATCTGACCGAAACACGCCGCTTGCTGGCAGACGCGGACAAACGGAGAGTCGGTCGTTACGCGCCGTTTACGCTCAATAAGGCGAAGCAGCTTCTGGCCGACGCGGAACGGGAGCTGGAGGAAAACCGTTACGACACAGACTACCCCCGGAACCTTGCTCAACAGGCGAATTACGAAGCCAAACATGCCTTCTACCTGGCTGATGTGGTCCTTTCAGTGCGCGACAAAGACCTCAGCGTCGAGATGCTGATCCTGCAGTGGGAAGAGCCGCTTCGACAAATTGCCGGGGCAGCCGACATCGTACCGGCGATGTCAGATGGCCATGCAGGATTGCGGGCCGAACTGGTTGCCTATATCGAAAATACGCAGAATGAGTTGCAAAGCCTTGGACAGGATGTCGACGCAGGCATTGTCCGCCTTGCCGAAATGGAAGAGGAGATCCGGGCGCTCGACGAACGGCTTGGCGGTGCCACGGTCGAGCGGGCAGCGCTGGTAAAACGGCTCGAAGCACAGGCTCGCGTCAAGGCCCAGTTTGAGGAAGTCGAGAAAATGTTCACAAAGACCGAGGCACGCGTGTTCCGAGAGGGCAATAACGTCATATTGCGGCTGGTCGGCCTGAGCTTCGACAGCGGCGCATCAGCGATCAAGCAGGGCAGTTTCGACTTGCTCGGGAAGGTCGAAAAAGCAATCGACATTTTCCCGCGCAGTGAACTTGTGATCGAGGGTCACACGGATTCACATGGCGGCGATGAGCTGAACCAGAAGCTGTCACAGGAAAGAGCCGAGTCCCTGCAGCAATACATGATCAATGCGATGCGTATTCCCAGTTATCGTGTGATCGCTACCGGCTATGGTGAGACCAATCCGGTCGCCAATAATGAGACTGCAGCGGGCCGCGCTAAAAACCGCCGTATCGATATCGTCATCAAGCCGAGTCTCGATTCGGCGTAGTTGCGGTTATTGGGAACGCCGTTAGGCCCGATCGCGGCTTCGTCGCTCTCGCACATCCATGTGCTTCGCGACATAAGTACATCCTGTACAAAAAGCCCCTTTTCCTACGTTCGGTTTTGACGCCACCATTCAGAGACATAGCCCGCGGTCACCTCGTTGATGAAGTAACCGTACTCGGCGTGGACGTTTAACTCTCCCTCGAGACGGAAGTAGTTATAGATCTCCCTGTCCTCGATGCTCTCGACGAGCCCCAGTTGCAGCATTGCCTCAAAATCGTTTTGCAGCCGCATATCGAGGGCCGTCAAATCACCAACTGCTGCAATGTTGACCCAGCGTTTGATAACCCGGGGGTAACGATTGTCGGGCTGCTCCCGCCAGCCCTTTATTCTGTGTTGAATAAACGTCTGGCCAAGTGGACTGCCCATCGTCAGAAAGAGATCGATACTGCGATTGTTCCCGGACTCCTGACTGAGTTGCCAAAGCGCGTCATAAGCAATGATGGAACCCATGCTGTGTGCGATGAGCAATATTGGCCGCTCTGATTTCCAGGCCGCCCGCAAAGGCATTTTCAGAAGCCTGCGTATGAATTCCGCCATCTCGTATTCGTTCTTTACGTAGCGGCGAAGATCGCGCAGATGTATCTCCAGGGTTTCATCGGCGAGCGGATGCAGCAGGAACGGAAAAAGATCGGCGACAGAATAGATCCAGTGAAGGACCTTGCGCTGCCACGATGATGCCTCGGCACGATCCTTGTCGGTTGCTGAGTGCTGCTGAATCAGGGCATCGATCGCGGCGAGGTCGAGATTCAGATCGTGGTGCTCGCCATAGAAATCATAAGTCCAGCCGATGATGTCGAAACAGTGGTCATGTTCCTGCATCTGCGCTGCCGAATCGGGATCGATCCGCCGGACGCCTTCCAGCAGACAACGAAAAAGCTCATGCCGGTGCGCCCTGGGCTCGGGCTTCGGTTTCAGGCCCGGCACGTAGATCATCAATGGCTCGCCGGAAAACTCACTCATGGGCGGATTCGGAAGCCTTGTGAGCAATGGCGGGTTCGAGCACAATCAGCAGCTCCGCAATGGTTGAGATAATTGCATCCGGCGCAGCAACATGCTCGGGCCAGCCATCGCCGTTGCGATTGATCCAGGCAGTACGCAGACCTGCTTCCTGTGCACCGGCAATATCGATCTCGGGATGATCACCGACGTGCAGAGTTTGCTGTGCGGCAACATCTGCCCGACTAACAGCCTCGTCGAATATCGGCCGCGCCGGTTTGGCGGCACCGGCGTCGACTGCCGTAACTACATCGTGAAAGAGGTGCCGGATGCCGATGCGCTGCAGATTCGCATTTCCATTCGTTACCGCGATTAGCGAGAAATGCTCGGTGAGCACCTCCAGCGTCGGCAGCACTTCCGAATATATCTCGACGTCGTTCCTCACCCGGTCGAAAACATCAAATGCGTCATCCACAAAGTCGGGCGGGTAGCCGACCGTTACCGCCATGCGTTCCAGCACCATCTTCCTCAGGAACCGAAAGTCGTGGTTTCGATCCCGGTGCTCGGTCATCACCTCCTCTCGCAGCCCGTACGCCGCCTCGGGCGAAAACGCCTCCGGGATCTTCGGAAAATTCTCACCCAGCCACGCCCAGAGTGCTGCCTCTGCCCGCCTGATAACAGGCGTGATTTCCCAGAGCGTGTCGTCGAGATCGAGAGTAATGGCACGAATTCGATGCAAGGTATTTATTGGCCCAATAAATATTCTGGAAAGTATTGTGGTCTTATAATGTACCGGACTTCAACCGCCCAATGAGCGATATGGAGATTTCATGAAATACCTGCATACCATGGTTCGAGTGACTGACCTGGAACGATCACTGGATTTTTATTGCGACAAGCTGGGCCTTCAGGAGCTTCGACGCTACGACGTCGAAAAGGGGCGTTTCACGCTGGTATTTCTTGCGGCGCCCGGCGATAAGGACGCACAGGTCGAGCTCACCTACAACTGGGATCCCGAAGACTACGACGAAGGCAGAAACTTCGGCCATCTCGCCTATGCCGTCGATGACATCTACGAAGTCTGCCAGCATCTGATGGATGCCGGTGTCACAATCAACCGGCCGCCCCACGATGGCCATATGGCATTTGTTCGATCGCCCGACAACATCTCCATTGAGTTGCTGCAGAAGGGTGAAGCACTGGCGCCGGCTGAGCCCTGGGCCTCGATGGGCAACACCGGTCACTGGTAGTCAGACAGCAGCGGCCAGTTCCGCCTAGTCAATAACCATTAGCCGATAGTCGTAACTTTCCCCTACAGCGTTGTAGCCATTGACTTCGACGTAATACGCAAACCCTACCGTCAGGTCTGCGGCGATTTCCTGCCTGGTGATTGTACCCACGGGCGTGCCCGTAATCGTGGTCTGATACTGATCGTAAATCATGATGTAGGCAGCATCGTCTTCCAGACTCTCGGCACAGGTATCAGCACACAGGTAAATGCGATGGGAACCGCTGCGATTAGGTGTGAATATAAGGAAATCGGCAGCGTCGTCGGTACTTTGCACACTACCCTTGAATTTCACACCGGTGGACACCTCGGCGAAACTACCTGGAAAGGTCACGATGTTCGCGTTGTCGAGCACATTATTCGGCTCGAATTCATCAACCTGAACAATCTCGGGACTTTCGCCCTTTACTCCTGCAGGAGCCAATGACTTACCAGCCGCGCTCGAGTCGTTGGCCGAAACCGGACCTTCATTCGGCACCGGGCTGTCCGTCGACAAGATGGTACATATTATCAGGACAATAATATTCGACGTGCACGAGGGTGATTCCTCTTTTTTGTCGCCGCCGCAAGCCGCCAGCAATGCCAGCAGTCCTAACAACGTGGCCCGATATACGATATTTCTTGTTCTCTGCCTCTTTCTCATGGGTCCTCTCCGGTTTGTTTCGCGCCGGAGCCGACGCTGAATCCTGATGATCATTTTCATCAAGGGGCGGCGTAAGTACCTGAGAGAACAGTGATGATCGCTTGAGGAATACCTTAGGATCCTGTGGGAGCCGTAATATGACCGGCACAACCCAGATTATGGATAATCGCAGCGAACGGCCGAAATTCGAAAAATCAGAAAACGTGATCGGCGTCTGCTGTCAACCTGGGAGCTGCCGGGCAGGTGACAGACTGCTGAAATGAATCTTCACCGAAGCGGGTAGTGGCCGAATTCTTCCACAGCATCAACCATGGCCAGGACATTTTCAGGGGGGACATCGTTCATCACCGTGTGTACAGCACCAATCATGCAGCCGCCTCCCGGACCGAGAATTTGCATCACACGCCGCACTTCCTGACGTACTTCCTCAGTGGTACCAAAGGGCAATATGCGGTGTGTGTCAATGCCACCGCAAAAGACGATGTTGCGTCCGAATCGTTTCTTGAGTGAAGGCAGGTCAGACATGGACCCTGCCGAAGTTTGAATGGGATTCAGAATGTCGACACCCATCTCAATGAAATCCTCAATCAAAGGAGCCACGTCACCGTCAGAGTGAAAAAATATTTTGGCCTTCGTCCGGGCTTTGATAAAGCTGATGAAATCTGCATGAACCGGTTTGAGGATCTCACGATACATTTTCGGTGAAATCATAAGGCTTTTCTGGGTTCCCAAATCATCACCGATCTTGATGATATCTACATTGTCTCCCAGTTCTTCCAGAAAGTGCCCCATCAATTGTTTGCAATAAAGTGCAATTTTTTCCAGCAAGGCGCGTGCAAAATCTGGATCCTGGGCCATGTTGAGGAGAAAGGTCTCCATTCCCTGCATCGCATACGCTCGTTCAAAGGGAAACAGGAGCCAAGGCGTTGCCAGGATTGCGAATTGGTTCTCTTCAGCCAGACACCGGGAGTTTTCCCGTACATGAGCAATACGGGTCGGATCGCCCATATCGGGCCAACCCTGATAAGCGTCCAGATCTTCTGCCGTTCGAGCTTCCGGAAGAGGATGAACACTGGGAAACCAGTCCCCAGGACTGATTTCTGTCTGTCCGCTGCCCCAGGAATCAATATAGTCACTGTGGGGATCACGCTCACAATTCCGCTTTCGTATCTGTTCAGGTTCCAGGTCGAGCACTCCGCGAACATCACTGTGCAGCCGACGCATCGTTTCTTCGTCAATGCCCGCCGTCCCGAGTTCAGGCCAGTCGTAGATGTAGTTGTCTGGAGCTTGCACTCCGATGCTGTCCTTGATTCCCTTATATGGCCCCATTTTGATCCCGGTGGCATTGCTGACCCCAATTACCAGCGGGACGCGATCGGGTTGTTCGTGATGGATAGTGGTCAGCACGCGTTCCCGGGAAGTCAATGGCATCTCTCATCTCCTCGAAAGTGGCTTGAGCTAGCTGGGTTCATTCATCCTAAACGGATTACAAAGAGAACTTCCGGTGCAGTTTATGCGACGAATCCGGCCTCACCTATCCGCAGATCTACGCATGCAGCCCAATGTCGTTAACTTCAATTGAGCTTTCTTGGTCGAATATCTGTTCTTGGCCGACCCCCGCCCTTCGCCGCCCAGTTTTTTCAGCAGCTTGAATGACTGCTTCGGGTGTAAGCTGCCGGTCAGACTTATATGATCGAGAAATTCTTGCCGAAGTGCCGCTTGCACTCGGTAGCTGCCAGTCAGGTGATAGGATGATGACAGGCAGAAAGCGACCCTTTGCGGACGGTCGGCTGTGACCGGCCTCGGCCAAGCACTGATTTTCACGCCACGCAATAAGCGGAGATTCTGCTATCTTATCAGCGGAGCACGACCCCGTGCTGCGAAAAATACTAAGAGGAAATAACTATGGCCAATAGCGTTTACAAAGTAACGGAGATAATTGGAACTAGCACGCGGTCGTGGGAGGATGCGGCGAAGCGTGCGGTCCAAACGGCCGCAGCGTCATTGCGTGAGTTGCGTGTCGCTGAAGTGACCGAGCTCGACATGACCGTCGAAAACGGGAAAGTCCAGGCCTACCGCGCAAAGGTCAAGTTATCATTCAAATACGAGGCGGCGCCCACAGCAGTCGCGCCAAAGAAGAAAGCTGCAAAGAAGAAGGCTGCAAAAAAGAAAAAGTCGCGGCGACGCTAACGTCAACTGACATCTGAGCCCATAGCGCTGAGCGGGCCTTTATGAAAGTCCGCTTCACGCCCTGATCTATTCCGTCAAGTTTTTTAAGCCGCTTCGGCGAGTTGTTTGAGTAGGGGCGATCCGCTGCGACGCAACGCCTCAAGGTACTTCGACTCGTCATAGGGCGAGCGATCCTGCCAGCAGCGGAAGAGGATACGGATCCACTTGAAGGCTAGCGCCCGTACGGCGGCTTGATGAGAAGAGCCCTTAAGTACGTTGCTGCCGATAGTAGGCACCGGCCCAGGCGGATTTATTGATGGTCTGCCCGGCCCAGTCAACGAAGGTCTGGCGCAGGAACTTCGAACACTGCCAGCGCCAATGCACCCATTCCGACTGA